>Ga0073909_10000006_pt1 | contig 92920 bp, 71 predicted proteins | sample Coa_R1_6_FD_66439 | JGI IMG/M metagenome (GOLD analysis project Ga0073909, IMG submission 66439) | Surface soil microbial communities from Centralia Pennsylvania, which are recovering from an underground coalmine fire. - Coalmine... | ecosystem: Environmental > Terrestrial > Soil > Unclassified... | reverse complement strand
GTTGATGAACCCCGGCCAGATTTACAGGATATCGCTCGATCTCTGGGGAACAAGCAATCTCTTTCTTCGTGGGCACTCGCTGCGCTTAGAGATTTCGAGCAGCAATTTCCCGCGCTTTGACCGGAACTTCAATACGGGTCAGGACATTAAATTCGCACGCAACTTCGTATCGGCTCGTAACACGATTCTGCACGACGAGCAGCGTCCGTCCGCGCTTGTGCTTCCTATCATTCCGCCAAAGTAGCGACGATCGGCCTCCATCGCGCAGGCGAGGGAGCTACCGAGCGGCATGGCCGCCACCTGGTCTTGACGGTAGGTTCACGCGGATGCCGAGTCGAACGAGCGCCGGAGGGCCGAGATTCACGGTCGGTGTTCGCGCGGTTTCGTAGCGCTGATTGAGGAAATTCTCCGCTGCCAAGAAAAGCTCTACTCGCTGCCGAAGCATGCGTCCGACCTGCAAGTCTGTGGTGTAGAACCGATGCAGAACAAATTGGTTTTGGTCGTCATCAAATTGCTGGCCCACGAATCGTCCAGAGACGGATATAGACCAATGCGAGAACCCCGAGTAGAAGATTCCCCACGTAAATACATGTCGAGGTACCTGCGGCACGTCCCGCCCGACGAGGTTGATGCCTCCCGGATTGCCGGGATATTGGAGCACGGTTGCATCGGTAAATGAGTATCCCGCGTACGCCTGCAAGGTAGCATTGACGCGGAGTGCGCCGTCGAGTTCCAGGCCGCGTGCGCGGGTTCTTCCCAAATTCTGCCTCTGACGCGTGATCAACGTTGGGGTCGACGATAGAGTTACATTGGTAATTGGATCAACGATGTCGCTCCAGAAATACGTTCCGCGTAGATGCAGACGTTGATCCAATAGGGTTGTCTTCATTCCGGCTTCGGCGCCAGTGAGGCGTTCTGCTGCAAGGGATGGGTTGTTGAAGGTCGAGACGTTGCCGACTCGAAACGTGCGGTAAAGCTCGTTCAGCGTGGGGGCGCGGAACGCGCGATAGACCGAACCGGTTATCGCGAAGCGTTCGCCCAGCGAACGTAGCACAGAGAGCCGCGGACTTAAGGCGAGATCGGATCGTGTCTGATAAGCGGTCGCCGTTGGCTCACCGGAATTCGGAGTTGTTAGAACGCTCCCGCGGTAGTTTTTCCAATCGTCGCCCCGGGCACCGAGGACGACATTCCATCTGCCGTGCTGAAAAATGTCTTCGCCAAACCAGCCGATGCGCAACTGACGTCCGCCGCTGTTGCGAGCCTGATTTGGTCCTGAGAACAATGCTTCCTCGCTAGAGCCTATTATCTGGCTAAAATCGGCACCCGCCACCAGGGTGTTGCTGGAGTTCAGGCTGTGGATCCATTGTGCCGTTCCGCCGACAACCTGGTCGGGCACATGCTGCAGATCGACGAGAGTTTCGCTGCTGCGGTCGGGTGCGATGGACGAGAAGGACTGGTTGTACGAACCAGCATCTGCAAACGCACGCAGCATGATAGAGTCGGCCGTGCCAAATTGGTTGTCGAAGCCCAATACTCCTTCTGCGATGCGCGTGTCGTTCGTTTGAAGTTGAGTTCCGTTGTTGCGGGACTCAGTGAAGAAGTTGCCTCGACCAAAAATTCGTCCACGCGATCCGACGGAGTGCCCTATGGTTCCGTAGACGGTTGCGTCGCGGGAATTGGCAGCAGTGTCCACAGAGCCGCGGTCCGACGAAGGGACGAGGACGAATCCATCGGTGTGAAACAACTCGGTAGCGACCGAATAGTACCACTGTCGCCAATACGTGCCCGCCCAGAGTGACAATTCGGCAGAGCGTTCGTTTCCATAGGAGGTCTCGAAGGATAACGCCGGGTCCTCCGGAGTGCGCGTGATGAGTTGGACAACTCCTCCAAGCGCAGAGCTGCCGTAGAGATTTGATCCACCACCTCGCATGAGTTCAATCGAGTCGACGGCGGTTTTTGGAACGCGATTCCAGTACACCCAACCACCGAAGGGATCAGCGAGCGGGATGGCGTCCGCCAGGACCAGTGCTCGACTGGCACCGCTACCGCCCAAGCCTCGCAGCGAAATTCCCTGGGTCGTTGGATTGGCTGTTCGACTTGTCGAGCGCCGCAGGAGGGAAAATCCCGGCGCCTGCCGTAGGGCATCATCTACACGGAGCGCGGGCGTAGCCCCGAGGGCCATCTGCGAGATGAGGATGGAACTGCCCGGCGTTTCAGGCAGGCGGATGGGACTTCGCGAAGCTGAAACGATTACCTGTTCAGAGGCGACTGAGGGACGCAATATCACCTCTAAACGATCCGAAGGGTCACGTGCAGGATCGATTGTTTTCATTTGGGCCAGAAATCCACGAGCATTGATGGTGAGGGTTGCAATGTCCTCATCGACCGTGGCAAAGGAGAACCGGCCAGCTACGTCCGTGTGAGTCGATTTCCGGGTGCCGTGTTGAGTGAGGACGATGTCGGCTCCCGTGATCACCTCTCCGCTGACATCGCGAACCGTGCCCTTGACCGTCCGAGTCTGCGCGGCAGAGCTGCCGAGGCAGGCCAGGAAAATGAGGCAAAATGGACCGCCCACGCTAATGTATTCGAAGGTACTAAATAGTGTACGTAATCGAAACAATGACCCGCCCCGAACGGGTGCGGTCTTAGCAGGCAACATAGCTGGCGGGCAAGGCCGAAGTCAGGAAAGGCGTGTGGTTGTTGGGTTTGGTCGACCTATGCGCGGCGCGCCGGGCTAAGAGCGTATTTGACAAGGGCGTTCACCGTGAGATGCTTTTGGGCTCCGAGATGCTCGCAGATTATACCTATTCTCCTATCCCGGACTCTCGCCTCACTCATAGTTGTGCCGCGAAAACGCGTTATGTACACTTACTATCAATTGCGCTGCCGTCGTTCGACGGCCTGCAGGCCACTTCAGCGTTGCCACAATTCCTGGCGATGGTGTTTGTCCCGGGGATCGATCGGAAACAGAGCAAGGCTGCCTGATTTCTTCTGATCTTCAATTTCCGGCCATCAGGGATTGCGTTTTAGCTTCCCGTTCCTAGTTAAGACCTTTCCTTGATTGCATGGAGGATTCTGTCGATATGAATACATTCGTTAATGACGGCCCAGCCTCTCTCGAGCCATTGAGTTCGGTGATGGCAGATAAAGGGTTCACACAAGGGATTCTAGCTGCTCTGCCGCGGACTGAACTCGCCTTGTTGCGCCCCAATATCGAATTCATCCGGCTGAAATCGCATCAGGTACTACACGAGGTGGACGACGCAATCAGATACGCGTACTTCATCGAGAATGGACTCTTGTCTGTTCTGAACGTGCAGATGAGCGGGAAAAATGTAGAGGTGGGCGCGATTGGCGCAGGCGGATTTGCAGGTCTGCCGGTGATTGATGGTTTGGCAACCAGCCCTCACCGAATCCTGTCGCAGGCCGAGGGGGCCGCCTACCGGATCGACCCGTTGAGCCTTCAGGAATTGCTGCCGCGATGTCCCAAATTGAATGTGGAATTGCATCGGTACGGGCAACGCCTGATGTTGCAGTCCATGCAACTCGCTGCCTGTAACGCACTGCACGAAGTGGAACAGCGCTTGGCGCGTTGGCTGCTGATGAGCCATGAGTTGCTTGGCTCGATGGAGCTGCCAGTCACGCAGGATGTTCTCGGACAGTTGCTGGGCACGCGCAGATCAAGCGTGACCGTGGCTGCGGGCATGCTGCAAAAAGCCGGTATCGTATCTTGCGCGCGAGGAAGAATCACGATCATGGACCTTGGAAAACTCGAAAGTGCGGCTTGTGAGTGTTATGTCCTGATGAAGCAGCGGCTCGGGAACTGGAGTATTGAGCCTCAGGCTGCGGCCTAAAAAAGAGGCAGAAAAACTTCGATTCGCCGCATCTCCAGAGGGTAAATCCGTAAGGAGCTACTTAAGGCCGTCGTCCGCCGGAAATTGGGCTGGTGTGAGTCGAGGTGTAAGCAAGTGAATGGCTCCCAGCGCTACAAGGTAGGAGCAGCCTGCGATGAGAAAGGGAATCTGATAGCTGCCGCTTCGTTGCAGAATGTATCCGACCAGCTTGGCGATGAACATGCCGCCGACGGCGCCAGCCATCCCACCGATGCCCACCACGGAAGCTACCGCCTGAGCCGGAAATAGGTCGGATGTCATCGTGAAGAGGTTGGCGGAGAATCCCTGATGGCCAGCCGCTGCCATGCCGATCAACGTCACCGCAACCCACAGGTTCTGAGCATGGTATGCGAAGACAATCGGCACCACGGTGAGCGCGCAGATCAACATAGCCAGCTTTCTAGCCAGGTTGACGGTCATGCCGCGATGCATGAGCGTTGAAGAGATCCACCCGCCACCGATGCTGCCCACGTCGGAAATCAGATAGACGGTGACGAGGGGGAGTCCGATTTTTGCTAATTCCAATCCGTGTCTGCGCTGAAGAAAATCCGGAACCCAGAACAAGTAGAACCACCAGACGGGGTCGAGCATGAACTTGCCGACCACGAACGCCCATGTCTGCCGGAGAGGGAGAAGTTGACTCCAGCGAAGTGCCGGAGCTGTTTCTTGACCATCACTGCGAATGTAAGCGAGTTCTTCTTGCGAGACGCGGGATTCTTCCTCGGGCTTGCGATACAAAGTCAGCCACAGCGCTAGCCACACGACTCCGAGAACCCCGGTACTCACGAACGCCCAGCGCCATCCCCAGCTTAACGTGATCCACGGAACCAGGAGTGGAGTGGCCATGGCCCCCGCGCTCGTTCCCGCGTTGAAGATGCCGGTAGCAAGGGCGCGCTCCTTGCTCGGGAACCAGTCAGCCACAGCCTTGATACTGGCGGGGAAGACGCCCGCCTCCCAAAAACCGAGGGCAGACCTCGCAAGCATGAAACTGGCAACAGAAGCACATCCCGCATGGGCCATCGCGGCCAAACTCCAGAAAATCATGGCAAGCGCGTAGCCCAATCTTGCGCCCAAGCGGTCGATTAACCATCCAACCGCGAGCATGCCAACGGCATAGGCGCCCTGGAAGGCTGTCACCAGGTTGGCATATTGGATTTCATTCCATCCCAGATCACGTTGCAGAGTAGTCTTGAGAACGCCGAGGACCTGGCGGTCCATGTAGTTTTTGGTCACGCCCAGCAGAAGGAGAGCACAGATCACCCAGCGGTAGTTGCCCCACGATGATCGGTAGTTTGGCGCGGGCAGTCGATCGGTGGCAGGAGAGCTAATCGGAGCCTCCGCCGGCTGAGTTACGGGCAGCGCGATAAATCCGCTCGATCAAGGCAAGGCTCTTGCGTCCTTCGCGCGCGTCACAGGCGGGTGTTCCATTGTTTTGTACGGCGTGAATGAAGTCTTCAAGAATCGCCTTGTGACCTCGAACATCGCTCACCACGTGGCAGGCTGCTCCTTCGTCTTTGATTGAATGTTGCGGAGCGGTTTTTACGGCGGCGCGAAGATTAGAGGCTACGATGCGATCGTCTTCCAATGTCACAGTTCCCTCGGAGCCAGTAATTTCAACTCGCCGCGGATAGCCAGGATAGGCGGCGGTGGTGGCCAGTAGGGTAGAGAGTGGACCCCTGGCGAACTCCAGAATTGCGAGCGCGGTGTCTTCGACTTCGATTGCATGTTGTGCGGTGCGGACCACAGCCTGAACCTTCGCAACATCTCCGAAAAGCCACAGGAGCAGGTCCACAGTGTGAACACCTTGATTCATCAGCGCCCCACCGCCATCGAGCGCGAACGTGCCTCGCCATCGTGACTTGCTGTAGTACTCAGGAGGCCGGTACCACTTTACGCGCGCGTCGACCAAGGTGATCTTTCCAAGGTGACCGTCGCAGATCGACTGCTTGAGTTGGCGGATCTCTGGCTTAACACGATCCTGAAAAATTACTCCGACCTTCACGCCGGTCCTTTCAGCGACTTCAATCAAGGCGTCGGCTTGAGTCGTGCTGATGTCCAGTGGCTTCTCGGTTAGAACGTGAAGCCCCCGACGAATCGCTTGGATGCCTTGTGAGGCGTGTACGCCGGACGGGCTGCCAAGGATCACCATGTCCATGGGGCGGTGGGAGAGAAACGCGTTAAAGTCGACGAAGGACTTCCCACCGTACATGCGGCTTAAGTGGTCAACCTTGTCGGCATTGGTCCCGTAGATTGCGGCGATTTCTACGCCGGCGATCTGAGTGGCAGCGCGGGCGTGGGTCTCCGAGATGTTTCCTCCGCCAATCAAGCCGATCCGAATGGTCATTCATCTTCCTAACGGGAATTTGGCTGGTTGATTCTGAAGAAGTTTTTTTCAAGAGCACAATGGGCTCTTATATTTTCGGTTCCCAGCCCTCTTCGTATGCCCGATTCCATAGCTTCATGGCCGCGGGATCCCCTTCGATGTGAGCGTCTCTGGAGTTCAATTGAAGTTCTCGATTGACTTCCCATGCGATGTTCGACAAGTGGAGCATTGTGACACTGATATTCCCATCTGCAATGGGAGCAGTGAGTTTTTCCTGTTGGCGAACGGCGTGGATGAAATTGGCGAAGTGAGCATCCGTCATGGAATCGCGACCCACAAGATCGGCGGACGATGTTTTTCCGCCAGCCTTAAATTCGTTGATTTTCTTTCCGGCCAGATCATAAATTTCGTAGCCGTCGCGATCGACCAGGACGGTTCCGGTGGTTCCCATGATGGTGGAACCTCGGTCGCGATCGTAGCACTTCATGCCCTGACAGCTTTTTCCCTCCCACGCAATGAGACGGTCGTCGTATTCGAAGCTGGTCACGAGAGTGTCGTAAAACTGCCAATCGTCCTTGACGTGATATCGTCCGCCGGAAGAGGTGACGCGGTTCGGGTAGTCGACGCCCAACGCCCACCGGCACACGTCGACTTCGTGAGTTCCGTTGTTAAGCGACTCGCCGGTTCCGTAAATGCGAAACCAGTGCCAGTTATAAGGATGCACATTGTCGGTGTAGGGGCGACGAGGCGCTGGCCCTTGCCAGAGATCCCAATCCAATCGTCCAGGCACGGGGACTTCCTTGCCGTGCCCGATTGATTTGCGCGTATTGACGTACCAGGCTTTTGCGAAATAGGGCTTACCGATGATTCCATCGCGGATTTTCTGGACGATTTCGATGGTATGCGGAGACGAGCGCTGTTGCGTTCCGAGTTGTACCAGCTTTCCATATTTGCGCTGCGCTTCGACCAGCATTTCCCCTTCTGCGGGATTGTGGCTGCAGGGCTTTTCGAGGTAGACATGCTTGCCGGCCTGCAGTCCAGCGATCGCCATCGGTGTGTGCCAATGGTCGGGAGTCGCGATGGTGATGGCATCGACGTCGTGTGACTCGAGGGCTTTGCGGAAGTCTTTTTCTGCGACTGCCCGTTCCCCCATCTCTCGCTCCGTGGTGCTCGCGAATTTCTGAAGTACATCACTATCGACATCGCAAACGTAAGAGACGCGAGCGGAATTCTTGTTCGCTTTGATACCCGCCAGATGCGCGTATCCGCGGCTGTTCAGCCCGATGATGGCGAAATTCAGTCTTTCGTTCGATCCAAGGATCCGGGCGTAACTTTTTGCGGTGGGTGTAAGCGCCATGCCCGCTGCACCGACGGCCATTGCATCGATAAATTCGCGTCGAGTTGCCATCACTTTCCCCTTCTCGTCTTGCTTCACCGCTGGATGGTGATTCGAGCTTAGGTCAGCAGCGTATGCCAGTCGCTACCAGAGCTTTCATGAGTCCGTCCATGCTTACGCGGGTGGACGCTTCGGGCGTGCCTGCGCCTCGCCAGTGAGTTTCGAGGCTCAGTCCGTAGTGGAAGCCGTCTTGCTTCAGGGCGCGCAGTTGCCCAGGCCAGTCGACGATTCCCGCGCCCACGGGAGCCCAGTCGTAACCGTGATCAGGCTTGCGAACGACATCTTTGCAGTGGCAATGACCGATGCGGTCTTTGGGCAGCAGGGAATACCCCGCCGAAAAAGTCGTTCCGTCGAGGGCAGCTGCGTTTCCCGGATCCCAGTTCAACATGAAGTTTTTGTTCGGGATCGCGTTCAGGAGAGCGGCTGATTCCTCTCCAGTCGCTGTATTACATGACATTTCGTTTTCAAGGATAAGGATGAGGTTATCTTTTGCGCACCGCTCGGCGGCTTGCTGCAATTTGGCGTTGATGGCAGCGCGATAAGGTTTGGAATCATCGAGACGCCAATAGTCGAAGCAGCGGATTCTGTCGGTGCCGAAAGTCTTGGCCAGTGAAATGCAGTGCTCGAGGAGCTTGTCTTGCGCATTGGCATCGAAATTGGCGTGAAACTGGTCGCGAGTCTCGCTCTTGGGCGATCGGGGCGCGCCCGGCCAGTCGGTTTTGAACAGTGGACTGGCGATGTCGGTGACTTGAAGCTTGTTGTTCTCAAGAATCTTGCGCGCATCATCGATTTGTTTCGGCGACAAATCGGTGATGTTCTTGTCCCACATGGAACGCAACTCAATCCAGCGAAGCTTGAAGTCGTGGGCAGCAATCTGGCATGCCTTCTCGAAATCCTGGGTGATCTCGTCATTGATCACGGCCAGCCGGAATGGGCAGTTTGACGGGGCTTCTGTTAAGGGATTCAAAGCCGCGTCCTCAGATTTCGCGAGCACGGAAGGCACGGCTGTGTGGATTCCAAGTACTCCGAGAGCCGCAAGCAGATTGCGCCGCGTATACCTCATGCACTCCACCCTCCGTGCTGAGCTTTTTGCTTCTCCCCATTGGCATCTATCATCCACATTTTCGAGTTCATCGTCATGTCTGAGATACAGAAAGTGCAAGGATCGGCACCCATCCGCGAGCCCCGAGAGGCGTGTATCCTGATGAATCATTCGGCTCTCGAGTGGCCGACCTTGAACGATAGTTCGAACCATGTTGATTCATCCAGACCGGCTGTTTCCGTGTGAGCGGAGCGCACGCGAAGTTGCTCGTGCCTTGTACGACAACGTGCGAAATCTGCCAATTGTGAGCCCGCACGGACATACAAAAGCCGAGTGGTTCGCGCTGAATCAACCTTTCCCCGACCCAGCGCAGCTCATGGTGCAACCCGATCACTATATTTGCCGGATGTTGTACAGCCAAGGTGTGTCGCTCGAAGAACTGGAGATTGGTGTTCGGGATGGACGGAATCCGCGCAAAGTGTGGGGTGCTTTTGCCGAGCATTATCATCTGTTTCGCGGCACGCCGACTCGCATCTGGCTGGACCAGACATTTGAGGAGGTTTTCGGCCTGAGTGAACCCCTGGCAAGGGCTACGGCGGATCTTTACTTCGACACAATCTCCGCCAAGCTCCAGTCGCCAGAGTTTCTCCCGCGCGCTCTTTATGAGCGGTTCAACATAGAGGTGTTGGCGACGACTGACTCTCCGCTGGATTCGCTCGAACATCACAAAGCCATTGGTGACTCGAAATGGAAAGGGCACGTGGTGCCAACGTTTCGGCCAGATCCCGTGGTCGATCCCGATCATCCGGGCTTCCTGACCAATCTCGATACGCTGGCCGGCAAAAGCGGAGAAGAAGTAGGTTCGTGGAAGGGCTACCTGGCGGCGCTGAAGACGATGCGGGAGCGCTTTGAACGACTGGGATGCACGGCGACGGACCACGGTCATCCAACGGCCGCGACCGCCGATTTGTCAGAGTTCGAGGCGTCTGGACTCTACGTGAGGATAAAGGCCGGGCAGGCCGATGCGTCGCAGAGAGAGCTTTTTCGAGCGCAGATGTTGACGGAGATGGCTCGAATGAGTCTGGAAGATGGCTTGGTCATGCAGATCCACCCCGGCAGCGCGCGCAATCACAATCATGCTCTTTTCGAACGCTATGGTCCGGATGTGGGTGCGGATATTCCGACGCCGATAAATTACGTTGAGGGATTGCGTCCTCTGCTCAACCGGTTCGGCAACGAGAAGAAACTCACCATCATTCTTTTCACACTCGACGAATCCACGTACAGCCGGGAACTGGCTCCGTTGGCAGGGCACTATCCGTGTCTCCGACTTGGGCCGCCGTGGTGGTTTCATGACAGTCCCGAAGGCATGATGCGCTATCGTCAAAGCGTAACGGAGACTGCAGGCTTCTACAATACGGTTGGATTCAACGACGATACGCGAGCATTCTTGTCCATTCCCGCGAGGCACGACGTTGCGCGCCGCATGGATGCAGCGTATCTCGCCAAACTTGTTGTGGAACATCAGCTCTGCGAAGATGAGGCCATGAAGATTGCGGGCGAACTCGCGTACTCGCTGGTCAAGGAAGCGTATCGGTTTTAAGGGAATTCGTAGGCAACGGACTTCAGGACATGAGTCTTTACTGCAGCACCGGCGGGCCGGAAGTTGATCTGTCGTCCACGCAGCTGCGGGATCTGCTCTTGCAGAGTCTGGCCAAGCTGGGCGATCGGAGCTCAGTGCTTGCTGTGCCGCCCGATTACAGTCGTGTCCACTCGCGCGCGGGCGATCTGACAAGATTTGCATGGAAGTACTACGGCGAACGATTTCGAGCCGTGTTGCCGGCGCTCGGGACGCATAGAGCAATGCAGGCCGACCAGATAGAAAGGATGTTTGGTGGTGTTCCGGCGAATCTGTTCCGAGTTCACAACTGGCGAACTGATGTGGAGACACTTGGCGAGGTGCCTTCGGACTTTGTGCGCGAGCAGTCCGAAGGCAAACTCAGCTATTCGTGGCCTGCGCAAATAAATCGCCTGGTGGCGCACGGTGACTTTGATTTGATCCTTTCCATCGGTCAAGTTGTCCCCCACGAGGTGATCGGCATGGCCAACTACAACAAGAACATTTTGGTGGGGACAGGTGGCCCGGACGGAATCAATCGCAGCCATTACTTGGGTGCCGTGTACGGGATGGAGCGCATCATGGGGAGGGCGGAGAACCCGGTGCGCAATGTACTCAACTATGCGGCAGAACAGTTCATGAACCGTCTCCCGATTGTCTATGTATTGACAGTGATCGGCCGCAAGGCGGACGGAGCCCTTGCCGTTCGCGGGCTGTACATCGGCGACGATGTGGAATGCTTTCATCGGGCGGCTGCCTTGAGTGCAACCGTGAATTTCGAACGGCTAGACGAACCGATACGAAAGGCAGTCGTCTATCTCGACGAGCACGAGTTTCATAGCACGTGGCTTGGGAATAAGGCGATCTACAGGACCCGCATGGCTCTGGCCGACGGCGCAGAATTGATCATCCTGGCCCCGGGAGTGAAGTCATTTGGTGAAGATCGCGCCATCGATGTTCTGATTCGGAAATATGGATACAGGGGTACGCCGGCGACCCTTGTGGCCGTCGAGGCGAACGACGATCTAGGCCGCAATCTCGGCGCAGCGGCCCACCTCATTCACGGTTCATCGGAGGGACGATTCGCCATCCGATGGTGTCCACGACATCTCAGCCAAGCAGAGATCGAGGGTGTGGGATATCAGTATGGCAAGCTGCAGTCGATGCTTGAGCACTACAATCCGCGCGACCTTCGCGACGGCTACAACTCTATTGGGGGAGAGGAAGTATTTTATGTTTCGAACCCGGGACTTGGACTATGGGCGCATGAGAGCAGACTCACCTGAGGGCAAGATCACGAAACCACGACCACCCGGAGCGCTTTCCGCGAGACTGAGGCGCAAGAGTTCATGTCGAATCGGGAGATCGCGTTGAGGCTAAAGGAACTCGAGGTTGGGGCGAAGGAAAAGCAGCTCGGTCTAATCGTTTAGTGTTGGGAATTGTTTGTGAGGGATAGGCCCCGCATGGCCATATAATGCTCAAAACGGTTGACAACGCGACGCGATCAGATTTAAAGTCTCGCGAGCATAGGCTAATCGTTTAGATTATGGCGAAATCGCTTCATGACAAACTGCCCGCGGGCGAGCGCTTTCTTTTTGCTTCTGCTCCTGATAGTTGGGGGGTGCTCGACTATCCCGGCCCGTCTTGGGATCAATCCTACGAGCAGATGCTCGACGAGATGGTCAGTGCGGGCTATCGCGGTACTGAGTTGGGGCCTTATGGTTTTTTCCCCACCGACCCAGAGATTCTTAAGCCACAGCTGGCAAAGCGCGAGCTTAGCTTGCTCGGCTCCTTCGTGCCCGTGAAGATGGCTGATCTCGATCGTCCCTCAGTGCTCGAACGGATCAAAAAGGTGGGCAAGTTGCTGTCGTCGCTGAAGGCTCCTTTCCTTGTGATGGCCGACGACCAAACGGATGGCAGGAATCGTTTTTCGGGAAGGGCCTATGACGAGGGCTGTCCGATGCTGAGCGCACCCCAGTGGAAGAATGTCGGCGCCTTGGTAGCAGACGCGGAAAAGGTGGCGAGCGACTTCGGGCTGGACCTCGTTTTTCATCCGCACGTAGCTACCAACGTCGAGACGCCCGAGGAGTGCGAAAAGTTTTTCGATGCTACCGCGCATACCAACATTGGACTTTGTCTGGATACGGGACATTGTCTGTATGGGCAGGGAGACCCGGTTAAGGAAGCTCGCAAGTATCACGAGAAATTGCGCTTCATTCACATAAAAGATTGTGATGCGCGAGTGTTGCAGCAGGCGCGTCAGAACAAGTGGACGTTCGAAGAAGGCATCGAGCACAAAGTCTTTACGGTGATGGGGGAGGGAGACATCGATTTCCCGGCGTTCTTCCGCGCGCTGGTGGACATTGGTTATGCGGGCTGGTCGGTGGTTGAGCAGGATGTGAAGTTCGGTGATCCGACGATTTCACCAGCGCGCAGCGTCGCAGACAGCCTCAGCTACTTGCGGCGGGTTGTGGATGAACTCGGGGTCACTACTACGTAAGCTGGTGAACACGATCGGTCGTCGCGTGAGGATGCATGCCTAAATTGCGAGTCGGGGTTCTCGGCGTAGGTGAGATGGGGCTGCGACACGCCGAAAATATTCGGCATCGGGTCTCCAATGCTCAGCTAGTCGGCGTTGCCGACGTCGCCCTTGATCGGGCTCGCCGCGCAGCTGCCAACCTTGAGATCGATAACGCGTACGGCAGTCTCGAGGAGATGCTCGACAGCGCAAAGCTGGATGCAGTCGTCATTGCCGCTCCTGACAAGTTTCATGCAACTGCGGTAAAGGTGGCGGCGGCCGCAGGAAAAGCTATTCTGTGCGAAAAGCCCCTATCGCTAACTCTTTCGGACGCACATGAGCTTTTGGAGGCTGTCTCGAAGGCCGGCGTGAGCCTTCAAGTTGGTTTCATGCGGCGTTACGATTCAGCATACTCGGCAGCCATGAAGCGGATCGAGGCCGGGGAGATCGGCACGCCCGTTTTGTTCAAGTCGATTGGACGCGACAAGGAAGGTCCGCCAATTTCGTCATACCAGGCGAATGTCAATGGAATGTTGTTTTATACAAATACGATCCATGATTTTGACTTGGCGAGATGGCTGATGCGGGACGAAGTTTTGGAAGTTCATGCTTACACGACGGTGGCTATACGGCCTCAGGTTGCACAGTTTAACGATGTGGTTGCGAGCGTAGTGAACCTGAAGTTCGAGCATGGAGCGATCGGCAATATTGAGTCTTACGCGCAAGCGGTCTACGGATATGACGTACGCACGGAAATTGTGGGGTCGGCGGGATCGATTCTGGTCGGCAGTCTTGTCCGGATTCCAGCGACATTCCTTACTGTGAACGGAAGCGCACAGAATACGACGGATCACTTCCTGACGACCTTTGCCGATGCGTATCTGGCCGAGCTCCAAGATTTCGTCAATTCCATTGTTGAGGATCGTGATCCACGTGTGAGCGGGCAAGACGGGTTGAAAGCGCTCGCGATCGCTGTGGCCGCCGAAAAGTCCCACCGGACTGCCCAGCCGGCTGTCATCGACTATGAAAGTAGAACACGCGAACTCGTCAGCTAGCTCAGGTGTCAGATGGAAGCGATACAACGCCGGGTCTTTAGTACTTTCATTCTGGGGGATGAGTGAGTCAGGCCATTGCTTCGCCCTACAAAAGTCCTCTCCATGCGATGACGGCTACAACTCCGACTTGTCTCTGGAACGACTCCGCGTCCGTGCAAGAACTCCAGTATTCGATCGAACACGGTGCCGTAGGAGCGACCTGCAATCCGGTTATCGTCCTGGGAGTACTGAAGAAAGAGATCTCCGCCTGGAAACAGCGCATTGCGGCGTTAATCGTTGAGCGGCCGACCGCGAACGAGGATGAAATCGCCTGGGAGCTCGTGCGTGAAATTTCGGTAAAAGCAGCGTCCTTGCTACAGCCGGTTTTCGAAAGAGAGCGTGGACGGAATGGAAGATTGTCCATTCAGACTGATCCACGCTTGTTTCGCGACACGAGCGCGATCGTGCGACAAGCAGGGGAGTTCAGCAGGCTGGCTCCCAACATGATTGTAAAGATTCCGGTCACGCGAGCCGGAATCCCTGCGATTGAGGAGGCGACGTACCAGGGCATAAGTATCAATGCAACGGTATGTTTTACGCTTCGTCAATGCGTTGCCGTTGCTGAGGCTGTGGAGAGAGGACTGGCGCGACGCGAACGAGAAGGCAAAGAGATCTCCTCAATGGGACCTGTGTGCACAATCATGGTCGGGAGACTGGACGATTGGCTCAAAGTCGTGATGGAGAAGAATAACGTTGCGATTGACCCCGGCTACCTGGAGTGGGCTGGGGTGGCGGTATTCAAGAAGACGTATCGGATCTTTCGAGAGCGGGGCTATCGGTTGCGTTTGCTTTCCGCTGCGTTCCGTAATCACATGCAGTGGAGTGAGTTCATCGGTGGTGATGTGGTTATCTCCCCGCCTTATTCGTGGCAAGTTCGGTTTAACAGTAGCGATGTTGAGGTACGGGCGCGAATCGATAAACCGGTCGCCGACACTGTGATTGAGGAATTGATTCGCAAATTTCCCGACTTTCGACTTGCCTACGTCGAAGACGGCCTAACGGTGGATGAGTTTGACTCGTTCGGCCCTACGCGCAGAACCTTGCGGCAGTTCATTTCCGCTTGTCACGATCTCGATGGCTTGGTTCGCGATTTCCTCTTGCCGGATCCGGACGTATTGTAGACAAGGAGTTGCCACTCACTTGAGATAAAGTCGGTTCTGTTATCTTGATGTCGACCCCGTATGGCCCGCCCTAAGAAGAACGCTTCAGGTTCCACGCCAAAAGCTGCCAGCATCTCTGACGTTGCTCGTGAGTCTGGCGTATCGATCTTCACAGTTTCGGCTGTTGTCAATAACAAGAGCCACGTTAGGAAGAATCTGCGTGAGCGCGTAGAGAACGCGATTCGTAAGCTCAACTATCGTCCGAATCTCATCGCGCGAAGCCTTATTAAACAGAAGACGCAGACCATCGGCATGATCGTGCCTGACATTGCGAATCCATTCTTTCCAATGGTGGTTCGTGGGGCGGAAGATGCTGCGCTAAAACAGGGCTACAACCTTCTCCTCTGCAACAGCGACGACAGCCTGACTAAGGAGGAGAGCGCGATCGAGTTGTTGTTGTCAAAGAGGGTTGACGGAATTCTGCTGACCAAGGCGGTGGGCGATCTGCGGCCGGAATTACGGCAGATGATTAAGGAAGTGAATATTCCATTCGTACTGGTGATGCGAACCTATCCGCAATTAACCAAGGATGCAGTTATCACGGATGACTACCAGGGAGCCTACGAGGCGGTTTGTCATCTCGCTCGTGCGGGTAGACGGCGCATAGGACTGATTAGCGGTCCGCTTAAGATCAGCAATGCCAAGGAGCGATGGCGTGGTTTCCGCGACGCTCTGGAGGTGAATCACCTGACCTGCGATCCGGAGCTGGTTGTCGAGGGTGACTATCGCATTGAATCAGGTTTCCGCGCCGGACATGCTCTGCTCTCCCACCGTCCCGATGGTATTTATGTGGCGAATCATTTGATGACGATCGGATTACTAAAAGCCGTGGATGAAATGGGACTAAAGTGCCCGGAAGACTTCGGACTAGTGAGCTTTGACGACTATCCATGGCTAAGCGTTTTCCGTCCACGACTAACGACGGTGGAGTTGCCCAAACACCAGCTCGGGAGTGAGGCTACGGAACTATTGATCCAGAGGATCTCGGGCGATCACGGCAAACCCGTTCTAAAGAAGCTTTCTCCCGAACTCCGCATTCGTGAATCCTGCGGATTCGCACATTTTGTTGCTCGAAGTCAGCAGTCGCCGTCGCTGGACGACAAACTGCCAGACATTGTTCGCACCTCGTAGCTGTGTTGGCTGAAGCCTCGGGAGAGTTCAGGTCTCGTTGAAATTGAAGAGCTTTGGCCGCACAGTGAACATCCGCGTGCGGTACCCGGCATAGATCACACCGACCGCCAGCCACGCGAGTCCAGCGTATTTTGTCCAAGTCTGAAGGCCAAGCAGCAGGACGAAGCAGAATACTGCGCCAAATGCCGGGAGGAATGCGTCTGCGAAAAAGCTCCTTGAACGCGATGAAGCTGCGAACCAGAAGTGCAGTAGCGCAACCAGATTGACCGCAGTGAAAGCAAGCAACGCGCCGAAGGTGACGATCTCCGCTGCGAGTTGCCATGGCACCGTCAGCACCGCCACATAGGCCACTATGCCGACGATCAACTCGTTGTAGACAGGGTTCCCTTTCTTCAGATTGAGGTGGGCGAACCATCTCTTGGGAAGGACGTCATCGCGACCCATGCTGTAGAGCAAGCGCGCCGCCCCGACGTGCCCCGCGAGTCCGCATGCGAGGCTTGAAACCAGCAGGACAACTCCATACGCAGCGAAAAGCAATGGTCCACCCGCGACCCGAGCGACATCCATAAATGCGGTTTCCGGATTTCGCAACGTGGTGTAGTCGGGCCAGACGCGCTGGGCCAAGTAGACTTGCAGTCCGCTGAACAGCCCTGTAAATATGCAGACCAGCAGGGCGGCGAGAAGAACGTTGCGCTTCGGATTTTTCACTTCCTCAGCCAGAATCGAGACCCCGTCGAAGCCGATGAACACCAGTGCTGCGAAAGAAGTGCCCGCTGCTAATGCTCGGAGATTGAAGGTTTCCGGATTGTAGATAGGTTTAAAGGAAAACAATGCATCGAACGATTGATGCAGAACTACATAATGGAATCCCTGGAACAAGAAAACCGCTGTGATAAGAGCCATGAACAGCAACAACAATTCGTTCGTGCGGGCGGTGAATTTGATGCCCTGGATTGCGGCCAGCGTGATGAACCCTACGATGATTGCTGCGAGGAATGCGAACGGAAGCCTTGGAACCAGGCGCTGGATCGCGAGAACCGCGTAGAGAGCATTTTGTATCGGCTGAAAAAGATATTCTAGAAACATTGCCCACCCAAGCACGAAGCCCACATGCGGATTCAAGGCCTGGCTGATGTAGGAATAAACCGACCCGGACGACGGATACACGTTCGCCATACGCCCGAAGCTGATGGCTGTCACGGACATCGCGACCATTGCGAGCAATAGCGTAGCCACGGTATGCCCGTGCGACAGCACTTGCGCTTCGCCGAAGAGAGGAACCGCGGCAATTGGAGAAGTCAGAATGATTCCGTAATAGATGAGATCCCAGAGGCTTAATACGCGCCTTAAATGAGGCGTGTTGGTTGGGTCAGGCCGATTTCGAACCGGAGTTTGTTGCGACATAACGTTATTAGAGGTCTATAAAAAGTAGCGTTCCTTCTTCAATGCGTCTTCGTACTTGCGGCGCGCTGCCTTCACGGTGTCGCTTTCGGATACTTCGGCTACCGGAACGTCCCACCACGCTTCATAGCCCGGCACTCTAGCGTCGTATGAGGTCTGGATAACAATGACTGACGTGAGCGGTTGCTTGCTGGCGGATGACAACGCCGATCGGAGTTCCTCGCTTGTTCGTGCGCGCGCGGTCCATGCGCCCAAACTCGCAGCATTCGCCTCGAAGTCGACAGTGATGGTCTCGCCATCGTACTTACCTTCCCGGCGCTGCCGATATTCCGTCCCGAGGCCGCTGTTACCAAGACTTCTGCTGAGACCTCCAATACTAGAAAAGCCGTGGTTGTCGAGTAAAACGACGTTGATCTTGAGGCCTTCCTGCAATGCCGTGACGATCTCTTGTGCCATCATTAGGTACGAGCCGTCGCCCACCAGTACATACACCTCGCGACTCGGATTCGCCATCTTCACTCCGAGGCCTCCGGCGATCTCGTAACCCATGCAGGAGTAGCCATACTCGAGGTGGTAGCCACCTGGCACCGATGTGCGCCACAACTTGTGGAGGTCTCCCGGCAAACTGCCGGCAGCGCATATCACAACATCTGTACCTTGCGCGAAGTCATTGACGGTTGCGATGACCTCCGCTTGTGTAATTGGAGGATCCTTGCGAGCGCTTTGAACGCGATCGACTTCCGTCTTCCACTCATCCCTCAGAGCCGCGACTGTTGCGCGATAGGCTTCGTCAATCCTGAACGTGCCAATCGCTTGCTTCAGTTCGTCCAGGGTAACGAGGGCATCTCCGACCAGCGCTGTCGCGGCATGCTTGTACGCATCAATTTCTGCGACGTTGATGTTGATGAACCGGACCGCCGAATTTTGAAAGGCGGTTTTCGACGAGGTTGTGAAATCGCTGTAACGTGTGCCAATACCGAGGACCAGATCGGCTTCCCGAGCCAGAATGTTTGCACTCGAAGATCCGGTCGCGCCGATCGCGCCAACATTTTGTGGGTGATCATGGGGCAGGCAACCTTTGCCCGCTTGGGTTTCACACACAGGGATTCCGGTCGATTCAGCGAACAGCCGAAGAGCAGCGGTCGCTTCGGAATAGAGGACTCCGCCACCAGCCACGATCAGTGGCTTTTTGGCAGTGACCAGCCACTGGCCCGCAGCGGCCAGCACCCCGCTATCGCACCTCGCACGCGGGATTGCCCACACGCGCTTGCGAAAGAATTCTTCCGGATAGTCAAAGGCTTCCGCCTGGACGTCTTGCGGCAGGCAAAGCGTCACCGCACCAGTGTCGGCCGGAGAGGTCAGAACCCGGAGAGCCTCGGGGAGAGAAGTCAGAAGTTGTTCCGGTCGACAGATCCGATCCCAATATCGAGAAACGGGCTTGAAGCAATCGTTCACGGAAATGTCTTGCGTCTCACGCGATTCCAGCTGCTGTAAAACCGGCGCCACATTTCGTTTCGCGAAAATGTCTCCGGGCAAAAGCAGGACAGGAAGCCGGTTGATTGTCGCTCCCGCCGCGCCCGTCAGCATGTTGGTCGCTCCGGGACCGATAGAACTCGTGCAGATCATTGCTCTTGTTCGAAAAGATGCTTTCGCGAACGCAGCCGCCGCATGCACCATGGCCTGTTCGTTGCGGAAAAGGTAATAAGGCATTCCCGGGTCCTGCTCGAGAGCCTGCCCGATGCCCGCAACATTCCCGTGGCCGAAGATGCCAAAACAACCTTCCAAGAATCGAAGCTGCACTCCGTCCCGTTCAACATACTGATTCTTGAGGAAGGAGATAAGGGCTTGGGCGCAGGTCAGTCTTTTGCTCATGTGGGTGCTCGTCTGGGGCTTTCGGGGGGGCGTCCACTCCGATCTTCCGAATTGCCGACGACATCATATCTGCGCGGCCAAAATCAGGCGAACCCGTTGCTGTTCGTCCCTGCTATTCGCGTACGAGCGGTAGGCGAGGATCGGGTTTTCCCCAGTTGGAGCGGATCCAAGTATGTTGAGCATCGTCGGTCACTGCCAAATCACGCGAGGTTCCGGCTAGAAAATTGAGATAGTACGCGTCATAGCCCGGACCGGCAACGACGGTGTGATAACCACTGCGGACCAATACCACATCGCCATCCTTGGCCTTCACAGTGCACTCGCTCTCGTGTTTGCCTCCGTAGAGATGTTGGAAGGCGAATCCGCTGGGATCAGCAATTCGGAAGTAGTAGATCTCGTCCAAGTCCACTTCGGCGGGCGGATTGTGAGTGTCGTGTTTGTGGGGTGGATAGCTCGACCAGTTTCCGCCAGGAGTATAAACCTCGATCACGACGAGTTTGTCAGCTGGGAAGGCCGGCGAGATGATGTCCACGATCTGGCGAGATGCGTTACCTCCGCCTCGAAGCGAACTGCTGACGTTTGAGGGTTTAACCAAAACGGGGTCCAGCCGTGCTGTGGAGGGCACTCGACATTCCGCGATCTCGCACGTCGACTCAGCAATGAAAGAGGCGCCACTTTGCGCGGGTAGGTACAGCGTATAGGGAAGTCCATCAAAGACATTCTTGCGCCGGCCTATGGGCTCTTTGCCATTTCCCCAATCGCAAAGACAGGTGCCGCCCAACAGAACCAGCGCCGCCTCTTCTTGCTCGGTCTGAACTTTAAAGATGTCACCCGGCTGTAGGCGTCGGGTCAAAAAACTCATCCATTCCCAGTGCGCTTCCTGCCGGGGCAGGCGGACGAGATCGCCCGATTGTCCGGGAGGCAGCTTCAAGGAATGAACAACAACCGTACTGTCGGACAAGTTGTCTCCCGCGGCCGCTCGCTCTGCTTCTCTGACAATGCTCTTAGTTCTAAGCGCTATGAATATTGCAAATGAAAGAAAGATTGTCAATATTCAACTGGAACTTCGGGAGCCCATGTGCCCGTCGTTCTTGCGGCGACGAACCGCATGCCTCTTTAACTCATGCGCAATAGTCCTGTGATATGTTGTCATCCTTTGGTTTGCTTCGTCGAGATTGACCGTCTTCCTCTGGCTAAAACACCCGACGGATGACCGCAAGAATATGCGCCAGGTAAGCAAAAGTTTAACTTGACCCGCTGAGCATTCACTGATATAAAGCCCGATTTATAATCGTTTAGAAATAGAAAAGTTGATTCGCCGAAGCTCGGGAGGGAACATGAAGCGAATTGCTGGAACTAGCAACCGGGGGGCGCTTCGAGTGAAGCTCCATGGAGTTTTGAAAACCGTCTGCGGGCTTTCCATGGCCGCTATCGTGACTGTCCTGTGTCTGAGCCTTTGGTCCCACGCCAAAGTAGCCGCGGGAATTTCCGGGACGATCACCGATGAAAGCGGAGCTGTAGTTGGGGGTGCCACGATCCAGGTCACGGACACGGATACCGGAATCGTGACCACCCGTCAGACGAACGCCGATGGCTTCTATGCTTTCGTCGATCTGCCTCCGGGCCACTACGATCTCGAAGTGATGCAATCTGGGTTCAATACCTTCCGACAAAAGACGATCGTGCTCGATGTGGATTCTGCCAAGGTGTTCAACATCAAGCTCAACGTCGGTCAGGTCAACGAAAAAGTGGAAGTGTCCACCGATGCTGTGCAGTTGGATACGGCGAGTACTCAACTGGGTGAAGTGATCACGGCACGCACCATTACCGCCGTGCCCTTGGTTACAAGAAGCTACACAGATCTCCTGGCGCTGCAGCCGGGTGTTAGCCCTATTTCATCGGGCCTGGCCGGAGGCCAAGGCGGTCAATTCAGTGCGACCGGCTTTACATTCACGCCGATTTCCGGAGACTTGAATGCGGGCAACCTGTCAGTGAACGGACAGCGTGAATCGTCGAACGGTTTTCTGCTGAACGGCACGACCGTTCAAGAATTCGCATTCTCGGGAGCGGGGATCATCCCCAATCTTGACTCCATTGCCGAGTTTCGCATCGTCACCAATAACTTTGATGCTGAGTACGGCAACTATGCCGGCGGACAGATCAACGTCATCACCAAGTCGGGCGCAAACCGATTTCACGGAAGCGCTTTTGAGTTCTTGAGAAACCGGTCGTTTGACGCCCGAAACTATTTCGCCAAAGTTCGAGACGACCACAAGCAAAACGAATTCGGGGGTACGTTCGGCGGTCCCATCGTAAAAGACAAGCTGTTTTTCTTTGCGGACTATCAGGGGAATCGCGTCATCCTCGGCCAGGGTGGGAGCACGGGCAGCAAGACGGTACCTTCGAATGCTATGCGTGGGGGCGACTTTTCAGCAGTAGACGTAGCCAACACTCTCACCGGGACTGTGCAGGGCCCGGCTTGGGCGCAGCAACTGTCCACGACTCTCGGATATGCCGTGACCGCAGGTGAGCCGTATTACTTCACAGGTTGTACTTCCGCCCAGTGCGTCTTTCCGGGTGCTCAGATTCCAACCACTGCGTTTACCGTACCCTCCACGAATTTATTGCAATACGTACCCCCACCGAATGCGGGGGAGTTCAGCTTCTTGGCCGTCGTTCCGCCCACCCGCCTTCGGGACGACAAAACCAGTGGACGCGTTGACTACAACTCGCACATGGGCTTGCTCAGTGCCTATTATTTCTTTGATCAATATCGTCAGAGTGTGCCCAACGTGTTCCTCGCCGGATTCGGCAGCGACTACACGGGGCGTTCGCAAGTTGTGAACATCGGGAATTCAAAGACCCTTGGACCGTGGTCGGTGAATGAATTGCGCTTTGGTTTCACGCGCCTGAAATTCCTCATTCACAAGCCGACTGGAGGCACAGGCGTCACGCCCAGGTCTCTCGGCTTTGAAGAAGGTCCCGATACACTCGGCATCTCTCCATCGCTTCCGCAGTACGCGCACGTCCCGAACATCCATCTCAACAACGATCTGTCCTTTGGTGCCTCCGGTGGCCCCTTGGGTGTCACCGAAACTACTTACCAGATCATGGACAACTTCAGCCGCGTGATCAGCACGCACACGCTGACGTTCGGAGGGCAGTTCCGCTACAACCAGCTGACGGAGTACAACGGCGGATCGAATGGTGACTTCACCTTCAACGGCGCCGAAACGGGGAGCGATTTTGCTGATTTCCTGATCGGCGCCCCCACCAGCTATTCTCAAGGCCAGGGCTTCCCCTCCTATGGACGTTCTCGCTACTTTGGCCTTTTTGCCCAGGACAGCTGGCGCGTCAAGTCGAACATTACCCTCAACTACGGTTTGCGTTGGGATGTGAGCCGCCCCTGGTCTGAAAAGAACGGCCAACTCGAAACACTGGTGCCCGGCCTCCAATCCACCAGGTTCCCCGGGTCTCCTGTCGGTTGGGTTTTCCCGGGCGACCCGGGCATCGCGAGTACTCTCGCGCCGACGCGCTACAACAACTTTGCGCCCCGTATCGGACTCGCCTATTCGCCCAACTTCGAAAGCGGACTTCTGCACACGCTGACAGGCGGTAGCGGCAAGACGAGCATACGTCTGGGATGGGGCAAGTTCTACAGCACCTTCGAGGGTGCGACCAACTTCAACGAGATCGGAGACGCGCCCTTCGGAATCTTTTACGGCAGTCCCGTTCCGCCACAATTCGTGACGCCCTTCGTAGATCGCGGCACTGGCAACATCGAAGGCCAGCGATTCCCAGTCGCGTTGCCCACTACCGGCACGCCGATCAATTGGGCCAATTTCTTGCCTATCGGCACGTCTCCCGCCTTTTACTACAAGAATGTGTTGCCGTACACGGAGGAATATCAGTTGTCGATTGAGCGGCAACTGGGCCATGCCACGCTGCTCACGGCGAGCTATGTCGGAACGCAAGGGCATCATTTGATGTCTTCACTGGAAGCGAACCCCGGCAATCCGGCCCTGTGCTTGAGTGTGAGCCAGCTGAGCCAGGTCACCGACAACCATACCTGCGGGCCGAACGGTGAAAACGGGGTCTACCATCCCGTCACCGGAGGCACGATTAACAGTACGCGCGGTCCTTTCGGCCCCGCTTTCTCCAGCGACGGCTACTTCATCACCACTGGACAATCGAGCTACAATTCGCTGCAGTTAAGCTTGCGGGAACGCATCTCAAAGCTGGAATTTCTTGCGGGCTATACGTACTCCAAATCTACCGACAACGGCTCTGGCTACGGCGAGCAACTCAATCCACTCAACCCCGGTCTTCGATCTCTTTCGGCGTTCGATCTGAGACACAACTTCGTTCTCAGCTACGATTACCAGTTACCCTTCGATCATTTTGGAGGACCGAGTCTGTTGGTGAAAGGCTGGCGCTTGAGCGGCATCACCAGATTTGCAACCGGCTTGCCCGTCACTCTCGTGGAAACTGATGACAATTCGCTGCTCGGCACTTCTAGTGCGGGCGCGATCTCGCTTCCGGTCGATACGCCAAATTACACTCCCGGTTCGTTAAACATCAGCGACCCTCGAAATCGACAAAAGCCGTACTTCAATACGTCGCTATTTACCCCGGAGGCACTGGGCACCCTGGGCAATGCTCGCCGACGCTTCTTCGCCGGTCCCGGTCTCAACAACTGGGACATCGCACTCTTGAAGGACACCGCAATCAAGGAAGGCATGAACCTCGAATTCCGTGCGGAGTTATTCAACGCATTCAACCATACACAGTTTGGACAGCCCGATGGCAATATCACCGACACCCAGCAAACCGATCCTGACGGACGCATTACGGGGGGATTCGGTGCAATTACAACCGCCAATCCGCCACGAATCGTACAATTCTCGCTAAAGTTGCTCTTCTAAAATGACCGGCTGAACTTGGGAGAAAACGTCCATCGACTCAAACATGAATTCAAGGCGAGCATTCCTCAAACTGTCGGCCATGGGCATCGGCGCGTTCAGTGGAGGGCTCGCCACTTCCTTCTCGCCGCACGCGGCGGCGAACTCCCTTGCAGGTGCTGCTAGTGTCGATGACTCGCAACCAGCCTCAGACGTCTCGGTCTGGGTAACCAACAAGAACCAACGCTTCGCCACGGGGGAAAAGTTGCACTGGCAGCCGGCGCCAGTGTCGAATCCCTCAGACAATCCAAACCCGGAAGCCGTTCGAGTTGTCCCCACGGTTAAGTTCCAGCCGATTCTGGGCTTCGGCGGATGCTTCTCCGATGCGTCTTGCTATGTCATCAATCAACTAAAGCCGCCTACCCGCGAACAGTTGCTCCAGGAAATGTTTAGCCCCAAGGCAATGAATTTGAATGTCAACCGCATGTGTATCGGCGCTGCCGACTCCGCGGCTACGCTTTACAGCTACGATGAAGGCGATCCAGACCCTGACCTCAAACGGTTCTCCATCGATCACGACCGCGAATACATCCTTCCGATCCTGCGCCGGGTACGCGAGATCAATCCTGAAGTCTTTTACTTTGGGTCGCCCTGGAGTCCGCCGGGCTGGATGAAATGGAACAAGTCAATGCTGGGCGGATCGATGAGCCGCCACTATCTCGCGTCCTACGCGCAATACTTCTTGAAATACCTGCATGCATACGCCGCGGAGGGCGTACCCGTTCAGGCCATCACCATTCAAAACGAAATCGATACGGATCAACATGGCCAAATGCCCGCCTGCACATGGTCGCAGGAATGCGAAACCGAGTTTGTTACAGATTATCTTGGGCCGTTGTTTGAAAAGACCAACACGTCCGCCCAAATCTGGATTTTGGATCACAACTACGTCTATTGGGGTCGCGTGATTTCAGAACTTGATAATCCGGATTTTCGCCGCTACACGACGTCGGTTGCCTGGCACGGTTATGTGGGCGAGCCTGCCATGATGAGCAAAGTGCAGGCTGCCCACCCTGAAGCAGAGATGTATTTCACTGAAGGCAGCACCGACTACAACGATCCGCACTATCAGGATGATTGGACCAAATGGGCTAGCACGTATACCGCCGTCCTTGGCAATTGGTGCCGAGCCGCAGTCGCCTGGAACATGGCAACGGATGAGCGTGGCAAGCCCAACATCGGGCCGTATCCTTGCGGTGGAATTCTGATCATCAATCCGAAGACCCAAGAGATTATTCGAAGCGGCCAATATTGGGCTCTGGCACATTTTTCCCGTTCCATCCGGCGGGGTGCTCGGCGGGTTGACTCACAAAGCATCGCTCCGAATCTGATGCATATCGCTTTTGAGAACCCAAGCGGCGATCGGGTGCTCATTCTTACGAACCTTGGCCCCGCACGAAATGTCGTTATCAACTATGGCCAGAACACTGCAACGGTTTCCATGGAAGAAAATTCAATCTCAACGCTTGTCTGGCAGTAGAGTGCTAGTGCACGAAAGTCTTTCGAAATCCGCACGCAAATTTGCACCAAACGAGACGGAGAGAATGAGTTTTCCATCGCTGATCATGCGCCGAGCGGGCATAGAGCATCAAAGCCCCTTTGTGCGAACCGGTGCGATTGCCATTTTTATACTTGTGATCGCAACGGCTCTGGCTGCGCAACAAGACGATGCAACAGCGACCGATCCTTTAAAGGAAGCTGCAAGCAAGCTTCAGTCTCTGACGCGAGTCGCGCTCACGAATTGCCGATGGCACTCCGATGTCGCCCATCCGGAAGACGTAGGTTTGGACGATTCCTCCGGATGGAAGCCCATTGAACTCGGCGCAAACTTCGAGAGTGGTGTTCAGGACATTCGCTGTACTTTCACAGTTCCGCAAACGGTCAACGGCTATGACATCCGAGGGTCCGCGTTGAGGGCGGCCTTCGAACTCCAGGGCGACGGCATGACGATGCTGTCGGTGTATTCGAACAACGCAAGCGTCTATCGCGGGAACTCGGATGTTTTGGAGCCGATTCTTCTTACGACAGATGCCCAAGCTGGACAGCGCTTTCTGATCGCGATACGGCTGGAAGTCGGCGATCAACCGAGGAAGCTAAGCCGAAGTGAAATCCTCGTCGAGACCCCGCAAGGGCGGCCAGATCCGGAAGCGTTGCGCATTGAACTGCTCTCCCTGCAGCCGATTCTGAAGGCTTATCCCGACTCTGCGCGAGAGCGGACACTTCAGGCGGCTGTAGCCTCTATCGATTTTGCGAAACTTGCGACTGGCGACCAAACCGGCTTCGACGCCGGGCTCACGAAGGCGCAAACCAAGTTGCTTGAACTGAATCCCTGGATTAAGCAATTCCGAATCAGAGCTGTCGGAAATTCTCACATCGACATGGCATGGTTATGGCCGTGGACGGAAACGGTCGAGGTTGTTCGCAACACCTTCCGCAGCGCTCTCGACATGATGCACGAATATCCCAGCTTCGTGTTCAGCGCCTCTTCAGCCCGTGCCTATGAGTGGATGGAAGAAAAATATCCCGCGATGTTCGATGAAATCAAACAGCGCGTGAAGGAGGGACGCTGGGAGATTGTTGGCGGAATGTGGGTGGAACCTGACCTTAACATGCCGGGAGGGGAATCGCTTACCAGGCAAATCCTCATTGGTAAGCAATACTTCAAGAACAAGTTCGGTGTGGACGTGAGGATCGGGTGGAACCCCGATTCATTCGGATACAACTGGCAACTTCCACAGATTTATACCAAGTGCGGAATCGATTACTTTGTGACGCAGAAGTTGTTGTGGGCTCACGAATTCACGACGTTTCCCTACAAGCTTTTTTGGTGGCAATCGCCTGATGGTAGCAAGATGCTTACCTACTTTCCGCATGATTACGGAAGCATGATGGAACCCGTATCCATGGCAGAGGATGTCGCGACCTGGATGCCTTCCATCTACCATGACAGCCTGAAGAATCCCGTCATGATGTATTTGTACGGCGTCGGTGACCATGGCGGCGGCCCAACGCGCACCATGCTGGATCAAGCTGAGAAGTTGATGTCACCGAACGTGGTGTTTCCGAAAGTGGAGTTCAGTACCGCTGCAGCCTTCTTTTCTGACCTTCAAAAGCAGAACGACTTGAAGATTCCTACGTGGGACGGCGAGCTGTATTTCCAATACCACCGGGGCGTGTTCACCACACAATCTGAGACAAAGAGGCAGATTCGTCATACCGAAGAGACTCTGCTCGATGCTGAGAAATTCGCCTCTCTGGCTAGCCTTTTCGGCATCTCCTATCCGCGCGAGCAATTTACGGGAGCTTGGAAAGGGCTGCTTTTCGACCAGTTCCACGACATCATGCCGGGATCGGGCATCGCAGTGAATTATCTCGATGCGAAACGAGATCTCGAAGCTGTGGGCCGGGTTGGCAGCGAGATCATGCGCCGGTCGCAAGAAGAAATTGTTGCTCGAATCAACACGCAGCAATTGGGAGAGCCCATCGTAGTTTTCAACTCTCTCTCGTGGTCGCGCATAGAGATTGTTGAGGCCGAGGCCCAGTTGCCGATGCTTGCGGAGAATGTTGAAGTCGCAGATTCGACTGGCAAGGTTGTTCCATCGCAGGTTCTCAGCACTGATGAAGCAACTCACCGCGTGCGTTTCTTGTTTCAGGCCAGCGTTCCTGCAATGGGGTATTCCACGTTTCACCTGCGACCGTCGAAGGCGTCTGCGCCAGTACCATTACCGTTGAAGGCCAGTTCTGAGGCTTTGGAGAACGAATCGATTCGCCTCAGAATTGACGCCAAGACCGGCTGTATCGTGAGTTTATTCGACAAGCGAGGCGGTCAGGAATCGCTGGCTCCATCTGAAACAGATACCGGTGGCCGCAAAAATATGGCCTGCGGAAATCTTCTTCAGGCTTTCGTTGACAAACCAAAAGAGTATGACGCCTGGAACATCGACGCCGATTTTGAAAAGCAGTTCTGGAACATCGACCAGGCCGACGAAGTGAAGTTGATCGAGTCCGGCCCACTGCGCGCTGTCGTGCGCGTGAAGCATCATTTCCAGAACTCGTCCTTTATTCAGGACATCACCCTTTACCGCGACGCGCAGCGTGTAGACATAAAGGCGCAGGTGGATTGGAACGAGAAACACATCCTCCTGAAAGTCGCGTTCCCCGTCAGCGTCCACAGTAAAGTTGCAACCTACGAAATCCCCTTCGGTTCGATTGAACGGCCCACCACCCGAAATACGCCGGAAGAACAGGCTCAATTCGAGGTCCCGGCTCAGCACTGGGCTGACCTGTCGGACGCAAAACACGGATTGAGCGTCCTGAACGACAGCAAATACGGATACGACGCGAAGGGGAATGTCCTGCGATTGTCCTTGTTGCGGTCTCCTACCTGGCCTGATCCCCATGCTGACGAGGGCCATCATGAATTCATGTACTCGTTATACCCGCATGCCGGCACTTGGCGAGACGCTGGTACGGTTCGTCGCGGATACGAATTGAATTACAAGCTGGGGGTGACCTCCGCTAAGAATCACAGCGGCGATCTTCCGCCAGTGCACAGTTTCGTTGGTGTGAACGCAGATAACGTGGTCCTGACCGCTGTCAAAGGCTCCGAAGACAGCGACGAAATTGTTTTGAGATTTTACGAATGGGCTGGAAAAGAAACGGATGTGAAGCTTGAATTGCCGCCGGAAGTCCAGTCTGCCCGTGAGGCTAATTTGGTGGAGCAGTCGAGCGGCACTTTGACGGTTGCCGGCGGCAAGATCAGTGTGCATACGAAGCCGTACGAAATAAAAACGGTGGCCGTAACGTTTGCCAAGCCGCAGCCTGCAAGGGCTAATTGAGATCCCTATTCAAATCGATGCGGTTGATGGGCGTCGGGACACTGCTGTGCGTTGTCCCCTCGCTCGTGTGGGGCGAGATCCACAAAGATCGCATAGTGGTCCTTATTAGTCTGGACGGCTTTCCCGCATATGCCCTCGATGATCCAAGACTACCCGTTCCAACCATCCGGAAACTCGCGCGAGAAGGCGCGAGCGCGACATCGATGCAACCCATCAATCCGACAGTGACGTGGCCCAATCACACAGCTCTCGTTGCTGGGGTAAATGCGTCGGAGCACGGCGTGCTTTTTAACGGATTGTTGGTCCGCACTCCCGGCGGTGCTCAACCGTCGGTCGAACCTTGGCGCAACAAGGAACTCCTGGTGCATGCGCCTACTGTTTATGACGTGGCCTATCGGGCTGGTTTGACTACGGCACAAGTGGACTGGGTTGCCATCTACGGAGCCAAGACGATCACGTGGAAATTTCCGGAGTTACCTGATCCGGACGGACCCGTCGAACGGACCATGATCGCCGATGGCACGGTAACCGCAGACCAACTGCGGAAGTTTGAAGACAGCAGCCAAGCCTGGCAAGACGAGATCTGGACCGATGCAGCGGTCCGAATCCTCAAAGAACACAAACCCAACCTTCTGCTTTTCCATCTGCTCACGGGTGACGACACGAACCACGAGTACGGCCCGATGAGTCATGCAAGTTTCACGGCGATGGCGTTGCTTGACTCCTACGTCAAGCGCATCGTCGACACGCTGCAAGAAGAGGGTCTGATGCGCCGAGCCACCGTGATCGTCGTCTCGGACCATGGGTTTCGCAAAATCAAACACAAACTCCACCCCAATGTGTTGCTTAGAGAGAGCGGCCTGATTACTGGCGACCTGGAACACATGCTCGGAGATGCGTGGGTAGCATCCACGGGCGGGACTGCGATGGTGTATGTAAGCGACCCGGCGAGAAAAGAAGAGTTGGTCCCGAAGCTCAGGAGGATACTCGCCAACCGTGAGGGCATAGATCGAGTTTACGAGCCGAATTCGTTCGCAGAACTAGGACTACCACTCGCGAGTGCGAGCGATCAGGGGCCAGATCTCGTGTTGTCTGCGCTCCCCGACTATTCGTTTGCTAACGAGGCGGAGGGGAGCTACGTTACGGGAATCGACGAAGGGGGAACTCACGGCTACCTGAATACGGATCCAAAGATGCAAGCGATCTTTGTGGCATTCGGCGCCGGGATCGCTTCGGGCGTACGCTTAGGCAAGATTTCCAATCTCGATGTTGCACCCACAATCGCTGCGATCCTGGGAATTGAGATGAAAATGGCAAAGGGCCATGCGCTGAAAGAGATCTTGAAGCTGAACGTTCACGAATGATGACAAAGCGAATTGGAATCAAAACAGCTTCGCGATCTCGGTTCCCAGCATAATGCTGGCAAGTGTCCTCTTGCTAGCTGCAGTATGTGCAGCTCAGAATCCCTGACATTCACCGGCCAAGATCAACTCCGCTCCCTACCGGCGATCATTTGGCTTTCGTCCTTCTAGGAGCTTTTCCAGACGACGTACCATGCGATTTCCTTACCATAATGCGCTTCGCTCGTTCCAGTTCCGCTCTTCGTGCACGACTCAATCCCTTACCCGCACGATTGATGAAGTAGGTCAGCATTCGAAGACCTGAAGCTGGTCCCTTGGGTGAGACTTTTCGAGAGCGGAGGGTGCGAGCAATCGTGGGCGCATCTTTTGTAAAAAGCCCTGCTGGCGGATGCGTCGAGTCCGTCTTGACCCGCGAGACCCAGCGCTTCAGTGACCGACTCGGTGCTCCGGGTTTGGTTTTGGACCTTACTGTCATGTCAACTCCCTAGCAAAGAATCGAAGACCCGGCTCAATCACACAATCGAAACCTCCCAGTAGAATCGGGAGGAAATGACCTCGTTCGACGAGGTTTTTCAGGCGGACCTACAGGCTAATCCGTATCGACTTGGATGACCCCTCTGGTACGCTTCCCGTAGATTGCAGAGAAGTGAACTGTTCGGCTCATCCTGGGATTGACGAACCGGCGGTAGCCTTCAACGTTGAAGTACACAACTCACGAACCCGAGGTCCGAGAGTGTCCGTAAAAATCTTGGTTGCTGATGACCACCCGGTGGTGCGCCAGGGGATTTGTTCCCTTCTGAAGTCGCAGCCCGGATGGGAAATTGCCGGCGAGGCTCTAGACGGCCGGCAAGCAGTTCAGTTGACGAAAGAATTGCGACCCGACATCGTAATCCTGGATCTCGCGATGCCAACCCTCAATGGCTTGGACGCCACTCGCCAAATTCTTGATGAAAATCCGGACCAAAAAGTATTGATCCTGACGATGAGCGATTCCGAGCAACTGATCAGAGAGGTTCTTGGAGCGGGCGCTCGTGGATTTGTTCTCAAATCAGACGCGGCCAAAGACTTGATTTCGGCCGTGCAGGCCCTGGAACGTCACCGCACATTCTTCACTTCGAGAGTGCAGGACATTCTGGACAGCTACTTTGCGCCGTCAAGTCTGGCGACGTTGCCAACCCTCACGAATCGTGAGCGAGAAGTCCTTCAACTCATCGCTGAGGGCAAGACCACAAAGGAAGTGGCCGTAATTCTTGGTTGCAGCGTCAAGACCGCAGAAACGCATCGCAGCAATTTCATGCGCAAGCTGCATTTGCATTCAGTAAGCGAAGTTGTCTTGTATGCCATCCGCAACCAAATTATTCGTGTGGATCAGCTTGCCACGTAGTGGTAGTGTCAATGTTTTCGCCACGATTAGGTCGCTAAAAAACACCCCACGCCGGTGAGTTGGGTTGGGTCCGGCGCGGGGGTATGGGTCGTCTCGCTAAACTCACCATAGGACATCGATGTTCCCATCGCAATACAGTAGACCGCTGAGAACCGATATATGCGGACCGCTCAGTAGTCCACCTCACTACTTGGATTTCCAAAGACCTAATACGGAGCCGGTCGGGTCTTGAATAAAGCTGAACCAACCCATGCCCGGCACTTCTGTTATGTCCTTCATGATCTTTCCACCCAGTTGCTCGGCTTTCTGAGTAGTCGCGCGGATATCGTCAACCTCAACATAAGCCAACCAGCCCGAGGGACCGCCGAGGACCTGTTTCATGATGCCCCCTCCGGTTCCGCTCCCCACTTCGATCATGGTGTACGAGCCTGAAGGAACTGCTGGATTCGGAACGGTTTCCAGCTTCCACTGGAAGAGTTGTGAATAAAAGGACTTCGATTTTTCGGGCTCAGGTGTATTGAGTTCCACGTGAACGAATGGATTAGCCAAAGGTATCTCCTTGAACAAGTCAGGTCTGCTGAAAATAAGGGATGACGATAAGGGGCGGGATAGTTGGTAGTTTATGCGACGCGATGCACGGAGGTGCGACTGATCTGTAGCGGCGGCTTCGAGGCAAGTCGTACGGCGCTGGAGTGCTTACGGTCCGCTTCTGCCCAGAGATCAAGCGCTTTCTTCACGTGAGTGAGGAGTTGTTGCTTAAGCTCGGGGTCATTCTCCGCGAGCGCCGCGCGGTAGAGGTCTCCGAAATTGTCAAGACGACGGGCGTTCATCTCGTTCTCCGTTTTGTTTTCGCGCAACGTGGTACAGAACAATATTCGCCTTTATACACTTTTCAGCGCATGGATCGACAATCGGGTGATAACTGTAGGTTGGTGCGACTTGCGCTTTCTCTACTCTGGACTAAGCATTCGAGTGCAGACATGACAGATTCAAGTGTCTTTGACGCAATTGTGATTGGTGGGGGTGCGGCTGGGCTCACCGCTGGAGTTGAGTTGGGGAAGGCAGGTCTCTCAGTGCTTCTCTTGGAAGCCCGCGAACGTTTGGGAGGACGGATACTGACGACTCGCAGTTCGTCGAGCGAATTTCCAATAGAACTGGGAGCGGAGTTCATTCATGGAATCGTGCCGCAAACCTGGGACCTTCTCCTGGAAGAACACGCAGAGATTGTGGAGGTTGAAGGGGACCTCTGGTGTTCGGATGGCCGACTGCGCCCTTGCGATTTCACTGACGATGTGGATCGCGTGCTTGAGCGAATGGACGACGGTGTTCCCGACCAATCGTTTGCCGACTTCCTGCGGTCCTGTTGTCGGGGAGACTCGCCCGTTAAAGAACGTGCTAAGGAGAGGGCTCGGCGTTACGTGGTTGGTTTCAACGCGGCCGATCCGGAGCAAGTGGGCGTGCACTGGCTCGCAAAGGGATTGAGAGAAGAACAGGAAGTCAAGGGAGAGCGGGCTTTCCGATCAAAGAATGGTTACGCGGATTTGATCAAAAGTCTTCAGTCTCGTCTCGCAGCATCTCAAGTGACCGTGAGGACCAATGTGATCGTCACTGCCATCAATTGGAGGGAGAGTATTGTTACGGTGTCGGCGCGGGGATCCGACGGCAACTGCTCGTATCAAGCGAAGAAGGTAGTCGTCACCGTGCCCCTACCCATCCTGAGAACAGAGCCTGGGAAGGAAGGTGCGATTGAATTTCATCCGCCACTGCCGCTGGAGAAAAGGGAGGCGCTGCAGAAACTCCAGATGGGAAAGGTTATACGCCTGGTACTGCGATTTCGGGAGCGCTTCTGGGATTCGATTATCCCGTCGGTCGCTTCTGGCCAGAGTCTAGCTAACATGAGTTTTCTCTTTACGGAGAACGAATATTTCCCAACTTGGTGGACGACCCTCCCGTTTCGAGAGCCACAGATCACCGGATGGGCGCCTTTTCAGTGTGCTGAACGGCTGTCGGGGAAAGACAATGCATTTGTCGCTCAGTGTGGCTTACAGTCCCTGAGCCAGATACTGCAGGTGCGGTTGTCCAATCTCGAACATCTTCTCGAAGGAGCTTACTTTCACGATTGGCAGAGCGATCCGTTCTCCAGGGGTGCCTATAGTTACGGGAGAGTGGGCGCTGATGGTGCACAGGAGATGTTGGCGAAGCCATTAAAGCCCGGCCTTTACTTTGCCGGCGAAGCGACCGCCTCACCCGGGAGCAACGGGACGGTCCACGGAGCCATTGCGAGCGGTCACCGTGTCGCGAGTGAAATTCTGAGATCCTAAATTTATGAAAGAATCATGATTATCAGTGCTCAGGTCTGTGCAGCGCGACTCTGACGCCCCAAAGTGCGGTTGCCACGATTAGCCACGCTATGAATGCCGAAGCGAACACTGCTCCAGTTGAGTACTCTGGCAGGAACTTCCACACCATCCATCCGAAGACTGCCAACCCGACACTGCCAAGCGCCGCTCCTTCGGCGTCAAAGCCAGCCTTTATTTTCCCAACCTCCCTTCGGTAACTCTCGGTGCCACATTTCTCCGTTTCGTGCTTTTCGATCAACGTAGCGCTTGCCGGGAAAATTGCAGGGAAGGCAAGGAAGAGGCCGCCAACCACCGGGCCGAATTCGCGAGCGACCAGACCAGCTAATACGGTGACACATCCGCCAAATACAAATCGAATAAGGTATTCGTGCCATTTCGTCAGTTCGAGAGTCTTAAGATCAATCTGAGGACGCATGCCTTACCTCAAGAATACGCGCCAGAGGGCGAAAGCGAGCGCTACCCATACCGGCAGCAAGGCAGTCGTAACGATTCTTGCGCTGAGACGATAGCTCATGAGTAGCCAATGGGCGCACATTGCGTAAAGAAGGAATGCGGCGGCGCCGGCAATCATGGATCGGCCCTCCAATGCACCGTAATCGTTTCCCTGACCCATGACCGTTAAGCTCAACGTAGCAATCGCGACGGAAGGAGCAGCACTGAAAACGCCAGCGAGACTCTTAGGTCTCAATACATCGCCACAGACCGCGAAGACAGACACTACGGCGCCTCCAATGAGGAATCTGACAAGAAGCTCAGTCATGGTCGAAACGTCACCCGAGAGTCGATGAAGGCGACGTGTGCAACGGTTTGTTCGCCGGCGCAAGCTGTGCCGGGCTCATATGCGAATACAGGGTGCGATGGACCGATCTGAGGTGTGGCATCGATGGGCACCAACGGTCTGGATCCCTAGAGTGAACTCCTAGAGGAAAGCTACTCATGCGCCTTATCCAAGGAAACAAGATTTTTACCGAATGGTGGAACAACTGGATGTCGCGATTGCACTCGGCCAGCAAATCGTCCGCAACTTGTCAGACCGGTCCCGACAGTGAGTTGCATCAAAAAGGGCAAGGAAGCGTCGTTGCGCTGCCACCCGCTTCATATCAGGTAGAGCGGCAGTAACCATCTGCGGCCCGAGTTTCCCCTACGGGAAGATCCGTATTGAAGCGACATACGGGTGGTGTTAATCAAGTGATAACGCTGAAGTACCGCTTGGATATTCGATGCCGATAAGGATTTTGATCGCCGATGATGATCCAGCGATCCGCGGATTATTTCGCCGACTGCTGGAGGCCCAGCCAGGCTGGCAGGTCTGCGGCGAAGCGGTCAACGGCGTGGATGCTGTTGAGCAAGTGGCACGTAACACGCCTGATCTCGCAATCTTGGACTTAGGAATGCCACAAAAAAACGGCATCGAAGCCGCTCGGGCGATCTCGCACTTGAATCCTAAACTTCCTTTGCTCTTGATCAGCGTTCAGGAAATGTCAGAGCAGCTTGTCGAGGCAGCCATCGAAGTGGGATTCAAGGGGGCGATTACAAAGAGCAGAGGCCGGGAAATAGTTAAAGGCGTGGACGCAATTCTTCACAACCGTTTCTTCTTTCAACGAGAGGATTGGGACACCAAGCGCTAAGTCAACCTTCCGCGACAAGCTTCAGGCTGCGAAAGAGAAGCTGTCCGACACGCGTTCTCTCAATATCTGCCTGACTTCATAGCTGTTGTTAAGCTCGGCTTCGGCCGTGCCTCCGAGCAGTTCATGCAGTCGAAGAAGGGCTTCGCTGCCACAAGCGGCGCAATGTCCATTGAGTCCCTCGCTGATTACCTCACAATTTGCGCACAGCACCGCTTTCTTAAGCCCGACAATATTTGTATGGAGCCAGGGTTGGCAATTCATCATTTTCTTCACCTCGCCCGCAACTAATGTCTGACCCCTACGGGCATTTCGAATGCCAAAAGCTAGCTTCTTTAAACCCGCTCATCCTAAAGGGACTTGATTGCGAATCGGGGTGATGGCCAGGTCTTGCTGCTGAAAAAGATTGCAGTCGACGGCTTGGCTGTCGTCGAACCGCCGTTACAAGAACAACCCGATTGAATCCACAATTTCGATTGTGCAATGTGTGTGGGCCATCGCGGGAGCGTGCGATTTGTACGACGCCGTGCTGATTCGGAGGATCTGCCGGGAGCTATCTGTTGAGAAGGACTTTTCGAAACTGCAGGAATTGTCATGTCTGCTGCAATCTCTGATTGCGGAGGATGAAGGCGAAATGCGAGTCAGGGTTCTTGAACTGGCCGCTCGTTATCCATTTCTGAGAGATGCGCTTAAATAGTAATTGTTGTTCCCTCCGCCGCACCGCTCGCACACTTGGGGGCGGACGCTCCAGAGGGGATGCTACCCTTAAATTATCCTGAGGGCGAAGCTGTCCGCTCTCGACTTCCGCTCGAAATGAAGGAGCAGCAGGTGGAGCGTCCTGTTTCCGAGCCAAACAAATTCGAGTGGCAGGCTATCGTGCAGGAAGCAACCTTGGAGTTGGATCCCGAAAAGCTCCGAGCCAAGATTGCCGAGGCCGAGTCCATAATATTCCGAAGACTTCAAATTCTTGGCGAAGACGGCGGTGCGAACGCGGAAAGAAATGCCTTGCATGACGCCTCGAATACATTGCTCTCTCTGAAGAGAGAAGTTTTGAAGTTTCCAGACTGGAGGCCATGAGATTCGCTCATGCAGTGTTCAGTAATTCCCGGGCTTTGCTGATCAGAGTTTGCATGTTTTCTGCCTTCGAAAATACCGCCGTAACTCCTGCTCCCATCGCTTCCAATTCCAATACTCTGTCGGTGTGGAGAGAGCACAAAATCACTGGCACGTTCGGCATGATCTGGTGAAGGATCCGCGCAGCCTCCAACCCATTCATCACGGGCATAGACACGTCCAGTACGATGAGGTCGGGACAAAGCGCTTTAGCTTTTTCCACTCCGTCGCGCCCATCTACGCCCTCACCACAGACTACCCAGTCCCTGTCGAATTCGAGGATGTTACGAAAGATCTTGCGGATGGCGGGGTTATCATCGACGACCATGATCCTTTTCGCCACGGTGCCGTAATCCTCGAATGACCGATAGGTACGTGCAATCGGGTGTAGGCTGTAACCGGCTGCGATCCCGATACGGCAACGGATGAAGTGGCGCCCCACCGGTAGTAGCCTGCTTCAAAGAATCTCCTTGAGTGACGGCCTCAGTGGATTACTGTATTGAATAAGGGCTTTCCTGACCCTATGTTCGGAGTTGCTCCCATTTCCTTCAAATCCCAATTTTGATCAGTTTGCGTAGCTGTCCCATCCGACGCGTTGGGACAACAAGGCTCAGGAGAGGTCATGACCGAAAAAGTGAGCACGACTCGACCAGGTACGGTTCAGAAAATCATCAAATCCTCCTATTCAGGGCAGCCGGAAAAAGCCGAAATTGCCGTGCAAGGAGCGGATGACCTCTATAAAGAGATTCGCATAGAAAATGCGCTGATCGACAAGAATGGCGAAGAAGTGAGCCTTAAAAAGGGCGCGCAGGTTGAAGTGAAGATCGAAGCTGATCCGAAGGAAACTGTGCCCAAACAATGAACTGGACCTTCTGGTCCATTAGGGAGAATTTCTATTGAGCGACGTTAGTTTGGGGCATAACCAACAAGGCAGGCTCGCTCGCTTTCTCGGTTCCCCCTCCCGCCGGCAAGCTATCCAAAGCTTGTTTTTCAACGCCGCGCTTTCCCTCGGGACTTGCTGGGATCTCTTGAAAGCGCAATGGGCGAATGACGGGAATGGGTTTGGGAGCCTGCATTTCTGAACGACCTAACAACAAAGATGAAGATTCCGAACGCGGCGTGATTTCTGTTAAGGAAGGTGTTTTGTGTCCTGACTGCGCATGAACCGCCGAACTCGATAACATCGCAGCAGCAATAGTCAATCCTAGGGTCGCTCTACGCATAATTAAGCCTTAAATGCACATTTCCCTCATTCTCGGCCTGCAGTTGGAAGGATGTCCATACAGAGTCTCCGGTAGCTACCACAAAACAAGCCGAGGGTAGCCCCCGGGAGATCGTTTCACGTTTTAGCTTTAGCTGTCGTTGGCGGCTTGATTTGAGAGCAAGCTGACGGGGAAGTTTTCGAAAAGTTCTTCCAGTTTAATGTCACCGGTTTCGCGGAGTCTTATCTGTTCACCGTTAAGGGTGTTGGTCCACTGCCTTGGACTTTCCTTGGGGAATGAGACGCTGGTGTCTTTCCAGCCTCGAGCGGCCAATGAGCCGGAATCCCGCCCTCTAAGGCCAACTGTGAATCGTGGAGCAACAACCACCGCCCAGTCCCCCCGGTACCTGCGACCGAACGCGATGACACCGTCCCGATGCGCGCCCGTCACCTGCAGGGGTAAATAAACACCCTTCAAAAGCAGCGAACCGTTGCCTTGCCTGAATTGCAACCCGCGTTGAGTCACGTGCATCTTGATTCGGCCATTTCGCCAGCAACGCAGCAAATCAGGCGGCGATTCCTCTTTGCGGTTTTGAGAGCCGAGAAGTTTTCCCAGAGTTTTGAAGTCGACGGCTTGACGGTTGTCAGGGTCGACCAGACGCAAATCCCACAATTCCGAACCCTGGTAAAAGTCTGCCACGCCGGGGGATGCGACCTTAACCACAAGCTGTGAAAGACTGTTAAGAGCACCGTGGTAGGCAACCCTGTCGGCGAAGCGCCGCAGGTCGTTTAAAAATCTGTTATCCGGCGTATCCCGGAGGGTGTTTTCGATGAAGTCCACAAGAGCGTTTTCGTGATCGAGATTCGGAACTGTCCAGCGGGTATGGACCATTGCCTCACGTACCGCTTTGACCATGAAATCCTGAATGCGTCGGGTATAACAGGCGCACACTGGCTCGCCGACTGGCCACGACCCAATCAGCGTCTGGTACAGGAGGGTCTCTTCGTTTCTCTCCGGAACGCGAACACCGTTCACCTCACGGCACTTCGGTTCGTTCCATTGACGCCAGTTGTTCAAGCAGCGCTTCCATTCATTCGGTATTTCTGAAAGCACACTGATCCTGGTTCTCACATCCTCCGCTCGTTTGGCATCATGCGTCATGGTCGCGTTCATTCCAAACGGCCACTTTTGATGCCTCTTCTGCAAGAATGCATGAAACCCTGCCAAGGAGACATCGGCACACTGCGGGGTAGATCCGACTTCGTTCAGCGAGACCAGACGGTTGTACACATAGAGGGCGGAATCTTCCACGCCCTTAGCCGTAATCGGACCCGTGAACTGCTGCCAAGCCATCACGAAAGCGAGGCGCGACTCCCGCTGCTCTGGGAGCAAGTGAGGTCTGGGTAGCAACAGAAGCACTTCCCGCAAAAACGCGAAGCAGGCGGGATCAATTTTCGTGTTCCTCTGGTGTGCTTCCCGGAGTGCTCTTTCGATGGGCAACCTGTCTTGAGTTTTAACTTCAAAGCCACGGATGTAGGATCTGTAATGCGGGAGGCAGGCGGTAGCTTCCACGAGCGCACGCGTAAGTTCGTGACGGGGAAGCTCTCGCGCGTATCGATCTTGAGCCGCTAAAATTCCAAGATAGCGGCCGAGCGTACGCATCTCGACTGCCAGCAGGCTGTCCATCACCTGCTTCTTCTTTCGGTACGCCAAGTCTGAGAAATTGATTCTCTCGTTGATGAAATCTGCGTAGATGCCCTCAAGCTCGGGCAGGTTTTTTGCGTCAACAAACAGGCCGTTTACGGCGTTGAGAAAATCGTAGCCTGTCGTTCCGTGCACCGGCCACTCGGTTGGCAGGCCTTCGCCTTCGGAAAGAATCTTTTCGACCACAAGATAAAGATCTCTGCCGCGGGAACCGGCTTCGGGATGCGCCCGCTCCTGCAAGCGTCTAAGATAACCAAGTGGGTCGCGCAGGCCATCGATGTGATCCACTCGCAAGCCGTTGACCATGCCTTTGCTGGCCAGTCGCAAGGCAATGGCATGAACCGCTTCAAAGGTTATGGGATCTTCAACCCGCAAGCCCACGAGATCACTGATGGTAAAGAAGCGACGGTAGTTGATCTCCTGATTCGCTGTTTGCCAGAACGCGAGCACATAGGCCTGGTCCGACAAGAGTTGGTCCAGCAGGAGAAAGGACGCGGCAACGCCCTTCCGGCCATTAAACAGCCGTACGTTTCCGTTGAGAAAACGCCTTACTTCCCCCGAGGTTGTGTAGAGCTGCCACAATCGTTCCTTCACCGCTTCGCGGTGTTGACGTCTTTCGCCGGCCGCCTCGGTTGGTGTTCCTCCCGGTGACGGAATCTGGCGTATGGCTGCCTGAATTCCCTCGAATTCCTGCCAGGTCGGGGCATCGGTCCCGGTGATTCTTGCTAGTCGGTCCTGGCGATAGTTGAGCAGCCGATTGTAGGAACGGGTAGCAATAGGCAATGTAAAGTCGAAGTAATGCAGAAAGAATCCTTCTCGCGTGTAGGTGAGCCGCAGCTCTCGTTCTTCGAGCGTCTGGGCATACGTCTTCCCCAAGATGGGCAGCAATACGCGATTCTCAAGAGCTCGGCTCGGAGGATGCCAGTCGACTTCAAAATGTGAAGCGAACGCCGAGCGCGGGCCGTCCTCTAACACGTCCATCCACCACGGGTTTTCACTGCTGGCTGCCATGTGATTCGGCACGATATCCAGAATGAGTCCCATCCCATGGATTTGCAGTTCCGCTACTAAGGCGTCGAATTCTTCGTCGGTTCCGAGTTCAGGATTCAAGTGAGAAGGGTCCGCCACATCGTATCCGTGCAAGCTGCCGCGGCGTGCCTGCAGGAGGGGCGAGGCATACACATCGGTTATGCCGAGTTTGTGTAAATAAGGCACCAGGGCTTTGGCATCGTTGAATCGAAGTTGATGGCTGAACTGCAGCCTATAGGTCGAAACTGGAATCCTGAGTTCACTCATGTTTTTGGTCGCAGAGGCCCACCGAGTCGACGTCTGCTGCCTCTTGCGCGGTGGTTCTTTCTGCAAACACGCAAAAGCTACGAGGTTGAAGTGTCAGTTTGAGTTCCGAGGACTGGGAGATTTCAATTGGCACGTCGCTGCCGGGCCCTGCCCATCTGGTCTCAGCCGAATCTACAATCTTGTTCCAAGAACCAATCGGGGCCGGGAGTGAGTATGGCGCTGGCTGGTCCCCGAAGTTGAAGATCATCACTGACTCCTGTCCTTTGCTGGAGCGGAGCACAGTCAGGCATTTTCCGGCGACTGAGCATTCGATATTCGCAGCGTCCAAACCTTCAAATGCTGAATGACCCTTGCGCAAGCGCAGGACTGCTTTGTAAAAGTCCAACAGGATCGCGTGGTTACTCTTCGTCGAGAGCGAGTGATTGAGCTTTGACCTTAGAAACGTAGAATGATTCTGCGGGTCAGGTACTTCTTGATCTCCATGTAACCCCGCAAACTCTGCTCTGCGTCCGTCACGGACGGCTTTACCCAACCCGTGGTCGGAATGGTCGGTGAAATAGAGGAACGGTGCCGTTTCGCCGTACTCCTCTCCCATGAAAAGCAATGGAATGAAGGGCGAGAGCAATACAGTTCCAGCGGAGAGCTTTTGCGCTTCGAATCCAAGCAGTTGGCTGTTTCGTTCTCCCCAGCCTCGATTCCCGACTTGATCATGGTTTTGAGAAAAAACGATCAACTGGGAACGCTTCAGATCGGTGGGCGGGGCACCGTGACGCTGCTTACGGAATGCTGAGTACTGCCCTGAATAGACGTATCCCTGCTGAAATGCGCTCTGCAGGTGAGTCAGAGATCCGAAGTCGCAGTAGTACCGCGTTCGTTCGCCTGTTTGGAGAGCATGGAGAGCATGGTGGAAATCGTCATTCCACTGGGCGTGTAGCCCGTAACCTCCGTCCTTAGGCTCTCTCACATAAGCTGGGTCATTGAGGTCAGATTCGGCAATCAAGTAAACCTGTCGTGCGCAACGGCGCGCAACATCTGCAACGGCCTTGCTTAACAATGACAAAAAGGGTCTTGCATTCCGATCAAAAATGCCGTGGATCGCATCCAAGCGAAGCGCGTCCACATGAAACTCTTCTAACCAGTAGAGGGCATTCTCCAGGAAATACCGGACGACCTGGTCACTCTGCGGGCCGTCGAAGTTGATAGCTTGGCCCCAAGGTGTCTTGTATCGATCCGTGAAGTATGGTCCGAACTCGCCCAGGAAATTTCCTTCCGGACCCAGGTGGTTGTACACGACGTCGAGCACTACCGCGAGCCCTTCGCTGTGGCAAGCATTTATGAACTTCTGCAGCCCTTGTGGCCCCCCGTAGCTGTTCTGAACAGCAAAGGGAAAAACGCCATCGTACCCCCAGTTTCTGGTCCCGGAAAACTGCGCCACCGGCATGATCTCAATTGCGGTGACGCCCAGTGCCTTCAGGTAGCCAATTCGTTCGCGCAGTTCGTCGAAAGTGCCGGAAGGGGTATAGACACCAGTGTGAAGCTCAAACAGAACATAGTCTTTCAATTCAATACCGCGCCACTCGTGGTCGTCCCAGGAAAAAGCCGACGTATCGACGATGCTCGAGGGACCAAAAACGCCTTCGGGTTGAAAACGGGAAGCGGGATCTCCGCGCTCAGGTTTGTTGTCGAGACTGATGAAGTAGCGCGAATCGAGCCCGATGTCAGGGGCACGACCACTGAAGTATCCCTGTCCGATTGGATGGAGTTTGAACGACCGATTCTCTCGAACCAACTGCACCTCTACCTCCTCCGCAAAGGGGGCCCAGATCGTGAAGTCACAGAACCCATCACGCCATGTCGCACCCAACGGGTTGCGAGGCATGCCGGCCAGGTCCGTTGAAACGGCACTTTGATCCTGAGTCTGAGATTGGACCGTTGCCACAGTCAGCTGAGCCTCCGCTTGATTTTGGGGTTCGTTGTGAATGCCAAATTCACAGACAAAAGTGCTTCGCTCGAAGCCGCAAGATCTGACTCACATCCACCATGGAGAGGCTCCTTCATGAGAGCGGGTGCGGCGAATATTAGGCATCCAGTCAAAACCTTAGTGATCTTCAAACAAGTATGTATAAAACCGTAGGCGGATTGCCTGCATCCCACTTCTTTACCAAAATCATAGAGCCGATCACAGCCAGGAGAGCGATATGGCGATTGAAGCGTCTCGTCGGGCAGCCGATCCGTTTGAATTCAAATCCGCAGCTCATCTTCTTTTTATCGAGAAGGAGCGGGCCTGCAACATCGGAGAACTCGCCCGTGCTCTGCGCAGTTGTCCCGAGGAATCGATCTTTCAACACACATTCCGTACGCTGGAAGAACACCATTTCATTAAAGAAGGCTTCTCGAACGACTTTGCCCATTGGGCTTATGTCGAGTTGGGTGAGGTCGGGCTTGGAGAGAGGCTGGCAAGTCTTGATGTGCGCGAATTTACCTCGCTTGCGACCCTGCGTTCGCGCCTTACAGAAATCGTAGAGGACTACGGGGAACAAAATCCCAAATCACAGCAGCGCGAGGCGGGAGCTCCGTTCTATTTCTGTTCTTCCAGAACAATCGTTCTACCTCCGCAGCGCCAAGCGTCAACCTTGCCGGAATTTATCGAAGGCCTCCGAGCCGTCAGCCTTCACTCAATCCATTATCACTTCATCGAAGCCAGGTTGCGACGGAAGCTGGAGTCCAATGATTTCTCGATCTGGCTGAGCCGCGACCTGGGCATTTCAAAGGAGGCGAAGCGGCTAGATCAGATTGATATCTATACATCCACCCTCGAAGGCGTTCGACGAAAGATCATACAAATCCTGCACAGCGCAGTTCAGCAAGCCTAAGTTATTAGCAAGGAGGGGATCGAATGCACGACCCGAATCGTTTGGCTTCAGCGCAGGCGTCAGGAGCAGAAACCATGACCGAGGCGCCGACGCAGTCCGCGTCCCCTGCTGTGCCAGCACGGCGTAAACCCAAGATCTCCGATACACCACCTCCAGCTCCGCCAGCGCCCAAGCTTGCCGACTACGAACCGATCATCGGCAAGTCGCAACTCGATGAACTACGCTTTGTATCGCAGCCGTTGCAGGGCAAGCGCGTGAAGATGGTGAACTCCACTGCCGTGGGCGGTGGAGTTGCGGAGATGCTCAACCGGTTGGTGCCGCTCTTGGATGAGCTCGGAGTGAAAACGGGGTGGGAGGTCATTACTGGCGGCAATGACTTCTTTGAGGTAACCAAGGGATTTCACAACGCACTACACGGAGCAGCGTTCACTTTGACCCAGCAAGCGCGTGACGTGTTCATGTCGCATACCGAACAGAATCGGCAACGAATGAGGTTTGACGAGGATTTCGTGGTGATCCACGATCCACAGCCGGCAGGCCTGATCGAGTCCAAAAACCTGGGCCCGTCGAAATGGGTCTGGCGGTGCCATATTGACTTGTCGCACCCAAACGAAGATGTCTGGAAATTCCTGCAGCCGATGGTAGAGCGTTATGATGCCGCAGTTTTTTCATCGCCGGCGTTTGCCCGTCAACTTGCGATTCCGCAAGCTCTCTTCTATCCGTGCATCGATCCGCTGTCGGAAAAAAATAAAGAATTGGATGACAGCTATGTGCAGGCGGTTTGCGATAACTTCGGCGTCGATCGTTCGCGGCCTATTGTGACTCAGATCTCCCGCTTTGATCGGTTAAAGGATCCACTGGGCGTGATCCAGGCGTACAAAATGGCCAAGAAATACGTCGATTTCCAACTGGTGCTAGCGGGCGGGGGTGCTTCGGACGATCCCGAAGGGGCCGTGGTCCTGAAGGAAGTCCAAGATGCAGCCTCTGAGGATCCCGATGTCATCATCCTCGAACTTCCTCCCTGGTCCGCGCTCGAGATTAACGCTCTCCAGCGAGCATCAACAATCGTGATCCAGAAATCGCTGAAAGAGGGATTTGGGTTGACCGTTACCGAGGCACTCTGGAAATCCAAACCCACGATCGCGAGTGCAGTGGGCGGAATTCCGACCCAAATTATCGATAAGCATACCGGAGTGCTGGTCCATTCGGTGGAAGGCTGCGCTTATCAGATCCGCTACCTACTCACCCATCCCGAATTCGGAGCACAGCTTGGTAAAAATGGCCGTGAGCACGTGAGAGAAAACTTTCTGATGACTACAAACGCCCGTCGGTGGGTGCTGCTATTACGCATCTTGTCGGGCTTGAAGTGATGTTCCAAGTTAAAGTAAGCGAAAACACGAAGGTCGTACAGAAAGCACGGTATGGATGCGAATGAAGAGTGGATAGCATAATTGCGTCCACATCCCGTACCACTGTTTAACGTTGTGGCATCCCCGCGCGGGACAAAAATATGCCGATGCCGCTGTTTCTCATCGGCGCAGACAACATTTATCACCCCAAAGTAGTCCAATCGGGTGATGCGATTTGCATGCAGTGGGTCAAGCATCGGGTAGCTATCCCTGCTTACACTGCGTTCAGATTTCTCGATGTAAGGGTGCATGATGTCACAGAGGATCGATGTCTTTCTGCTCACTGAAAACCGCCTCCTGCGTGAAGCCCTCATGCGGATCTTCGGCGAAAAATCCGACCTATCCCTTGTAGGGGCTGCGCCCTTTTCTCCCCAACTTGTCAAAGAAGTTGCCGTCACTCGCGCTCGAGTACTTTTGTCCGATGCCGGACTGAACTTGTTCACCGATTTGCAGCTAATTCCTGAGCTGCGTAAACAACTCCCGGAGTTGAGGGTTCTGCTGATCGGGATGGAGTCTGATCCTTCAACGTTTTTACGGGCGGTGCGGGCTGGAGTTCTTGGATACGTCCTCAAGGATGCGTCGTCCGTGGACGTGGCTGCCGCCGTTCGCTCCGTCGCCAAAAATGAAGCGGTATGTCCCCCGACCCTTTGCCGAGTCCTTTTCGAACACGTAGCTGCTCCGCAAATGGACGCTACGTGCCTTTTGGCTCGACATCCTTTTGGGCTAACACGTCGGGAACAACAGCTCGTGGAAATGATGGGCCGAGGCTTGACCAACAAAGAGATCGCAGCCCAACTTAACCTCTCGGACCAGACTGTGAAAAACCACGTTCACCGCGTATTACAGAAGGTAGGGGCCGGCGACCGATTGGAAGCGGCTGAAATATGCCGATCAGGCGTGTACGCCGCCTGATTGCGCCCCGCAGTAATGCACCTATCAGAAAGTTGCTGGCGGTTCGGGCAAGACTATTCCCGCCTCCCACAAAGGTAGTATCGCGTATCGAGATTTCTACAGTGCTTGCTCGATGGCCCCTTCTGGGGTGACTTACTACAGTGTAAAGGGACATAAAGGAGTCTACTGTGAAATCCACGCTCGTTGCAGTTCGAAACATCGTTGGAACCGCCGGTCTCGTGTTCGCAGCCTACGTGCTTGCGGGTTCTATGCCAGACATTCGTCGTTACATCAGAATCACAAGAATGTAGAGCTCTCGGGGCGGGGGGGGCGATGATTCGAAAGCTGGCGTCGGGTGGCTACCGCCTGTACTCACGCAAGAAGGATCCGAAGACCGGAAAACGCCGAAACCTAGGAACATTTCGAACGAGGAATGCCGCCGAGAAGCATGAGCGCGCGGTGCAATACTTCAAGCGATCTTAAACCCGGATTTTCATCGGGCTCGTGTCTGGAGAAGTCGCTGTTTGTCGTGCGCAACTGGCGGATCTGCCATGAAAGATTGCACCGCGACCCCAAAGCCCGAGAGTCAGGTCTCCCCGACCACCTCCAAGCCTCGGCGTCTCCCAGGTGGGCAGGCCGCACTTTTCAAAGAAGTCTTACTTCTGCTTGAGACAAGGAAGTGCTCGTACGCGGTTGCGGGAGCGTTCGCGCTTCGCCACCACACGGGAATATGTCGCTATACAAAAGATCTCGACATTTTTCTTACCGCCGAGACTGCCTCAGAGATTTTGCCTGTCTTCGGAAAGAGCGGCTTCCGATACGAAGTTTGTGATCCGTTTTGGCTCGCTAAGGTCCACAGGGACCGCTACTTTGTCGATTTCATTACTGGCATGAGTAACGGCGTCCTTGTGGTCGATGATTCTTGGATCGATCGTGCTTGCCCAGCAGAGATCTGTGGGGTCTCATCTAGAGTACTGGCGCCAGAAGAGACGTTGGCGTCGAAGCTCTTTGTAACTCGGCGCGAGCGTTTTGACGGTGCCGACATCGCTCATCTCATTTTCGCAGCACAAGGAAAACTGGACTGGGGGCGGATCCTGCAACTCGCAGGTGAGCATTGGGAACTCGTGCTTTGGTCTCTGCTTCTATTCAAATATGTCTATCCAGCCCATACAAAGTACGTGCCACTTACATTGTGGGACGATCTAATGGGGCGCTTGGCTGCAGACCTGAGGCGTTCCGATTCCACGGCGCGATTTCGGGGCACTTTGATCGACGATGCGATGTTTGCGATTGATGTTGAGGAGTGGGGCTTGGACAATCTCGTGTTCGAGCAACGCGCCCGTCGTTCAAAGATTAATCCGGGCACAGGCAGCCGCCCACATTCTAAAGTGCGCCTGATTTGATGAATGAGAGTTGCGGCCACAGCTGATCTGCATTTCTCGCCTGCCAACCAAGCCGCCCTGCGCGACCAACTGAGTAATGTGCGCGACCAGGCGGATGTCCTGGTGCTCGCTGGCGATCTCACGAATTACGGTCAACCATCGGAAATGGAACCTCTCATCAATGCACTCGTTCGCCTGCGGGTCCCTACGATTGCAGTGCTTGGAAACCACGACTACGAGAGTGGCCAGGAACAAGAGCTCATGAAGATGATGTCAGCGGCAGGGATTAAGGTGCTGGACGGCAGTGCTTACGAACGTGACGGCGTTGGGTTTGCCGGGACGAAGGGTTTCGTCGGGGGTTTCGGTCGTGGGGTTCTGACCGCTTTTGGAGAGCCTGAGATCAAGGCTTTCGTGCATGCTTCGATCGAAGAGTCATTAAAACTCGAACGTGGATTGTCGCAATTGCGCACGCCCAAGAGAGTTGTGGTTTTGCACTATTCTCCGATTGCGGCGACCGTGCAAGGAGAAAACCCGGAGATTCTGGCCTTCATGGGAACCTCTCGACTCGCGGAAGTGATTGACCGTCACGGCGCTGATTTGGTCGTGCACGGTCACGCGCATCACGGAACATTGGAAGGCCAAACGTTGGCTGGTGTTCCTGTGCGAAACGTAGCCATCACCCTCCTTCAGACTCGTCAGCCCGCTGCCGCATTCAGAGTATTTGACGTCTGAGAGGTGTTTGAGCCAAAAACAAAAAAGCGGAGCAAATTCAATCGCTCCGCTCCCTAAAGATTAATCTATCGCTGGACCTGAATCTCGTTTACCACTTGCTGGACATTCGGGGTATTTTTTGCCAGTTCCTGGGCTGCTTGCCGTTGATCGGAGCTCTTTACAGAGCCCTTCAAGGTCAACACGCCGTTCTTGGCGTCGTAGCGAATGTGTTCCTTGTCCAAACCCTTGGAGATAAGAACTGCTTTGTAGTTGCTTTCGATTCCGTCGTCGACGTTCGACTCGATCTTGCGAGCGTCTCGCTCGTTACCGACCGGCTCCACACTGATTTCGTTGGCGACAATTCTCGGACCAGCGTTCGCTTGAGCAACACTTGCAGCGCGATTCTTTGCATCCTCAGTATGTAAGGTGCCACCGAGTGTGATGGTGTTTTTTGCGTCATCCTCGGCCACGCTGACGTCCTTCAGGTCAGCTTGTTCAAGGGCCGCCTTGACGTTCGCTTTGTAGTCGGTGCTTGCCCTGTTTGTTGAAGTGCACGCAACGCCGATCGAAATGGCTGCAACCAGTGCCAGAAGTGTGATATTGCGCTTGCCGTTGAGAAGTCCAGTTTCAAAAGTCATGTACGCCCCCTTTTTCATAGGTCGGGAAATTCAACGCGCACACTCATGCGCATCCGAGCCTTTCCAAACGATGGTAGAAGTGGTCGAACTGGAGGTCGATCAGTCAAACACTCTAGTTTTCGGGGCTGGGTACCCGTGACACGTTTACAGTAATGCCGGTAGGTGAGAGGTGGAACTGCAGGACGCTCCAACTGACGTGGGGTCAACGAGCATCCCTGACGCTTCCTCAGGCAGGGGTTTTCACGGAGGAAATTTGAGAATCTAGCAATTTGAGTTTAGGGTCATGTCCTATCGCCGCGAAAATTTCAGACATGATGCGCTCGTCAATTTCCGCGGACTTTTCGGCGACGACAGGATATCGAACACTCACTTCGGTTGCCGATGTCGTAAAGCGAGCGTGCGCCCTGGCTTTAAGCTCGGTACTGGGAATAGAGGTGACGCTGAGTTCCATCTGCCTGCGCTGCCCTTCAAGAGAGTCCTTGTAATCGCTAAAGGCCCGATCGATCGCTTGCTGCAGTCGCTCGCGGATTTGCCGGTAGTCACTATCAGAACTGAAACGCAAGGTCACTTCGCGCCATGCAAAAGTCGTCCCAGGTATCTGTTTGAACAATCCGCCGGTCGCCTGGAAGACCACTGAATTCGAGAAGGCGACGATTCGTCCAGTCGGTTCCGAGTCCGCGACTCCCCCGCTCAATTCCATCAGATGAAAGCGTACCAGCCCGATGTCGACAACTTCCCCCGTGACTGAACCAACTTGTACGCGGTCTCCGATTCGGATCCCGTACTTACCGATCAAGAAGAAGTAGCCGACAATCGAGACGATTACGTTCTGAAGCGCGACCGCCACTCCAGCGGTGATCAACCCGGCGAACGTAGCGACCGCTCCCAGTTCAGTGACGAAAGCAAAAAGGAGCACGATCCCGACACCGCACCAGAGGATGACCTTGCGCATCAGCATGAACTGATAACGCCGTCGTGTGTCATGAACGTAGCGGAAGATTGCGCGCCGCCAGAACTCACCAATCAAGAAAACCGCTCCCAGTGCGACAACCAATCCGAAAACTCTTAGCAGTAGTCCCTTCAGGCGCTCTTTAAATTCAATCGTGACCTCTCCCTGCCAATTCGTTACGCTTCTTTTGTAGAGGTCAAGAAGAATGGATTGCTTTCCCAGCGACGAAAGCAACCCTGAAACCTGTTTGAACTGGACCGTAAGTTTGTCGAGCGCTTCTTTTTCCTGCGCGAGGCCGCTTTGATCGCTGGTGTCTGCCTGTTTCGTCAGTTGGTCTCCCGCTTGTATGAGTTGCCTGAGTTGGGCAACAAGGGGTGCTCGCAATTGAGTCGAGGTTTGTTCTAGATCGCGGGTTGCTCGCAAGCTGCTGGATAGCAGGCTGCGCTTGCTGGACAGTCGGAAAAGATCCGCTGCGAGAGCCCACATACCTGTGGGTATCGCCCTAGTACCTGCTGCGTTCGTTCTGCTGGGGGAGGTCGTTTCTGCAGGTGTCACAGCTTCGCTTGCAGAAGAGCCGCTGATCGCAGACGGCACTGCGTGTGCCAGTTCGTCAATCTGCGAGCGTAAGGTGGTGCCTCCACCTTTCGACGTGCCCCCCACAAATTCCAATATGCTGTGAAGAGCTTGCTGACGGGCTTGGAAAAGTCCGAGTTCACTCTGTAATTCTTCGAGTTGTGTCTGGAGCTGCTGTCTTTTGGCGGGTGGCGTCGTCGCCAATTTGTCCTTCAGCTCCTGCAATTCAGCTTGAGTCTGCTGTACCAGCGAATCTGCAGTCGCCGAGGTCCGGCTTAGGTTTTCATATCTCGATCCCATGTCGCTCGGGTTCGGAGCGGAGCCTTTTGCGTCTTTGGCCAGCTGTTGCTCTTGTTGTCGGGCAAAATCGAATGCCAACTTGACGATTTGGTCTGCCATTCGGCGGTTGTCGGCCGAGAAGCCCAGATCACCGGGTTCGGTGGCGATTCGTTGTTCCTGTTGTGTCTGGCGATACCAATCAATCGATTCGCCCAGGAACTGAATAACTTGAGCCGACGTCGGTTGACCCGGAGGTGGTGCCTGCGGAGTAACTTGTCCGAAGGTCTGGGGCGAAATCAGCAGACAGAAAGCTGCGGCAACCGGCAGCGACGATCGAAAGGAACCCCTGACTTTGTGGCAAACACGGCCGCGAGAAAAACTTGGGTGGAGAGTCACATCAAATACACTATCGCCTCGAAAGATTGTGATCAACCCAACCGTCAGTAGAGTTTAAAGCTGACTTCGACGCTGATCTGCACTGCGACCGCGCGGCCATCTTTCGTTGCGGGATCAAACCGCCATTGTTTGACCGCTTCAATTGCCTTTTGGTCCAAACCCATTCCCAGTCCACGCTGAACGCGGATGTCTCGCGGGTTGCCATCGGCTCCGACGATCATCGAAAGCACACAGGTTCCCTCGTGCTTTGCCCGACGAGCTTCCTCGGTGTACTGAGGGTCGGGCGTTTCAATCGGTTTGGGGGCTAACACACCTCCGCCCACACGAAACACACCACCCCCAATGCCGCCCCCGCGGCCTTCACCGATCCCGGGTCCGGTGCCCTTTCCCACGCCACCCCCAGAGCCTGATCCGATGCCGCCACCGCTGCCGGTTCCATTTGAGAATGCAGGGCTGGGCATGGCGGGAGCCGCGGGATCGCCAAGATGTGGCGCAGTTGCCGATGCGATCGCGACCTTTGGCGGGGCAACAACGGTTGGCTCGACCGCCAGCTTGGGATGTTCGTTCCGAACCACAAGGGCCGGCGGGGTAATTTGTTGCATGCTGACCTTTGGCAATCGTCCCTGAGGCGCTTGAATTTTGCTTCGATCACCCCCGCCCCCCCCGCCACCTGCTTCCTGGCGTGCTGGAGGCAACATGTAAACGTCTTTCGAGGGAGCGATCAGCGTTACGTGCTCAAGTGGTGGCTTTGCTGTTTGAACATGTTTGTCGAGTGAAGGCAGCGTCAAGACAGCCGAGATGGCGATGACATGGAGGAGAAATGAGACATAGCCACTGCGCTTCCGAGAAGCTTTTATTCCCCAGGAGCCACCCGGTATCCCCGCGCCGAAGGACGGCCCACGCGGCACGGGCCGCCGCAAGGGAGTCGGGAAAGATTTGATCGGAACCTGGAGGTAATCGTAGCGCCTTGTCAACTGCTCCATCGAAGTAGCCTCTTTGGGAGTGTAGGAAAGATCAGCTGAATGCTGGATAGAGTACAGACTGTAGACCCAGCTTCCAGTATCGGTAAGGTGTTGGCCGGAGGAAAGGGTTTGCTACCAGATGCCCTTGTCATTGCCCGTAAATCGGAAGGACACAAATGCAGCGGTCGCAAGAATCGGAAGGATGGCTAGGCGCGCCACCGCTCGAATATTTCGGCTGCGCCCATTCTCTGCGAGTTGCAGCATGTAGAGGTTCGCCGCCTCCGGCATGAGGGGCACACGCACGAATTTGCGATCGACATATGTGCGATCAGAAACGAATTTGGTTGCCGCAGTAACCAGAGGCGGGAGAGAGACAGATCCTCCACCAAAACGCACACCATGTTCGCAGACGATGGTCAACAGCGTAGCCACGCCCGGCCACACAGAACTCTCGGACGCGAGATCTTTCAGTTTCTCGAAGTTTATGGCGTTACGTCTTACCGCGCCAAAAATGTTAACGATATCCGTCAGACGAATGTAGTAGTGGCGATACATTCGCTGCAGCGTGGCGATGATAATCCTGTCCTCTTGGGTCGGAATCGGGAGAGTATAGTCGCCGAATCGCGCTTTCACTCGCCTCGACAACACACCCTCGGCAAGTCTTTCCTGCTCGCCCGTTTGTCCTAGACAACCAATGTGGATTTCTACCAACTCGCCGAGCCCGGGCACAGTGAAGTTGAATTTATGGGCCAGGCGATCTCCCCAGCTCTGGGTTTGGCGAACGGCGCCGAAATCCTTTTCAAGCGCTGCGCATATCTCGTGATCGTCGCCAGACGCCAGCAGGTCTACGTCACTTCCAGTATCTGGCCAATGATCGAGCGTCTTCATGGCTAGTACTACATAACCCTTCCTGTGAAGGGAGCGCAAAATTTTGTCCAACATGGCAAGCAGGTTTTGAGAACGGTCGCGTTCTGTCTGCAGCCTCGACCGCAACACTTGGGATGCGCCCTGGCGAGCGGCAACAAAGTAAGGTTCCAGGATTTCGAGTGAGCGACGCAGCACGCGCTGGTTCGTCGACCGATCCAATAGATTTTCGACGGCCGGGGTAGGGAGGCGACGGACATGCGCGAGGGTATCTTCGAATTTCTCCTGATTGCCGCCCACTTGGGACGCCAGGAGAATTGTGCCCAGTATCTCAAGCGTCTGCTGATTCTCAGAATCACTTTTTGGCATGGATGCTTTTGTCCTCGGCCTTCGGTGGAGAACGGTCGCAACGAGCGAGACCATTCTCGATGGCTGTACCTTCTTCGTAATCGTTCCAAGTTGCGATCATCACAAAAGGCATCGGGTGATCGGCGTCGTTGTTTTCCGCAAAGACCCGAAGCGTGTCTTGTAGCGTCTTGCCGCAGCGCTGGTCGATACGGCGATTAAGGCTCCAGGATGCTTTTGAGTCATCGAAGCCAGGCCAGACAGTCCCAACTGTAATCTGATCGCTTCCCTTGGAGCGCATCTTCTTGTAGAAGTTTTGCAGATAGTCTTCTCCCCATTCGCTTCCGTCGGTCGCCCACCCTTTCGGCCCGGGATGCACCCATGCGTATTGGCCGTCAAAGGCAGACGAATACTGTGGCGGAGGATTGTCCTTGTAGATAAGGAGTGGCGGGGACTCCCAATGACTCACCATGTCCCGGACTTGTTTCCAGTCCGTGTTGCCTCTTTTTGGGAAGATAAAGACTACCGGGCGGCCTTTGTATAGAAGGTAGGCGTCCCGCCCGGACGCTTGCGGTCCGATGTATTTCGAGTATGCAGTCGAGAAGGCGTCTAGAGCATCCTCGGTCGCGTGGCCGTCGTCTTCTTCCGTTTCGTCGTACATCAGCGCTACGTGAAAGTGTTCCTGGCTCGCCATCTGCTGGATGAGGGCGTAGCTGCGATCGAGAAAGGGGTGCCGCGCGCCATACCAGTCGACAGCAAATGCGTAGATGCCAAGACCCTTCGCTTCCTGAATCTGCTTGCGAATTACCGCAGGGTCGTTGCTGTTGTAGCCGACTTGAACATGATCGGTGTCGCCGAACCACGGCTGAAAGGCAGCGATTACCTTGGGTTTTTGATCGCCGCGTGATAAATCTCGAAAGGTAAGGTCGCGAGAACGGTGGTCACACGAGTTCGGCGCAACCGCGACAGCGATCAGCAGCGAGAGCAAGGTATGTTGATAGAGTCTCATCGGTCAAGGTTGATGAATGCATAACGCTCTTTCGAAAGAGACGATGTCGCAATCAGAAAACGTTATCCCCCACTGATTGCAGATACCTTACGTACCATCGGTCGCTGCCCGGAGTCATGAGGACCAGATACTTGTGCGTCGATGTAGACGTGGAAATGAGTTTGTCGCCATCAAACACTCGAACTTCCAATTGAGCCTGATCTTCGAGTTGCATTTCCCCACCGTCCAGGGAGTAGAAGACCGCCTTAACTTTGTGTCCACCATCGGAGTACTGGGTGCGGAGTTTCGAGGTCTTTTGTTCCGCGACACGGAGCGCGAGTCGACGTTTTGCCTCGCCCACGAAATAGTCGTCCAGCAGATCGGTACGGTTGGCATCCATGCAAACCGCGAGATCTTGCCAGGCCTGCGCATAGTCGTGCGCCACTGCCGCTCCGGTACGTTCCTCGATTGGTCGCGGCGCCAGAGAATCGGCGGAGAGAGTCACTCGTGGTAACGCGGACGCCGCGAAAACTACGACCGTCAGACAGAAAATTGCGACACTGACGATGCCGACAAGCATCAGCAAGAACCAACCGACATGGCGAGGCCGGGCAATCACTGTCGACCTCCCCAAGCAATTTCGTTTCCCACAACCACTCCGCAGGCGACAGAGATTCGAGCGGGGCCTGAAACGGAGAATTGAGCGACCGCGCGATCTTTCTTGATCGGCGTATCAACGGTGCTCTTCCCGGCGCCGTCTATCTTTGTGAACGAGACGATCGTACCGTCGGGGAGCGGATTGCCTTTGCAGTCGCGAATCGGATCGGTTTGCAGAGTGATCGTTGTGCCGGCAGGAACCGCTGTCATTCGCAATCCACAGGCTTCCGATGCAACTTGCTGGATTACCCTTGGCTCAGTGGTGTCGTCAAGTTTCGCATTTACCTCAAGTGTTCCTTGGCTCGCTCGCGAGTCCATTTGAAAGGAAGCAATTCCAAGAACCGTAGGGACAGTTTTTTCGATTGGTTTCTCCCCAGCGGGTGAGATTCGAAACGTTACGTCTGCCGGTGCGAGAACCACGTTACTGTGTTGGTCAAAAGCGATGGCAGTGGCGTTCACTGCGTTGCGTGTCGAGACCGGGACCCTGGAAGGGTGGAGCAAGAAGCCCAGGCGCTTAGCTGGAGCCGGTCGCACCTCTAGATTCTTCGTTGCGCAACTCCCCCCAGCACACACCACGACTTGATAGATTCCCGACGACGAAACATCATCGCCCGAAATCGAAGCGTCTTTGCCAAACTCGATTTCGCGTCTCAGAGCGCGGCTCGGTCCTAGAAGGTAGAGCGTACCTCTACCTTGGCCCCTAACTGAGATGGCAAATGGGCTACCGGCGGATACAGTGGCTGGGACGCGCAGAGCCGGTTCTTGCGCGCTCAAGAAGGTGGATAGAGTCGCGAGGAACAATCCGTAAGACCACCATTGGGGAGTACGCAGGGGCATCATGCACTCGGGGCAGTGTAATGATTCACGGCAACGTGGTAGTCATGCATGCGGTTGGCGACATCTGCGGGAATGTCTACCGCGAAGGGAACCGGAGCCTGGGGTTGCAATGCCTGGTCGACGTACCCGTCCGAGACCCAAATGGCCTTGCCGCTCGTATCGTAGAAGACCGCCAGAACCTGGGCAATGTTCACAATTTGACCGCTCTGATTGACCAATGAGCCTTTTAAGATCGATCTCCCGAGGGCATCTTTGCTGACGGACTGGTTCTCAACCGAGATCACTGGGTCAGCGCTTGCTGGGATGAGTAAGGGGTGAGCGTCGATCCTGACACTCTTCACTTGGCTCAGTCGGGCGCCGGGAAAGTCAATTCGGTAAGGCGAGACTTGCTTGGGCAGCAAACTATGAGAGATCGCATCAAAACTGTCTTGCTGCGCAAGCACCGAACCATCTGACTTTAGAAGAGCGGCACTGATATTGAGGTACGCTGGAACCGTATCCTCGTTTTCGACTTCTCCCACGACTACAACACTGTCGGGGCGCTCCACGGCGTTCATCGAGAGGATTCGCACTTGGGGAGAATCAACGGTGGCGGTGCCCCAATCATCGGATCTTCTTCCCACAACATCCCAGCGCAGATAGTTAACAGGGAGAACGTGCAACGGAACCTTAGCGAAGTTCGGCCTGGGCCAAACGACTTTCCATGCATCTCCACTGCGCACGACCTGAAGATCCCGTACCTCCGCCAGGGAGCCGACGGCACTGGACCAGTTCAAGCGCACGCGAAGCATCGCTTGGCCAGCACTCGCATGAACTGGCCAGATGTCGAAGCTTTGAAGATTCGAGTAGGTTCGCAAGCTCCCGTCGGCGCCTGCAATCTCGCGAACGAAATCCGCCTGCTGCAAGTCATTGGAGTGGTCGAGCCCGCGGTAGGCTCGATCCCAATCACGTGCTTGAATGCTCGCCATGAGCGCTCGGACGGCTTCGTCGGGAGTGCGGCCGCTGCGTTCAGCTTGAATTTTCAGGCCACCAGCTTGCAGCCAGCCAGCCGCCAGTAGAGCAGCAGTCAGGACCACGATCAGTATTGCGAGCCCACGTTTCACGAGCGCACCTCGTCGGCGTAGGTCCTTTCCTCTACATACGATGGCAACGTTACAACGCGAGCTTGCTTAAATGCCTTCTCCGGCAGCAGCAATGCGAAGAGAATCGCGAGAATGCTGCTACCGATCGGCAATGTACCCCACAGCAAGCCTTCCCAAGGAGTCGGCATCGTGTCGGAAGTGACTTTACGAGCGGGAGGCACGTCGTCTTTTGACCAAGCTGTGATGGCACCTGAGTCATACGTTTCAATCTGACGCCATCCTGCGAAGACGAGAAGTGGATTGTAGTACGGGTCGTGAACAAAAATGAATTTCAATCCATAGCGGTTGGCGTGCTGCAACATCTCTCGCAGAGAATCCATTCCCGCGGCGCCGAAGAACTTTGCGCTTGTGAGCTGAGCGGAACCATAGCGCGTCATCTCAGGCAACAGCCGAGCCGAATTGTACTCGCCGTCGACGCTGGTCGCGGTTGAGTACGTAGCGACCTTAGACATCGAGTTACCGAATCCCAAGGTCAGGTACCGGTATTGATCGTGACCGTCACGGTTGAGGAAATTCACGACCGCATCAACGTTCAGGCCGCCGCTGGTGTGGAAGGGACTCCAATTGAGCCACCCGAGGGCTAGGGACATAGTGAATACCGCTGCCGCGGCAAGGGCGAACGCACCGACGTCGCGGAATCGCTTGACCATGTCTTCCGCGACAGCTCCCACAATAGGCAAGGCCAACAACGTCGCCCAAAGCGTGAAACGCTCAAACGTCAAAATCTCGAAAGCTCGGCCAAAGAGCAGTCGTGGCAGAGGCGTCGTGCCACCCAGACCCAACAGGAAAGCGATCCAGAACGCGATCAGCAAGATCCTGAGCCGCGGCACTGACGCACCTTTGATAACGACGAAAGGCAGCGCAAGGATCATCGCTCCATAGGGAACGACGAAATAATTCACGCCGTGAACCCAGTTCATCAGATAGTTCAAGCGGCTCCCGTGGGGAATCGGCATCTGTTCGATCGGGTGTCGGATGATCGCTATCCAGTAGGGAAGAAGAACAATCCCAACGCCGACAATCGTTAAGAGAACGAACACCAGCCCTCGGCCCAGAACGGCAGATCCGCTTTTCTCTTCAGATCGCGCATCGGACCAGGCAAGCCAGAGCACGGGCGCCGCGAACAGAACCGATCCAAACAAGAGTGTGACGTGGTGGGCAGAGGCTGCCGCAAGCCCGAGCACAAGCCCCTTGAGCAATGCCCGCCACGAGCCCAAACGTGACCACTCATAAAAATAGGGAAGCGCCAACAGGTAGAGCGGGGCGGAGAGCGTTGTCGGCAGTTGGCCGGCCGAATAAACGAGAAAGGAGACTGTGCCGGCAAAGACGGAAAGAAGTGCGGCTAAACTCGCTGCCCCATCGTCAACCCAAAGCCGAGCGAAACGCCAGGTGCCGACCGCAATCAGAATCACCGCAATCAACTGCACCAACATGAACGCTTCTGTGAGCCCGACAACGTGCGCAAGCAAGGCGATCCATTGATGAGTTAAGGGCGGATAGGTTGTCTGCGAGAATCCCGCGAACCACTTCTCATTCCACGGATTGAACCAGTGCTGCGCGTAGTGGGAGCCGAAGAAAATATGCAGATTGCAGTCGTAAGAAGTTGTGGCGGGGAGTTCCATCAGAAGCAGGGGCCCGTGAATCACGATCGCAACGAGCACAATCATCGACAACGGGATCGGCCGCTGCAGATAGCTTCTGGTTGTTGTCAATGCCTACGGCTCCTTGGAAAGCGGTAAAACCGATCATTGGATTCGGGAGCATCTCCGTAGGGTTGGATCAAAAACCGCTGAGACTTCGATAGATCTCCGTGATTCGCCTGATATCCGGTCCAACCGCCGCCGACAGTCCGGGCATCAGAGAGACGCTGGACGCCAATCTTCAGGAGGTTGCAAACGCGGGCCCTTGGTTTACCTGCCTCACAAGTCGCGGAGATTTGTGTGCCTTGCGATGCTTCTATTCATCGGCGGCACAACTTCGCTGTGGGCGCAGACTTTCGAGGTCGGGTCTCCGGACAATAGCCAACCCAATCACCAGCATCAAAAAGCACAACCACATCAACCATCGTCCGACTCAGGAATGGGCTGGGGATCGAGTATTGAGGTAGCACGAGAAGCACGCGCCGCGCGCGAAGCCTTGCAACGAAATGAGAACAGGTCGGCAGCCGCGCACGCTGCACGTGCTGCCAAGGCCGCACCGCAGAATCCTGATCTCTGGTTCCTCTATGCGTACGCGGCCCGATTGGCGGGAGACTATCAAGCCTCGGTTAATGCATACACTCGAGGCTTGCAGGCGCGCCCTTCATCGATAGAGGGCCTTTCCGGTCTCGCGCAAACCTACGCGAAGATGGGGCGCTCAAAAGAAGCAGAGGAAATGCTTAAGCGCGTTCTTGCCGCGAATCCCTCGAGCGACGCCGATCTGCGGCTGGCGGGTGAGTTGACGCTCAACACTGATCCGAAGTTGGCTCTGGCTTACCTAAGCCGAGCCGATGCCATCCGCCCCTCGGCCAGAACCGAGCTGTTGATGGCACGTGCTTACCAGCGCGCTGGAGACCAGAATAAAGCCAAGGAGCTACTTGAGCGCGCCCGCAACCGCGCGCCACGTGATTCAGAGGTGGTGCGGTCCGTAGCCGCCTACTACCGAGACACAGGTCAGTATGACCTGGCGATCAGTACTCTAAAAAGCCTGCCGTCCGAAGCGCCCTCTTATCTGTCTGAACTGGGCTACACATATGAACTCTCAGGCAAACGCGCTGAAGCTGCCGATATATTTCTAAAAGCAGCGAACGCCGCGCCCAGTGAAGTCGAACTACAGCTGACGGCTGCGCAGGCCCAGGTAAACGCAAAGCGTGCGAGTCGCGCCGAACCCTTGCTGCAGCGAGTTGAGGCTTCAGCTCCGAGCCATTATCGCCTTCACGCAATCCGCGGTTCGATCGCCCGCAGCGCTCATGACAATGGCATCGCCATTCGCGAATACCAGACGGCTGTGAGCGCGATGCCAGCGTCGGTGCCCGAAGGTATGTTGTATCCGATCGCTCTGCGCTTGGAACTTGCTCAGTTATATCGCGAAGCGGGGCGGGCCGAGGAATCGGACAGCCAAGCGGAGACTGCCCGGTCAGCGCTCAGCCAGTTAGATATTCAAGGGCAGGAGAGGCCGGAGTTTCTTCGATTAAAAGCCGCGAGTGCCATCGATTCCGGTGACTATGCGGAAGCAGAAGCTGATTTTCACGAGGCACTCCAGTTGCAACCTTCGAACGTGAATGTGCTGCTGAACTACGGCAATCTTCTGCGAAGCACAAAGAGGGGTGCAGATGCCGCGAAGATGTACGTGAAGGTGCTGGATGTCGACCCCCAGAATGCTCCAGCTCTCGAGTCCCTAGGGTATCTGGCGCGAGAATCGGGCGACCCACAAGCTGCCGCTGAATACTTCAACAAGCTGAACCGCGTGGATCCCAATGACTACGTGGGCTACCTTGCAATGGGTGACCTGGCAACGGACACGCGGGATTTCAAAGCGGCACAGGCTAATTACGAGCATGCCTACGCCTTGGCCAAGGACAATCCTCTGATCATTGCGCGGGCGATGAACGCAGCGCTCGAAGATCATCAAATACCAACCGCGAAGTACTGGCTAGACCGCGCAAGCGAAACGCAGAGGACGAACCCGGAGGTCATGCGTGAGCATGAACGCTATCTGACTATCACGGGGAACTATCAGGAGTCCGCAAAACTGGGATACCAGGTAATTCAGAAATTGCCGCGTGATCCGGAAGCACCCGTTTATTTGGCTTACGATCTGCTTTTCATGAATCGTTATGACGAAGCGATGGAGATTGTTCGTCGTTTCCAGCCAGTTCTTCCCAAGGATAAGGACCTGCCGCTGATCGCAGGATACGTGCTTGCCCACGAAGGTCAGAAACAAGAGGCCGTCAAGGCATTTTCGCGGGCCCTTCAGAACGATCCCAACATGGCGACTGGCTACATGAACCGGGGCTACGTGTGGAACGACATGCGTATGGCGACCAACGCAGAACAGGACTTTCGCAAGGCGCTGATTTTGCGCCCTGACTATGGTGAAGCGCATTTAGGATTGGCATACTCACTGTTGCAGTTGCGCCGGCCGCAAGCGGCCCTCAAGGAAGCCGATCTGGCCGAGAAATCACTCGGCGAATCGGGAACAATTCATCTTGCCAGAGCTGAAGCCTACCGGCAGAGATCGATGTTCGAGAAGGCGGAAGGTGAATATCAGCAGGCCCTCAAGACGCAGACCGGTGATGCCAACATCTACATGGCGCTTGCCGAAACCCAAGTTCGGCTCCGCGACTATCAGGCGTCCATCACTTCTCTTCAAAAAGCACTCACGATCTCTCCCAACAACCACCTGGCTAGCGCTCAAATGGCAACGTCGTACGCCACACTCGGCAATGCACCGAGTGCTCTTCAGGCAGTTGGAAAGGCTGAAAGCGGCGAAGGGAACACTGACTACCGTACCCTACTTGCCACCGCGGGAGCGCTGCAAATTCTGGGGCAGCGCGATCAGGCGATGGAGCGCTATTCGCGTGCGCTGGACCTCTCAAATGCCGATCGCCTGCACGTCAGACTGGCTTTGGGAAGATTTTTCGCTCAACAGCACAAGGCTGCAGACGCCCAACAGCAAGTGTCTCTGGGGTTCGCGGAAGCTCGTGTTTCGGATCCAGACATCGTCACGGCTGAGGATTATCTGGAGGCCGCCGACATCCTGATGTCGATCAACCAGTTTCCGCTCGCGCAGCAGTTGTTCGCGCGTGCACAGTCCCTGGGAGCCGAGGACGTCACGGTTGCGGTGGGGATCGCGAATGCGTCTCTAGCGATGGGCAATACGAGTGACGCTGAGGCAGCACTTGCCAGCGTTCAATCGACCGATGATATTGAGGCCAAGCAAAACTACGCGTACCTCGTTGCCCGTGGAAACGTCTACCGTCAGCGTGGTGACAGCTATCATGCGCTCTCGGCTTTCGCCCAGGCAAACGAGATTGATCCAGAAGATCCGTCCGCGCGCAATGCGGAGTTTGAACTTTCGGAGGACGAAGGGCGCCAGATTACACAGAACCTCGCAGTGGGGTCCCAATTTCACGTAGCGCCAATCTTTGAAGACACTAATATTTATCAGCTGGATGCACGGCTTCGTGGGTTCCAAAACGGCGGCCTTCTGTTGCCTCCTCCTCGCCATTCCGTCGAAACATTTGCAGACGCGCGCTATCACCTGCATATTGGCGGTCTGCCAACCATCAGTGGTTTTGTCGGAGAGCGCAACGCAAACGGAACCATTTCGATTCCGAGCCAGCTTCTGATTCAGAAAAGGAATACGCTCGACACGATCTTCAACTTCGGCGTAACGCCCGTTTTGCGATTGGGGAATCTGAGGTTCAGTGTGACACCAGGACTTCAGTTCACACTTCGAAGAGACACGCTCGCTCCGGTCGACATGAATCAGAATCTGTTCCGGCAATTTTTGTACGTCTCCAGCAGTCCGATCGGAAATTGGCTTTCATTTTCAGGTAACGTCATTCGCGAAGCGGGGCCATTCACGCAACAGACGCTACACTCCAGAGACTTTTCTGGAACGCTGGAATTTCGGTTAGGGAGGCCTTGGGGGAAGACCGCGTTCTTGACGGGCTACACAGGACGCGATCTGCTCTTCCGTCCCTCCATCCACGAATACTTCACCACCAGCACGTACGCGGGGGTGGAACGGCGTTTCGGAGAAAGCCTCAGAGTCACAGCCATTGGCGAATATCTTCGAGCTTGGAGAGTCGAAGGCACTGAATTTGCCATCGCACAGACAATTCGTCCCAACTTTACGGTGGACGCCAAAATAAACAAGCACTGGTCGATCAATGCAGGAGGCCTATGGTCTAGAGGCGAAGGCTTTCACTCGTACGATAGCGTCGACAGCCGCTTCCTGGTGTCGTACGTTCGCGAGACGCGCGCGAAACGGACGGATGGCGTGCAAAGCGCCTCGGTTTCTTACCCGATGCGGTTTTCCTTCGGTGTTCAGCAGCAGACTTTCTACGATTTTCCAGGGCACAGCCACACCTCCATCGTCCCGGTAGTTTCTTTTACGTTGTTCTAAGAACGCTCACGCAGCCGAAGCTGGAGCGAAGAAAGTTAAGTAAAGCATTATCGACTCGACGGGCCCGATGGAACAAGTCGCCAACACAACGATCAGCAACCTGGTTTCTCCTCCTGAGCCTGATCGAAGCACATTGAGAAGCCGCATGCTGCGTGGCAGCGCCATTCTGCTATTCAGTACGGGACTCGTCAGCGCCACGAACCTGCTTTACAACATTGCAATTGCACGCGGACTTGGTGCGGCCGGTTTCGGGCATGCGACGGCGATCTACACCCTGCTGATGTTGCTTTCGGCGGTTACTCTGGCCTACCAGTTAGTCTGCTCCAAACTTGTGGCCAAGTCCCCGAACCTGGAAGGCAAAGCCGCAATCTACAAAGACCTTCTCCGGCGATCCTGGCAAACGGGGCTTCTACTGGGGACTCTCATTGCGATTGGGAGTCGGGGAATCGCCGCTTATTTACACCTGCCATCGGCACACGACATCGTTCTCCTGGGTGTTGGAACTGCCATCTACGTGCCTCTCGGCGTGCGGCGAGGAATGGTCTTGGGATTGTACGACTTTACCCGCCTTGCCGTTAACTTCGTTGTCGAAGCGATCGTAAAGATCGTCGGCGCAGTAGTTTTACTTCACTATGGTTTCGGTGTTAGCGGAGTGATTGCAGCCGTTGTGGGATCCATCGCGGTCGCATATCTGGCCGCTGTTCCTGGGGTCTCCCTCAATACCATTGCAAATCACCAGAGCCGAGCCTCTTTTCGGGAAGGAATGCAGGCGATTGTGTTCTTTTGCGGTCAGGTAATCATCAGCAATCTGGATATCCTTTTCGTTAAACATTACTTCATCGCTGATGTTGCGGGGCAATATGCCGCAGTCGCCCTGGTGGGGCGAGTTGTTTACATGTTTTCGTGGTCGGTCATCAGCAGCATGTTCCCGGTTTCAGCAGCGTCCACCAAGCGCACGTCAAGTCGCACAGTTCTGAAGACCGCGCTCTGGGTGGTGGCCAGCATGACAGCAATGTTCACGCTAGCGGCCTGGATTGCCCCTGCGTCCTTATGGCGCGCCGTGTTAGGCGCGAACTTTCTGAATGCGAGCCACGTGTCCTTCTCGTCGTTATTGGCTTCGTACAGTGCGATGACCAGCATCTACTCGCTGGCCGTTGTTCTGTTGGCGTACGAGATGTCTCGCAAGATTGCCAACGCAACCTGGGTCCAATTGGCTTTCAGCGCCCTGCTGCCGGCTGGAATCGCGTTATTCCATGACTCGCTGCAGCAAGTGATCATGGTTCAGTTGCTGCTCATGCTGGGGCTCTTGCTGGCGGTGAGCCTCCCATTCATTCCGGAGATCGTCTCTGAAGAAAACGATTCATTCTTTGCAGGGACTCTTCCGGGATTCTCGAAAGTACGACGTGCTCACGAATCTGAGGTGATTGCTGAATTCTTGCGAGCAGAGTTTTACCAGCCGGAATTCGATCGTTACCGCGAAGAGTTCAGCAGCGTGGTCGCGAATGCGGACCTCATGGACGCGCGTCAGAATGCGATTCGAAAAGCCCTGTTGTTTCGACGTCGAGGAAGGCTGTGGCGTGAATTGCCTGATGATACGCAATGGTGGGAGATCGAGCTTCAGCCGGCGGATCTGCCCAGAATACGCGCATTTCCGCGGAAGCAATGGCGCAGGTTCGCTGAGGGTGATTTCTATCTAACACGTATGGTGGCTCGAATCAGAACGACGGTGGAGTCGCGGGAACGCGATTGGTTTTCTGAGAAAGTTCGTTCGGTGGCTGCAGATCTGCAAGGCAACCGAGTGCCTAATGCGGTTCTACTCATTGGCGTGGATGAACGCAGCCCCCTGACCATTATCGAGGGCAACCATCGGATGGCGGCCGCGATGTTGGTAACACCCGAAACCGTCAGTCACCAGTTTCGCTTCTACTGCGGTCTCTCGCCGAGGATGACACGATGTTGTTGGTATCAGACCGACGTTCGCAGCTTGACGCGGTATGCCAGCAACATTGTTCGCTATCTGTTCCACGACAGGGATTTCTTTATTGAAAGGCGGTTGCGCAACAAGGCTGGTGAACCTTCAGGGGATTGAAAATGTTCGCGGGCAAGGTTACTGCTGCGCGGAGCCCGGCTCTATCCTCGTGGCTTCATATTTCGTTCCGTCGAACTCAGCGTGGACAACGACGTCCGCCCCCTGCTTGAGGCGGAGCCTCTCATTTGGCGGAAGGGAGCGAAGGCCGACTTCAAAGGAATTTTCTCCAGACTGCTCGTAAAGGGTGAGATGCGAATCGCGAAGATCAATTACCGCGATGCGCCCCGTGAATACGAAGGCACTGCCGGGTCGTGCCATAACGTTGATCTTCTCAGCGACGCTGGGTCCGTCAGAAACTCCCTGAAAATTTATCTGGACGAGTGACCCTGCGACCAGTTGGGACGCGTTCATCCCTTGATCCCCAGAGCGAATTTCGGTCCGCGGCGTCACGCGCAAATTCAGGGGCTGCGCGGAGATGATATCGCGCACTTTGAGTAGTCTGCGATCGGGGTCGTAACTTAGAACCTGTCCCTCGGTTTCTCCCAAAATCGAACCAGCGCCTTCAATGTGGAGCGTCTTGGCGAAAACTCTTCCGTCTTTCTGGATCGAGTCCACATAGACGCGCGTTCCGGTACGTACCTCCCGAAGTTCAGCAAGGGCGGCACCGCGCATGACTCTTGTCCGTACGTCGAAGTCGATAGTGAAGTCGCCTCCTCCGAACGCACGCAGGACGATCCGGTCATGGATAGGGTCAACCTTCCGCACAGTTCCGCCGATCAGGCTTGCCGGGGCTGCTGCCGGTAGAGGCGCAACGTCAGGCAAGTCTGAGCGTTTTGAATTCACGACCTCAATCCCCGTCGTCGCCGGGGCCGTGGTTATTTGCGGTGTGGCAGGGGGTATACACCCCACCAAAATCGCGAGAGACACGCTCAGCTTGAGACACATTCGGGGTTCGGATGCTGGGATCAGGCTCAAGGGTTGGCCTGAAAAAGCGAATGTTTCAACCAAACTGTGGCCGACCAAAAAGCATCGAAGCTGCGGTTATCTATGGATGCTGCCAACACATCGAGATGGCTTTTGCGAGTCGGTATCACTGCTCTCCTGGTAGGAATGGCGTCGCGCGTGAGTGCAGGAGACTTCAGGATCAGCATTCCGAAACACAGTCGGCTGACGCCCGTGCAACAGCTGAATCGCGAAGGCGTAAAGGATGCCAAGAAGGGCCGTCTTGCCAAGGCGAAGGAAAGATTTGTCAAAGCTTACCTGTTGGACCCGAATGATCCGTTCACGCTGAATAACCTCGGCTACGTGGCCGAATTGGAAGGCGATGTCGACCGAGCCTTGCGATACTACCAGCTCGCAGCTGGAGTACAGACCGAAGCCGTGATCGACGAAGCCACGATCTCAGGGCTGAAAGGGCAACCTGTAGTTGCAGCGTTCCAATCTTCGAAAACTTCCGCCTATCAAACCAACAAGGCAAATTTCCAGGCGATGGCGCTGATCGAAAAAGGGCGAATCTTTGAGGCAGAGCTGGCCTTGAAACGCGCTGTTCAAGCCGATCCCCAGAATCCATTTCTGCTTGACAGTCTCGGCTACGTGATGGAATCGGAAGGTGACCTGAAGGCAGCTCTCCAATATTACACAGCAGCCGAGGCACTCCATTCCGATGAGCGTGTATTTTTAACTCCTGTAAAGAAATGGCGCGGGAAACCGATCAGTGAAGTTGCCGGCCGTAGTGCGAGCGCGGTCCGAGATGCCCAGGCGAAAGGCGAGGACACGGAGACCCGCGTTTCACGGTTGAACCTCCAGGGAGTGTCAGCTCTCAATCACGCTAATGCCGCTGACGCCCAGAAGTACTTTGCCGATGCTTACCAGCTCGATCCCTCAAATTCCTTCACGCTTAATAATATCGGCTACATCGATGAACTGGCTGGGGACCGGGAAAGCGCACAGATGTATTACGACGCGGCCCGCACAGCTCAACAATCGAGTGAGCGAGTGACGTATTCGACTCGCTCCGAAGCGGAAGGGCGGCGGATTGGATCGCTGGCGCAGACCAATGAAGGCGACGTGGACGCAACCTTGAAGGCGATCCAGCAAAGGAAGAGACAGGCCAAACAGCCAATTCGATTGATGGTTCGCGGCGGAAACGCCATCGAGCCAGTCGGCGACTCCAAGCCGCAGGCGCCGATCAGCGTACCAACCCCAGCGTTGCCACCGGCCAGATTGCCCGAACGCGACGTTGCACCCGAGAGCGCCGTACCGCAGGTTGATCAAACGAGTTCGCCATCTGCTCCGCCTTCAACATCTCAACCTGCACCGGCGCAGCAACCGCCCTCCCCCCAGGCGGATCAGTGAAGCACTGGCCCCGTGCCGCAAGCTCTGCTCGTCGTTATGAGACCGTATCAAGGAGTCGTGTCATGAGCAATAAGCGCCTGTTCCCGAGACTGTTGACTCTGTTTCCTCTCGGAGTCTTGGTGTCTTTCATGATTGGATGCCAAGGATTGGCAAAGGCACCGGCAGGTGGAACGACCAGCGGGAATAGTCTGCAAACATCAGTCAACCACATCATTTTCCTCGCACAGGAAAATCGATCCTTCGATCACTATTTTGGGGCCATGAGGCAGTATTGGGCTGATTACGGTTACGCTGACCAGGCTTTCAATGGTCTGCCGCAGTTTCCCAGCTCCTCTCCATCGGGGCCTGCGCCAACAAATCCGGGTTGTGATCCAGCCTTCGCATTTCCCGGTAGCGATTGCACCATCGATGCGCAAGGTCCCACCGTGACCTCGTATCACTTGAAGACACAGTGCGTGGAGAATCCCAGTCCGTCATGGAATGAAAGCCACGTCGACTTAAGCTTCAGCGATCCCACCAGGGCGCCCTCAGGCAGCAACTCAGCATCTTTTTTGAATGGATTTGTCTATACGGCCGCACACGATGCACGCACGATTCAGCCTCCCTTCAATGATGTCACTGGCCAAAGGAGCATGGGCTACTACGACGGCAGCGATCTGAACTACTACTACTTCATGGCCTCAAACTTCGCGACCTCTGATTCGTGGTTCTCGCCTGTGATGACTCGAACTCCTCCCAACCGGATGTACCTTATTGCGGGAACCTCGCAAGGCCACGCGTACGAACTGCGTGCCAACAGTACGCTGCTCACCGCCCCAATCATTTTCCAGCGCCTGCAAGAGAAAGGCATTACGTGGAAGATATATGTCCATCCAGGTGCGAACGGATGTTCCACGGCCACGTGTCTTTATCAGCTAAGCTATATTCAGAACTTCACCTACGGACCAACCATCCTGAGCCAGTTTCCGCAAAATATTGTTCCCGATTCACAATTCCTCACTGATGCACAGAATGGAACTCTTCCACAAGTAGCGATGATCGAGCCTCCGTCGGAAGTGGGGCTGGATGAGCACCCGGCGGACTACGATGCCAATCCACCCTGCTGCAGCGTGCAGGCGGGGGCCAACTACGTATCATCTCTCGTGGGCGCGCTTATGAGTGGTCCGTCCTGGAAGGATTCAATCTTTGTATTGACGTTCGACGAGTTTGGCGGCTTCTATGACCACGTACCGCCACAGCCAGCCGTCAGTCCCGATGGGATCAAACCCAACGATTTGCTACCCGGGGATGTTTGCACTTCGGTGACTGGTCCGACTTGTGACTTTACCTTCACTGGCTATCGTATTCCGATGATCGTTATTTCACCCTTCACGAAGAAGCACTATGTGTCGCATACAACGGCCGACAACACTGCGATTCTCAGGCTGATCGAAAAGCGGTTCAGCATCGACCCTTTGAGCAACCGGGATGCCGCGCAAATGGATATGACGGAATTCTTTGAATTCGGCAATCCGGCTTGGGTGACACCCCCGTCGCCGCCGGCGCAGACTATGAGTGGTCCGTGTTATCTGGATTCACTTCCTTGAATTGCGGGCGTAGCAGGAAAATACGGGCAAAACGAATGAAGAAGGAGAGCGGCCCGCCAACTTAACGGCTTCGTGCGCTCAGGTCCTTTTCGATTTGCCGCATCATCCAGCGCCTTCCAGGTATGCCATTGCGGGCGCGACGCAGGCGCGAGTAGCTCTTGAGCATGCGGACGCGCTGGTGCATGTCGAATGAGCGAGTGTATTCGCGAATGATTTGCGGCATGCTCATCTGTAGAGCCGCGCTGAAATTGCCCTGAGCCATGACTCGCAGTCGTTCAGGATTACGAAACATCGCAACCAGCTGGTCGGCCATGCTATCGACACTATTCGCCGAGAAGAATTCCATGGAGACCTGCTCTTGCTGGGCCAACTCTACGAAGTCTTCGATGTCCGGCGCCAGGATCGGCAATCCATATTGACATGCAAGGTGAGCCACACCGCTTGATCCGGCTGAAGATGTATAAGGCAGCACAGTCAGGCTCGCCGTACGAAACAAATCTGCCAGGTCGTTTTCCGGGACGTAGCCCAAGAAACGTATCCGCCGATTGTGTCGGACATCTCTCGCGACGCTATGAACATAGCCCGGGGTCTTTGGATGGTCGCCTCCTGCAATCACCAACTCCGAGGGCGGCAATTGCGGCACTACTCGTTCGTACGCGGCGACCAGCGCCTCAAGCCGCTTATAGGTGCCCCATTTGCCGAACGCGAGGATCCGATGGATAGGGTCCCCGCGCAACGCAAAGTTCGGTGGTTCTGGCCGGCTGGCAAAGATTCCGTGATGTCGGATGTTGACCCGACCGCGCTGATACTTCTCACGCAGTGTCTTGTGATACGCGGGTAGCAAAACCGACACAGAGTTCGCAGACAACAGGAAATGCGTAGCCACGCGGCCAGCTAGTTTATACAGCACCGGCGATTTCACGCCCGCGTCAGACAGGTTCACCGTTTCAAACAACTGGTGCAACGTGACATGGGTGTAGCACGAGCAGAGCCGGGTCAGCGCAGGCGTGGTGAGGCCGAAGAAAGCCGGGAGAGGTTTCCCCCCAAAACTGGCGAAGCCCAAGTTGTACCAGACGACGTCTGGCTTCAGACGGTTAATCGTGCGAAGCAAAGAGACGGGATTCCCCAGACGATTGAATCCCCAGCATCGGATTACGGAGAATCCCGGAATTTCTTCGCCCGGTTCCGCCAGATCATCTCCAAGGACCGTCAACTCCAGCCCCGGGTGCTGGCGGAGTTGTTCAGCGATATGGAATCCATACTCGTTTAAACCGTGCCTGCTGGGAGGGAAGGCCGTGACCAGGGCGATTTTCATTGAGGGCTCGGTTTCAAGATCAGATCGCGGGATAACTTGCCGAGAAGTTGAAGGAAATGAAGTGCCACTGCAGTACCAGCTTTGCTTTTGCCGGCGTGTCGTAAGCCGAACTGAAAGGGAATTTCCTTCGCGGATTGAATGCGTCCGCGCACCAGAATTTCTAACAGCAGCTTGAAACCCTTGCTCTCGAATTCGAGCCCGTCAATGGCATCTCTGCGAACGATAAAAAAGCCGGACATCGGATCCTTAACACGAATCCCCTTTCGTTGAAAGGGAAGAGTCGCCAAAGTACTCATACGTGAGATCGCAACGCGAATCGGATTCCACCCCTTGACACCATCCTTAGCGGCATACCGGCTTGCGATTGCGATGTCACTGCCGTCTGCCATCGCTCCAAGCAAGCCAGGCAGAAGGCTCGGTGGATGCTGAAGATCTGCATCGATCACTCCGAGCAGGTTTGCGTCGGTGTGGACCCAGCCATGGATTACGGCGCCGGCCAGTCCCTTTTCTTCCTTTCTTGACAGAAGTCTTACGTGGGGATCTCTTTGCGCGTAGTTGAGGACGATGTCGGCAGTTGTATCGGTGCTGTTATCGTCGACGACGACGATCTCGTAGGGGAGACCGAGTGGCCGCAGGCTGTCGCTCACTTCGTTGAGAAGACGCTCAATATTTCCCGCTTCATTCAATGTCGGTACCACCAGCGCAAGCTTTTCGTTCATATCACTGCTCATCGTCGAGTAACTCCAACTTCGAGGTACGCTTGAGATGATGACAACCTTTCCTTAAGTTGTTCTGTCTTTGAAGTTCCGTACAGGTTAAGAAAAAACTACGGTGAACTACTGAGCGATGCTTGATTCTGGCGATTGATTGACGCTGTTATCGCACGATCGAACGGATTGATCTACAGCGCTTTCGAGAATCCGTCGGTGCACCTCGTCGATTGAACCTGGAGAAATGATTTGCATACGGGGCACGAAACTTCTCAGCGCCAAAAATTCCTGCCGATACTCATGAAGAAAGGCTAGCGGATATTCGCGCTTGCGCTGAAAGGCGTCGTGTGGCGATGCATCCAACACGAATGCCACATCCGGAGACGGAGCGAGCGTAAAGACTGCCTTGATGTATGTGCGCGCTAGCCAATTACGAGACTTTATGTGGACGAGCTGATCGTAACTCCACCGGTCCAGAATGATGAAGTGCGCACCCGATCGCATCTGCCGCCCTACGACAACGCGAAGATGGAACGCGTCGAGAAGATAAAATGCCGATCGGATGAGCGTCAGATACCAGGCACGAACGTTTTTGTCATTCCGAAGATCAGCTCCTTCAGACCGGTTGCTATTAGCGAGCAGGCGCAAACTCACTCCAGCTCGAAATCGCGAAAGGATGGCGGCATCGTCCCAGAACGCTACCTGCGCGACTTTCCAGCCGCGCGAGGAAAGAGCATCGCGCAAAGCGCCTATCTGCGTGCTCTTGCCGGCGCCGTCGATGCCCGAGAAAGAAATTAGTCGTCCCGCTTGAGTCGAATTCATCAATCTGGGATAGTCCTAGGGCGCGCCCGGTGGTTTTGAGGGGCTCCCTTTTGACAATGCAAAAGCGGAGCCGACTGCAACACAGGCTCCGGCCACCAAGCCAACTTTTATCAATAGTGACCGCCGCTGGCGTTGCTTAGCGGGAGCGATCGCGGCGCCTACCGTTCGGGAGGCAGGCGCGCCTCTCACAGTGGGAGCCTTTGCGCCAGCTGCCCCCGAAGGCACCGAACCAGAGTTTTGCGGTTGTGTTGAAGAGCTCTCTGCGCTCTGCTGATTTGACTGCGCAGGCGTTGGAGCATCCGGTAGTTCACCACCAACCGGAGAGGTTGAAGAATCGCTATTCGCTGCACTCGGGTTGGGTGCAGCAGTTGTGGTTGTTTCATTGGAAGAAGCCTGCGTCGTCGGCTGAGACGAATCTGTGGATGGTTGTTGACTCTGAGGGAGCGGCTCAGCGGAAACTGCAAGAGTTGTCGACAACAGGAAAACCAACAACAGATTGGGAACGCGGCCAAGTCTGGTTGTCATTTATTGATCCTTTACGTTGCTCTACGCTGCAATCTGTGTCGTCCCCATATCTGAGATGGGCGACATCGCAGACAACGGATGGTCGCTCATCGCTTCCGAAACGGACAGGAAAAGGTCGAGCACAGATGTAAGCTGAGTCAGTTCCAAAATGACGGCTGTCTCCGGGTTTGCCGCCACGGATACCCGGCCGTCGACATGCTCCACTTCTTCCACGCACTCAAGAAGGAGGTCGATCGTGTCTGCCTTCATCCCCCCGCACGAAGTCAGATCGACAATCAGACGCGGACGGTAGGATTCCCCTACGAGTTCTTTGACTTCATCCAGGAAAAGCCCGCGGTGCAATTTGCTCTGCCGCTCAGGCAACTGCTTCACGATTGTGGGTCCCTTGCCTGTCATACACGGTTCCCCCGGTTGTTATCACTTCTTCTCGCTGACAGGTCGACACCGCCGAGATCCACCGTCACTTTGCGATCGAGGTGCTCAAAACGTGTCCCATCCACGACGGCGTTCCGAACATTCAACCCTGGCGCAATGTAAGTGTTGGGCAGGATGCTCGCGCATTCGAGCGAAGTGCCCAGATCGATCTCACAGTTCTCTTCTACCGACGAATATCCGCTGACAGTCACACCGGCGTTCAGCCTGGAATTCGCCCCGACATAACAAGGTCCTCGAAACTTTACGGAAGGATGAACGACGGCGGTTGGATCAATCCACACGTTGTCGGATGTCGGCAGGCCAGATGGGCGGATGTCACAGCGGCCTTCCAGGGCGTCTTGCACTAACTTGCGGTACGCGACGGTCGAGGACAAACGTGTGACGTATCCCATGAAGTCATAGCGGGACGGGCGCGGCTTCTCGCCAATCGTTGAGGGCAGTTCGCGCAACACTGCTCGGCGGTCGAGGAGGCTGATACCCAAGGGACCTTCCGGATCGAAAACTCGCGTGATCGTATGGCGTCCGCCTTGGTGGAACTGAACCAGATCGGTGAGATCGACTTCGGCATAAGAACCCATGACAATCACGAGGATCTGGTCGATGCCCTCTTTTGCCCAATCAACCATCTTTTGAACTCGGTCCGGCACCGATACGCCACGATCGACTACCGAGACCATATTCACTTGCAGACTGCGTACGCGGTCGACCCAACGCTCAAGTACAGTCTTGCCTACAACGGGCCATGCGGAACACCAAGACCTGGCTTCTTCGTTTCCAACTGCGTGCAACGTTGCGCCCTGCGTCACGACTAATGCCCCCAGTTCCACGGACTCCCCTCCCCGGTTTTACGCGCTTGACCTGGCCGATCCTTCGTGGCCCAAAACAAAGTTCAAGCTCAAATCCACACTTGGTGTGGTTTTCGAAAAGCGAACTGCAGAAGCAGCAGGCTGCGCTTTTGAAGACTTGCGCATTTGCCTCGTGAAATGACGACGCGAAACGAGACACTCGCGAATTTTTTGCTTAGCCTTGTGCAACTGTGATTTTGAGTTTCCAACCGAGCAGCGAAGGAGCTTGGCGATTTCGCGATGCCCGTATCCTCCAATCTCATGCAGCTCAAAAATCGTGCGATACCCTGAGGGGAGTGCTTCCAGTGCGCGTGCCAGCGCAATGCGATCCAGCGAGTGATGCAGGCGATCATCCTTTCGCCCGATCTCCCGATGGCAAATTTCATGGTCCAGCGGCGCGCCTTCGAGTGTCGCTTTCGAAGACGAGTAACGGCGGAAGTGCATGAGAGCGGTATTAACCGCCACCCGGTGAAGCCAGGTGGAGAGAGCAGACTCCCCCCGAAAAGTCGAAAGCTTTCGGAAAGCCTGAATGAAGGCTTCTTGAGTGAGGTCGTCAGCGTCTGCGGGATTGTTCGTCATGCGAAGACAGACGGCATATACACGGCCGCGATGCAACTGAAAAAGAGTTGCGAAAGCCTCCGCCTCGCCGTTCAGTGCCCGTTGAACGAGTGAGGGTTCGGACTCACAACCTGTAGCTCGATCCGAGGATTTGCTGCTGTCAGCGATTCTCACGTATTACATCTCCGTGAACGTACCCTACTTCGTCTTCGCTTTGAGCATCTATCGGGCTGGCGCCGTATACGCGTAGATGCTTTCCTGTAAGTGGTTTACGTCAAAGCATCCCAGGGGAGATGTACACGTGAAGAGCCTGAAAGCTACAGCACTTTCCGGATGGTGAGAAATTTCGTGGAGTCTAATATCGCGCGTGGTGAACCTCTAATGACCCTTCCAGAGACCTTTCCTTTACGGGCGCGAGCCAGTCACGTCACTGGTAGACGGCTCGCGTCTCCCGCCTCTCTCTGGATTTAAGGGGCTACTACCGGAGTAGCAGAGTGTTTTCCGAAGGTTTTAGAACCTTCGTGTACGTCGATGGTGCGGCGTAACCTTGAGCTTTTCCTGAATCCCCGCCTAGAATCGCGAAAATCCTAAAAGACCGCAACCGTTTGCTCGCCTTCGCTCCGCTCAAGCAAAGACAGCCTGCGTTGTAGATTTGCTTCGCCCAAGAAGCCGACTGAGGTTTGTTCGATGAAGATGACCGCGATTTTCTTGGTGCTGGGAACGACCTTCCCCGCGCTTGCGCAAGTTTCTGTGACCGCACCCGCCAATAACAGTCAAGTTGCAACCAGCGTCCAATTTGTCGCTTCAGCTCGCACAGCCTGCGCGAAGGGTGTTTCTGGCATGGGAATTTATACGGCTCCCAATGTGCTTGCCTATGTGGTCGCCGGTTCCTCTCTCAATACCGAACTCGTACTGGCTCCGGGTACCTACCAAACAGTCGTGCAAGAGTGGGACAACTGTGGTGGCGTGGCCAAGGCGAACATCTCGATCGTCGTAAAAGACAACGCGCCCGAAGTTCAGGTGTTGGCTCCTTCCAACAATGCCACCGTTGCGACGCAGGTCCAGTACACCGCAACCGCCAGGACATCGTGCGCCAACGGTGTTTCGGCGATGGGCGTCTACACCGCGCCCGGAGTGCTCGCACACGTTGTACAAGGTTCCAGCCTCAACAAAGTCTTAAGCTTGAGTCCAGGCACGTATCAAACAGTGGTTCAGGAGTGGGATAACTGCGGTGGCTCGGCATCGACGCCTGTCACGATCAAGGTAGCGGGGGTTTCCTCTGGCGGAAGTGTGCAGGTGTCGGCACCGACAAATAACGCGAACGTTGCTTCCACCGTGCAATATGTCGCGTCCGCGACGTCGTCGTGCGGCGCGGGAGTAGCTGCCATGGGAATTTACACGGCGCCAGGAGTCCTTGCGTACAAAGTGAATGGGGGCAAATTGAACACCCTCCTGACCCTGAATCCCGGGACATATCACACCGTTGTGCAGGAGTGGGATCATTGCGGAGGCTCCGCAACCACGCCGGTTGTGGTCAACGTGGGTGGTGGCGGGACCGTCGGAAAGACCACTCAGTTTTCGAACCTCCAGCAGATGTCAGGTTGGACGGGATATGCTCTTCTGCCACCGCTCTATAACATCTGCGACTCTTGCCGCCCGAGCGGTCCGCAAACGACTTGGTCAATGACTCAAGGGATCTCCTCGCCTTCACTATCGGGAAAGGCGGCTCGGATGGACATCGGGGGGCAAACCGTCTACTCCGACGGACTTTGGAACAACCATTTGGTCGGTGACTTCTCATCACGCGGATTGCCCGACAATGACCGTTCCATTGTCCCCGCGGTTCACAATTTCACTTACGATGTTTACTTCTACCTCGACGACGTAAGCGTTTCCCAAGCGTTGGAATTCGATATCAATCAGTTCGTCAACGGACAATCGTTCATCTGGGGACACGAATGTCGAGTTGCTGGGGGCCACGAGTGGGATATTTGGGATAACCCTGGGCAGAAATGGCGCGCAACCGGAATTCCGTGCAATCCGGTCAGCAATTCGTGGAACCATTTGGTCCTGCAGGCGCAAAGAACCTCGGACAACCACTTGCTGTTCAAGTCGATCACTCTCAACGGCCAGACCGGCACCCTGAACTATTACGAGAAGCCCACCCCGACCAACTGGTATGGCATCACCATCAACTATCAACAGGACGGGAACTACAAGCAACAGCCCTACTCTGTCTGGCTCGACAAACTGACGTTTACATATTGGTAAAGATAACCGCTGTTTCCACCTACGAAGTGGTGCCGAGAACTCGACACGGACCGGCGAAAACTAGTCCTCAAAATTGAATCTGGACCTCAGAAAAACCAGGCTTCTAGGCCATTCACCTTAATTTAACGATGGCGGTCTAGGTGTTTCATTCGAGGCCCATCCGTAATCTACGGTATTAGCAAAATATCAACTACTGTTTTCCCTGCAGGCTTCCACTCCCTTCAAGGACGTAGTTGATGAAGCGCTTCTTGGTGCTGTTGCCGCTCGTTGTGTCGATGATGGGCTGCGGTATGAATTCCGTGAATCGCGCCGCGCCTGACCTTCAGCCTGTAGCCAAATCAACCTCAATAAAGACTTATGACATGCTCGCCTGGATGACGATGCAATCCGATCTCAGCAGTGGGCATCACATGGCCGGTTCTGCGAACCCTCTGTATACCAGCCGAGTTGCGAACCGGCTCTATTGGACCAAGACTGCCGCCGGCTTCCCTTGGGATATCCAACTCTTTGATAGCAAATACGTTTATCTTTGGGTGACCGAACTCGATTGGCAGAATCCGCGCACTTTCAAGGTATTCCATAGCCCCACACTGGGGAAGTACAACCTGCCTCTGGTGCCGAGGCTCGCCACCGCCGGCTATCCAGGTTCGACGGTGAAGATCAGTGACTCCAGGTATGAGATCCATAGCGACTGCAATACTTTCACGACAAAGAATCTTGGCCACGTCATCAACGAAGTGTGGGGGCCGTACAAAGAAAGTCTCGGTGGACAACTTCCCAATGATCTCGAAACCCTGGTGATCAGCTACCGATACAGCTGCGACGCAAACTATTCAAATTGCGCGAACAAAGAGGAATTTCACGTGGCCAAACCTTACGGCTTGGTGAAGTGGCAGCATCAGAGCCTGGGGGCGGACGGGGCCTATAAGACTCCCGACAACGTCACTTATTTCAACAGGATAGTATCGGGGCAGACTTCGCCGGTCACGTCCTGCTTCTAAACGACAGATTCGTCAAAATCGCGAAACGCAACGCTCGGGGAACGGTCGACCGACCGTTCTCCTTCATCATACGGTATTTTCTGTAGGGCAGCTTCTTGCTCTGGGTGCTGAACAACCTTGAGGTGCTGAGTTCCATCCACTGTTCGGGAAGGAACTCGATGATGAGTCTGGAATCCGCGAACGGAGTGCTCCAAAAGGTGGGATCGGCGAGGCTGATGGCAAGGTCGCTGAAAGTGGCCGGCCTCATTCTCGCAATCTCCTGCACCTTGCTGTCTAGCGAGGCTGTGGCTCAAATTCACGAAATTCAACAGCCCACTTCGACCGCAAATCCGGCAAACGACACTCAGCCACCTCAGCATCTTAGTCCCTCCGCGAGTCAACCCTCTGTAAAAACCGAAGAGGCTTCCCCTCAAAACAGTGGCGCGGCTCAAAGCGGAGAGTCGGCAGTTCAGGGAGATGCCGGCCAGTTTGTTTTTCGGAAGCAGGTTGAGGAAGTCGTTCTTCACGCTACGGTAGTGGACCAGCAAAACAACCTCGTGCCTGATCTCGGCAGAAGTGGTTTTCAGGTCTACGAGGATGGAAAACTTCAGCAGATCACATCCTTTCACCAGGAGCACATTCCGGTGGCGCTCGGAATTCTCATCGACAATTCAGGGTCGATGTTGCCAAAGCGTGCAGCTGTGAATCACGCAGCACTGAACCTGATTCACTCTACAAATCCCCAGGACGAGATATTCGTCGTTAATTTCGGCGAGGAATACTACCTCGATCAGGATTTTACAAACGATGAGAACAGGCTTAAGGCTGCGCTGGAACATATTGAGACTCGCGGCAGCACTGCTTTGTATGACGCCGTGGTGGCCTCAGCGGCACACATGAGGCAGGAAACAAACCTGCAGAAACGCGCTCTCCTGGTTGTCACCGACGGCGGCGACAATGCAAGTCAGGAGACACTGGAAGAGGCGGTGCAGGCGCTGCAGCAAAAAGACGGCCCTGTGGTCTACGTCATCGCATTGACCACTCCGGCCAAACGCACTACGTCGACTATGCGTGCACTCGAAGCGCTCAGCCAGAAAACAGGCGGTACGGCATACTTCCCGACCGACGCTCAGGAGGTCGATTCAATTACCCGCGCGATCGCGTCCGCGATCCGCAGCCAGTACGTAATTGGATACAAATCATCGAGCACTGCAAAAGGTCGCACCTTCCACGGCATCGAAGTCCAGGCCTATGATCCCGGACGCAGGAAACTGCGTGTACAAACGAGAAACGGCTACTACAGCGACTCGAAGGGAGGCACTTCCTGAGAAGTTCGCACCCATTCGTAGCTCCGTAGTAGCCGAGAGAAACGCTTCTTGGGAACTTAGCTGGCCCGTGGCATGGGCTTGTCAGTCTTCATGAAGTCCGCACCAGCTTCACCGGCAGACGCTATGTCCTGCGCGCCCGTGCGCTCGAGCACATCTTTGGCTTTTCTAGTCCAGTCGGAATTGTCGCTGTGAACCGACAACAGTATTCCCCCACCTTTGATTCGTCCTTCGTATCTCTTGGCCTCGTATTCGGGGATCCCGAGACCGATTAAAGCTCCGGTGATTCCACCGACGGTTCCTCCGACTCCAACGCCAGCAAGAGCTGCCATGATTGGGCCTGCTGCGACGAATGGGCCGATCCCAGGGATCGCCAGCGCTCCGATGCCGGCAAGCCACCCCAGGGCTCCCCCGACAACCGCCCCTGTACCTGCGCCCGCTGAAGCGCCTTCCGGTGCTTTGGTACCTTTTTCGTGGGCAAAATCTTTCGTTCCGACATTCTCAGGAAACAGGACAGAAATGTCGGTGCTACGAAATCCCGCCGCTCGAAGCGCGTCCACCGCACTTTCTACGCTGGCGTAAGCAGGATAAATGCCGAAAACTGCTGTATTCTTCCCCGCCATGTGCTTCTCCTTGGAAGTCTTGACTCAGACTCTCGACTTTGGAGTCACGCTATAGGACACGAACCGAGTGGAGAATCGAGTCTTCGCTGTAAATCGTCCCGAAGAAGAAAGCGGGAAGTTAAAGCGACAAGTTCGCGTTATAGCAACGGCCTACTTGCATGCGCAAGAAGTCGACATCGTGAGGGAGCAAACTTCCACTTCCAGAAGCACTTATTTCGCTCTGTTGTGAGGCAGCGCGCCTTGCCGTACAGCAAATACTGTAGAGCACATCGTCGCTATACGTGTTAGATGTTTGGTCGAGGCTCTCCCGTCTCTGACGCTGTGAGGAGTCCTGTCCCCCTTAGTCCGAAACTTGGCACATTCGTCGATTTTCGACGGTCTGGGACTGTTTTTATCGGATCGGGTAAGCGACATGAAGAGAAGCACCCAAAGCCTAGCCACGGCAACCGCAGAAGTTGAAGCTAATCAAAATCCCAACCCAAAAAACAGCAACGGTGCATCCGCGGCGAGCGATGGTCCAAGCCTGGCCGTGATTCTCTCGAGCCTTCAAACCATGCGGGATGGCGATTTCTCCGTTCGGTTGCCCGGATCCTGGACAGGACTCGAGGGAAAGATAGCCGACACCTTCAACGAAATCGTGGCAGCCAACGAACAAATGGCACAGGAACTGAAACGTGTCGGTAAGGCCGTCGGTAAGGAAGGTAGAACGCGGGAACGCACTCGCTTTCATGAGTCACGAGGTGCCTGGGGAGAAATTGAAGTTTCAGTAAATACGCTGGTTGAAGATCTGCTTCGTCCCACCGCAGAGGTCACTCGTGCCATTGCAGCAGTCGCCCAGGGGAACCTGACGCAGACGGTGCGTCTGGATGTGGATGGACGGCCCCTTGAAGGCGAGTTCTTGCGTTCAGCCAACATCGTCAACACGATGATTCAGCAGCTCGGAATTTTCACCGCCGAGGTGACTCGCGTTGCCAGGGAAGTCGGCACCGACGGGAAACTGGGTGGTCAGGCACAGGTCCCGGGAGTTGCTGGTACCTGGAAGGACTTAACAGACTCGGTCAACTTGATGGCGAATAACTTGACCGGCCAGGTGCGCAACATCGCCGAAGTCGCAACGGCTGTTGCGAGCGGAGACCTTTCGCGCAAGATCACGGTCGATGTTCGCGGTGAGATTCTGCAGTTGAAGGAAGCCATCAACACGATGGTGGATCAGTTGCGATCGTTTGCCTCTGAAGTGACGCGCGTGGCGCGCGAAGTCGGCACCGACGGCAAACTGGGTGGTCAAGCTGTTGTTCCGGGCGTGGCCGGAACATGGAAGGACCTCACCGACTCCGTCAATGCCATGGCGGGCAATCTTACGGCTCAGGTAAGAAATATCGCGGAAGTGACTACGGCTGTGGCGCGCGGTGACCTTTCGCGCAAAATTACGGTCGACGTAAAGGGCGAAATTCTCGAACTCAAGAACACCATCAACACCATGGTCGACCAACTGAATGCTTTCGCTGGCGAAGTAACGCGCGTCGCCCGCGAAGTGGGTACCGAAGGAAAGCTCGGAGGCCAAGCGCAGGTACCCGGCGTCGCCGGAACATGGAAAGATCTTACAGACAACGTGAACTTGATGGCCAGCAACCTGACGGGGCAGGTTCGAAATATCGCTGACGTTGCGACGGCAATTGCTAGCGGCGACCTCTCCAAAAAAATCACAGTCGACGTGCGTGGTGAAATTCTGCAGCTGAAGGAAACACTGAACACGATGGTCGACCAGTTGAATCGGTTCGCTGGCGAAGTCACCCGCGTGGCCCGCGAAGTGGGAACGGAAGGGCGTCTGGGCGGGCAGGCCAACGTGCCTGGCGTCGCAGGGACGTGGAAAGATCTGACGGACTCTGTCAATTCCATGGCCGGCAACCTGACCGGTCAGGTGCGAAACATTGCGGAAGTGACGACAGCTGTTGCTCGCGGCGACTTGTCGCGCAAGATCACCGTCGATGTGAAAGGCGAAATCCTCGAACTGAAAAACACCATTAACACGATGGTCGATCAGCTCAACGGCTTCGCCGGTGAAGTGACGCGTGTCGCCCGCGAAGTCGGTACTGAAGGAAAGCTGGGCGGACAGGCGCAGGTTCCTGGTGTGGCCGGCACTTGGAAGGATTTGACGGACAACGTAAACCTCATGGCCAGCAACCTGACTGGTCAAGTGCGAAATATCGCCGAAGTAGCAACCGCCGTCGCCCGTGGTGACCTCTCGCGCAAGATCACGGTCGACGTGAAGGGTGAAATTCTCGAACTCAAGGACACCATTAACACGATGGTGGACCAGTTGCGATCGTTCGCTTCCGAGGTTACGCGCGTGGCCCGCGAAGTGGGCACCGATGGACGTCTTGGCGGACAAGCGCAAGTGCCAGGTGTGGCCGGAACATGGAAAGATCTCACCGATTCGGTGAACTCGATGGCGAGCAACCTCACTGCGCAGGTGCGGAACATCGCGGAGGTCACTACGGCCGTGGCTCGCGGCGATCTCTCCCGGAAGATCACGGTCGACGTGAAAGGCGAAATTCTCGAACTCAAGAACACCATCAACACCATGGTGGACCAGCTCAACGCATTCGCTGGCGAAGTCACGCGCGTGGCCCGCGAAGTGGGAACCGAAGGAAAGCTGGGCGGCCAGGCACAGGTGCCGGGAGTCGGTGGCACGTGGAAGGACCTGACGGACTCGGTCAATTCGATGGCCGGAAACCTCACGGCACAAGTGCGCAACATTGCTGAAGTGACCACGGCCGTGGCTCGCGGCGATCTCTCCCGCAAGATCACGGTCGACGTGAAAGGTGAAATTCTCGAACTCAAGAACACCATCAACACGATGGTGGACCAGTTGAATGCATTTGCCGGTGAAGTCACGCGTGTGGCGCGCGAAGTTGGCACGGAAGGCAAGCTTGGCGGCCAGGCGGAAGTGCCAGGAGTGGCAGGCACGTGGAAAGATCTCACGGACAACGTCAACTTCATGGCCAGCAACCTGACTGGCCAGGTTCGAAACATTGCCGAAGTCGCAACCGCAATTGCCACCGGCGATCTTTCAAAGAAAATCACGGTTGACGTGCGCGGAGAAATTCTGCAGCTAAAAGAAACGCTCAACACGATGGTTGAGCAGTTGCGTTCCTTCGCCGCCGAGGTTACGCGCGTGGCCCGCGAAGTCGGAACCGAAGGTCGGCTAGGAGGACAGGCCAACGTCCCCGGTGTTGCAGGAACCTGGAAGGACTTGACCGACTCGGTCAACGCGATGGCCAGAAACCTTACGGCCCAGGTTCGTAACATCGCTGAGGTCACCACCGCTGTCGCGCGTGGCGATCTGTCCCGCAAAATCACAGTCGACGTGAAGGGCGAAATTCTCGAACTGAAAAACACCATCAACACGATGGTCGATCAGTTAAATGCCTTCGCTGCCGAAGTGACCCGCGTGGCTCGCGAAGTGGGTACCGAGGGCAAACTCGGTGGACAGGCGCAGGTGCCGGGCGTTGCTGGTACGTGGAAAGATCTGACGGACAACGTCAACGTGATGGCTGCCAATCTTACCGAGCAAGTGCGCGGTATCGTGAAAGTTGTCACCGCTGTGGCGAACGGTGAGCTGACCCAAAAGCTCACCGTGAACGCGAAAGGCGAAGTGGCGGCTCTCGCAGAAACCATAAACAACATGACCGGAACCCTGGCCACGTTTGCAGATCAGGTCACAACAGTCGCGCGCGAAGTGGGCGTCGAAGGCCGTCTTGGTGGACAGGCTAACGTCCCGGGTGCTGCAGGTACCTGGAAAGATCTAACAGGCAACGTGAACCTGCTGGCCGACAATCTCACCAACCAGGTGCGCGCGATTGCCGAAGTTGCGACCGCCGTGACAAAGGGCGATTTGACGCGCTCAATTCAGGTTGAAGCTCGTGGTGAAGTTGCCGAACTGAAAGACAACATCAACACGATGATCGACAACCTGCGACTCACGACCGATCGCAACACAGAGCAGGACTGGTTGAAAACGAACCTGGCTCGCTTCACCGGCATGTTGCAAGGCCAACGCGATCTGACGACTGTCGGTCGAAGGCTATTGTCCGAGTTAGTGCCGCTTGTGAACGCACAGCAGGGAATGATCTACCAAGTTGAAAACGAAGAGAGCATGGTCCTTCTCGCGGCCTTTGCAGGGGACGGCGAGGACGGTCACCTGCGTCGTCTGAAAACTGGGCAGGGGCTGGTTGGACAATGTGCATCTGAGAAGCGTCGAATTGTTATTTCCGACCTGCCTCCGCAGACTGTCCCCATCCGATCGAGCTTGTTCGAGGCGGTGCCTCGAAACGTAGTAGTGCTTCCGGTACTGTTCGAGAATCACGTCAAGGCTGTCATCGAACTGGCCTCCCTGAGTTTCTTTACCGCCTCTCACTTGGCATTCCTGGAGCAGTTAACCTCAAGCATCGGCATCGTGCTGAACAGTATCGAAGCCACGATGCAGACGGAAGGGTTGCTCAAGCAGTCGCAACAGCTGGCAGCAGAACTCCAGACCCAACAAAAGGAGCTGCAGCAAACCAACGAGCAACTTGCGCTTAAGGCGCAGCAGCTCGCTGAGCAGAACGTTGAAGTCGAACGAAAGAATCGCGAAATCGAGCAGGCGCGCCGCGCGCTCGAAGAGAAAGCTAAGGAGTTGGCGCTCACCTCAAAATACAAATCTGAATTCCTTGCCAACATGTCTCACGAGTTACGCACCCCACTGAATAGTATTCTCGTGCTCGGCCAGCAGCTCGCGGACAATCCCGACGGCAATCTCACTCCCAAGCAAGTGGAGTTCTCCCGGACCATTCATGGAGCCGGTACTGATCTGCTCAACCTCATCAGCGACATCCTCGATCTTTCGAAGATCGAGTCCGGGACAGTATCTGTCGAGGCCGATGAAGTATTTTTCGCCGGCATGCTCGATACGGTGGCCCGTCCCTTCCGCCATGAAGCGGAAAACCGACACCTCTCATTCGAGGTCGTGAGCGATCATCACCTGGGTCGCAGTCTGGTAACTGACTCGAAACGACTGCAGCAGGTGCTTAAGAATCTGCTGTCGAATGCCTTCAAGTTTACGGAGCAAGGAGGGGTTCAACTCTCTGTTTCACTGGCCAAAACGGGGTGGAGCGAAGACCACCCGGTGCTTGCGAAAGCCGCCTCGGTGGTTGCTTTCGAAGTCAGTGATACTGGAATCGGTATCCCAACCGAAAAGCAGCGAATCATCTTTGAGGCATTTCAGCAGGCGGATGCCGGCACCAGCCGTAAATACGGTGGAACGGGATTGGGTCTCGCCATCAGCCGCGAGTTGGCCAGCTTGCTGGGCGGAGAAATTCAGTTGAGAAGCATTCTCGGCCAGGGTAGTACGTTCACGCTGTACCTGCCGCAGACGTACGCGGGCCCGTCTTCCGGCGTTGGTGCGAAAGACCGAAAAGCTCCTGTATCGGGCTCCCCGCTGCAGTTGTCCGCCGTGAATGTCAGCGAGCAACCACTTGAATCGATTGCGGACGACAGAGCCGACGTACACGAAGACGATGCGGCGCTGTTGATCGTCGAAGACGATCCGCACTATGCACGCCTGCTTTGCGATCTCGCGCATGACAAAGGCTTCAAAGTGCTGGTGGCGAATCATGGTATGGAAGCTCTCGCGCTGGCGCGCGAGTATCATCCCACGGCCGTCTCTCTAGATGTGTTCTTGCCCGACATGCTTGGGTGGACTGTATTGAATCACCTGAAGCAGGATCCAACCACTCGCCACATCCCCGTGCAAATGCTCACGCTTGACGAAGATCGGCAACAGGGACTGGCACGAGGAGCGTTCTCCTTCATAACGAAGCCCACCACGCCGGAAGGCATTACGGAGGCTCTGGGCAAGATCAAAGAATATTCCAGCCCGCGCCGCAAGCGTCTGCTGGTGGTTGAGGACAACGATGCCGAGCAATTGACGATTCAGACTTTACTGGGACACGATGACGTTGATATTTCCGTCGCGGCGACAGGAAAAGACGCACTCGAGGCTCTCCATCAGCAAACCTACGATTGCATGGTGCTCGATCTCCGACTGCCGGATATGTCAGGCTTCGAGATTCTCGAATGCATCCGTGACACCACATCTCTCTCAGAACTGCCAGTAGTCGTCTTCACAGGCAAAGAACTTTCTCCTGAGGAAGACGCAAGACTTCACACGCTGGCACGTAGTGTCGTTGTAAAGGGAGTTGAGTCGCCAGAACGGCTGCTCGATGAAACCGCTCTGTTCCTGCATCGAGTGATTGGAAATCTGCCGGCCGAGAAGCAGAAGATGCTTGATCGCCTGCACCGGTCTGATGAAGCTCTGGTGGGAAGAAAGGTGCTGATCGTCGACGACGATGTACGCAATATCTTCGCGTTGAGTAGCGTCCTCGAGCGTCGCGGGATGATTGTCTTGAGCGCCGGTACCGGCCGCGAAGCTATTAGCACACTCGAGTCGACTCCTGACATCGCGATTGTTCTGATGGACATCATGATGCCGGAAATGGATGGATACGAGACGATGCAGGTGATTCGCGAAAATGCGTCCTTTCGGCGCCTTCCGATCGTCGCTTTGACCGCCAAGGCCATGAAGGGCGATCGCGAGAAATGCCTGGAAGCTGGCGCTTCGGAGTATCTGGCAAAGCCTGTGAATACGGATCAACTTCTCTCTGCCCTTCGGATGTGGCTCCACAGGTAATGTCGCGATCGCCGAGTGCAGACGTTCGATGGAGGCTCAATGAGCACGAAAGACAGGGTGAACATCCTGATGGTGGATGATCAACCCGCCAAGCTGCTGAGCTATGAAGCCATACTCGGTGAGCTTGATGAAAATTTGGTTAAGGCGACGTCAGGCAGGGAAGCTCTCGAGTATCTCCTGAAGATGGACGTGGCCGTCGTGCTCATGGACGTGAGTATGCCAGAGATTGATGGCTTCGAACTGGCCAGCATGATCCGCCAGCATCCGAGATTTCACAGGACGGCCATCATTTTTGTGTCAGCAGTGCATCTCACGGATCTCGATCGCTTAAAAGGCTACGAGCGAGGAGCAGTCGACTACATCTCGGTTCCCGTGATTCCCGAATTACTAAGGGCGAAGGTCAGTGTATTCGCGGAGTTGCACCGCAAGGCCCAGCAGTTGTGGAAGCTCAATCGTGAACTGGAGCAGCGGGTGACGGATCGTACGCAAGAACTGGAGCACAAGGCCGAAGCCCTGGAACTGCTGAATAGCCAGCTGAATCGAAAGAATGAACAATTGGACGCAATTCTGCAGACCGCTCCTGACATCATCTTCAGCAGCCAGGGCGACGGATTCCGAGACTACATCAGCGATCGCTTCTTCGAATATACCGGTTCCGATTCGGAAGCTGCGAATGGACATGGCTGGGTCGACTTCATCCATCCCGACGATCGAGAACACACTATCGAGCGCTGGGCGATGTGCACTAAGTCTGGCGAGAATTATGAAGCGGAGTACCGCATCCGAGGAAGATCAGGCGAGCACCGCTGGTTCCGAGCTCGGGCCATCCCAATTCGCGATCACAATGGCGGCATCGTGCGCTGGTACGGTACCTGCTCGGATATTCACGACAGTAAACTACTCGAGCAATCCATTCGCGAGAATGCAGCAACTCTCGAGAAGCTCGTAGAAGAACGGACCGAGGCATTGCGTCAGTTGTCCAGCCGTCTTATGCGCATGCAAGACGAAGAACGGCGCAGGATTGCTCGCGAGCTTCACGACAGCCTGGGCCAGGACCTTGCCGCGGCCAAAATGACGGTAGACGGCATATTGCACCAGCATGGTGGAGAAACGAAAGACCAGTCCGCGTTGGAGGCCAGCAAGAGTATCGATCGCGCTCTGCAGCAGGTACGCACGATGTCGCATCTCCTGCATCCCCCCTTGCTCGATGAAGTCGGGTTGGTTTCTGCATTGCGTTGGTACCTGGAAGGAATGACGAAGCGCAGCGGTATCGAGACTACTCTGGACGTACGGCCCTCGTCTTTCCCGCGTCTCACGCCGCGTTTTGAGACTGCCATCTTCCGCATTATTCAGGAAGCTCTCACCAACGTCTTTCGCCATTCCGAAGCGTCGCATAGTTCTGTGACCCTGGTTCGCAACGCTGAGAACGTTGCTGTGGAAATACGGGACAACGGCAAGGGACTTGACGAAGACACTGTGAAATTCCGTCCCGGCAATGTCGGAGTGGGTATCGGAGGGATGCGTCAACGCGTCGAGGAGTTTGGCGGGGCATTGAAATTATCGAACGCAAACCCAGGAACGATTGTAGAGGTCATCATTCCAGTGGCGGAACAATCGCGCGACAGGGAGTTGGCTACCGCGTAACTTTTAAACGGTGTACGGTACTCGTCCGCGACTTCGGCTGTTATTGTCATGAGCACTCACCGCCAATCCGACGGATTTGGGGCTAGCAGGGCTATGCCGGTTAGAATTCTAATTGCCGATGACCACGAGATCTTCCGTCGAGGCCTCCGTTCTCTTCTCGAGTCTCACGCCGAGTGGGAGGTCTGTGGTGAAGCGACGGACGGTCAGGATGCCGTAGAACGAGTGCGGGAACTCAATCCCGATGTGGTGGTTCTGGACATCACCATGCCCCGACTGAACGGCTTGGAAGCAGCCCAACTCATTAGGACCGAGGCTCCGCAATCAAAGATGGTAATTTTGAGTCAACACGAGCCCTCCCTCATGAGACAGGCTGCGCTGAGCGCGGGAGCGGATGCGTATGTCACCAAGTCTGAGGTTTCGCGCGAACTCATGATGGCGATCGAAACAATGATAGCCCCCGGCAGCTGAGGGTTGCTGCCGAGAGCTCATAATCAGTGTTAATCGGGCTAGGCGGCCGTCCTGGTTTTTTTGGATCGGCTCGTACTTCGCGGTTCGACCGCTCGTGGTTCCTCTTCGTCTCCCCGCAGCGCACTTTGGTTTACTGTTTCTGACAATTCGGTAAGCTTTTCGTCCGCTTTCTTTTCCTCTTCGAGGGTTTCTTTCAGCAAACCGAGGTCTTCTGAACGGCCAAGCAACTGTGCGTACGCGCAGACCGCCCCGTAGGCCGCCATCTCGTAGTGCTCAACTCTTTGCGCAGCGGAAATCAGGGCCGCATCGAGAACTGAGCCCTCGTATTCATTGATTGTCTCACCGCCTTCCTCTACGATGCCCTCCATTCCCCCGCACTTTTTTCCCTTCGCACTCTCACTTAGGCTTTCGAATATCTGTTCCAGCCTGGCAACCTGGTTTTTGGTTTCTTCAAGATGGCTGGTGAAAGCCTCACTGAGATCCTCTGATTCCGCATTCTTTGCCATCTTGGGCAATGCCTTTACGAGCTGTTGTTCCGCACTATATAGATCGCGTAGTTCATTCAGATAGAGCGTTTGCAGTGTTTCCCGCGCCATGTTCACTCCTATTTTTGTTTTGATTGAGTTCAGACTTCCCGAAAACATCTCAGAACGGTTCGAAGTCTTTATCCCCTAAAACACCATCGAGGTTTCAGCAGGAGAAGTAAATCCGGAGCAGACCTTAGCTTGGAAAAGTAGACGCTATAGACTTCAAATCGGATCTTGTTCGAGAACAGTCACCTGTAGGTTTTGGACGTTATTGAGAACTTCTACAGCGATTCGCTTACCATGACGGGTAAGCAGCAAGTCGGCCCTTCCGTTGTCGACTGCCAGACCGTCTATACGAAGCCAGGTAGCGGATTTTGGAAGTCTTGGCTTGTGGAACTGGATCTCTCGCTTGCCGCAGTCGATAGACAATCCTAATGTCGCCTTCAGCAGCATGAAAGCCGCGCCCGCCGACCACGCTTGAGGCGAACAAGCCACTGGATACAGGGTGGGTCCCTCGCCCGAACGGCGGTGCAGGCCGCACAGAAGCTCGGGAAGACGGTTCATTTCGAAGTAGGCGCTCCCCTCAAACAGCGCATCAAATAGATCCGCCGCTTCCTGCGTCATCCCGTATTGTGCCAATCCAGCCGCAAAGATCGCTGTGTCGTGAGGCCAAACCGATCCGTTGTGATAGGAGATCGGGTTGTAGCGCTTTTCGCTGGAACTCACGGTGCGTACTCCCCAACCGGAAAAGGAGTCATCGCGTAACAGCGTTGCTGTCGCTCGGATGGCATGACTGGCTTCGGCGATTCGTGTGTAGAGGCAGTGTCCCGCGTTGGAACTTCGAACTTTGCATGGCTGCTTGGCGCGATCGAGGGCGAGAGCGTAGGTATCGAGCTGATCGCACCAGAATTTCGCCGCAAAGTTTTTCTTTAGAGTAAAAGCCTGACTATGAAGCAGACCAGCACGGCCCATGTCGCCGAAAGCCTCGGCCAGCGATGCAGCTGCCATCTTTGCGCCATAAACGTAGGCCTGTACCTCGCATAATGCAATGGGCGCTTCCGCCAAGGTCCCGTCTGCATGGAAAACCGAGTCGTTCGAGTCCTTCCAGCCTTGCTGCACCAAACCCTTTTCCGATCGACGACGATATTCCACGAATCCGTCGCCGTCCTGATCTCCGTATACATCGATCCATGAAAGTGCCAATTCAATGTGCGGCCATAGGGCATGTATGAAGTCAAGATCTCCGGTGCGACGGTAGAACTCTCCCGCCAGCATTACAAACAAAGGTGTTGAATCAACGCTTCCGTAGTAACGCCGGAACGGAATCTCTCCTAGGGACGCCATCTCTCCATGACGAGTTTCGTGCACGATCTTTCCTGGTTCTGCTTCCGCTTCCGAATCGACATGTTGCGCCTGAGTGGTGGCGAGGTATTGCAGTACTCCCCGAGCAATGCGCGGGTTGAACCACAAGCATTCCAGGGCAGTAATGATTCCATCTCGTCCGAAAACCGTGCTGAACCAGGGCACGCCCGCATAGGGGTAATCCACCTCTGGATTGCCCACTGTCATCATGTGGACATCAGCGAAAGAGCGATCGAGCCAGTTGTCCAACTCCGGGTTGGATGTCCGGATGCCGCAGATTTCTTTTTGGGCGACAGTCAGGTCTTGGGACACCGCCGCCAGCGCCCGGTCGAACGTCTCAACTGTATTGAACTTGGCTTCCTCGCATTGCACGGTGAATTGAAATTTAACGGTCTCCCGTGGTTGAAGTTCGTTGTTGAACATCACGTGGGAGGCCGAAATCTCGTCCGGAACAGGAGAGACGCAGACAACGGTGCGCCGAATTACATCGTCCAAACCGCGATAACGCATATGTACCCGATTGGGTTCCACGACATCCGCCAACCGTTCGCCTCGCTGTGCGCGCTTCACCCCGCGAACCTCGAATACGTCTGCGAAATCTGCTCCAAACTCGATCCGAAGGGGAAGCTGAACCGCCGTCGATCCGTAGTTTGTTAGACGCAGTTGTTCGTAGCAGACGCCTTCCCATAACAATCTGGAACGGACCAGATGAACGGAGCCGCGTTTCAACACCACGTGGTCCTCGTTAAAAATATCGAGGTTTGTCAGATCGGCAGAAAACAGTGCGTTATCTGCCCGTACACCTGAACTGAGAAAAAGCGGTGGAATGTCTCCCAGGGACAAAGTGAGCCGGGAGAGATAACGCGTGCCTTTGTAGTAGATTCCGTGCTCACCGAGACCCGAAGCCCGGATGTTACCGTAACGGTCGAAGACGGCGAACATCTGCCCATACTTCAGGACTCGAATGCGCTCCTCGACCGGAGGCCATCCAGTGGTGACATAAAAATCTGTCTTTACGCTTACATCAAGCAATGGGTACCCCACTCGTCTCGGCAATGGTCTCGCCCTCCTGCCGCACCAGGGACTGGTACATACGCAGGTATTGAGAGCACATCACCTCGGACGTGAACCGTTCTTCGAAACGGCGTCGACAGCGCGCGCGGTCGAATCCTGGCAATTGCATCACAGCTCTGCTCGCAGAATCCACATCGGACGCGAACAATCCGGTGACGCCATCCTCCAGCACTTCAGGGACCGAGCCCTGGGAATACGCAATCACAGGTGTCCCGCACGCCATTGCTTCGATCATCACAATCCCGAACGGCTCTGGCCATCGAATCGGGAACAGCAAGGCGGCAGCTCCGCCCAGGAGTTCATTCTTCTCGGGAAAGCCAATCTCGCCCAGGAAGTCGATGTCCTCCTGCTCGATGAGCGGTTTTATATGTTGCTCGAAGTATTCGAGATCGGCATTATCAACCTTGGCGCCGATCTTTAATGGCATCTCGACCTTTCTTGCGATCGCAATCGCCTCGTCCAAACCCTTTTCTGGAGACGTTCGTCCAAGAAAAGCCAAATACCCTTTCGAGCTGGAACTGAACTCGTATTGATTTTTGGGAAGCCCGTGATACGCGGTTCCTTGCCAGTTCAACCATGGCAATGGCTCGCGCTGTGCATTCGAGATCGACGAAACCGGCATCTCCTTGAATTCCTGATAAAGAGGGAGAAGGTCGGGAATGTCCAAGCGGCCGTGGAGTGTCGTTAAAGTTGTCCAGCCCATAATTCTGGTCAAGGGAAAGTGAAGGTAGTCGATATGAAAGTGAATCAGATCGAACTCGTTTTGATGGGCGACGACCTCCTCGAGCATTCTGACGTGATGCGCCAGTTGGTCGATGCATTTCGTGTCCAGTCGTAGAGCTTGCGGACTGATGGGTATGAGGTTCGCGTTCGTAAGGGAGTCACCGCTGGCAAACAACGTCACGTCATGCCCGTGTCGAACCAACTCCTCCGTTAAGTAAGAGACGATCCTTTCTGTGCCCCCGTACAATTTGGGCGGGACACACTCGTACAATGGCGCCACTTGCGCGATTCGCATAAGAACAACTCCCCGGATTTAAGCACCTTCGACGAAGAGGGTGCGACTTCTTCACCCGCAACTTCTGGATTGAAGTTATTCTGTGGGGGCAAAATCTTGCATCCGGTTCATGCTGTAAGCGGGAGCGTCGAGAAACTGATTCAAAAACCGCTATCAGCCGGCGAAGCATTTGCGAAATGCCTGTGACGGCAATCAGGCCGCCAGCGAGACATTTTGAGAAGGCCTTGGTGCGCAAGCGTGCTGACATGAGTGGCAGGTGCTTTCCAGGCAAATCGCACACACAATCTCGTGTCCACCACATATTGAAACGAAGCATGAGGAGCAACGCGCCATCGCCCGGTGGCCACAGACGCGCTGGTCCTGCAAGATTAAACCGCAAACCGTCCTTGAGCGGAACAGTACGGACATTCTGCCCTCACGAT
>Ga0073909_10000005_pt1 | contig 98358 bp, 83 predicted proteins | sample Coa_R1_6_FD_66439 | JGI IMG/M metagenome (GOLD analysis project Ga0073909, IMG submission 66439) | Surface soil microbial communities from Centralia Pennsylvania, which are recovering from an underground coalmine fire. - Coalmine... | ecosystem: Environmental > Terrestrial > Soil > Unclassified... | reverse complement strand
TCTTCGCGGTCCTGGTGGCGGCCCGACCGGAGCTTTGTGCAGGACCGGTAGATCCGCTCGACCCGGATCAGCGGGTCGATGGCGCCCGCTGAACGCATGCCCCGGTTGTGGGGGTGGTGCCCACGCTCATTAAGTGATATCTGATTGATATCAGATTAACCCGGCAGAGGAGTACACCATGTCCATCGACGGTTCCAGTGGCCCCGGCCGCGTGGGCCTCCGCAGTACCCGTGTCGACATCTCGGAGCGGCCTGCCCTGGCCGTGAGCGGCTGGCTCGGGGTCATCGTCCTCTTCGCCTGCGGGTGGGCCGTCAAGGTGCTCGTCGCCGGCCACCATGGGTGGCTCTGGGTGCCCATCGTGGTTGCCGTCCTCGTCGCGACCTTGCTCGTCGTCGTCGCGCCGGTGCAGACCTCGGTCATCCAGTTCTTCGGCAGCTATGTGGGCACGGTCCGGCGGCCCGGGTTCTGGTGCGTCCTGCCGCTCACCGTCCGCCGCGGGGTCAGCCTCCGGGTCCGGAACTTCGAGACGAACCACCTGAAGGTCAACGACGCCGACGGCAACCCGGTCGACATCGCGGCCATCGTCGTCTGGCAGGTCGTCGACACGGCGCGTTCGACGTATGCCGTGGACAGCTATCGCGACTTCGTCACCGTCCAGTCCGAGTCGGCGCTGCGACACGTGGCGACGAGCCACCCCTACGACGAGGCCGACGGCGAGAGCGTGTCGTTGCGCGGGGCGACCGACCTGGTCTCCGATGAGCTGGCCCGCGAGGTCGCCGAGCGGGTGACCGTGGCCGGCGTCGAGGTCGTCGAGGTGCGGATCTCGCACCTGGCCTACGCCCAGGACACCCATCGTGAACGCGGGCTCCCTGTACTCGTGAGGTACTGGTGAGCGAGCGCAAGCACGTCCTCCTGCGGATCGACCCCGCCGTCCACGATGCGCTCGTCCGGTGGGCCGACGACGAGCTGCGTAGCGTCAACGCCCAGGTCGAGATGCTGCTGCGCCGGGCGCTGACGGACGCGGGTCGTATGCCGCGGGCTGCGGGGCCGCTCCCTCGTCGCGGCCGCCCGCCTGGCCAGGACTGAGCGGTGGCGCCGACCTTGTCGGCTTCACCCGACAAGGTCGACGGGTACAGAGTTGGCAGCTCTGTACCCCTCTGGTTTATCGGGTGACCCGATAAACCGGAGGGGCCGCGCACTAGGGTCAGACCCGTGAACATCATCTTCGTCGAGCCCACGTTCCCGGGAAACCAGCGGCGGTTCGTCCTGGCCCTCGCCTCGGTGGGCGCAAACGTCATCGGCATCGGCGAGGGCGAGGAGTGGGCCCTGGACGACGAGCTGCGATCGGCGATGACCGGCTACTACAAGGTCGGCTCGGTGACCAACGTCGGCGAGATGATCGACGCCGTCCGGTTCGTCCAGTCACGGGTCTGGGTCGACCGGCTCGAGGCGACCGTGGAGGCCCACACGATGCCAGCCGCCGAGGTCCGGGAGGCGACCGGCATACCCGGCACGTCGGTCCGCGCGACCTGGCTGTGCCGCGACAAGCCCTCGATGAAGGAGGCGCTGCGCGCGGCCGGTGTGCCGACCGCGGCGTCGACCGCCGCGGACAGCGCCGACCAGATCTGGGCGTTCGCGAAGGAGATCGGCTACCCGCTCATCCTCAAACCGCGGGCCGGGGCCGGCGCCCAGGACACGATGCGGGTCGACGACGACCACGAGCTGGCCCAGGCGATCACCCTGTTCGGGAACAGTGGTGCCACCTCGATCGCCGTCGAGGAGTTCGTCGAGGGCCACGAGGGCTTCTACGACACGATCGCCCAGGACAACCGGGTCGTCCACGACTGGACCACGCACTACTACCCCAACGTCCTGGAGGCGATGCGGACCCGGTGGGTCTCCCCGCAGTTCATCACGACCAACCGGATGGCCGACTCGCCCTTCTACGCCGAGGTCGCCGGGCTCGGGCAGCGGGTCATCGAGGCCCTGGACATCGGGACGTCGGCGACGCATATGGAGTGGTTCAACGGGCCCAAGGGACTGAAGTTCTCCGAGATCGGCTGCCGCCCCCCGGGGGTCGGCTGCTGGGACCTGTACTCGGCGGCCAACGACGTCGACGTGTACCGCGAGTGGGCCCACGTCATCGTGCACGGTCGTCCGGAGCGGCCCATGACCCGGCCCTACTCGGCCGGCATCATCGCCCTGCGCCCGGACCGCGACGGGGTGATCACCGGCTACACGGGCATCGAGGACATCCAGGCCCGCTATGGCGAATGGGTGATCGACGGCCACTTCCCGCCGGTCGGCCACCACACCCAGCCGGTCGAGGCGGGCTACATGGCCAACGCCTACGTCCGGATGCGGCACCCCGACTACGACCGCCTGCGCGAGATGCTCGACGACGTGGGTCGTACGATCTCGGTCCATGCCGGCTGAGGAGTTCCACCCCGCGTCGGCCACCCCCCGGACCCTTCTGCTCGGTCCGCAGCGGTTCAAGCAGACGGCGACCGCCGCGCTGCGCTCCCTGGACACCGACGGCCCGGTCGCCGTCATCAACTCCGGGTGGGAGGAGCGCGAGGACGAGGTCAGCGAGCTCGACACCGCCCTCGACGGCCGCGCCCACCACCTGCGCCTCTACCACCGGATGCTCGACGTGCTCGAGAAGGACCGCCGGTTCGCCGCGTCGGCGCTCGCCTTCCGGGACCGGCACGAGCGACTCCTCTCGATCTACCGGCTGCGGCTGCAGTACGCCCTCGACGGCGCGTATGCCGTGCAGCGGCGGCTTCTCGCCGATGGCGACGACACGGCATACGGGGCCCTGGACGACGCGATCGAGGTGGTCCGGCACGTCGACGACTGGTACCTGGCCAGGCTCGGGGCGCTGTACGACGACGGCGACCTCGTGGAGCGGGCCGCCACCAGCGGCGTGATCGGCTGGCACCGCGGGGAGATCGAGGCAGCGCTGGCGGCGGCTGCTGCCGTCGTCCTGCCCGGCGGCAACGTCGGCACCCTCCTTCGGACCCTGCGGCTGTTCTCCATCGACCCGGCCCCGGGGCTCCCGGTCATCGCCTGGTCCGCCGGCGCGATGGCGCTCACCGAGGAGGTCGTCCTCTTCCACGACCACGGGCCGCAAGGTGCGAGCGAGACCGAGCTCTTCGACCGCGGCCTGGCCCGGGTGTCAGGCGTCGTCGCCCTGCCGCACGCGCGGACGAGGCTCCGGCTCGAGGACAAGCCGCGGTCGGCGATCCTCGCCCGGCGCTTCGGTGACCGGCACTGCCTCCTCCTCGACGAGGGCGTCATCCTCGACGTCACCGCCGACGGCGGGCTGCCCGGCGGGTCGCGCGTCCTCGGCGTCGACGGCGCCATCCACGAGCTGAGGCGCGCATGATGACCAGCCGCCTGGCCATCAACCGGCTCCGCGACCACGAACCGCTCGACGCCGGCCAGATCGACCGGTTCGTCGGCCGGTTCGGCTCGCCGATCATCGAGGGCGAGCGGGCCACGTTCCTCTACCGCGGCGAGGCCGACGCGGTGGCGGTGCGCCATCGGGTGGTCGGCCTGCCCGACCCGCTCGTCATGCGCCGGCTCCCGGACACCGACCTGTGGGCCGCGACGACCGACCTGCCCGAGGGCTCGCGGGTCGAGTACCAGATCGAGACCCGACGCGGGGAGCACTACGAGCGGTTCAACGACCCGCTCAACCCGCGGGCGGCGCACTCGCCGGTGGGGTCGAGCTCGGTGTGCGCGGCGACGGGGTATGCCGTGCCCGAGTGGGTGCACCACGACCCCAACGCGCGCCCCGGACAGCTGCTCGAGGAGAGCATGCGGTCCAAGGCGCTGCGCCGCGACCAGCCGTACTGGCTCTACCTGCCCGCGCGCTACAGCACTGCCCAGCGCTACCCGCTCCTGGTCGTCCACGACGGGGGCGACTACCTCCAGTACGCCGCGATGAAGACGGTGCTGGACAACCTCATCCACCGGCTCGACGTCGCGCCCCTCGTCGCGGTGTTCCTGCCGCCCCGGGACCGGCTGCGCGAGTACCCCAACCACGCGCCGCACGCCCGGTTCGTGTCCCGCGAGCTCGTGCCGGCCCTCACCGAGCGGCTGCCGCTCATCACCTCCGCCGAGGGGCGGTGCCTCATGGGCTCCAGCTTCGGCGGGATCGCGGCCCTGTCGACGGCGGTCCGGTACCCCGGCTTCTACGGCTCGCTCCTGCTCCAGTCGGCCTCGCTCGTCTTCACCGACATCGGCACCGAGCATGGTGGCGGGCCGGCGTTCGACCCGGTCGTCAAGTTCGTCAACCGGTACCGGGCCAAGCCGACCCGCGTCGTCGACCGGATCTTCATGAGCTGCGGGACCTACGAGCCGCTCATCACGCCCAACCGCTCGATGGTCCCCGTCTTCCGCGAGGCGGGGATCACGGTCCGCTATGTCGAGGCCCGGGACGGCCACAACTGGGAGGACTGGCGCGACCGGCTCCGCGACGGCCTGTCCTGGATCTATCCAGGACCCCAGAAGTTCGTGTACGAGTAGTCCCACACCCGTCCCGCACCACCGTCAGGAAGGTTTGCCCATGAAGGTCACCGAGCGCTGGCACTCGCCCCGGATGGACCGGGACATCACCCTGGTCCGCTGGGGCCACTACGGGATCCCCGTCCTCCTCTTCCCGACGGCGGGTGGCGATGCCGAGGAGGTCGAGCGGCACAAGCTGATCCGGTTCATCCAACCGCTCATCGACGACGGCCGGATCAAGGTCTACTCGTGCGACAGCGCCGCCGGGAAGGCGATGCAGGCCGACGAGGGCTCGACCGAGTACCGGATGTGGCTGTTCAACGCCTACCAGCAGGCCATCGCCAGCGAGGTCGTACCGGCCATCATCGAGGACTCCTCCGGGCCACAGCCGATCATCGCGGCCGGTGCCTCGATCGGTGCCTTCAACGCCCTCGCGGTGACCTGCCGCTTCCCGCACCTCTTCGACGCCGCGGTCTGCATGAGCGGAACCTACGACATCACCCGGTTCATCGGCGGCCCGTTCACCGACGACATGTACTTCGCCTCTCCGCTGCACTTCCTGCCCGGCCTCGAGGGCGAGAGCCTCGAACGGCTGCGCCGGGCCAACATCGTGCTGGCCTCCGGCTCGGGGGAGTGGGAGAACGTCGGGGAGTCCTGGAACGCCGCGAACGCGCTCGGCGCCAAGGACGTCCCCAACCGGGTCGACGACTGGGGCCCGGCCTACAAGCACGACTGGCCCACCTGGTGGGAGATGCTGCCCCTCTACCTCGACCAGCTGGTTCCGTGACGGTCTCCCTCGACGACGCGCTCGTCGCCGCGGTCACCGCCGCCGTCGACTCCCGTATGCCGGGCGCTCGGGTCGACCTGGCCCGTCTGGTCTCCCACCGCTCGGTCGCGAACCCGGCGATCGAGCCGGCCGAGGAGTGCCGGGCGGCCGCCGCCGACGTCGCGGCGATGGTGCGCGCCGTGGGTTTCGAGGAGGTCGAGGCGATCGAGACACCGGACGGGTCGGTCGCCGTCGTGGGCCGGTCCGCCGGCCCGGCAGGTGCCCCGACCGTGCTCTTCTACACCCACCACGACGTCGTCCCGGCCGGCGACCTCGACGCGTGGGACAGCTCGCCGTGGGAGCTCACCGATCGCGAAGGCCGTTGGTATGCAAGGGGATCGGCCGACTGCAAGGGCAACTTCGTCGCGAGCATGATCGCCCTGGAGGCGGTTCGCGAGGTGCTCGGTGAGTGGCCGGTGACGGTCAAGGTCGTCGTCGAGGGGTCCGAGGAGCAGAGCAGCGGTGGCATGGAGAAGCTGGCTCGGTCCCGCCCCGACCTGGTGGCGGCCGACGCGATCCTCCTCGCCGACACCGGCAACATCGAGCTCGGACTGCCAACCCTCACGACATCACTGCGCGGCACGGGCAGCGTCATCGTCACGGTGAGGACAATGGACCACCCCGCCCACTCAGGCATGTACGGCGGCGCCGCCCCCGATGCCCTGCAGGCCCTGCTCATGGCCTTGGCCAGCCTGCGCGACGCGAACGGCGAGACGACCATCGACGGACTCGCGCACGACGGGGTCTGGGACGGCGCGGCATACGACGTGGAACGGTTCCGGGGTGACGCGGCGGTCGTCGACGGCGTCGAGCCGCTCACCGGGGCCGATGGCGGCACGGTCGGGGACCTCCTCTGGGCCCGGCCGGCGGCCACGGTGCTCGCCATCGACGTCCCGCCCATCGCCCAGGTCACGGCGGCGGTCCAGGGCACGGCCCGGGCCGTGGTCAACCTCCGCGTCCCGCCGTCGATGCGGGCCGCCGACGCCCAGCAGCTGCTCGTCGCCCACCTGGAGCGGCACACGCCGTGGGGCCGGGTCGAGGTCAGGCCGGTCTCGCTCGGGCAGGGGCTTCGCCTCGCCACCGACGGACCGGCATACGCCGCCATGAACCGGGCCATGCGCACGGCCTTCGGCACCGACCCGGTGACCACCGGTCAGGGCGGCTCGATCCCGCTGGCGACGGCGCTGGCCGAGCTGCACCCGGACGCCGAGATCCTCCTGCTCGGGGTCGAGGAGCCAGCCTGCCGGATCCACGGGCCCAACGAGAGCGTCGACCCGGGGGAGCTGCGGCGCACCGCGATCGCCCAGGCGCTGTTCGTCTGTGAGCTCGCCGGTGTCGCTGCGGCCCGTACGCCGTAGGCTCGCGTCATGGAGTACGTCTACCCGCCGGTGCTGGCCGTCGCCCGAACCGTCTTCAAGGCCCAGGGCCTCAAGTTCGACATCCGCGGGGCCGAGAACGTGCCCCGCACCGGTGGCGCCGTCATGGCGATCAACCACACCGGCTACATGGACTTCACGTATGCCGGGTACGCGGCTCTCCCGGCCAAGCGGCTCGTCCGGTTCATGGCCAAGGAGTCGATCTTCGGGCACAACCTCGCCGGGCCGCTCATGCGCGGGATGAAGCACATCCCGGTCGACCGCAACGCCGGTGCCGCGTCGTTCCGCTCGGCGGTCAACGCGCTGAAGGCCGGGGAGGTGGTCGGTGTCTTCCCCGAGGCGACGATCTCGCTGTCGTTCGAGCTCAAGGAGTTCAAGAGCGGCACCGTCCGGATGGCCCAGGCCGCCGGCGTCCCGATTCTGCCGACGACCATCTGGGGCAGCCAGCGGGTGTGGACCAAGAACATCCCCAAGCGGCTCGGCCGCACGAGCTTCCCGATCTTCATCACCATCGGCGAGCCGATCGAGGCGCCGCGCAAGGGCGACGCCGAGGCGATCAACGACCACCTCCACGCGGTGATGGTGGCGCAGCTCCACGAGCAGCAGTCGCGCTACCCGACCCTGACCGGCGACGACCTGAAGTTCCTCCCCGCGCGGCTCGGCGGGACCGCGCCGACGCCCGAGGAGGCCGCGGCCCGCGAGGCACACAGCATGAAGCGGACGCGCGACGAGTTCACCGGCTGACCCCAGCCGATCCCACTCCGCCCCGCTCCTCCTGACGAGAGGTGGGAAGGATCGAGAGATCACGACTCTCGGGGGTGCCTCGCGGGATCCCCGAGCGTCGTGATCACTCGACTCCGAGCCAGCGGGCCGAGGACTCGGCTCAGACGGCGTGGCCGAGGTGGGCCAACGCCTGCCGGAGCAGCACGCCGTGGCCACCGGTCATCTCGATGAGGAGCTGTGGGTCGAGTGCCTCGTGCGGCGAGAGCCAGGCCAGGTCGAGCGCATCGTGCTGTGGGGCGCAGTCGCCGGTGACGGCCACGATGTAGGCGAGGGAGACGGCGTGCTGGCGCGGGTCGACGTATGCCGTGACGCCGGGCGTCGGGAAGTGCTCGGCGATCGTGAAGGGCACGGGGCTCACCGGGATCCGGGGCAGCGCCATCGGCCCGAGGTCCTTCTCGATGTGCCGGAGCAGGGCGTCGCGGATCCGCTCGTGGTAGAGCACTCGACCGGCCACCAGCTCGCGGTTGATGATGCCGTCGGCGGAGACGCGCAGGAGCAGCCCGACCGAGGTCACCGTGCCGGAGTGGTCGACGCGCACCGGCACGGCGTGGACGTACAGGATCGGCAGTCGCTCACGGGCGCTGTCCAGCTCCTCACGGGAGAGCCACGAAGCGGTCGGGTCGGCGTCGATCGAACTCATGGGCTCATCCTGCCAAAGGTGGGTACACGCGCCCGGGATTGAGGATCCCGGCCGGGTCGAAGACGGCCTTGATCCGTTGCTGGCGTTGGATTTCGGCGTCACCCAGCTCGCGACGGAGCCAGGGCGCCTTGAGCGAGCCGACTCCGTGCTCGCCGGTGATCGTGCCGCCCATCCCCAACGCGAGGTCGACGATCTCCCCGAAGGCGGCCTCGGCCCGCTCCCGGCTGGCCGGGTCGCCGGCGTCGAAGAAGAGCGACGGGTGCAGGTTGCCGTCTCCCGCGTGGCCGGAGAACGCGACCTCGACCCCCAGCGACCGGCATACGGACTGGGACCGTTCGACCAGCTCGGTGAGCCGCGCGATCGGGACGCACACGTCCTCGACCATCCGGGCCCCGTGGCCCTCCAGCGCGGTGCTGACCACCCGGCGCCCCGCCATCAGGGCCTCGGCCTCGGCCGGGTCGTCCGCGACCGCGATCTCGGTCGCGCCGGCGGTCGAGAGCAGGTCGCCGTAGCGCTGGACGTCCTCGCGCGTGTGCCCGTCGCGGTCGGACTGGACGAGGAGGACGGCGGCGCAGTCGGACGGGAAGCCGTAGTCGCCCAGCTGCTGGACCGCCTTGATGGAGAAGGCGTCGAGGAGCTCGGCCATGCTCGGCCGGTGCGGGTCACGGCGGAGCGCGACGATGGCGCGCGAGGCGGCGTCGAGGGAGTCGAAGGTGGCGAGGGCGGTGAGCGCGGGCGCCGGTGCGGGCAGGAGCGAGGCCACCACCTCGGTGACGACGCCGAGAGTTCCCTCCGAACCGACGAAGAGTCCGGTGAGGTCCAGCCCGGCTACGCCCTTGGCCGTATGCCGCCCGGTCCGGATCACCTCGCCGCCGGCCAGGACGACCTGCAGGCCGCGGACGTGGTCGGCCGTCACGCCGTACTTGACGCAGCACAGCCCGCCGGCGTTGGTCGCCACGTTGCCGCCGACCGAGCAGAACGCGACCGATGCCGGGTCCGGCGGGTAGAACAGGCCGTGGGCGGCCGCGGCCTGCTTGAGGTCCGCGGTCACCGTTCCCGGCCCGCAGACCGCGATGCCCTCGACATCGTCGACCGTGCTGACCCCGGCCAGGCCCATGACGTTGAGCACGATGCCGCCCTCGACCGCCACCGCGCCACCGGCCCGGCCGCTGCGGGCGCCCTGCGGCACGACGGGTATGCCGCGAGCCTGCGCCTCGGTGAGGACCTCCACGACGTCGGCCAGGTCGCGGGCCCGGACGAGGGTGAAGTCGCCCTCCGGCGGAGTGGCCACGGACTGGTCCACGGCATACGTCGCCTTGATGTCCGGGTCGTCGACCTGGCCGCGGAAGTCGGTCACCTGCCCATTGTGGCGGGTGGCTCGGCGAAGGTGACGGGCGCGTCGAACGCGGCCTTGCGGGCGGCTCGACGGAGTGCGCCGAGGACGGCCCGCCCGGTGAGGACGATGAGGACGACGTTGGTCAGGGCGCGGCCGATGTCCCAGCCGAGGGACGTCGTCACCGAGAAGACGACGAACCGGTGCAGGTTGTCCAGCATCGGGCCGCCGGGGACGAACGACACCCCTGTCCCGCCGCCGGTCGCGAACGGCCAGAACGAGAAGTTGAGGAGTGCCCCGTAGACCAGCCCGGCGATCCCCCCGTATGCCGCGAGCAGAGCGAGCTCCCAGCGCCCCTGTGCGGGCGGCAAGAGGCCGGCGCCCAGCCCGATCCACGCCGCGCCGATCATCTGGAACGGCAGCCAGGGCCCGACGCCACCGGTGATGAGCGCCGAGCCGAACAGGGTCGTGGCGCCGAGGACGAAGCCGAAGCCGGCACCGAACACCCGGCCGCCGAGCACGAGCAGGAAGAACACGGTCTCCAGCCCGGCCGTGCCGGCACCCAGCGGTCGAAGGGCGGCGCCGACGGCCGACAGGACGCCGAGTATGGCCACCGCCTTGACGTCGAGGCCGCCCTCGGCGATCTCGGCGAGGACGACGGCGAGCAGGAGAGGGAGCATGAGCGCGAAGACGAGCGGGGCCTCGCCGTTCCGGGTGATCGAGGAGTGTGGGCCGGCGAAGAGCGGCCAGAGGAAGGCGATCAGGCCGGCGACCGAGACGAGAGCGACGGCTAGCGTGGACCGCCAGCGGAGGCGAATCGCGTTGGTACGGCTCATGGTTCGGTAGGCGAGGTGTCGGTGGCCGTCTGAGTGCGGCGGACGTCGTCGACGGTCAGGTAGGGGAGCGGGGCGAGGATCTTGGCCACCTGCGGGGCGAACGCGGGCGAGGCCACCACGACCTCGGTGGTCGGGCCGTCGGCAACGATGTCGCCCTCGGCCATGACGACGACCCGGTCGGCGACGGTGGCGACGAACTCGACGTCGTGGGTCGACAGCAGCACGGTCCGGCCGCCGGCGGCCAGCTCGGACAGGGCGCTCGCGAGGGCGGACTTGGCGGCGTAGTCGAGGCCGCGGGTCGGCTCGTCGAGGAGCACGATGGGTGGGTCCGCGGTGAGCTGGATGGCGAGGACGAGGGCGAGCCGCTGCCCCTCGGACAGGTCGCGCGGGTGACGGTCGGGAGGTATGCCGGGTGCGAGCCGTTCGAGGTGGGCGGCGCAGGTCCCCGCGGCGGCGTGGCTCTCCCGGTCGGCCTGGGCGCACTCCTGCTCGACGCTGTCGAGGTACAGCAGGTCCGACGCCGACTGGGGCACGAGCCCCACGAGGCGTCGCCGATCGGCGGCCGACAGGTCCGCCGGGTCGAGCGGGGCCGGGGGAGGGTCCGACGGTGGGCCCGACGCAGAGGCCCCGGTGCGCCGATCCGGACCCGGTGACTGAGAGTGGGGTGTGGCGGTTACGGCGACCCGGCCGGAGGTTCGGGAGCCGGTGCCCTGGAGGGCCCACATGAGGCTGGACTTGCCCGCGCCGTTGCGGCCCATGAGCGCGGTGACCTCTCCGGCATACAGTGTGAGCGACACCCCGGCGACGGCCACCAGATCGCCGTGCCGGACCACGACGTCGCGTGCGACCAAGCCCCCGTCACGATCTGACCCAATTGTTCCAGTAGTGACGGTGACTGCCGGAACAATTGGGACAGATCGTGACGTGGCGAGGGCGGGCCGGGGTACGGCAGGGAGGGCAGCCCGGAGCGGGGCGGCGGCCCGGCGGGCGTCACGAACCGAGAGCGGCAGAGGCGACCACCCGGCATACCGGCCGAGCTCGACGATCGGCGGCGCGACGTCGGAGGTCGCCATCATCGCGGCCGGCAGGCCGGAGGTGACCACGCCGGAGGGTGAGACGTGGACGATGAGGTCGGCGTACTGGATGACCCGCTCGATCCGGTGCTCGGCGAGGACGACGGTGACCCCGAGGTCGTGCACCAGCCGCGTGATCGCCGCCAGCACCTCCTCGGCGCCGGTGGGGTCGAGCGCCGAGGTCGGCTCGTCGAGGATGAGGACGCGCGGATGGGCGGTGAGCACCGACCCGATGGCGACCCGTTGCTGCTGGCCGCCGGACAGCTGGGCGAGCGGCTTGGCACGCAGGTCGGCGATGCCCAGCAGGTCGAGGGTCTCCTCGACCCGCTTGCGCATGACCTCGGGGGGGAGCGCCAGCTGCTCCATCCCGTAGGCCAGCTCCTCCTCGACCGTGTCGGTGACGAACCCGGCGACCGGGTCCTGACCGACGACTCCGACGAGGTCGGCCAGGTCGCGCGGCCGGTGGGTGCGGGTATCGCGTCCGCAGACCGTCACCCGGCCGGCGAGGGTGCCCCCGGTGAAGTGCGGGACGTTGCCGTTGACCGCGCCGAGGAGGGTCGACTTGCCGCTGCCGGTCCGGCCGACGACGAGCGCGAGCTCGCCCTCCTCGATGGCCAGGTCGACCTCGCGCAGCGCCGGAGTGGCCTCCCCGGCATACGTGACCGTGACCTGGTCGAAGCGGATGGCGGGGTTCATCGGGGCGGCTCGGGGGTGAGGTACCCGGGCAGGGCAGCGAGGAGTATGCCGGCCGCGGCGACCCAGGGCAGGCCCGGCCAGCCGAGCGGAAGGACCGGCATCGACATGGACTGGGGGTCGAGGTGCGAGGCGACGATGCTCCCGACCACAGCAGCGAGACCCGTTGCGGCAGTGAGGGTTTCGGGCCACGACCAGGGGTCCGGGCGATAGGTGGTCCGGTGGACGCCGCGGCCGCCGAGGCGCAGCCCGACCACGGCGAGGACAAGCCCGAGACCGAGCAGCGGCGCCCCGAGGACGGGCGGGGTGTCGGCCGAGAGCAGCCCGAAGAGCCCGATGCTCGCGCCGATCAGCCCGGCGAACGAGGCGTAGGGCGCGGCCGACCCCCACCTGCGCTCCTGGCTGGACTCGGTCACCCGACGACCGTAGCCGCGGGAGTCCATCGCCGCGGCCAGCGACAGCGACCGGTCGAGGGTGTCCTGGAGGACGGGCAGCGCGACCTGGCGCACCGAGCGGAGCCCACCGGCGTTCTGGCCGCGCAGCTGCCTGGCTCGCAGCACCCGCTGGACGCTCTCGGCCAGCTGCGGAGCGACCGTGACCGACACGATGACGGCAGTGCCGATCTCCTGCAGGGACCCCGGGAGCGCCCGGAGCAGGCGCTTGGGGTTGGCCAGGGCGTTGGCCGCGCCGATGCACACGATCATCGTCGCGAGGCGCAGCCCCTGGAGGCCGGCCGCGAGCAGCCCTTCCAGGTAGACGGTGCCGCCGACATTGATCCCGGCGGCCCAGGACGGCAGCGTGACCGAGGGCAGCCAGAACAACCGGTGCTCACCGACCTTCAGCCCGACGAGCAGGTGCAGGACGAGGCGGCTCAGGACCACGAACGCCCCGAGGATGACGTACAGCCGGAAGGCCTTCGCCCACGGCGAGCCGGTCCTCCGGTTGGTCACGACGAGGGTGACGACGGCCAGGATGAGGGCCAGGAGGATCGGGTTGGCGGTCAGGCTGGCCGCCACCGCGAGCCCGATCGCCCACACCCACCAGGCGACGGGGTGCAGGGCTCGGGGCAGGGCCGGCGCCAACGACGGCGCCGGTCAGTGCTGACCGAGTCGACGACGACGGGCACCGTATGCCGCGAGCCCGCCGAGGGCGGCGACGACGGCTACCCCGCCCGCGAACGGCCAGGCCGACCCGGTGGACGAGGTGTTGGCGGTCGGCTCGATCGGACCCACGGCGACCGCTCCGCCCGCCGTGGAGGGCGTCGAGGTGGCGGTGGTGGATGACGTGATGGTGGACGTTGTCGCTGCGCTCGAGCTGGCACTCGTTCCGGGGGGCGACGTCCTGCTCGAGGAGCCGACGACGGGGCGGGTGGCGGAGTGGCCGGCCGTCGACTGCTGCGCCGAGGTCGAGTGTGACCCCGATGCCGATGGCTTCGGTGTCGCCTTGACCGTCGGCTTCGGCGTCGGCTTGGGTTTCGGGGTAGGCGTCGAAAGCCTCGGCGGGACCGAGGCCGCGGGGGCGGCCCCGGCCCCGAAGGAGAAGCCGATCACCGTGCCGGCGGGCGGGTTGTAGCCACCCACACCCACCGTCGCGTAGTGCCAGGACCCACCGCGCGTAGCGGTGAAGAAGGCCCAGTACGCGCTGCCAGGAGGGTCCCGGACGCACGCCTGGTCGGACGGGGCGCCGTTGATCCGACAGAGGAACCCGGGGTCGGTCTGCACCATCGTCGTGCTGGCCACCCGCCTCAGCACCGACAGTGCGCTTCCGCCGGACGCAGCGCAGGACCTTGATGAGTTGATGACCACGGTGACGCCCGAGGTGGTGGAGCAGGCCGCGGCATACGCCGGGGTCGCCGGTGCCAGGGTGACCACCCCACCGCCGAGCAGGAGCCCGGCGGCGAGGAGGTGACGCAGAGCCGCCGTCACGCGTGCGCGCCGCCACGGCGGCGTGTGCTGACCAGAGCCAGAGCGCCGACCAGGATGAGTGCGAGCGCGATGAGGGCGAGCGGCCACACCTGCGCACCGGTGAACGCCAACGAGCCGGGGTCGGTCGCGGGCGCCGCCGGGGTCCTCGTCCCGGGGGCCCCTGCGTGGGTGGTCGTCGATGAGGTGGAGCTCGTCGAGGTCGCGGTGGAGCAGCTCGGAGCCGGGGTCGCCGCAGTCGCCCCGTCCTTCGTGACGTCCAGCAACGAGCCGCCGGCCAGCGCGAGGGTGGACTGAGTCGTCGCGCGCTCGGCCCGGCCGAGGGCATCGGCGTTGCCGGGGTCGGCCTTGAGGGCCGAGTAGTCAGCGGCGGTGAAGGCGACTCCGCCGCGAAGTCCCGCCGCGAAGGTGCAGTCCATCTGCAGTGAGGCAAGGAACCCCTGGGCGGCCGTCAGCTCGTCGGTCATGCCGGCTGCCGCGAAGGCCTGTCCGGCCACGGCCGTGGTGTTGGCATTGACCTGGCCGTCCTGGTTGACCAGACCGCCGTTGGCCTGCTGATGCCCGGCGAGGAAGTCGAGCGCGGCACCGGCCGCGTCGTCTTCGCCCGCTCCGAGCACGGCCTGGGCCGCAAAGGCGGTCGCATCGGCGTCGCTCGTGCAGCCGTCCGCGCTGGGGTCGCCGCGGAAGCCACCGTCGGGGCATTGCTGGGCGAGGAGGAACTGGAGCGCGTCCTCGGGGATCTCGCCGGTCGCCCGGCCCACCGCGATGAGAGCGAGGGACTGCCCGGTGGTGTTGGAGTAGTCGCACTGCGCGAAGCCACAGTCGACGGGCAGGTCTGAGTACCTGCCGGGCTCCACGGCGCCGAGCGCGTCATCGAGGGCCTGGACCAGGTTGACGCCGTTCACGTCCGTCGGATCGCCACCGTGGACGACGACGGCCAGCAGCGCCTTGGCGGTCGGCCCGGCGTACTGCGAGGCGGCGTTGGCGCCGTCGTAGTCGCCGAGATGGGCCACCAGGTAGGCGTAGGCGGCGTCGGCCTGGTCGCGTCCGACGCCCGCGCCGTCGAGTCCGAGGATGGCGTCGATGGTGTTGCCCCCGTCGAAGTAGGTCGACCCGGGGTAGTTGTAGTGGTCGTCCCCGGCGGCCAGCGTGCGCGCCACGAACCCAGCGGCATAGTCGGCCTGGGCCGAGCTGCCGCCGGGGAGCGCCTTGGCCAACCGCGACGTCGCGCGGCCGAACGGCACAAGGCTTTCGGCCGACTTCGCGGCCGAAGCCGAGGTGGTGGACGTCGCCGAGCCGGTCGCGCTCGTCGTCGTGGTCGCGCTGGATGGGCTGGTCGTCGACGTCGTCGAGCCGTCGGTCGTCGCGGGCGCGCTCGTCGACCCGGAGGATGACGTGCTTGTCGCGCTGGAGGTGCTCGTCGAGCTCGACGAGGTGCTCGTCGTCACCGTGGGGGCCGGGCTGGTGGTCGTCACGGTGGGGGTGTCGTCAGCGTGCGCGACGGCGGGGGACAGGGCCAGAGCGGCGGCAGCGAGCGCGACGGCGAAGCCCCTGCTGAGGGGGCGGGTGGACGAGAGTCTCACGAGGGAGATCCTGCTTTCTGGGCAGCGGTTCGTGGCGATCGGCCCGAGCCGCCGGCCTCCCGGCAGTCTCAGGCTCCGTCCCGCGTTCCTCGACGGTCAGTGGAGCCGCTCGCCCGACCCAGGCATTCCGGCTCACCGGCCACGCGGCATACGAGCTGTCGCGGGCGGCCTACGGCTGCGGGTCAGCGCCGGACTCGGACCGGCTTCCCCTGGGCAAGGCGCGTGGTGCCGCCAGCACGGCGGCAAAGGGCACTCTATCCGACGCCGAGCAGCGCACGGACCGGCCGCAGACACCCCGGTAGAGTCCGCCCGTGCGCGTACTGGTGCTGGGCGGGACTGCTGAGGCGCGTGAGGTTGCGGCAGCGCTCGACGCCGACGGCATCGACGTGGTGTCGTCCCTCGCGGGTCGGGTGAGCCGCCCCCGGCTGCCGGTCGGCAGGGTCCGGATCGGTGGTTTCGGTGGGGTCGAGGGCCTGGCGACATACCTGGCCGCCGAGGGGCTGTCGGCGGTCGTCGATGCGACCCACCCCTTCGCGACGACGATGTCCGGGCACGCCCGGGAGGCGGGTGCCCGGGCCGGTGTGCCGGTGGTCCGGTTCGCCCGCCCGGGTTGGGGGGACCGTCCGGACGCGGCCGGCTGGCACTGGGAGACCAGTCTGGAGGCCGTATGCCGGACGGCCGGGTCGCTCGGGCAGCGTCCGTTCATCTCCTCGGGCCGACAGACCCTCCCGGCGTTCGCCGGCTGGACCGACCGAGACGTGCTCGTGCGGGTCGTCGAGCCGCTCGACGAACCCCCGCCTGCGCGGTGGAGCGTGGTGGAGGACCGCGGTCCGTATGCCGTGGCCGGTGAGGTGGCGCTCCTGCGCCGGCACCGGGTCGACGTGCTCGTGACCAAGGACTCCGGCGGCTCCTACACGAGCGCCAAGCTCGATGCGGCCGCCCAGCTCGGCGTTCCCGTCGTCGTCCTCGCCCGGCCCGCTGCCCCGCAGGGGGCGCGCGAGGTCACGACCGTCGCCGCCTGCCTGGCCGCGCTGCCCTGACCAGGATCCGGCCGGTGACCACCAGGCCGAGGGCGACCAGGCCGACCCGTCGCTGCAGCCGGACCGCCCTGGCGATGTCGGCCGGGGTGACTGGCGGGCCGTCGCCGAGCCGGCCGCGATCCTCCGGAACCCCGTCGTAGTCGTTGCGGCCCCCGAGCCGTCGGCCCAGCGCGGCGGCGAAGGCCGCCTCGACCGGCCCGGCGTTGGGGCTCGGGTGGGCCGGTGCGTCCCGTCGCACCACGGCATACGTATGCCGTGCACGCGCGAGTGACCCGGTGGCCAGTGCGGTCGCGCCGACCGTCAGGCGGGCCGGAACCCAGTTGGCCAGGTCGTCCAGTCTGGCTGCGGCCCAACCGAACTCGGCGTACCGAGGGGACCGGTGGCCGACCATGGCGTCCAGGGTGTTGACGGCCCGGTAGCCGACCAGGCCGGGCAGGCCGGCGACCGCACCCCAGAAGAGGGGGCTGACGACGGCGTCGGCGCCGTTCTCGGCGACCGACTCCACGCAGGCGCGGGCCAGCTCGTCGGCGTCGAGATGGGAGGGGTCGCGTCCGACGAGGTTGCGGATCCGCGAGCGTGCGCCGTCCAGATCGTCCGCGAGCAGGAGCGAGTCCATGGCCTCCGCCTCACGGCTCAGCGACCGGCCACCGAGGACGGCCCAGGTGGCGGCGGCGAGCGTCGGGACCTGCAGCGGGTGGGGGAGGCGGCGCAGCGCAAGGCCCAGGCCGATCGCGCCGCCGACGAGGACCGCTTCGTGGAGGGCGCCGGACCGCCGGCGCGGGGCATAGGAGTACTTCTCCAGAACTGTTGCGGCGCGGCCGAACCCGGCGACCGGATGCCATCGGTGCGGGTCACCGAGAACCCGGTCCGCGGCATACCCGAGGACCAGTCCGATCGCCACGTCGTCGGGCCTCACGACGCCGTCACGCCCCGGGTGACTTCACGGTGAGCACCTGGCCCGCGATGACGAGGTGGACGGTGTCGCAGGCATCGGCCACCCGTTGGTTGGTCAGGCCCAGCCAGTCGGCGAAGAGCCGGCCGGCCCGGTTGTCGGGGACGAGGGTGAGTCCGACCTCGTCGGAGACGAGGACCAGATCGTGGGGATGGCTTCGGATCGACCCGGTGAGGGCCGTGACCCGTGCGTCGATCGCGGGTTCCCACGTAGCCCGAGGCGACTCCCACACCCTGAGCTCGTCCAGCTGGGCATTGAGCCAGGTCCCGAGCCCGTCGACGACGGCGGGACCGGTCAGCTCGGCGAACGCTGCCGGCAGGTCGGTCGACTCGACCGTGTGCCAGGTGGGCGGCCGGCGAGCCCGGTGCGCGGCGATCCGGTCGGCCCAGTCGGCGTCGTCACTGCGTGGGCCGGTGGCGACATAGGTCACCGACGACTCGCTCGCCAGGGAGGCTCCGGTCACGAGTCGCTCGGCAACGGCTGACTTTCCGGACCGGATCCCGCCCAGCACAAGGGTTCTCACGCCGGCCACGACCCGGTGGAGAGGACGAGCAGGGTCGCGGCGAGCGCCACCTCGATGCCGGCGCCCATGACGTCGCCGGTGACGCCGCCCAGCATGCGCACGCACTTCCGCACGAGGACGACGACGGCCAGGAGCCCGAGCGGGAGGGCCGCCAGCGACGAGACGACGGAGAGCCCGGCGAGGTGGCCGGCGGCGGCGACGATCGCGGTGCCCGCCAGGGCGACGACGGCGGCGAGGCTTGGTGGGACGCAGCCCGCCACGACGACGCCGAGACCGTCAGGCCGGGCGGCAGGCACTCCTCGGGCCGAGGTCACCGCGCAGGCCGCGCGGGCAGCAACGACCGAGGCGCCGGCGACCAGCCAGCCGAAGGGGTGCGCCGCCAGGGCGCCCAAGCAGACGGCGTCGGCGAGGAGGACGAGCCCGAGGACGGCGATCGCGACCGGGCCGGCGTCGCCGCGGCGCATGACGGCGAGTGCGCGTTCCCGGTCCCATCCGGCCGCGAGCCCGTCGGCGGTGTCGGCCAGCCCGTCCCAGTGCATGGCCCGGGTCGCCCAGCCCAGGGCCAGGCAGGCGACCGCCCCGAGCGCCGCCGCGGGGAGGTGGACGACCGCGCCCAGGGCGACGACCCCGCCGACAAGGACTCCGAGCGGGACGGCCGCGAGTGGTGCGAGAACCATCGCCCATCGGGCCGCCGCGCGGTCGACGGCCGGGAGTCGGCCGACCGGGACGATCGTCAAGGTTCCCACGGCGAGCCGCGCGCCGATGCCGACATCTCCCGCGCTCACCGCGAACCGCCGGATGCTGGGGATAGGTCGTCAGGTGCCGGGGACAGGGCGTCGACGGCCGGGCCGATGACCGTGACGGCCGGTGCCCCGATACCCGCGGCCGCGGCCAGCCCGGCGATCGAGGTGACGGTTCCGCGGACAATGCGCTGGCTCGGCATCCCGGCATCGGCGATGCAGGCCGCCGGCGTCGCGGGGTCCAGCCCGGCGGCCACAAGGGTGGTCGCGATGGCGTCGAGGACGGCGACCCCCATCAGGATGACCAGCGTCATCCCGGTTCGAGCCAGGACCGCCCAGTCGACGGTCCCCCGGGGGTCACCCGGGCCGACATGTCCGGACACGACGACGAAACCCTGGGTCACATCCCGATGGGTCACCGGGATGCCCGCGAGCGCCGGAGCCGCGATGGACGACGTCACGCCGGGGACGACCGAGACCGGGATCCCGGCCGCCACGCACGCGTTCCACTCCTCACCACCGCGGCCGAAGACGAAGCTGTCCCCGCCCTTGAGGCGGACCACCGTCCGTCCGGCCCGCGCCTGCTCGACGAGGATCTCGTTGATCCGCTCCTGCGGCGTGTGCTCGCCGCGCGGGATCTTGCCGACGTGGATGACCTCGGGCCGCGGGTCGAGGGTGTCGAGGATGCCGAGGGGGGCGAGCCGGTCGCAGACGACGACGTCGGCCTCGCGCAGGGCCGCCAGCCCACCGAGGGTGAGCAGGTCGGGGTTCCCTGGTCCGCCGCCGACGAGGACGACTCGACCTTGGGTGGGTTTCGTTGCACCGGAAGGGGGTTCGCCGAGCAGGTCACGGAGAACGAGGTCGTATGCCGGGTAGTCCGGCTCGGTCACGGTCGTCACTAGTCCGCGGTGGGCGAGGTCCGCGACGACCGGGTTGCTGCCCTCCACGTCGACCCGGGCGCCCTCCTCGATCAGCGCGTGCACCGTCTCGGCGACCCGCGGTCCGGGATCGCGGACGAGCACCCGGGTGCGACGGCCGGTCAGGTCGACCCTCATGCGCTGCGCACCTCCTCGCCCGTCGCGGAGCGGGCCGTGAGCACCGAGTCGAGAGCCGCCAGCAGGCCGTCGGTCGTGGCCCGGTCCCGCACCGCGATGCGGACCCAGCCCGCGCCCAGGCCCGGGAACGTGTCACCCCGTCGCACGGCATACCCCTTGTCCCGCAACGCTTCTCGGACCCCGGCTCCGACGTCGACGAGGACGAAGGGAGCGACGCCCGGGGTCGGCCGCAGACCGAGCGCCTCCAGTCCCTGGACGAGGTGCACCCGGTCCGCGGCGGTGGCGCGTGCGGCAGTGGCGGCCTCGTCGACCGCCTCCGGTGAGGCGGTCGCCACCATGACCTCCGCGGCCGGGGTGGACACCGACCAGGGAGTTTGGTGCTCGCCGAGGGCGGCGATCAGCAGGGGGTCGCCGACGACGTAGCCGGCGCGCAGACCCGCCAGGCCCCACGTCTTGGTCAGCGAGCGCAGCACGAGGACGCCCTCCAGGTCCGGGCCGATCATCGTCTCCGGCTCTCCCGGGACGGCGTCGCCGAACGCCTCGTCGACGACGAGCACCCGGCCGGGACGACGAAGGGCGTCGAGGGTCCTGCGCGCGTGGAGCACACCGGTGGGGTTCGTGGGGTTGCCGACGACGACGAGGTCGGCCCGCGGGTCGACCGAGTCCGGGTCCAGCGCGAAGCCGGTCTCGGCGCGCAGGATGTGCCGCTCGGGCACCCGACCGGCTCGCAGCAGCGCGGCCTCGGGTTCGGTGAACGCAGGGTGCACGACGAGCGGGTGCCGCCCGGCGACGGCTCGGGCCACGAGGGTGAACGCCTCCGCGGCCCCGCTGGTCGGGAGCACGGCGTCCTCGGGGACTCCGTGCCGACGGGCGAGCGCGGCTCGCGCCGCGGACGGGTCGGGGTAGGCCGACAGCCGGGACGTCGAGTCGCGGATCAGCTCCGCGAGCCAGGCGGGGGGCTCGGCGAGCCGGACGTTGACGGCGAGGTCGACCAGGGCCGAGCCGTCGCCGCGGACCTCGGCATCGCCATGGTGGTCGAGCGGGTCGGTCGGCCGAGCCGCCGGCCCGACTGTCAGCGGGGCGGGAGCCGTCACCGCGTGGACGGACGGCCGAGCCGGCGCCGTGCCGGCACGCGCCGGTCCCACCGCGAAGGCCTCGACCGCGTCCGCGAAGGACGTTGCGAGCGAGGGCGTTCCCGCCCAGTGCACGTGCAGGTAGGAGGCGTGGACGGTCGGGCGGCCGACACCGGCGGGATCCAGTGCGAAGCCGTCGGGCGCGTCGTCGACGAGCCAGGCGCCGACCCCCTGGGTCGCGGGATTGGTTCTCGTGCGGTGGAACTCGTGGGTTCGGACGGTGGTCCCGGCAGCCCCGAGGATGCCGTCGACGGGCAGCGTCGCCTCTCGGTAGCGCAGCGTGAGGCGCGGGTGCATGGCCGCCCGGGCGGGGACCGCGCCGACCATCGCATGGTCGTCGAGCGACGCGGCCAGGTAGAGGAGCCCGGCGCACTCGGCCACGGTGGGCAGGCCGGCCCACACCGCGTCGCGGATCTCGGCGAGGAGGGGCGCGTTGCCGGCCAGGGCTCGGGCGTGGGACTCGGGGAACCCGCCCCCGAGGTAGAGGCCGCTCGTCCCGGTCGGCAGGGACGAGTCGGTGGCCGGGTCGAAGACGACCGGCTCACATCCGGCGGCTCGGAGCAGCTCGTCGGTCTCGGCATACCGGAAGGTGAAGGCTCGACCGCCCGCGACGGCGACCACTCCTTGCGTCTGCGGATCTGAGGGCTCCGACCCTCCGATCCGCAGACGCGAGGAGTGTGGCGCCAGCGCCGCAGCGGGCGACCACCGCTCGACGTCCAGGTCGGGGGCGGACCGGGCCAGGCCCAGGACGGCGTCGAGGTCGATGTGAGCCGCGGTCTGCTCGGCCAGCCGGTCCAGTCCGGCGGCGGCATCGGCGCGTTCGGCGGCCGGCACCAGCCCGAGGTGTCGCGAGGGCGCCGCGATGCCGGCGTCGCGGGGCAGTACCCCCAGGACCGGCAGGCCGGTGGCCTCGACGGCGCGGCGGACCTCGCCGGCATGCCGCGCGCTGCCGGACTTGTTGAGCACCACACCGACGACGTCGATCTGCGGGTCGAACGTTCGCAGCCCGTGGACGGTTGCGGCCACCGTCCGGGCGGCCGAGGAGATGTCGACGACGAGGACGACAGGAGAGCGGGTCAGGGCCGCCACGTGGGCGGTGGAGGCGAAGCCGTCGGTGCCGATCCGCCCGTCGAACAGGCCCATGACGCCCTCGATCACCGCGAGGTCGGCGGGGTCCGGCGTACTGGCCCCATGGCGGAGCAGCGGACCGATGAGCTCCGGTGAGGTGAGCCACGGGTCGAGGTTGCGGCCGGGACGCCCGGTCGCCAGCGCGTGGTAGCCGGGGTCGATGTAGTCCGGCCCCACCTTGCCCGGGGACACCGCCAGACCGCGGCGGGTCAGCGCCGCCATGATGCCGACGGCCACCGTCGTCTTGCCCTGCCCGGAGGCGGCGGCCGCGATGACGACGCGGGGCAGGCTCACCACGACGCCATCACCACTCGATGCCCTTCTGGCCCTTCTGACCGCGGTCGAAGGGGTGGGCCAGCTTGGTCATCTCGGTCGCGACGTCGGCGACCGACAGCAGGCGAGGGTCGGGGTTGCGGCCGGTGATGACGACGTGCTGGTAGCCCGGGCGGGACTGCAGGGTGTCGACGACGTCGTCGACGTCGACCCAGCCCCACTTCATCGGGTAGGTGAACTCGTCGAGGACATAGAGGGTGTGCGCCTGCTCGGCGAGCCGACGCTTGATCTCGGCCCAGCCCTCCCGGGCGTCGGCGGCGTGGTCCTCCTCGGTCCCGGCCTTGCGCGACCACGACCAGCCGGACCCCATCTTGTTCCACTGCACGGGGCCCCCCTGCCCGGTCGACCGGTGCACCTCGTCCAGGGCCAGCAGGGCGGTCTCCTCACCGATCCGCCACTTAGCCGACTTGACGAACTGGAACACCCCGATCGACCACCCCTGGCTCCAGCCGCGTAGCGCCAGGCCGAAGGCCGCTGTCGACTTGCCCTTGCCTTCGCCGCTGTGGACGACGACGAGCGGGCTGGTGCGGCGCTGCCGGGTGGTGAGCCCGTCCTCGGCGGTGACCGGTGTCTGTCCCTGGGCCATCAGGCGGCCCTCCTCTCTCGGATGACGCTGACCAGGCTGGCGGCTGCCACCTCGCCGAGCGGGACGTGCTCGGCGCCCATCCGGTGGGCGAGGTCGGCGGCCAGTCCCATCCGGAACCGGCCGGCTTCGCAGTCGACGACGACGGCGTCGACCCCGGTCGCGCGCCAGCGGTCGGCGACGAAGCGGGCTCGAACCAGGGCATCGGCGCCACTCGTGGCCCGCCCGTCGGTGACGAGGACGAGCAGGGGCCGACGCCGCGGGTCGCGGATCCGCTCCAGCTCGAGCACCCGGGCCGCGGTCCGCAGGCCCTCGGCGAGCGGGGTCCGACCGCCGTGCGGGAGGTCGGTGAGGCACCGGGCGGCGGCCTCGACCGAGGAGGTCGGGGGGAGCGCGAGGCTGGCTCCGTCGCCGCGGAAGGTCACGACACCGACCCGGTCGCGGCGCTGGTAGGCGTCGACGAGCAGGCTCAGGACGGCGGTCTTGACATCGCTCATCCGCTGCCGGGCGCCCATCGAGCCCGATGCGTCGACGGCGAGCAGGACGAGGTTGGCCTCGCGGCCCTGGGTGACCCGGTGGCGCAGGTCGTCGGCATGGAGGACCACCCGGTCGGTTCGCCCGCGTCGGCCCTGGTGCGGCGCGGCGGCCGTGATCGTCGCCGGCAGGTGGAGGCGGCCGGCGCCGATCGGGGCCGCGCCGACGGTGCGGCCCCAGGAGGTGATGGCGCGGCTCCGCCGTCCGGCCTCGCCCTCGCCGACTCCGCGGACCTGCAGGCGGCGGGCGCGATACGGCTCGTATGCCGCGGCGACCGTGGCCGTGACCGGCGCCTCGGCGCGGCTCGGCTCCGGCTCAGCAACTGGCTCGGCGGCCGGCTCCGGGGAGTCAGGCGAGTCAGGGGACTCGGGCGTGAACGGTGCGTCCGGTGAATCGGGCCCCGCAGGGGGCGGTGAGGTCGTGTCTGCCGGGTCGCTCGACTCCGGGTCGTCGTCGACACCGGCGTCGGGGTCATCGGCGCGGTCGCCCGGCGGCGGGGCGTCCGGCTCGGGGTCGGAATCCGGCTCGTCCTCACCGAGCAGGGCGTCGAGCAGGTCCTCGTCCAGGCCCGGGGCGTCGAACGGGTTGCGCCGGCGCCGGTGCGGCAGGGCGAGCCGGGCGGCGACCCGGATGTCCTCGCGGGTCACCTCGGTGCGGCCCTGCCAGGCGGCGTGCGCGCGGGCCGCTCGGGCGGTGACCAGGTCCGCGCGCATCCCGTCGACGTCGAACCCGGCGCAGACCGTCGCGATCTTGGTGAGTGCCCACTCGCTCAGCGCAACGGACGGCAGGGTCGCCTGCGCGGAGCGGATCCGGTCGCGCAGGTCGCCCTGCGGTGCGGCATACGTCGCGGCGAAGCCGTCCGGATCCGCGTCGAAGGCGAGTCGCCGACGGACGACCTCGACCCGCTCGGCCGGCTCGCGGGACGCGGCCACCTCGACGGTGAGCCCGAAGCGGTCGAGCAGCTGCGGTCGAAGCTCGCCCTCCTCGGGGTTCATCGTGCCGACGAGGACGATCCGGGCGGCGTGCGAGATGGAGACGCCGTCGCGCTCGACGGTGTTGCGGCCCATGGCGGCTGCGTCGAGGAGGAGGTCGACGAGGTGGTCGTGCAGGAGGTTGACCTCGTCGACGTAGAGGATGCCGCGGTGCGCGCCGGCGAGCAGGCCGGGCTCGAAGGCGGTCTCGCCGGCACCCAGCGCACGGGACAGGTCGAGGGAGCCGATGACCCGGTCCTCGGTGGCACCGACCGGCAGCTCGACGAGCCGGGCCGGCCGGGTCGAGGTAGCGGCATCGGCGCGGTGCGGACCGTCCGGGCAGGTCGGGTCGGGATGGGCGGGGTCGCAACCGAAGCGGCAGTCCGCGACGATGCGCTGATCGGGCAGGACCTCGGCGAGCGCCCGGACCATGGTCGACTTGGCAGTGCCCTTCTCGCCGCGGACGAGTACCCCACCCACCTCGGGGGCGACCGTCGTGAGGACGAGCGCCAGCGCCATGTCATCGGCGGCGACGATGGCCGAGAAGGGGAAGCCGGGCACGGAGTCGATCCTCCTGGCGAGTGACCACGCTCGCCGGTCGTCGATGGCCCGGTCGGGGTCCCGAGGAGCCGTGACGCAGGACGACGTCCTGGCTCACGACCGGTCGGTCCGGGCGCTCACAGTGGCGGGACCGCTCCGGAGTCGCACCGGATTCCTCACCCTGCGTCGGCGCACATCATGTCACATAAGGTGTCGGCGTGATCGACGTCGTGGGCCTTGGCGACGGGGGCTTCGCCGACCTGCCGGAGTCCTCGCGCCGGATCGTCCTGGGTGCAGGAGTCCTGCTCGGCGGGCCGAGGCACCTCGCGCTCGTGCCGCCCGTCGACGGACAGGTCCGGGCGCCGTGGCCGAGCCCGCTTGCCACCGGTCTCCCGGACCTCCTTGCGGCCCACGGCGCGTATGCCGGTCCGCCGGGTGCCGGATCCCGCTGCGGTCTCCCGGAGCCCGGGGGGGTCGTTGCCCTGGCCAGCGGCGACCCGTTGCGGTCCGGCATCGCGTCGACGCTCATCGGTCTCCTGGGCGCCGACGCCGTCCGGGTGCATCCGGTGGTCTCGTCGGAGACGCTGGCCCGGGCCCGGATGGGTTGGTCGGCCGAGGCGACGACGGTCGTGACCGTGGTCGGTCGCTCGCTGTCGCCGATCCGGCGGCACCTGCACCCGGGGCAGCGGCTCGTCGTGCTCTGCTCGGACGGGTCGACTCCGGCGGCGGTGGCCGACCTGCTCCGGGCGGCCGGTTGCGGCGACTCGACCCTCACCGCGTGGTGGCACCTCGGCGGAACCGACGAGGGAGCCCGGACCGGGACCGCGTCGACATGGGACCCCGCTCCGACACCGGACCTCGTCGTGCTCTGCGTCGTCGTCGACCAGGTCGGTGCTCTCGCCCGGCCCGCCCTCGGTCCCGCCCCGGGCCGGCCCGAGGATGCCTTCGACCACGACGGACAGATCACCAAGCGCGACCTGCGAGCCTCCGCGCTGGCCCACCTGCGCCCGGTCCCCGGCGCCCACCTGTGGGACCTCGGGGCCGGCTCGGGTGCCGTGGGGATCGAGTGGGCGCTCGCCGCCCCCCGCGCCCGTACCACGGCTGTCGAGCGGGACCCGTTGCGAGCCGGGCGGATTCGCGCCAACGCCGACGCGTTGGGAGTCGCTCCCGACGTGCTCGTCGTCGTCGGCGCCACAGCCGACTGCCTCGCCGACCTCGACGCCCCGGACGTGGTCTTCATCGGCGGCGGTCTCACTCTCGAGGTGGTCGCAGTCGCGTGGGACCGGCTGACCCCGGCCGGCCGGATCGTCGCGCACGCCGTCACGCTCGGCACCGAGGCTGCGGTCGTCGCCGCCCACCAGCGGTACGGGGGAGTCCTCACCCGGATCGGCGTCGAGCACGCGACACTGCTCGGCCGGCACCTGTCCTGGACCCCGGCTCGCCCGGTCGTTCAGTGGAGTGCCACCAAACCGCTCGACCCGAGCACCCGGCATATCGACCAAGTACTCGCGGAGGACACGTGACCGTCCACTTCATCGGTGCCGGCCCGGGAGCCGCCGACCTGCTGACCCTGCGGGCTGTGCGGCTGCTCGCGACCAGCCCGGTGTGCCTGTATGCGGGCACCTACCTGGACGCGGAGGTGCTCTCACACTGCCCCGAGGGCGCCGAGCTCGTCGACACCCAGCACCTCGACCTCGACGCCATCACGGCGCACCTCGTCCGGGCGACGGCCGAGGGCAAGGACGTCGCCCGGCTGTGCTCCGGCGACCCCTCGGTCTACTCGGCGGTCGCCGAGCAGGCCCGCCGCCTCGACGCGGCCGGCGTCCCCTGGGACGTCACCCCGGGAGTGGCGGCGTATGCCGCGACGGCGGCACTCGTCGGGCGGGAGCTGACCGTGCCGGAGGTGGCGCAGTCGGTCGTCCTCACACGGGCCCAGAAGGACTCGACCAAGATGCCCCCGGGGGAGTCGCTTGCCGCGTTCGCCTCGACCGGGGCCACGCTCGTGCTGCACCTGGCCATCCGGCACACGCGGCGGCTGGCCGAGGAGCTCGTCCCGCACTACGGCGCTGACTGCCCGGTCGTCGTCGGGTCGCAGGTGAGCCAGCCGGGCGAGCTCGTCCTGCGCGGAAGCCTGGCGGACATCGCCGACCAGGTCGAGGCGCACGGCCTGCGGCAGGCGGCCGTCATCATCGTCGGCCGGGCGCTCGGGGCGCAGGGGTTCGTCGAGTCCCACCTCTACGGCAGCCGGGAGCGCGGGAACGGCTGAGGGGCGGTGTGGAGGCGGGTGCGGGTGACGGAACCGACCAGTCAGTTCTCGTCTTCGTTCGCGTCTTCCTGCCAGGCTTGCCAGAGCGCTGAGTAGTTGCCGTTGGCTCTGGTGAGTTCGTGGTGGGTGCCGAGTTCGATGATCTGGCCGGCGTCCATCAGCGCAATGCGGTCCGCGTCGCGGGCGGTGTGGAGTCGGTGGGCTATGGCGATGACGGTGCGACCTTTGAGCGTTGCGGCGAGAGCGCGTTCGGCGTGGCGTGCTGCAGTGGGATCGAGGAGGGCTGTGGCCTCGTCGAGTACCAGGGTGTGTGGGTTCGCAAGAAGTACTCTGGCCAGTGCCACGTGTTGGGCTTGGCCGCCGCTGAAGGTCTGTGTCGCTATGTCGGTATTCAGGCCGTCCGGCAACTCGTCAATCCAGCCGGCGCCAACGTCGCGGAGGGCGGCGAGCAGTTGGTCGTCGGTGGCATGGGGAGCAGCGATCGTCAGGTTGTCGCGGAGAGGGTCGGAGAAGATGTGGTGTTCTTGGGTGACCAGGACGACGTGTTCGCGGAGCTGTTCGGGTGGAAGGTCTGAGATGACGGCGCCGCCGACGGTGACCGATCCTGCACGCGGTCGGTCGATGCCGGCGATGAGCCGGCCGAGAGTCGTTTTGCCGGCTCCGGACGTTCCGACGATGGCGAGTTGTTCACCGGCTTCCACGTCAAGGCTGACTCCGTTCAAGACGTCGGTGTCGTCGTAGGCGTAGTAGACGTCGGTGACCACGATGTTTTGATCGACGGGTGCTGCTGCTGGGGTGGTGCGGCGGGCCTGGGCGGCGAGACCTTCGATCCGCGCGAATGAGGCGAGGCTGCTTTGCAGCGTCTCGACCCAGATCAGGATCGTGTCGATCGGCGTGCTGAGCTGCCGGAGGTAGAGGGTGGCCGCGACCACTGTGCCGAGGTCGATGGTCTGGTCGAGGTAGAGCAGGCCTCCGATGCAGAACACCGCGCCGACGGCCAGGGTGCTGGAGATGTCGATGGTTGGGAAGAGCACGGTCCGCAGGCGCAACGTCCGGAGCATGGCGTCGTTCGCAACGGTGACGGCCTTCACGCAGGCGGCGCTACGGCGCCTTTGCAGGCCGAGTACTTCGGCAGTTCGGGCCCCCGCCGCGGTAGTGGCCAGAACGTCGGCTACCTCGGCGCTGGCGGCGCTTTCGGCCAAGTACGCAGGGCGGGCGCGGCGCAGGTACCAGCGAAGAGCCATGGGGATCGCGAGGAGTGGAACCAGCCCGACTGCGCCGAGCAGCGGTGACAGCAGCAGGACGGCGACGACGATGATCACGGCCTGGACCACGGCGAACAGAACCTCTGGGGCGGCATCGCGGAGCACGAACGCGACCTGCCCGGCATCAGTGGTGGCACGGGAGGTCAGATCCCCGGTCCCGGTCCGTTCGACGGTCCGAGCAGGCAGTCGCATCAACCGGTCGGCCAACTGCTCACGGAGGCGGGCCGAGGTTCGTTCACCGAATCGGAAGCCCAAGTAACGGGCCCCGTAACCGATCGCGAACTGGCCGACCGCCGCCGCAGCGAGGAGCAGACCCAATCGGTCGATCGCTGCGACGCCCCCGCCAGCTTGGACATTGTTGATGATCCGTCCGACCAGCCATGGGCCGAGCAGTCCGGAGGCTGCGGCAGCGCAGTTGGTGAGCACGACCAGGGCGAACGCGGTGCGGTCGGCACTGACAACTCGAACTGCCGCGCGACGGACCTGGATCGGAAGGGCAATCGGCAGCACCTGGGTCGTCACGAGACTTGCCCGCCCTCGAGCTTGGTGGAACCTGGGGCTTCACCGCGGAACACCAGGGCGGAATAGGCCGGTTCGTCACGGATCAGGCTGGCGTGGGTGCCGCTGGCAATCAGCCGATCGCCGCTGATGAGGTGAACGTGATCCGCGTGGGCCAGCATCGATGCCGAGGTCGACGTGATCAAGGTGGTGCGGCCCCGGCGAGCCTGAGCCAGGCGTTCCACAATGGCGGCTTCGGTGGCCGCATCGACAGAGGAGGTGGGGTCGACCGCCAACAGAACGTTCGGGTTGGCCAGGCACGCGCGGGCCAGCCGGATCCGTTGCCCCTGACCGCCGGACAGGTTTCGCCCACCGGAATCGATCCTCGAGGCCATCCCGGCCGGCAGGGCAGGCACGAGGTCATCGGCCGCGGCCGTGTGAAGAGCCTGCAGTACCTCCTCCTCCACGACATCGCGCCGACCAGAGACAACCTCGGCCAGGGTTCCGGCGAACAGGTCCGCGTCGTGGTCAGCCACCAGCAGATGCTCGCGGAGCACAGCCGAATCCATCTCACTGATCGACTGACCATTCCAGGTCGCGCCGGGCCGGAGACCGCCGAGTCGATCGACCAGCGCGACGGCGTCGTTCTGCCGAGCTGTGGCGACAACCGTGAAGCTGCCGGCCGCCACCCCGGCGCCGGAAACTGTGTCAATGAGGTCACCGTCGGTCGGCACTGGCTCGGTTCCCGCAGCGTCCTCGCGTTTCAACCCCAAGAAGTCAGTCACGCGCCGTCCAGCGACCAGAGCCCGGCTGACGTCGACAGCGCCCTCGATGAAGGATGACACCGGAACCACCAAGACGGCGGCGTACCCATAGACCGCGACCAGCTCGCCGACCGCAATCGTTCCCTGGACGGCGAGGCGGGCGGCTAGCCACACGACGACGGCCAGGAACAACGTCGGCAATCCCAGACCGGCAGCTTGGATCACGCTCGTGACGCGGCCGACCTGGTAGCCCTGCCGTTGCAGCTCTTGGGACTCCTGCCGGAACCGGCTCGCGTAGATCTCCTTACCGCCCAGCCCGTTCAAGACCGGCAGCCCACCGATGATGTCCACGATCCGACCTGTCAAGACTCCCTGCTGACTGCGATAGGACGCGCCGACGGCCTGTAGCCGGCCTAGCGCAGGCCCCAAGATCAGCGCCAGGACCGGCACCCCACCCAGCACGACTGCCGCCAGCAGCGCCGACACCTGGAACAACATCACCGCGATCACCACATAGGCCAAAGCGGCGCCCACCCCGGGGCCTGTCACCGTGAGACTGCGACCTATCGTCCACACATCACCGATCCCGATGGCCACCACCTCTCCGGTCCGGGTCCGTCGATCCAGTGTGGCGCCAAGGCGCAGAGCCTGATCGGTCACCGTGGTGACAGTGCGGAAGGCGGCATCCATGCGCACCTGCGTCATTGTGCGATGACGCCAGATCCCCAGTCCGGCCAGGACCGAACCCGTGACCACCAAAGCCACCGACCACCGGATCACGGCATCACGCTGGCCAGCGGCTAGCGCCTCAACGGCTCGAGAAAGCAGATACGGAGGCAACACCAACCCCACCATCCAAGCCCCGCCCAGCACCGCCCCCAGGGCAACCCTCCGGCGCTGCTGCAGCACCAGCCACGCCAGATACGACCAAGGACCCCGAGAGGGCGGGACCCGGCGCACGCTTTCGGCGAATCTCGTCATGAGGAATCCAAGCACAGGCCCGCACTCGCACACCGGGTACTCAGCGTGCACCCGATGACCTGGCGCGACGACCGCCCTCGCCGAGTATTCATCCGCGCCGATCACCGGTCGTCATTCGGCCAATGAACTCGGAGTCTCCGAGAGTGGGCTCCGGCCGCGTGGACTGCGCGAAATATGGTTGGACGATCGTTCCATGCTCCGTATGGTCTGGGCACGTGGAGGCACTCGCGTATCACCGGCTGCCGGGCAACCTGTCCGCGGTCCGGTACGAGTGCGGACCAGACTCTTTCCGGCGACGGGAGGTGCCCTGGGCGAGATGGTGGAGATCGAGCTGCCCGAGAGCCGGCTCTACCCCGGCACCGCGCGACGGGCTGGGTGCATATCCCGGCCGGGTCGACCCGGCGGCACCGTCACCGTTCATCGTGTTCCAGGACGGATGGTCGAACCTGAACCCCGATGGCGAAGTCCGCGCTGGCATCGTGCTGGACAACGTGGTGCACGCAGGCCAGATACCACCCGTGGTCGGAGTCTTCGTCGACCCCGGTGTCCTTCCGGGTTTGCTTCGTCCGGACGCACGCCAGAACCGCAACGCCGAATACGGCGCGGTCGACGACCGGTACTCCACGTTCATCGCCACGGAGGTACTCCCGCTGGTGAACCATCGGTGGACCCTCAGCGAAGACCCCCCCGATGCCGCGATCACCGGGGAAGGAGCGGCGGCGCCTGCGCATTCACTGCCGCTTGGATGCGTCCGGACCGCTTCGGCGAAGTTGCCAGGTTCCTGTCGAGTTTCGTCTAGGTCGGCGACCACCTGCTCGACGGCAACCCATATCCCAACCTGATCGCGTCCAGGCCCCGCCGCCCACTGCGGGCATTTCTGCAGGCAGGCAGCCGCGATCTGAACTGGGACCAGCCAACCAGGAACTGGCTCGCCGAGAACCTGAAGGTCGCCGCCCCCCTGGCCAAGGGGCCTACGACTTCCGCGTCCTCACGGACACGGGCCATGTCGTACATACCGCACAGGTGTACTGCTACCCGAAGCGCTGCGCTGGCTCTGGCGGAGGCGATGGCCCTCGATCCGAGACCGAGTGACCTCCCCACTTGGTCTCGTCGCCGTCTCTGGAGCAATCGCTCGTGAGTCAGCGAACCCATTTGCGCGCAGTACGAGCGGCGGACTCGGCCGGCTCAGCCCATCGAGGCCGCGATCAGAATGCTCGCGGAGGCGTCGTCATGGCCCGAGGACGCAGTCGCCGCAGACGGCAGCGCGTGACCCGCTGACCCGGTAGAGGAGGCAGCAGCTCCGCCGGCGGAACGCCGGCGTGACGGGTCGCTCGTCCGGGTCGATGCGTGGGTCGTCGAGCAGCTGCTCGGCCACCGCGGTGACGGCCGGGCCGAGCTCGGGCCGGGCGGCCGCCACCATCCGGGCGGCGCTGTGGACCGCGGAGGCGACGTTGCCCCAGATCACCCTCGGCGACACGGCATACCGGCTGCTCATCGTCGTCGACACCGTGCTGACCCATGAGCCCGCGACCACCAGGGGGGTAGCGGCCGCCGACGGTGGCTCGACGGACAGTGGGTACGGGCCGCCGAGGACGTCCTGCCACCACGCGCGGCCCTCCAGCAGCGCCGAGCCGTCGTGGCCGAGCACGGCCAGACCCAGGGCCGGCGCGAGGACCCGGGCGACGAGTCCGAGGTGGGTCACCGATGCGGCGACCCGCACCTCGACCGGGTGCTCGGGTTCCATCCCCGACAGGGCCTCCCGGGTCCGCCGGACCCGGCTCTCGACAGAGTCCGGGTCGTCGACGAGCGTGGACAACGGCCGCCAGGGTGCGTCGACGGGGTCACCGGCCCGGTGGGTACGCACCGCGAAGAACGGGCCGAGCAACGCCAACTGCCCCGCGACGTCGGTGGCCTCGCGGGGCGCCTCGTCACGGCTGCGGTCTATCGCGCGGCTGCCAGGTCGGCGGGCCGCCCCCCGGCAGGCGCCGGCTTCTCGGCCGGTCCGCTGAGGAACCGCTGCAGCAGAGTGCCGAAGACGAGGGCGATCGTGGTCCAGATGAGCAGCTGGTTGAGGATGGCGTACCAGCGGAACTTCCAGAGCAGGTCCGCATCGAAGCCGGGGTAGACGATCTGGCCGGGTGCGTACTGCCGGCCGTCGATGGTCAGTGCCTTGGACAGGATGTTCGTGATCGGCTGCGGGGTCTCGGTGGCGGCCCGGGCGAAGCCGAAGTCGGTGCTCGCCGCGACGTTCGCGGACAGGTGGCCCAGCGACGGCAGCAGACCGACCAGGACGCCGAAGACGACGAGGAACGCGACCGCGGCGGTCACCGTTGCCGCGACCTGGGTCATCGTTCGCTGCAGCCTGCGGGCCAGCGCGAACGCCAGCCCGAGCAGGATCAGCGAGGCAGCGACCAGGGTCAGGTACAGGGTTCCGCGGGTGCCGATCGTGAAGTCGTGACCGATCGCGGGCGGGTTGGCGGGGTACTTGGCGAACGGCAGGGCGTAGATGCCCAGGAAGCCGAAGCCCGCGATGAGCCACGCCGTCGTGCGGGGCTGGACGCCGAACCGGCCGTGCAGCACGACGTAGGCGACGGCCACGAGCGCGCCCATGGCGGCCGAGAAGGCGACCACGCCGGTCGCGGCGCCGACGGTCGACTGGATGGTGCGGGAGAAGATCTCCGGACCCTCGGCGGAGGTGGTCCGCCCGGCCGCGACGTTGAGCTGGTCGAGAACGGCTGTCCGACCCGCTTCGTAGGTGATGGCCCGGTCGATCAGCGGCTCGGCGAAGATCGTCGCGAAGACGAAGCCGAGCAGGCCGGCAAAGGCTCCGGAGAGGGCTCCCCGGAGAACGATGCGAAGTTCCACCGGAGGTCCCGGTGCTGTCAGTGGCAGGGGAACCCGAGGAGGTGGCGGGAGTCGTGGACCCACTCGTGGAGCACGAGCGTCTTGCCGAAGACGGAGGTCGTGCCCTCGTCGACGCCGACGAAGTAGTAGGCGGCCAACGCCATGAGGAGCGTCACCCCGATGACGAAGGCCGCGCGGCTGGCGGAGATGGCCTGCGGCGAGACTGCGAGCTTGGACCGGCCGAGGCTCGGCGCTGATGCACTGGACATGGTGCCTCCTACGGGATGTGTGCGTCCCACGATGCGGAAAGGGCCCATGACGACGAAGGGTCTGACTCGCCTGCGGGTTCTCACCCCACGGACTGACAGTGGCGCAACCGTTCCGGACTCTCACCGGATTCCTTGGTCGTCATGCGTGCGGTCAACCTATCGGTGCGCTCGCGCCCGGTCAACGCGACGAGCCGACATCGTCGGGGACGAAGCGTGGCGTCCAGACCTGCCCGCCGGGGCTGACCCGGGTGCCCCTCGCCCCGATGATGACGAGGCACTTCATGTCGACCGAGTCCGGGTCGAAGTCGCCCAGCGTGGTCACCCTCGAGGACTGCTCCTCGCGGCCGACGTCGCGGGCGACGACGACGACGGTCGCCGGGTCCCGCACCCCGAGGAGGACCTCACGGGCCTCGTGGAGCTGGCGAGGTCGGGCCCGGGAGCGCGGGTTGTAGACAGCGATGACCAGGTCGGCCGCCGCGGCCGCCCGGAGCCGCTCGGCGACGACCGGCCAGGGCTTGAGCCGGTCGGAGAGGCTGATCACGGCGAAGTCGGCACCGAGCGGCGCGCCCACGAGGGCGGCTGCAGCCTGCGCGGCGCTCACCCCGGGCAGGACCCGGACCGGGACCTTCTGGTATGCCGGAAGATCCGCCTCTACCGCTTCGAACACGGCCGAGGCCATCCCGAAGACGCCGGCGTCGCCGCCGGAGACCACGGCGACGTCCTCGCCGCGCAGGGCCAGGTCGAGGGCGGCACGGGCCCGGTCGACCTCGACGGTGTTGCCGGAGGCATGGCGGGTCAGGCCCGCTCGTTGCGGAACACGGTCGACGTAGGGGCCGTAGCCGACGACGTGACCGACGGTGGCGAGGACCTCGCTGGCCTCGGGCGTGAGCCAGTGGTCCGGGCCGGGGCCGAGCCCGACGACGTGGACGGTGCCGGCGGTCGGAGCACCCGACGCGGGGTCCACGGGCTGCCCGGCCTGCGTCGAGCTGGGGGAGTCAGCGGCGCGGCCGGCCGCGTCGGCGCGACGGTCCTGACCGGGCACGACGACGATCGACATGTACGGGACGGTGTCGGCGGAGACGTCCGCGACGGGCAGGATGCGCTGGCCGTCGCGGGTGGCGCGCTCGACGTAGATCGCGCGGTCGAGGACGCCGGCCTGGTGCAGGGCCTCGCGGACCCCGGCGAAGGTGCGACCGAGCTTCATGATGACCGCGGCGTCGGTGTCGGCCAGCCGGCGGGCCAGCTCGGGCACCGGCAGCGTTCCGGGCAGCACGGTCAGGACATCCTCGTGGCGCGAGAGGGTCTGTGCCGCAACGGCGGTGGCGCCGGACAGAGCCGTCACGCCGGGCACGACCTCCGTCGGGAAGCGGTCGGCGAGTCGGTCGTGGAGGTACATGAACGACCCGTAGAACATCGGGTCGCCCTCGGCCAGGACGACGACGGTCCGGCCGGCCTCGAGATGGATGGCGAGGCGCTGGGCGCAGGCGTCGTAGAACTCGCCCAGCCACGCGTGGTAGCCGCCGGGGTGCTCGACGATGCCTGTCGTCACGGGGTAGCGCAGCTCCTCCTCGACGGTCCCGGGCCTGATGAGGTCGTCTGCGATCGAGCGCGCGATCGAGGCCCGACTCGTGCCCGCGTGGTAGGCCACGACGTCGGCCGCCGCGATCAGCCGGGCCGCCTTGCGGGTGACCAGCTCGGGGTCGCCCGGGCCGACGCCCACCCCGTAGAGGCGACCGACCGGCATACGGGCGACGCTGGTGCTCATGCGAGCTCGGACTCGGTGGCGAGGGCGTTGACCGTCGCGGCCGCCATGGCCGACCCGCCCCGGTGGCCGTGGACCACGATCCACGGCAGCTGGCCACCCCCGGGGAGCACGTGCTCGGCCAGGGCGACCTTGGACTCGGCCGACCCGACGAAACCGACCGGCATACCGACGACGGCCGCGGGCCGAGGCCCCCCGTCGAGGACCAGCTCGAGCAGGTGGAAGAGCGCCGTGGGCGCGTTGCCGATGGCAACCACGGCACCGTCCAGCCGGTCGCCCCACAGGGAGACCGCAGCCGCCGCGCGGGTGGTCGACCAGGCGCGGGCGAGGTCCGGCACCCGGGGGTCCCGCAGCGTGCACACGACCTCGTTGTCGGCCGGCAGTCGCCGCCGGGTGACGCCGCTCGCCAGCATGAGCGAGTCGGTGAGGACAGGTGCCCCAGCAGCGAGCGCGTCGCGGGCAGCCGCGACCACGTCGGCGGACGCGGCCAGGTCGGTGATGATGCCCACGTCGCCGCAGGCGTGGATCACCCGGGTCGCGACGGTGGCCAGGTCGATGGGAAGCCCGGACAGGTCGGCCCGCCCCCGGATCATGCCGAAGGACTGCCGGTAGATCTCGTCGCCGTCGGTCACGTAGTCGTAGCGGCGGGTCGGCGGCCGAAGGTGGTCGGTGGTGGTCACGGGCGTGCTCCTGCCGCGGTGAGGATGTCGTCGACCGTCGTCGGGGCGACGACGGTGGCGTGGTCGGTGGCGGGGTGGCCGCAGCGACGCTCGCAGCCCACGACGTGGACCCGTGCCCCGTCGACAGGGAGGACCGAGGCCGCAGCGCCGGCCAGCTCGAGGGTCGGTGAGCTGGTCCGCCCGCACGACGGCGCCCCGACACAGGCGGACAGACGGGCCCACGGGGAGTCCGGCGTCGTGACCAGACCGGCGGCCGCCAAGGTGGTGGCGTGCGTGACGCCGCCAGGGACGACGAGCGACCGCCACGGGGTGAGGGTCACCTCGTCGGCCACGGCGGCCAGGGCAGCGGCGTGGGTGCTGCGGAGCATCCCGAGCGGAACCCCGACGACAAGGGCGCCGTCGGGGTCGTCGTCGACCACGCCCGGCCGCAACGGCGGTGCCGGAGACACGGCATACGGGGACATCCCGTCGAAGACGGGCGAGCGGTCCGGGAGGTCACGGACGTTCCAGACCCCCGCGTCGTCCCGGTGCTGCAGGAACAGTCGGGCCCGGTGCACCAGCTCGGCCACGGCGTCGCGGCGGGCGACCTCGACCGCGTACCGACCGGCGAGCACCCTCCCGCAGTGGTCGTCGATGACCTCGTATGCCGCGTCCCAGGCCTCGCCGAGGACCGCGCCGCCGGCGTTGCCCACCGCGAACAGGAAGCGCCCCGGGAGGGCACCGAGCTCGGGATCGGCGACGAGAGCGTCGTCCAGCTCGCCTACCAGAGAGGCGATCTGGCCATCCAGAGGGGTGGCGATGATGTTCCGGACCAGCTCGTGGGTGGCCGAGGGGAGCAGCCCGGTCGCCTCCAGGCGGGTCACCAGGTCCGTCGGAAGCGGGTCGGGCAGGGCGCGCAGCTGCAGGTTGCCGCGGCTCGTCAGCTGCAGGACGGGTGCACCGTGGTCGGCGGCCATGGCGAGCAGGTCGCTGAGGGTGCCGAGCGGTATCCGGCCCCCGGGGACCCGGAGGCGGACCAGCGCCCCATCCGCGGCCGGGAAGGGACGCACGAGACCCGGACAGCTGTCCAGCCCGAGGTGTCGCATCACGCGGCAAGAGTAGGACGGCGTCCGCGACCAGCGGACGGCGGATATCCTGCACGCGGCGCACGCCTGCGGAACCCGGTGCAAACCCGGGACGGTCCCGCCACTGTGAACCGCCGACTTCTCGACACCAGGTCGAGGCAGCCGGGACGGGAAGTCAGGAACGCGACGTGCGCTGCCGTACCCGACCGTGGTGCGGCCAACGGCCATCCGGGGCGCGGACCCCGGCCAAGGAGCGCGGATGCCTCGCATCGCCCTGCTGTCCACGTCGGACACCGACCTGCTGAGCGCGCGCGCGAGCGGCGCCGACTACGTGTGGGCCAACCCGGCCCGGCCCGGCCCGACGCCACTGGGCGACCTGGTGTCCGGCGACGTGGACGACGTGGACATCGTCGTCGCGCGGATCCTCGGTGGCCCCCAGGACGTCGACGCGGCCATCCTCGCCGCCGGCGAGCGCGGCCTGCCGCTGCTCGTCCTCGGCGGCGAGCAGACCCCGAACGCCGCGCTCATCGAGCTCTCCCGCCACGTCCCGGCCGGGGTGGTCCACGAGGCGCACCGCTACCTGGCCCAGGGCGGCGCCGACAACCTGCGCAACCTGCACGCCTTCCTCTCCGACACGCTGCTGCTCACCGGTGAGGGGTTCGAGGCGCCCGTCGAGCTGCCGACCTGGGGGGTCCTCGACCGTCCCCCGTATGCCGCGTCGTCCTCGTCCTCGTCCTCGTCCTCGCTCTCGTCGGGGTCGGGGGCGTCGGCCCCTGCTGAGGTCAGGCCACGGGTCGGGGTGCTCTTCTACCGGGCCCAGCACGCCGCCGGCAACACGGCATACGCCCAGGCCCTCTGCGACGCGATCGACGCGGCCGGCGGGCAGGGAGTGCCGATCTTCGCCGCGTCCCTGCGCGAGGCGCCGAGCGACCTGCTCGACCACCTCGGCACCCTCGACGCGCTCGTGACGACGGTGCTGGCCGCCGGTGGGACGAAGCCCGCAGCAGCGCAGGCCGGCGGGGACGACGAGGCGTGGGACGTCCAGGCGCTCGCTGCTCTCGACATCCCGATCCTGCAGGGTCTGTGCCTCACCTGGAGCCGGGCCGACTGGGCCGGATCGGACGAGGGGATGACCCCGCTGGACGTCGCGACCCAGGTGGCGGTGCCGGAGTTCGACGGGCGGATCATCACGGTGCCGTTCTCGTTCAAGGAGACCGACGCCGACGGGCTGCCCTACTACGCGGCCGATCCGGAGCGTTGCGCGCGGGTCGCCGGGATCGCGGTCAAGCACGCCCGGCTGCGGCACACGCCGACCGACCAGCGCCGGGTCGCCGTCGTCCTGTCGGCCTATCCGACCAAGCACTCGCGGATCGGAAACGCCGTCGGCCTGGACACCCCCGTCTCGACGATCCGGCTGCTCCGGGCGATGCGGGAGGCGGGCTACGACCTCGGCGAGCGGGGCGGCATACCGGGACTCGACGACGTTCCCGCGATCGAGGGCGAGGCGCCGGACACGACCGCCGGCAACGCGCTCATCCACGCCCTCATCGCCGCCGGCGGCCAGGACCCCGAATGGCTCACCCAGGAGCAGGTCAGCGACGCGCAGGTGCGTATCCCGGCCGCGACGTATGCCGCGTGGTTCGAGGCGCTCCCGGCGGACCTGCGCGAGGCGGTGACCGAGCACTGGGGGCCCGCGCCGGGCACCCTCTATGTCGACACAACACGTGACCCCGAGGGCGAGATCGTCTGTGCCGCAATGGTCTCCGGCAACATCGTGATCCTCGTGCAGCCGCCGCGCGGCTTCGGCGAGAACCCGATCGCGATCTACCACGACCCCGACCTGCCGCCGACGCACCACTACCTCGCGACCTATCGCTGGCTCGAGGAGGAGTTCGGCGCGCACGCCGTCGTCCACGTCGGCAAGCACGGCAACCTGGAGTGGCTGCCGGGCAAGAACCTCGCCATGTCGCCCTCGTGCGGCACCGATGCGGCGCTCGGCTCGCTGCCGCTCATCTATCCCTTCCTCGTCAACGACCCGGGCGAGGGCACCCAGGCCAAGCGGCGGGCGCACGCGACGATCGTCGACCACCTCGTGCCACCCATGGCGCGGGCCGAGAGCTATGGCGACATCGCCCGGCTGGAGCAGCTGCTCGACGAGTACGGCAACGTCTCGGCCATGGACCCGGCCAAGGCGCCGGCCCTGCGCGGCGAGATCTGGACCCTCATCCAGGCCGCCAAGATGGACCACGACCTCGGCCTGTCCGAGCGGCCCGAGGACGAGGCGTTCGACGACTTCGTCATGCACATCGACGGCTGGCTGTGCGAGATCAAGGACGTCCAGATCCGCGACGGCCTGCACGTCCTCGGTGAGGCGCCCTCGGGGGAGGGCCTGCTCAACCTCGTCCTCGCGGTCCTGCGGGCCGGGCAGATCTTCGGCGGGCGCGACTCCGGGGTGCCCGGTCTCCGCGCGGCGCTGGGCCTGGCCGAGGGCGCGTCGATGGCCGAGACGGACCGGGTCGAGGAGTTGGCCCGCGACCTCGTATGCCGGGTAGCCGAGTCCACGTGGTCGGTCGCCGCGGTCCCTGCGATCGTGGAAGCCGCTCTGGGAGAGGCGAACCCGGGCGCGGTCGCCGCCCTGGAGTTCGCCTGCGTCGAGGTCGTCCCGCGCCTGGCGGCGACGACCCGCGAGCTGCCGATGGTGCTCCATGCCCTCGACGGCGGCTACGTCCCGGCCGGGCCGTCCGGGTCGCCGCTGCGCGGCCTGGTCAACGTGCTCCCGACGGGTCGCAACTTCTACTCGGTCGACCCCAAGGCGATCCCGTCCCGGTTGGCCTACCAGACCGGCTCGGCCATGGCCCAGTCCCTGCTCGACCGCTATCTGGCCGACGAGGGCCGGCTGCCGGAGTCGGTCGGCCTGTCGGTGTGGGGAACCTCGGCGATGCGCACGTCCGGAGACGACATCGGTGAGGTCCTCGCCCTGCTCGGTGTGCTGCCCGTGTGGGACGAGCAGTCGCGCCGGGTCGTGGGCCTCGAGCCGTTGTCGCTCGACGAGCTCGGCCGACCGCGGATCGACGTCACGGTCCGGATCTCCGGCTTCTTCCGCGACGCCTTCCCCCACGTCATCGCCCTCCTCGACGATGCCGTGGCTCTGGTGGCCGGGCTCGACGAGCCGGTCGACCAGAACTTCGTGCGCAAGCACGCCCTGGCCGACGTCGAGACCCATGGCGACGAACGGCGTTCTCGCACAAGGATCTTCGGGTCGAAACCGGGCTCCTACGGAGCGGGCATCCTCCAGGTCGTCGAGTCGGGCACCTGGCGCGACGACGCCGACCTCGCCGAGGTCTACACCGCGTGGGGCGGCTTCGCCTACGGACGCGGGCTGGACGGCATACCGGCTCGGGAGGACATGGAGCGCAACTACCGCCGCATCCAAGTCGCCGCCAAGAACGTCGACAACCGCGAGTCCGACATCCTGGACTCCGACGACTACTTCCAGTACCACGGCGGGATGGTGGCCACGGTGCGCGCGCTGACCGGAGCCGAGCCCAAGGCCTACGTGGGCGACTCGACCTCGCCCGACGCCGTCCGCACCCGGACCCTGCAGGAGGAGACCAACCGGGTCTTCCGCGCCCGCGTCGTCAACCCGCGCTGGATCACGGCGATGCAGCGGCACGGCTACAAGGGGGCGTTCGAGCTGGCGGCGACGGTCGACTACCTCTTCGGGTTCGACGCGACGGCCGGTGTCGTGCCCGACTGGATGTACGAGTCGATCGCCCGCGAGTACGTCCTGGACGCCACCAACCAGGCGTTCCTCAAGCACGCCAACCCGTGGGCCCTGCGCGGCATCGTCGAGAAGCTCGGCGAGGCCGCGGACCGAGGGCTCTGGGCCGAGCCCGATCCGGACCTTGTGGAGGCGATGCAGCAGGTCTACCTCGATGTCGAGGGGGACCTGGAGGGATGAGCGAGACCTGGCCCCGTCCGGTCCCCCTGGTCGGTGACGCGACGAGCGCGCGCGAGCGCAGCGAGGATCCGCAGGGCTGGGCCATGGGCGCCCATGTCGTTGCGGCCCTGGAGGCGGTCATCGCGAACCGCCGTGACATCAGGCGGTTCCGGCCCGACCCGGTGCCCGAGTCGCTTGTCGAGTCCGTGCTGTCGGCGGGCCACCGGGGGCCGAGCGTCGGCCACTCGCAACCCTGGCGGTTCATCGTGGTGCGTGACCCCTCGGTCCGCGACCGGGCGGCGCACCTGGCCGACCGCGCCCGGCTCGTCCAGGCCGAGCACCTCACCGACGACCGCGCCGCCCGCCTGCTCGACCTCAAGCTCGAGGGACTCCGGGAGGTACCGGTCGGGATCGTCGTCGCCTGCGACCGGAGGACACCCGCCCGCGGGGTGCTCGGACGGGGGACGTTCCCCGACGCCGACCTGTGGTCGTGCGCCTCGGCGATCGAGAACATGTGGCTCACGGCCCGCGCCCACGGCCTGGGCATGGGGTGGGTGACCCTCTTCGACCCGGCGGACCTCGCCGGGCTGCTGCACCTGCCCGCCGGCGTGGTGACCCTGGGCTGGCTCTGTCTCGGCTGGCCCGACGAGCGCCCTCCGGCGCCGGGCCTGGAGCGTGCTGCCTGGTCCCGCCGTGTGCCGCTGTCCGACGTGGTGGTCCGCGACCGGTGGCCGGCGGAGGAGGACGCACCGGCCCAACCCGTGTCCCACCTGCGTGCTCCCTCCGGCGCCCGGTTGGTGGCGGCCACGGACGGGGCCGACGCGCTGCTCGCCCCGCCGGAGGCCCTCGGTCTCCTCGACCGGGCGCTCAACCGGGTCGAGGCACTGGCCGCGGGTCCCGTCGACGGGGGGACCCTCGTCCTGGCCGCGGCTGACCACCCGGTGGCTCGGCTCGGGGTCAGTGCCTACCCGCCGCACGTCACGCGGGACGTCGCCGAGGCTGCCGTCGCTGGGACGTCGATGGGGGCAGCTGCCGCGACGGCCGCCGGACTGGGGGTGGTCGTTGTCGACGCAGGCATCGACGGCGGCCCCGTTGCCGGCGCAGCTCTGTTGCGGGCGTGCGGAGCTCGTGGCGACCTCGCCTCCTCCGACGCGCTGACCGCCGAGGACGTCGACCGGCTGCTCGACGGCGGACGCGTCATCGGACGACGGGCTGGCGAGTCTGGCCTGGTCGTCCTCGGCGAGGTGGGCGTCGGCAACACCACCGTCGCCGCAGCCCTGGCCGGCGCGCTGACCGGCATCCGTCCCGAGGACGCCGTCGGCCTCGGTGCCGGAGCCGACAGCGACATCCTGGAGCGCAAACGGTCGGTCGTCGCCGCCGCCCTGGCTCGCGTGTCGGAGCGGCTGGCGTCGGCGGGGACGCCTGCCGAGCACGCGCGGCTCGCACTGCAGGGCCTGGGCGGCCCGGAGGTTGCTGTGCTCACGGGTGTCGTCCTCGGGGCCGTCGAGGCCGGGGGCGCCGTCGTGCTCGACGGCCTGTGCGCCTCCCTGCCCGGCCTGCTCGCGGCCCGGCTGGAGCCCGCGGTGCAGGCCCACCTCATCGCCGGACAGGTCTCCCGCGAGCGCGCCCACGCGGCGGTGCTTCGCGAGCTGGGGCTCGAGCCACTGCTGTCCCTGCGGCTGCGTGCCGGCGAGGGTGTCGGCGGCTGCCTCGCGGCTTCGATGCTGTTGCAGGGCCTGCGGATTCGCCGGACGGCGGCCCGGACCGGCTGACTCAGCGCAGGTTGGTTCACTCAGCACAGGTTGCAACCTCTGCTGAGAGAACCAACCTTTGCTAGCAGAGGTTGGGTCGGGGAGGAGGGGAGCCAGCGCGCTGCCGGGTCACGTCGTCGAGAGCGTGTAGACGTCCATGACCCAGCCGTGCTCATTGCGCAGCGCGGCCCTCAGCGTGACCAGCTCCTCGATGACGTCCGCGAGCCGACCGGAGCGCAGCTGCTGCTGCGGCATACCGACGTAGGCCCCCCAACGGATGACCAGATCCGGTGCGACAGAGACGATCTCGCGACAGGCGAGGCCGCCGTCGAGCATGACGACCACGGTCCCCAGGTCTGGGCGCCACTCCGCGAGCAGCCGGCGACCAGTCGTGATGTGGACCGGCTGGCCGACGTCGTGGAGGACGACACCGTGAGCCGCCGCCAGGGCCTGGAACGCCGAGATCCCCGGAACGACGCGCACGTCAAGAGGCGTCCGCAACGCGACGGCGTCGACGATCCGGATCGTGCTGTCGTAGAACGCCGGGTCGCCCCAGACGAGGAACCCGACCACGGTCTGCGGCGGCAGGCCGTCGATGATCCGCGCGTACGCGTCGGCTCGGGCCGCATGCCAGTCCGCAACACCCTGCTCGTATGCCGCGGTGCCCCGCGTCGCGTCCGCCCCCCTCTGCGGGTCGGGCACCGTCACGAAGTCGTAGTCGTGGTCGGCCGGGATGAACCGCTCGCAGATCGCCCGGCGCAGGGCGACGAGCTCGTCCTTGCTAGCGCCCTTGTCGGCGACGAGGAAGACGTCGACCTCCCCGAGCGCCGAGATCGCCTGCTGCGTCACGTGATCCGGCGATCCGGCGCCGATCCCGATGATCTGCACGCGGCGCGCGCTCATGACCCGGCCGTCCGGGCCACCTCGAGGAGGTGGTCGAGGTCGAGGTGCTCGGTGACCGCGTCGGCCAAGCGGTCGATCATGGCCTCCCGGCGAGCCGCGAAGGGTGCGGCGCCGGGGTCCGGCGCCCACGCCGAGCCGGCGGCCGCGGCGACCTCACTGAGCCAGGCCTGCCGGAAGCCGTCGCTCTCCAGGGTGCCGTGCCAGATCGTCCCGTACGTCGCCCCGGACCGCGTCCCGCCGGGGAAGCTCGGCTCGGCATGCACCATCCCGTGGTGGATCTCGTAGCCGTCGACCCGGTGACCGGCCCATGACCCCGACGGTCGCCCCAACACCTTGTCAGCGCCGAAAACCGTTGTGGCGTCGAGGAGCCCGAGACCGGAGACGACTCCAGCGCCGGACTCGACCGGGTCCTCGATCGTCCGTGACAACATCTGGTACCCGCCGCAGATCCCCAGCACCGGCCGGCCGCCGCTGACTCGTTCAGCCACCACCGCGGCCAGCCCACGACTGCGCAGCCAGGCCAGGTCCGACACCGTCGCGCGGGAGCCCGGCAGGACGAGCAGGTCGGCGTCGCGGCATACGGAACCGTCGGTCGTGACCCGGACCTCCAGGCCCGGCTCGGCGGCCAGGGCGTCGACGTCGGTGGCGTTGGAGGCACGGGGGAAGCGGACGACGGCGACGGTGAGGGTCTCGTCGGCGCCAACGTCGGTGGTGGTCCAGCGCCCGACCGACAGGGCGTCCTCGGAGTCCAGCCAGACGTCGTCGAGCCACGGGAGGGTGCCGAGCCACGGCATACTGGTCCGTTCGGTGACGATACCCAGACCTGGCGCCAGGACCGACTCGTCGCCACGGAACTTGTTGACGACGTAGCCACGCAGCAGCGCCCGGTCGGCCGCGTCGAGCAGGGCGTGCGTCCCGACGAGCGCCGCGAGCGCCCCGCCCCGGTCGATGTCGGCCACGACGACGGTCGGCAGCCCGAACCGTCGGGCCAGGCCCATGTTGACGTAGTCGCCGGCGCGGAGGTTGACCTCGGCCGGGGAGCCGGCCCCCTCGCAGACGACGAGGTCGACGGTGCCGGAGAGCTCCTCGTATGCCGCGAACGCCGCCTGCGCGAGGTGCCGGCGGCCGGTCGCGTACTCACCGGCGACCAGCTCACCCGCAGGCTGGCCGCGGAGGACGACGAAGGCGCGACGGTCCGAGCCGGGCTTGAGGAGCACCGGGTTGTGCCTCCAGTTCGCCTCGACGCCGGCGGCCTCGGCCTGGAGGTACTGCGCGCGACCGATCTCGGACCCGTCCGTGCAGACCATCGAGTTGTTCGACATGTTCTGGCTCTTGAACGGGGCGACCCGGACACCCGCGCGGGCCCAGGCCCGGCACAGGCCGGTGACGACGAGGGACTTGCCCGCGTCCGAGGTCGTCCCGGTCACCAAGAGTCCAGCCACGCGGCGACCCTACCGGCGGCCTAACCTGACCTCGTGCCCAGCGTCCACGTCCACCTCGTCCGGCACGGCGAGTCGACGTGGAACCGCGAGCGCCGGCTCCAGGGCCAGAGCGTCCACCCGCCGCTCACCGACCTGGGCCGCGAGCAGGCCCGGGCCGCCGCCGACACCCTGGCCGCGCTGCTCGCCGCCGACCCCGGGCCGACGGAGCTGTGGAGCAGCGACCTCGTCCGGGCCGCCCGGACCGCGGCGGTCGTCGGCACCCGGCTGCGGCTGCCGGTCCGCCACGACGAGGCGCTGCGCGAGCAGAGTCTGGGAACCCTCGAAGGTCGGCTGACCCGTGACCTGCGACCCGTTCCAACCCCGACTGGCCAGCACGTCGGCGAGGTCCGGTGGGGTGGCGGGGAGAGCACCGCCGACGTCCACATCAGGGTCGGCCGTTTCCTGACCCGGGAGCTGCGGCCGCCGCGTCCCGGCATACGGCACCTCGTCCTGGTGAGCCATGGCGACACGATCCGGGTCGCTCGTGCCTGGCTCCTCGGGCGCACCCATCGCGAGCTGGACTGGGACGACCTGCCCAACGGCAGTGTGACGACGGTGACGGCTCGCCCGTACACTGAGGTCACAGGCGTCTGAGCCGTCATCAGCGGCGAGCCTCCGGAAGAACGGGACCTTCGGGCCCCTACTAGAACCGGACGGGTGGGCCCGTCACAGCCTTGGCAAGAGCGGTCGTATGCCGGGTGCTCACCTTCGGTGGGTCCGGCTGCGGCAAGCGAGGTGGTACCGCGGTGCGCGACCTGCCGGCATACGGGCAGGGTCTGCCTGTCGTCCTCGTGTGACACGAGCTGACCGACCCGACCGCACCGAAAGCGAACCGATGGCCTACCCGAAGGCGACCACGACCGGACCCGAGCACGCCGGGCACTCCGACCACTCCGACCACTCCGGCGCGGCGTTCGGCATCCCCGCGAGCCCGCGCTTCCCCCGGCTGGAGGAGCAGGTCCTGCAGTACTGGGCCGCCGACGGGACCTTCCAGGCCTCGGTCGACGCGCGACCGGCGGGCAAGGACGGCGACAACGAGTTCGTCTTCTACGACGGGCCCCCCTTCGCCAACGGGCTGCCCCACTACGGCCACCTGCTCACCGGGTACGTCAAGGACGTCGTGCCGCGCTACCAGACGATGCGCGGGCGGCGGGTGGAGCGTCGGTTCGGCTGGGACACCCACGGGCTGCCCGCCGAGCTGGAGGCGATGAGCCAGCTCGGGATCAAGACCAAGGAGGAGATCCTCGAGCTGGGGATCGAGACCTTCAACGCCAAGTGCCGCGAGTCGGTCATGAAGTACACCGACGAGTGGCGCGACTACGTCACCCGGCAGGCGCGCTGGGTCGACTTCGACCACGACTACAAGACGCTCAACCCCGACTACATGGAGTCGGTCATCTGGGCGTTCAAGTCGCTCTACGACAAGGGGCTGGTCTACGAGGGCTTCCGGGTCCTGCCGTACTGCTGGAACGACCAGACGCCGCTGTCCAACCACGAACTGCGGATGGACGACGACGTCTACCAGATCCGCCACGACCCGGCCGTCACGGTCGGGTTTCGCCTGGAGACCGGCGAGCACGCACTGATCTGGACGACGACACCGTGGACCCTGCCGTCCAACCTCGGCGTGATGGTTGGCCCCGACATCGACTACGTGGTCGTCGAGTCGGACCTGCCGACCGGGACCACAGAGCGCTACGTCATCGCGGAGGCGAGGCTCGCGGCATACGCGAAGGACCTCCTCGGGGATGCCGTGGCCGACCCCGGGAGCCGGATCGTGGAGCGGCTCAAGGGGCGCGACCTCGTGGGTCGCTCCTACACGCCGCCGTTCTCCTACTACGCCGGGCACCCGCGCGCGCACCGCGTCTTCGAGGCCGACTTCGTCACGACGACCGACGGCACCGGGCTGGTCCACAACGCCGGCGCCTTCGGTGAGGAGGACAAGGTCGTGACCGACCGCGAGGGCATCGCGCCGGTCGTCCCGGTCGGCACCGACGGCAAGTTCATGCACCCGGTCGACGACTACGAGGGCCTGCTCGTCTTCGACGCCAACGTCCTGATCATCGACCACCTCAAGGCGGCCACCCGCGGTCAGGGCGACCACGGTGCGGTCACCCCCGGCACCGTGCTGGTGCGCCGCGACAGCTACGCCCACTCCTACCCGCACTGCTGGCGCTGCCGCGAGCCGCTCATCTACATGGCGGTGTCCAGCTGGTTCGTCGAGGTGACCAAGTTCAAGGCGCGGATGGGTGAGCTCAACCGCGAGATCAACTGGGTGCCCGAGCACGTCCGCGACGGTCAGTTCGGCAAGTGGCTCGAGGGCGCTCGCGACTGGTCGATCACGCGAAACCGGTTCTGGGGCAGTCCGGTTCCCGTCTGGCGCTCGGACGACCCGCGCTTCCCGCGGATCGACGTCTACGGCTCGTTCGCCGAGCTGGAGCGCGACTTCGGCAAGCTCCCGCTCAACCCGGCGGGCGAGAAGGACCTGCACCGGCCGTTCATCGACCGGCTCACCCGGCCCAACCCCGACGACCCGTCCGGCAACGCGACGATGCGCCGGGTCGAGGACGTCCTCGACGTGTGGTTCGACTCCGGGTCGATGTCCTACGCCCAGGTCCACTACCCGTTCGAGAACGCCGAGTGGTTCGAGCACCACTTCCCGGCCGACTTCATCGTCGAGTACATCGGACAGACCCGCGGCTGGTTCTACATGCTGCACATCCTGGCCACGGCGCTCTTCGACAGCCCGGCGTTCTCCTCGGTCATCTGCCACGGCATCGTCCTCGGCAGCGACGGCCAGAAGATGTCCAAGTCGCTGAAGAACTACCCCGACGTGCGCGAGGTGTTCGACCGGGACGGGGCCGACGCGATGCGCTGGTTCCTCATGTCCTCGCCGATCCTGCGCGGTGGCAACCTGATCGTCACCGAGCAGGGCATCCGCGACGGCGTCCGCCAGGTCCTCCTGCCGCTCTGGAACGTCTGGTACTTCTTCTCCCTCTACGCCAACGCGATGAACGGCGGAGCGGGCTATGAGGCCAAGTGGTCGACGCGCTCGAGCGACCCGCTCGACCGCTACCTGCTCGCCAAGCTGCACGACTACGTGGCGGAGTCGACCGAGCAGCAGGACCGCTACGACATCGCCAGAGCCTGCGAGACGACCCGCACCTTCCTCGACGTCCTCACCAACTGGTACATCCGCCGGTCGCGGGAACGCTTCTGGGACACCGGAACCGGCACCTCCGAGGGTGCCGGCTCGGGGGGCGCGGAGCAGGCGTTCGACACCCTGTACACGGCTCTTGAGGTCGTATGCCGGGTGGCTGCGCCGCTGCTCCCGCTCGTCACCGAGGAGATCTGGCGGGGCCTCACCGGCGGTCGATCGGTGCACCTCACCGACTGGCCCGAGGCCTCCGACCTGCCCTCGGATCCCGACCTCGTGACGGCGATGGACCGGGTCCGCGAGGTCTGCTCGGTCGCGTCGTCGCTGCGCAAGGCCCAGGGCCTTCGGAACCGGCTGCCCCTGGCCGACCTGACCGTCGTGAGCGACCGGGCGAGCGGCCTGCAGCCGTATGCCGCGATCGTCGCCGACGAGGTCAACGTCAAGCAGGTGTCGCTCCTCGACCTCGCGGGCGCGTCGTCCCTGGACTTCGGGATCTCCCAGCGGCTGACCGTCAACGCCCGGGCCGCCGGTCCGCGCCTCGGCAAGGACGTCCAGACCGCGATCAAGGGCTCCAAGTCCGGCGACTGGTCGGTGGGCGACGACGGCACCGTGACCTCCGGCGGGTTGCCACTGGTCGAGGGTGAGTACACGTTGGAGACGGTCGTCGACCAGGCCGAGGGCTCCAGCCGGGCCACCGCGATGCTGGCGGGTGGCGGCTTCGTCGTCCTCGACACCCTCGTGACGCCCGAGCTGGCCCGGGAGGGTCTGGCCCGCGACATCATCCGGGCCGTCCAGGATGCCCGCAAGAAGGCCGGCCTCGACGTCAGCGACCGGATCTCCCTGACCATCACCGGGTCGCAGGCCGTGTGGGAGGCGACTGTCGCCCACCAGGACCTCATCATCGCCGAGACCCTTGCGGCACAGTTCGGCTCCGCCCCGCAGCTCGACGCCCTCCCGTTGCGCGACGACGTCGTCGAGGCGACTGTCGGTGACGGCGAGCTGGTCCGGATCAAGGTCATGAAGATCTGACGTTCCCCTCCCTACGCCCGCGTAGGGAGCGGTTCCTCGGGGTCCCCACCCCCACCATCCGCTCCCTACCCCGGGTAGGTACCGTCCCGCTGGGTTCGAGGGTCACACGTGTTCGTCTTGGGGACGCAGATCTGTTGTCCCGCGGAGTTGGAGACCGTGTACATGTGGCCCTGGTAGCGGTAGATGACGTCGACGCCGGGCCAGATCGTGTCGCCAGGCCGGACCGCGCGGACCTGGACGATGAGGCCGATGGTCTGGCCGGGGGCCAGGCTGACGGTGTCCAACGGCATGAGTGTGGAGCCGTACTGCTCGAGCACCGCTGACCACGGTCCAGCCCCCCAGCCACCCGCTGGGTTGCGCTGGTCGACCGCGTACGCCGCGCCCGGTGTGCCTGACTCGGGCAGGTGCAGGGGTGGCTGGAACCGGACCGTGATGTGGTCGATGGCGCTGGTACCGGTGTTGCTGAGCCAGCCCGGACCCGCCGCATAGATGTCGCCCACGTCGAAGGGCCCGCCAGAGGTCGAGCGAGCTCCCGGCCCGCCGATGTTGCTCAGGGTCGCCGGCCCGACGGGCGGGTGGAGCAGCCGCCAGCCAACGGCGCCGACGGCGACCAACACGATCATCGCTGCAGCGACCTGCCAAGCGTTGGGTCGCCGACGCCGCCGCGTCGGTGGCGAGGCAGACAGCTCAGGGGGTGCTGACATCGATGATCCCGTCGACAGCACGGCCGACGTCATAGCGTCTGTGCTTCATGGCGACCCCCTTGCGACCCCCGGTCGCCCTGGCCGGAGGCGCCGTCAACGTACTGCCTGCCCGACCCGAGCGCAACGGAGCAGAGGCAGGCCGGGTCAAGGTCGCACCCCGCAGCGTGCAGGGAGCTGCCCGGCATACGGGAGAATCGACCCCGTGAGCCCAGCACCCGACACAGCCCAGCGCGAAGCAGCGCGCAACCTCGAGGTCATGAAACGCGTCCGCGAGGTCGAGGACACGATCCTTGCCCGCGCCCCCGAGCACGACCTCGAGCCGTCGCTCGACCGAGTCCGGGCGGTCATGGATCTGCTCGGCGAGCCACAGCGGAGCTTCCCGGTCATCCACCTCACCGGCACCAACGGCAAGACGTCGACGACCCGGATCATCGAGTCGATCCTGCGCGAGCTGGGCCTGGCCACCGGGCGGTTCACCTCACCGCACCTGCACACCATGCGCGAGCGGATCGCCATCGCCGGCGAGCCGATCGCCGCGGAGAAGTTCCTCGCGGCATACGACGACATCGCGCCCTTCGTGGAGATCGTCGACGCGCGGTCGGCCGCCGAGGGCCAGCCGCGGATGACCTTCTTCGAGGTCCTCGTCTGCCTCGCGTATGCCGCGTTCGCCGACGCCCCGGTCGACGTCGCCGTCGTCGAGGTCGGCATGGGCGGGTCGTGGGATGCGACGAACGTCGCCGACGGTGTCGTCTCGGTGGTCACCCCCATCGACATCGACCACATCCACTTCCTCGGCTCGACGCGGGAGGACATCGCGACCGAGAAGTCGGGGATCATCAAGGCCGACGCGATCACCCTCAGCGCGATCCAGGAGCCAGAGGTCGCCCAGATCCTGATCGACCGCAGCGCGGAGGTTGGAGCGCGGATCCTCTTCGAGGGCAACGACTTCGGGGTGACGGGGCTGGACGTGGCGGTCGGCGGCCAGCAGTTCGCCGTGCGCGGTCTCGCCGCGGCATACGACGACCTCTTCCTGCCGCTCCACGGAACCCACCAGGTCCACAACGCGGCGCTGGCGATCGCAGCCGTGGAGGCGTTCGTCGGTGGCGGCGAGCAGCCCCTGGATCCCGACGTGCTGCGAGCCGGGCTGGAGGGTGCGAGCAGCCCGGGGCGGCTCGAGATCGTCCGGCGCAGTCCGACCGTCATCGTCGATGCCGCCCACAACCCCCATGGCGCGCGGGCCCTCGCGGCCGCGCTGCGGGAGTCGTTCGCCTTCGGCAAGCTGGTCGGCGTCATCGCGATCCTCAAGGACAAGGACGCCACCGAGATGCTCGAGACCCTCGAGCCGGTCCTCGACGAGATCGTCGTGACCCGGACGACCTCCTCGCGTGCGATGCCGCCGGTCGAGCTCGGTCAGCTGGCCGGCGAGATCTTCGGTGAGCACCGGGTCTACGTCCTCGACGAGCTCCCGGACGCCCTGGACCGAGCGGCCGAGCTGGCCGACGAGGGCGGCGTCGGCGGGGGAGTCGTGGCCACCGGATCGGTCGTCACCGCCGCCGAGGTCCGGATGCTGCTCGGCGTCACCTCCGCCTGAGCCGGGCCTGGAGGGTTTGGGTGGAGGTATCTGGACGCACCCGGCCGCGTCCAGATACCTCCACCCACGCCGGGGGCCACTGCCGGCCACGCTCACGGCATACGATCGTCCGGTGTCGTGGCTGAGGTTCACCGGTCCGCTGGGCAAGTTCACCTGGCGGATGTTGGCGACCGTGCTGGCCGGTCAGGGCATCGTCATCTTCTTCGGGGCGCTCGTCGCGCGGGCCCTGGCCGATGCCCAGGGGCACGACACCGCGTCGACGTTCCTGTGGGTCGGCACGGGTCTGGCCGTGTTGTCGTTCCTCGCCGCCGGGATGATGCGACGTCCCTTCGGGGTGACCCTCGGCTGGCTGGTCCAGGTCGGCACCTTCGCGGCCGGCGCCATCGTCCCGCTCATGGTCGCCGTCGGTCTGATCTTCACCGGGCTGTGGGTCCTGTGCCTCGTGCAGGGGACCCGGATCGACGAGGCGCAGGCCCGGGCTGCCGAGGCGGCGCCTGCTCGATAGGCTCGGCGCGTGACTGACATCGAGCGCTCCCTCATCCTGGTCAAGCCCGACGGCTACGAGCGTGGCCTCACCGGTGAGGTGCTCCGCCGGATCGAGGCCAAGGGTTATCTCCTGGCCGCCCTGGCGGTGCTGTCCGCGAGCCGTGAGCAGCTCGCCGCGCACTACGCCGAGCACGAGGGCAAGCCGTTCTACGAGCCGCTCGTCGAGTTCATGTCGTCGGGTCCGATCACGGCGATCGTCATCGAGGGCCAGGACTGCATCAAGGGGTTCCGCTCGCTCGCCGGTGCGACCAACCCGACCGAGGCGGCCCCCGGCTCGATCCGTGGCGACCTCGGCCGCGACTGGGGCGCCAAGGTCCAGAAGAACATCGTCCACGGCTCGGACTCCCCGGAGTCGGCCGCCCGCGAGATCGCGATCTGGTTCCCCGCGCTCTGACCGTATGCCGTATGCCGCGCGCCCGGCTCCCGCTCGGGGTTCCAGCTCTGAGGGTCGCGCGGCCCCGGTGAGCGGGCGGCATACGTCGTCGGGCGTCAGCTCGGGTCGAGGTCGTCCAGCCCGGCGATGACGACCTCGAGCAGGGCGGCCAGCTGCTTGCGCTGACGCGCACTGAGGACCGCCAGCACGTCCGACTCGACGATGTCGGCCTGGCGTACCGCGGCCTCGAAGACCCGCCAGCCCACGTCGGTCAGGATGACGAGCACCCGGGTCCGGTTCCGGGGGTCGGGCGCCCGGGCGATGAGCCGGCGCGCGGCCATCCGGTCCAGGCGGTGGGTCATCGAGGAGGCGGCCACGCCGGTGACATCGGCCAGCCGGCTCGGGGTGACGGCCACCCCCTCGCTCCGCGCGAGGTGCGCGAGCACCGCCCACTCGCCGTGCGAGATGTCCAGGTCGGCGAGCTGCCGGTTGTACCACTGGTCGAGCTTGCGGGTCAGCCCGAACAGGGCGGTGATGACGCGCTGCACCGACTCCTCGCCGCCGGCTGCGACGTAGGCCGCGACGGCGGCCTGGTACTCGGCACGCGCGCCCGGCTGGCCCGTGGCGTCGGCGGTCACGGAATGAAGTCTGGCACGCCGACGTTCCAATGCTAAGATTTCGATTTCGAACTCTTAGATATCGAATACTAGAACCTTCAAGCGAAACAGAACTCTCATGCGTACCCGCCTGCTCATCCTCGCCTCGTCCCTGGCCATGCTCGGCTGGGGCACCGTCCTGCCCTACCAGTACGCGTATGCCGCGGACACCCGTGGGTGGGGCAGCCTGGTCGCCGCTGCGGCGTCGACCCTCTTCTCGCTCGGCGCTCTCGTCGCCGCGCCCATCGGTGGTCGTCTCGCGGACCGGCACTCGCCAGTGCGCGTCGCCGTCGTCGCCAAGGTCGTCGCGGCCGTCGGTGTCGGTGCCCTCGTCTGGGCCTCGACCCCCGACGCCTTCCTCGCCGGCATGGCCGTCTTCGGCATCGGCGTGACGGCCGCCGGCCCGGCCCAGAGCCTGCTCGCCCTTCGCTGGACGGGCAGCTCGGACCGTCGTCGGGTCTTCGCCTGGCAGTTCACCGGGCAGGCGCTCGGCATGGCCATCGGCGCCTTCGCCGCCGGCTACGTCGTCGACCTGCACCGTCTCGAGGGCATGCGTCCGGCGTTCCTCACGGCTGCTGCCGGGTTCATCGTGTCGGCGTTCCTCATCGCCCTCGCGGCACGTGGCACGCGCGGCACTCGTGACGCCGAGCACGAGGCGGCGATCCGCGACCTCGGTGAGCTCCCGGCCCCCGGCGTCAGCCGCACCGACGCGATCCGGGCGATCTGGGCCCGACCGGCCCTGCGCTGGACCGCCCTGGTCACCGTGACCCTCGCGCTCGGGTTCTACGCCCAGTTCGAGTCCGGCCTGCCGGCATACGCCCTCACGATCCTCGACGTCAGCCCGTCGACGATCGGGGTGGCCTCGGCCGTCAACTGCCTGGTCATCATCGGGCTGCAGATGATCGTCGTCCGGTTCACGGCTCGGCGCTCGTCGGCCGACCTGCTCGTCGTCGTGGGCGCGGTCTGGCTCACCAGCTGGGTCCTGCTGGCCCTCGGCTCGGTCATCCCCGGCAGCGGCGCGTGGCTCTTCGTCGGCGCATTCGGGGTGTTCGGGGTCGGCGAGACGATGTACGCACCGATCCTCAACCCGCTCACTGCCGAGCTCGCGCCGGCCGGCTACGTCGGGACCACCCTCGGTCTGTTCAACGCCCTCCAGACCGGCCTGTCCGCCGCCGGGCCGCTCGTGGCCGGGGTGCTCCTCGGCGCCGGCTGGTCCGCCGGCTTCCTCGGCCTGCACGCGGCGATCAGCGCCCTGGCGGTGTATGCCGCGTGGCAGCTGCGGCGCACGCTGCGCCGGGACAAGGCCCGCGCCGAGCACCCGGCGCGGCACCCCAGTGTGCTCGTCGACGCCGCGTAACATCGCGGCGTGAGTGGTTCGTCGTCGGGATGGTCGCTGGGCCGTGACCTCGCCATCGACCTCGGGACCGCCAACACCCTGATCTGGGAGCGTGGCAAGGGGGTCGTGCTCGACGAGCCCTCCGTGGTGGCCGTCGAGGCCGGCACCGGCAAGCTGATCGCCGCCGGCACCCGCGCCAAGGAGATGCTCGGACGAACCCCCGGGCACGTCCGAGCCGTCCGCCCGCTCAAGGACGGCGTGATCTCCGACGCCGACGTCACCGAGCGGATGCTGCGCTGGTTCGTCGACCAGGTCCGGCCCTCGCGGATCATTAGGCCACGGATGGTCGTGTGCGTCCCTAGCGAGGTCACCGGGGTCGAGCGCCGGGCGCTCGAGGACGCCGCCGTCCGCTCCGGCGCGCGACGGGTCTACGTCATCGAGGAGCCGATGGCCGCGGCGATCGGCGCCGGCCTGGCCGTGCAGGAGACCCAGGCCAGCATGGTGGTCGACATCGGCGGCGGCACGACCGACGTCGCCGTGATCAGCCTCGGCGGCATCGTCACCTCCCGCTCGATCCGGGTCGGCGGCGACGAGATCGACGAGGCCGTCATCGCGCACGTGAAGACCGACTACTCCCTGCTGCTGGGGGAGCGGAGCGCCGAGGACATCAAGGTCGCCGTCGGCTCGGCCTTCCCCCTCCGCGAGGAGCTCAGCCACCGGGTCCGCGGCCGTGACCTGGTCACCGGACTGCCCAAGACCGTCTCGGTCTCCTCGGCTGAGGTCCGTCGGGCGATCGAGGGCCCGGTCCTGCAGATCGTCGACCTCGCGCGTGCCGTCCTCGACGTGTGCCCCCCCGAGCTGGCCGGAGACATCCTCGACGGCGGGGTCACGCTCACCGGCGGAGGCGCGCTGCTGCGGGGCCTTGCCGAGCGCATGCACCACGAGCTCGGCGTCCCGGTGCGCGTCGCCGACGACCCGCTCCGGGCCGTCGTCATCGGCTCGGGCCGGTGCGTGGAGAACTTCGGGCAGCTCGAGCGGGTGCTCGTCGACTCCCACCGGCTCTGACGGTGGTTCGAACCTCTCGTATGCCGTCCCGTCCGGGTCTGCCCTCGCCGTCCACGCCCCGACCGTCGCGACGGTCCCGGCGGTGGCTGGCCCTCGCCGTGCTGGCGACGCTGCTCGTCGTCGTGGTCGACCTCGGTGGGTGGGGGTGGCCGAGCCGGCTGCACAGCGCGGGCGCCGCCGTCTTCGGGCCGGTCCTGCGCTGGGTCGGGCCGAGCGGCGACGACGAGCTGTCCCGGGCCAGGGCGGCCAACGTAAGACTGGCCGACGAGCTGCGCCAGGCGCGCGAGTCCGCCACTGCGACAAGCCGGCTCAGCCCTCTGTTGGCCTCGCCGGATCTCCAGGGCGCGAGTGTCGTCGCGGCCCGGGTCGTCGCGGTCGGCAGCCCCGGTGCCTCCGGTCCCGAGCGGGTGACCCTCGACGTGGGCAGGCGTGACGGCATCGAGGTCGACCAGCCCGTCGTGGCGGTGGACGGACTCGTCGGCCGGGTCGTCGACGTCTCGTCGTGGACCAGCGATGTCCTGCTCCTCGGCGCGGCGGATCTGCGGGTGGGCGTCCGCTCGGGCTCCATGGGGGTCCTGGGCATGGTCGGGGCGGCGTCGTCCGGGGCGGCCTCCCGCACGGGCGGCGAGCTCACCCTCACCGTGGTCGCCGGCGGCTCGGTCGCGGCCGGCGACGCACTCGTCACCCTGGGCAGCCCGGGCGGGCGGCCGTTCGTCGCCGGCATCCCGGTGGGGACCGTGGCGCGGGTCGACGACCCGGGGGGGACAGCGGCCCGGACCGCCGCGGTCAGGCCCGCCGTCGACGTCACCGAGCTCGACGTCGTCGGGGTGCTCCGCACCGTGCCCCGGACGACACCGCGACCCGCCTCGACGCCATGAGGCTGCCCACCGTCAGGTTCCCCGTCGTCGGGTTGCTTCGCGGGCTGCTCCTCGTGGCGGCCGTCCTGGGGGTGCTCACGCTCGCGGCCAGGGGCATCAGCCCGACGCCCGACCTTGTCCTCGTCATCGTGGTCGCCGTGGCGCTCCGCTCCGGGCCGGTGTCCGGCGCGGGGTTCGGGCTCCTCGCGGGGTGGGCTCTGGACCTCGTGCCGCCCGGCTCCGTGCACCCCGGGCTCACCGGCTTGTTGTATGCCGCGGCCGGCGCGCTGGCGGGGAGGTGGCGCCGACCGGGTCCCGTCGGCCCGGTCTGGCTCGCCTTCGTCGGGCTGGTGACCGCGGTAGCGACCGAGGCAGTGCGGGTCGTCGCCGACCTCGCCGCATCGCTGCCGGTCGACTGGCCGGCCGCGGGGGCGCGCACCGCCTGGACGACCGTCGTGGCCGCGGTCGTCGTGCCGGTCGTGCTCACCGTCGAGGCCGGGCTCCACCGCCGGGGTCTCGCATGAGACGTCGGCTGGGGAGCGGACGACTGCTCGCCGTCGGCGCCGTCGTCGTCGCGCTCTTCGCCGTCCTGCTCGGTCGCCTCGCCCAGGTGCAGGTCGTCGACGGACCCTCGTATGCCGCTGCCGCAGAGGTCGTCAACACCCGCACCATCGTGCTTCCGGCGCCCCGGGGCCGGATCCTGGACCGGGACGGCGTCGCGCTCGCCGACAACGGCACGAGCGTCGCCGTCACCGTCGAGCGCGCCACGCTGCTCGCCGCCCGCGACGGGGGGACCGACCTGCTCACCCGGTTGGCCGGCGCCCTCCATCGCCCGGTCGCCCAGGTGGTCGGCAGAGCCTCCTTGTGCGGTACGACGGGTGCGCCTCCGGCGCCAACCTGCTGGGGTGGCTCGGCCTACGTGCCGATCCCGGTCGCCGAAGGCGTCGACCCCACGCTCGCCCTGGCGGTCGCCGAGCGGCCGGACGAGTTCCCGGGGGTCGCCGTGGTCACCGAGCCGGTCCGCGAGTACCCGCGTCCCCGGCGCGTCGACCTGGCCCAGGTCCTCGGCTACCTCGGCCGGTCGACCCAGGCCGAGGTGACCGCCAGCCACGGCGCCGTCACCAGCGACGACCTCGTCGGCCGGGCGGGCCTGGAGGAGCAGTACGACACCGCCCTGCGTGGGACGCCCGGCAAGCTGGTCGTCGCCATCGACCCGCGGGGCCTCGTCCAGCGCGTCGTCTCCCGGGTCGACCCGGTCGCCGGCTCCGACCTGCTCACCAACATCGACGTGCAGGTCCAGGCCACCGCCGAGCAGTCCCTCGCGTCCGGCATCGCGGCCTCCCGCAAGGCCGGCACCAAGGCCGACTCCGGTGCCGTCGTCGTCCTGGACACCCGCACCGGCGGGGTGGTCGCGTCGGCGAGCTACCCGGCATACGACCCGAACGTCTGGACCGGCGGGATCAGCGGCGCGGACTACGCGCGGCTCACCGACCCCAAGGCGGGCACCCCGCTCGTCAACCGCGTCGTGGCAGCGACCTATCCGCCGGCGTCGACGTTCAAGGCCATCTCGCTGCCGGCGGCGATCACGGCGGGCAACGACCTGCACGGCATCTATCCGTGCACCTCCGCCTACCGGGTGGGCGACCGGGACTTCCACAACTTCGAGTCCCGCGCGTACGGCCCGATCAACCTCACGCGAGCCATCGAGATCTCGTGCGACACCATCTTCTACCGGTTCGCCTACGGTTCGTGGCTGGCCCAGGGCGGGCTGACCGCCAGTGACGACGCTCGCGACCCGTTCGTCAGCCTGGCCAAGGCCTATGGGCTCGGGCAGGCGACGGGCATCGACCTGCCGGGGGAGTCGGCCGGACGGCTGCCGGACCGGGCGGACAAGCTCGCGACCTGGACCGCCACCCGCGCCGACACCTGCGCACACGCCAAGACCGGCTACCCGGACGTCGCCCGTACCGACCCCGCGCGTGCGGCCTACCTCAAGACCCTCGCCGAGGAGGGCTGCACGACCGGTTTCCAGTTCCGGGCGGGTGACGAGGCGAACTTCGCCATCGGGCAAGGGGATACGGCGACGACACCCCTGCAGATGGCCTCGGTGTATGCCGCCATCGCCAACGGCGGCCGGCTGCTCACCCCGCGGGTCGGGGCCACGCTGGTCGCCACCGACGGGACCCGGACGGCCGTGCCGGCTCCGGTGAGGGGCACGGTCGACGTCGACCCGACCGTGGCGAGGTACCTGCGCGAGGCGCTCCGGGGCGTCGTCACGGTCGGCACCTCGGCGGGTGCCTTCACCGGGATGCCCCCGGACTGGCCGGTGGCCGGCAAGACGGGCACCGGGGAGGTCTTCGGGCAGGAGGATGTCGGTTGGTTCGTGTCCTACGCCCCGTCGACGGCCCCTCGGTATGCCGTGGCCGTCGTCGTCAACCAGGGCGGTACCGGCGGCAGCAGCGCCGCCCCGATCAACGCCGCCGTCCAGCGAGCCCTGCGTACCGCCTCGATCGCAGCGGCCCACTAGGCTCGTGGGCATGGCTGACTACGACGTCGTTGTGCTCGGAGCGGGTCCTGGTGGTTACGTCGCGGCGATCCGGGCCTCCCAGCTGGGCCTGAAGGCCGCGGTCGTCGAGAGCAAGTACTGGGGTGGTGTCTGCCTCAACGTCGGGTGCATCCCCTCCAAGGCACTCCTGCGCAACGCCGAGCTCGCGCACGTCCTGCACGCCGAGAAGGCCAAGTTCGGCATCGTCGGCGACGCGACGATGGACTTCGGGGTCACCCACGCGCGCAGCCGCAAGGTGTCCGAGGGGATCGTCAAGGGCGTCCACTTCCTCATGAAGAAGAACAAGGTCGAGGAGATCGACGGCTGGGGGACCCTCACCGGTGCCACGTCGATGGATGTCGCTCTCAAGGACGGCTCGACGCGCTCGCTGACCTTCGACAACCTGATCATCGCGACCGGCTCGGTGACCCGGATGATCCCCGGCGTCCAGGTCAGCCCGAACGTCGTGACCTACGAGGAGCAGATCCTCGACCCCAACCTGCCCGCCTCGATCATCATCGCCGGCTCCGGCGCGATCGGCGTCGAGTTCGCCTACGTCCTGAAGAACTTCGGGGTCGATGTGACGATCGTGGAGTTCCTCGACCGGATGGTGCCCACCGAGGACGCCGACGTCTCCAAGGAGCTGCTGCGGCACTACAAGAAGCTCGGCGTCAAGGTGCTCCTGTCCACCAAGGTCGAGACGGTCGAGGACACGGGGTCAGGCGTACGCGTCACCGTCTCGCCCGCCGCCGGCGGCGAGCAGCAGGTGCTCGAGGCCGACCGGCTGCTCTCGGCGATCGGCTTCGCGCCACGCACCGAGGGCTTCGGCCTCGAGGCCGCCGGTGTCGCCCTCACCGACCGCGGCGCGATCGCCATCGACGACTTCTGCCGCACCAACGTCCCGGGGGTCTACGCCATCGGCGACGTCACCGCCAAGATGATGCTCGCCCACGTCGCCGAGGCGCAGGGCATCGTCGCGGCCGAGACGATCGCCGGCGCCGAGACCATGCCGGTCGCCTACGACTTCATCCCGCGCGCCACCTATTGCGAGCCGCAGATCGGCTCCTTCGGGTACTCCGAGCAACAGGCCAAGGACAAGGGGTACGACGTCAAGACGGCGAGCTTCCCGTTCTCGGCCAACGGCAAGGCGATGGGACTCGGCGAGGGGATCGGGTTCGTCAAGATCGTCGCCGACGCGACCCACAACGAGATCCTCGGCGCCCACATGATCGGTCCCGGCGTCACCGAGCTGCTGCCGGCGCTCACCCTGGCCCAGCAGTGGGACCTCACCGCCGACGAGGTGGCCCGCAACATCTTCGCCCACCCGACCCTGTCCGAGGCGGTCAAGGAGGCCATCCACGGCATCGTCGGCCACATGATCAACCTCTGACCCCTCCAGAGCCGGCTCAACGATTAGGGCGGGCCTGGTCCCGCTGGTATCTTGGGCGTGCCGTTGATCGGCCGCGGATCCATAGAGCCCCGGTGGACAAGCCCGGGAGCACCGCGCAACCAGTATGAAGAGGAGTCGGTCGCCCATGCCCTTGGACGCAGACGTCAAGCAGAAGATCATGACCGAGTACGCCACCGTCGAGGGTGACACCGGTTCCCCCGAGGTCCAGATCGCGATGCTCACCCAGCGCATCCTGGATCTCACCGAGCACTCCCGCCAGCACAAGCACGACCACCACAGCCGCCGTGGGCTGCTGCTGCTGGTCGGCAAGCGTCGGCGGCTGCTGCGCTACCTCGAGAGCGTCGACATCGAGCGTTACCGCTCGCTGATCAAGCGTCTCGGCCTGCGCCGTTGATCTGATGCCACGCAAGGGGCGGACCTCCACCACGGAGCCCGCCCCTTTGGCATGTGGTCCTTTCCGGGCCCGCCCGTATGCCGCGTGACGGCTCGCGATCGAGCCGCGCACCCGGCATACGGGATGCAGTGAACAGCACCACCCGCACACACCGGGGCACAACGACGATGCACCCGGACCAGTAGAGAGAAATGGAGGACCCAATGGAGGGTCCAGAGATCACCTTCGCCGAAGCCGTCATCGACAACGGCTCGTTCGGCACCCGCACGGTCCGGTTCGAGACCGGCCGTCTTGCCCGTCAGGCCGGAGGCGCCGTCAGCGCCTACCTCGACGGCGACACCATGCTCCTGTCGACGACCACGGCGGGCAAGCACCCGCGCGAGGGCTTCGACTTCTTCCCACTCACCGTCGACGTCGAGGAGCGGATGTATGCCGCGGGCAAGATCCCGGGCAGCTTCTTCCGTCGCGAGGGTCGCCCGTCGACCGACGCGATCCTCACCTGCCGCCTGATCGACCGGCCGCTGCGCCCGACCTTCACCAAGGGCCTGCGCAACGAGGTCCAGGTCGTCATCACGGTTCTCGCGCTCAACCCCGACCACCAGTACGACGTGCTGGCCATCAACGCGGCCAGCGCCTCGACGCAGATCTCGGGCCTGCCGTTCAGCGGTCCGATCGGTGGCGTCCGGGTGTCGCTCATCGACGGCCAGTGGGTCGCCTTCCCGAACTTCTCCGACATCGAGCGCTCCACCTTCGACATGGTCGTCGCGGGCCGGATCGCCGGTGACGACGTCGCGATCATGATGGTCGAGGCGGAGTCGACCGAGTCGACCTGGGACCTGGTCAAGAACCAGGGCAAGCAGGCCCCGACCGAGGAGATCGTCGCCCAGGGCCTGGAGGCCGCCAAGGCCTTCATCAAGGTCCTCTGTGAGGCCCAGGCCGCGCTGGCCGCTGAGGCCGCCAAGCCGGTCCAGGAGTTCCCGCTGTTCCTCGACTACCAGGTCGACGCCTTCGCCGCGGTCGAGGCCGCCACGTCCGACGACCTGGCCGAGGCGCTCGCCATCGCCGACAAGCAGCAGCGTGAGAGCCGGATCGAGGAGATCAAGGCCGGCATGAAGACGACCTTGGCGTTCACCGAGGAGGACCCCAAGGAGTTCTTCGGCCGCGAGAACGAGCTGTCGGCCGCCTACCGCGCGGTCCAGAAGAAGCTCATCCGCCTGCGCATCCTGCGCGACAAGGTGCGCATCGACGGCCGTGGCCTCGCCGACATCCGCGAGCTCTCCGCCGAGGTCGAGGTGCTGCCGCGCGTTCACGGCTCGGCGCTCTTCGAGCGTGGCGAGACCCAGATCATGGGTGTCACGACGCTCAACATGCTGCGCATGGAGCAGCAGCTCGACACGTTGTCGCCGGTGACGCGCAAGCGCTACATGCACAACTACAACTTCCCGCCGTTCTCCACCGGTGAGACCGGCCGCGTCGGCTCCCCGAAGCGTCGCGAGATCGGTCACGGCGCGCTCGCCGAGCGGGCGCTCATGCCTGTCCTGCCGACGCGCGAGGAGTTCCCCTACGCGATCCGTCAGGTGTCCGAGGCTCTCAGCTCCAACGGCTCCACCTCGATGGGCTCGGTCTGCGCCTCCACCCTGTCGCTGCTCAACGCCGGTGTGCCGCTGCGCGCCCCGGTCGCCGGCATCGCCATGGGCCTGGTCTCGGACGAGGTCGACGGCGAGACGCAGTATGCCGCGCTGACCGACATCCTCGGCGCCGAGGACGCGTTCGGTGACATGGACTTCAAGGTCGCCGGCACCCGTGAGTTCGTCACGGCCATCCAGCTCGACACCAAGCTCGATGGCATCCCGGCCTCGGTCCTCGCCGGTGCGCTGACCCAGGCCCGCGACGCGCGCCTGCACATCCTCGACGTCATGAACGAGGCGATCGACGTTCCCGACGAGATGAGCCCGTTCGCTCCTCGCGTCATCTCGGTCACCGTCCCGGTCGACAAGATCGGCGAGGTCATCGGGCCGAAGGGCAAGATGATCAACCAGATCCAGGACGAGACCGGCGCCCAGATCTCCGTCGAGGACGACGGCACGATCTACATCGGTGCGACCGACGGCCCGTCGGCCGAGGCCGCCCGCGCGATGATCAACGCCATCGCCAACCCGACCATGCCGGAGATCGGCGAGCGCTTCCTCGGGACGGTCGTCAAGACGACGACCTTCGGTGCGTTCATCTCGCTCCTGCCCGGCAAGGACGGCCTGCTGCACATCTCCGAGGTGCGCAAGCTCGTCGGTGGCAAGCGGATCGACGCGGTCGAGGACGTGCTGGCCGTGGGCCAGAAGGTCCAGGTCGAGCTCAAGGAGATCGACCCGCGCGGCAAGCTCTCCCTCGCGGCGGTCGTCGCCGAGAGCGACGGTCCGGCCGACGAGGCGCCGGTCGCCGACACCGCTCCACTCGAGGTCGACGAGATCGATGTCGATGTGGACGGCGCTGACGTGGACGGCACCGACGAGGGTGCTGACGAGGGCTCGGACGAGGCTGCCGCCGACGGCGGCGAGCGTCGCGAGGGCAACCGCAACCGCAACCGTCGTCGTCGCGGCGGCAACCGCGGCCACAGCGGGACCGGCACCGAGGGCTGACCCAGCCACCCGGCATACGTGATCGGGCCCGGTCTCCCACCACGGGGGGCCGGGCCTGTCCCGTCCAAGTGCACCGGACCACATCGACGCACTGTCGACGACTTGCCCTGTGGACAAGGCGCACCGGTCCAACGTCGAGCGGTAGTGTCCTCGCCCAGGGGGGATCGGGGAGGTCCCGGTCCGAGGGTCAGCTGGGGGATGGTCGTCATGCACAAGGTCATGGGCGCGCTCATTGCGCTGGTCGGGTTGCTCGCCGTTGCAGCCGGGGTCGCTGGCATCTACGTCGTGGGGTCGGACAACGTCCTCGGCAGCTCGCCGCACGTCGTCTACGGCAACAGCCAGGTCGCCGTGTCGGCACCCAGGCTGCTGGCCTTCACCGGGGGCACCGCGGTCGTCACGGCCGAGAACCCGGCCGGGCGGGTCTTCCTCGGGGTCGCTCACCCGGTCGACGTCGCCAATCTGACCTCGGGGGTGACCACCTACGCGATCTCCGCGGCGAGCCGTGCAGGGCTGTCCGGCGCGCTGCTGGAGACCCGGACGGCCGCCCCGGCGGTCGACCCGACCAGGCTGTCGATCTGGACGGCCTCGGCCACCGGTACGGGCACCCAGAGCCTCTCCATCCCCCTCGACGGGTCGGTCAAGCAGCTCTATGTCGGGCCGGTCGGCAAGGGCGGCCCACTCACGATGAGCGTCGGGACGACCATCGACAACGCGTATGCCGGGTCGCTGGCTGCCATCGTCGTGGGCGTCCTGCTCCTGCTCCTCGGCCTGTTCCTCCTCCTGGGGCGTGGCCGCCCATCGGGCTCGCCGGCCCGTGCCCCCCAGGGGGCGTCGGGGTCGCCCTCCGCGACGCCGGTGGTCGGTGCGGCGGATGGCGACGTGGTGCAGGCTCCGGCCCGGAGCGAGCGGCGGGCATGGGTGGTCTCGGCCCGGCTGGTGCTGCTCGGCCTGCCCGTCGCAGTCGTCTCGGGGTGCGCCGTGTCCCCGACTCCCGTCCCGGCGTGGGACCCCAAGACGGTCACCAAGCCCGCCCTGACCGTCCCGGCCGCCGCGGCCATGTGGAACACCTATGACGCGAGCAACAACGCGGCGCTCAAGGTTGCCGCCGCACCGACCTACAACGCCAAGGCGTGGGACGCGGTCGACACCGACGCAGTGCTGCTGGCCGACCGCTACCTGACGGCCCGCAACGAGCTGGCCCACGACGGGGCGAAGCCAAGCGCCCGCACCCACACGCCCGTGGCCCTCTACTCCTCATCGGCCCACGCCTATCCGTTGCTCGCCATCCTCGCTTCCGCGAACACGTCCAGCGCTCCCAAGGCGGTCAACGACGCCAAGACCGTCCAGCTGTCGGTGATGCGCAAGGACTCGGTCGCTGCCCCGTGGCGGATGGCGGCGTCGGCGGCCGGCCCGCGGGCCGGCCTGCCGGTCGCGCTGGCCCCCGGCGCGGGCACCCCGACTGGCGCCGACCTCAAGCGGGCCGCCGGCGTCGCCAGCACCCTCGGCTCATATCTGTCGTCGCACTCGGTGTCCGGGCTGACCGTCGACGCCAACCTGGCCGGATGGCGCAGCTCGATCGAGGACCTCGTCAAGAAGGGGTCGGGGGTGTCCGGGACGGTGGTGCCGTCCCTCTACCCCGACAGCAGCCAGGTGTCAGGGAGCCCACACGCACCGCAGGTCGTCCGGGTGAAGGGCGGGCTGCTCATGGTCACCTCGCATCGCGCGATCGGGACCTTCCACACCACCAACGGGGCGTGGCTGTCCATCCACGACACCTACCAGGCCAAGCTGACCGGGCAGGAGGGCCCGCTCGAGAACGTCGTCTATTCCTGGCTGGTCACGGTGGCCACCTTCATGCCCGACAAGGGCTCGGCGAAGGTCGTCGGCTCCTCCTTCGCCTTCACGATCTAGGCCTCCGGCGCGGTCGGAGAGAGCCGGCTCGATAGGGTCGGGGCATGGCTGAGTCGTTGAAGGTGGCCGTCATCGGCGCGGCCGGGCGGATGGGGTCGACCGTATGCCGGGCGGTCGAGGACGCCGATGGGCTGGACCTCGTCGCGCAGTTCGACGAGGGCGACGACCTCGGTGAGCTGGGTGGCGCTGACGTGGTCGTCGAGTTCTCCGTCCCGGCCGCTTCACCCGGCAACGTGGCGCACTGCGTCCAGCGCGGCGCCAACGTCGTCGTGGGCACGACCGGCTGGACGGAGGACCGGCTGGCCACCCTGCGGGAGCAGCTTGCGACGGCGCCGAGCGGCACCGGCGTGCTCATCGCACCCAACTTCGCCATCGGCGCCATCCTGATGATGGACTTCGCCGCCAAGGCGGCCCGGTTCTATGAGTCGGTCGAGGTGATCGAGCTGCACCACCCCGACAAGGTCGACGCACCATCGGGCACCGCTGCGCGCACGGCCGACCTGATCGGTGCGGCGCGGGAGGCGGCCGGTCTGGCCGCCGTCCCGGACGCAACCACCCAGGACCCCGGCGGTGCGCGCGGGGCGACGGTGCACGGCATACCGGTGCACTCTGTGCGGCTACGCGGACTCGTGGCGCACCAGGAGGTCCTCCTCGGCGGGGTCGGGGAGCAGCTGACGATCCGGCACGACTCCTTCGACCGGGCCTCGTTCATGCCCGGGGTCCTCGCCGGGATCCGCGGCGTCGTCGAGCACCCCGGGCTGACCGTCGGGCTCGAGCACTACCTCGACCTGTGACGGGCCCCCGCCGGCTCACATGACGGCGATGGTCGCCGGTGCCCGCTCGCGACGGGTGAGGGTCCGGACGAGCGCCACGCCACCATGCTCGCGCCGAGCCAGCTCGGTCAGCAGCGCGACCACCGGACGGGCGACCGACGCGCCCAGCTCGATCGGCGCCAGGTCGAGGCTGGTCGCGAGGTCGTCATGGTGCACGGTCACCTCGAGGAGCCGGGTCAGGAGGAAGTCCTCCGGGGTCAGGCACCAGCCGGTCCAGGGCAGGTGAGCCCGCTCCCCGCGCGCGGACCAGGCCGCCGGGAAGGCGTCGGAGGCCTGCCGGACCCTGGCGAGGAGCGCCGCCGGCCCGGCGGCAGCCTCGGCGTCCGAGCCGGAGCGGATGGCGGTGTTGGTCTCGTTGTCGAGGGCGGCGCCGCGCCACGTGACCCGGTCGTAGTGCTCCAGGACACCGAGCAGCTCCGCGCCCGGCGGCACCGCCCCGGACAGCACCCGCGTCGCCAGCACCACCTGGGCGCCAAGGTGACAGGCGAGGCCACCGACCGGCATACCGGACAGGGCACTGGGCTCCTCCCACCGGGCAGCGACCTCGGGACGGGCCAGAAGTGTGCGAACCGCTTCGGCGGAGCGGAGGAACGTCTCGTGCATGCCGGCAAGGGTAGGCACCGGCACTGACAGGCCGGGGGCATCAGCCCCAGCCGAGCGCCCGCAGCCCGGCGGCGACGGCCGCCGCGGCGAGCACGACGACGATGAAGTTGGCCCGCAGGCGGAGCAGACCCAGGGCGACCACCACCGCGGCCAGCCGCGCGTCGACGACGAGGTGGCGACCGGTCGTGAAGGCCTGGACGGCGATGAGCGCCGAGAGCAGGGCCACCGGCAACAAGGTCGTGATCCGCGAGGTCCGCGGGCCCGACACCCACCGCGCCGGCATGAGGTAGCCGACGAGCTTCAGGGCGAAGCAGGCCGCGCAGGCGAGGAGGACGGCAACGGTCGTGCTCATGGCGTGGGGTCCGATCCGGCAGCCTCGGCCGAGAGTGGCTGCTCGTGCCGACCGCCGTGTCTCAGGGCGACGACAACGGCTGCCAGAGAGGCGATGAGAACCGGTATGCCGGCCGGCACGAACGGCGCGAATGCCAGGGCGAGCGCGATGGCCAGGGCCGCCGTCGCGAGGGCGTCCAGGCTGCGCAGGCGCGGCCAGAGCAGCGCACAGAACGCCCCGGCAGCCGCGGCATCGAGCCCGTAGCGCTTCGGGTCGCCGAGCGCGTTGCCGAGGAGGGCGCCGACGAGGGTCATCGCGTTCCAGAACACGAACACGGCAGTCCCGGTCTGCCAGAAGCCGAGTCGCTTGGCCTCGTCCTCGGGCTGGGTGATCCCGACCGCGGTGGACTCATCGATCGTGAGGTGCGCGGCGAGCAGGCGCCGAACCCGGCGGACGTGGAGCAGCTGGGAGGTCTGCAGGGCGTAGAGGCCGTTGCGGATCCCGAGCAGGGCCGCGGTGGCGATGGCGGACGGGGCGGCGCCGAGACCGGTCGCGATGATGCCCACGAAGGCGAACTGCGACCCGCCGGTGAACATCAGCGCGGACAGGGCCTGCACCTGCCAGGTGTCCAGCCCGGCGGCCACGCCGAGCGCTCCGAAGCTGATCCCGTAGGCGCCGGTCGCGACCCCGACCGACCACGACTGGCGAAGCACCTCACGACGTCGGGTGGGATCGAGCCCTCCCGAGGGCGTCACGGGGCGGCGTCGCTCGTGGTGTCCTCCGGGCCGAGCCCGACGGTGAGGCGTACCTCGCGGGCGGTCTGCCCCTCGGGGCCGACGACGCGCTGGCGGTGGGCGCCGTCCGGCCCGAACCCGGCCGTCCGGAGGAAGGCCCGGGCCGCCTCGTCGGTCGCGAGGACCCAGGCATGGGCGGACCGCGCGCCGGCGTCGGTGAGGTGGGCCATGGCCGCGTTGACGAGGCGGGAGCCGTGCCCGACGCCGCGCGCCTGGGGGTGCACGCCGAGGGCGAGCAGCTCCCCGGTGTCATCGGCGGCGTCCGGGTCCTGGGACGGGCCGACCGCGGCGAACCCCACGACCTGGGGGCCGGCGCAGGCCACGTGCAGGTTGAAGGCACCGGTCGGCGGGCTCTCCAGCGAGCGGCGCCAGGTCGCGGCGAAGGCCTGTGGCTCGAACTGGGCGAAGACCTCCGGCGGGACGACCTCGGCATACGCCGCCTGCCAGACGGCAGCCTGGACGACGCCCACGGCCGGTGCGTCGCTCGGGCGGGCGACGCGGACCGAGGCATCGGCGGCGACCGGGGATCCACCGTGGTCGTGACCGGGCTGGTCGTGGGAGTGCGTCACCGGCCCATCCTGTCAGGCCCTCCGGCTCAGTCGGCTCCCGGCTCAGTTGGCCCAGTTGGCCCAGTTGGCTCAGTTGGCGCAGACCCAGAGGGCGCCGAGGGCGATCAGCCAGCTGACGAACGAGCCGACGAGGAAGTACTCGGTGACCTCGTCGATCCCGGGTGTGTGCGGGTCGCGGGACTGGGCCTGCAGCTCCGGCCAGCGGATCAGTCCCTTGGCGGCGATGACCAGCCCTGCGGCGGTGACCTCGCCGGCCAGGCCGAGGCCGACGATGAGCAGCCGCTCCATGGGTCCGAGCAGCCGGCCGCCGCGGAGCCGGTCGGAGGCCTGCGGTTGGCCGGTCGGCTTGATCGCGCCGACGCCGGCGAGCACGAGCCGGACGACGTGGTTTGCGGTGGACAGCTGGATGAGCAGGGCGCCGAGGACGAGGAGCGCTGCGGTGGCGTCGCCGTGGTGCAGACCCGGGATGGCCAGACCGGTGAGCCAGTCCCCGAGCGGGCCGGCGATCGGGGAGGTGTGGCCGGACGCGCCGAGAAGGAGTGCGGCGATGGCCGCCAACACACCGAGGGCAAGACCGGGACGAAGGCGCCCGGACAGCCGGGCGTCGAACGCCCGGCCCGAGAGCACGACCCAACCGCCCAGGGCGAGGGCGGAGGTCACGAGGAGGGCGATGTCCAGGCCGCCGCGGAGGTGTCCCAGGACGCCGAGGAGCACGAGCAGGGCCAGCCCGGCAGCGCAGCCCACGGCCCGGCGCACCCAGCGGGTGTGGCCGCCCTCGGCGCGGACCAGGTCGGCCAGCCCCACGGCCAGGAACAGACAGGCCAGGATGCTCACGGCAGGCCCGCCAGCCGCTGCTCGGCCGCCACGAGGAGGTGCAGACCGTCGCGCCGCGTCCGCTGGGAGACCGCAGAGGGCGAGATGCCCAGCTCGCTGGCGATCTCGGCCTGGCTGGCGTCGTCGAGCAGCCTGCCGAGGATGACCTTGGAGGTCCCCGACAGGGTCGCCAACGCCTGGTCGCGCAGGAGCAGCGACGCCGTCACCAGGTCGATCGTGGAGGGGGAGAGCCGGTCGGGCGTCGCCTCGAACGCCGTGGTCAGCGCTCGTGTCGAGGGACGGGACTGCCGAGTGTGCACGCTGACGATGGCGTCCCGTGCCGACCACCAGCCGGGTCCGTCCTCGATCCCGTCGGTGTCCAGGGTGGTCACCTCGCCCCACCCGATGCCGAAGCGGATCGCGTAGTCGGGCATCAGGGCCAGATAGACCCGCAGGGTGGCATGGAGGGCGTCGCCCAACCTCGCGTACGAGCCCTGGAACTCGTCCCCGACGGTGACGGCCAGGGCAGTGGCCGCGGGCAGGGCGGCGTTGGTTCGCCGGAGGGCGTCCTTGAGCCGGGCATGGAGGACGCCGCGGTCGGTGGCCTTGCGCGACCCGACGAGGTCGCCGATGACGGTCGCCCGCAGGGCGGTGCCGGGGCGAGCCAAGACCGACATGAGATGAGACTATCGCTTCACAGCGTTATTTATCAACGGAAATGGTTCACTTTCACCGAAATGAAGATATTTCCTTCTGATGGATTGAGTCGCGTCTGGTGCTTAACTCAGGAGCGGCTGAAGCGCGGGGCTCAAGATCCCCCGGAGTCGGCGCGGACGTAGGTGCCGATCGCCCAGCCATCGTGCTCCTCACGGGACTCCTCGCGCCAGTCGTCCAGCACCCACTCAGGAAAGAAGGTGTCTCCGTCGGGAGACTGGTCGACCTCGGTGAGGACCATGCGCGCGGCATACGGCATCGCCTCGGCGTAGATCTCCCCGCCGCCGGCGACGAAGACCTCATCGCCCGGCCCGGCGAAGGCCAGCGCCTCGGTGAACGAGTGCGCCGACTCGACGGCCTCGTGGTGCCAGTCGGGCGAGCGGGTGATGACGATCGTCCGTCGGCCGGGCAGCACCCGCCCGATCGAGTCGAACGTCTTGCGCCCCATGACCAGCGTGTGACCCAACGTGATGTCCTTGAACCGCGCCTGCTCGCCCGGCAGGTGCCAGGGGATCTGGCCGTCGTTGCCGATCACGCGGTTGCGTCCGAGCGCGGCGATGAGCGTGATCCGGGTCATGGGGACACCGTATGCCGTGCGCTCGCCAGGGCGTCCATCGATCAGACCGCGATCGGGGCCTTGATCGACGGGTGCGCCTCGTAGCCGACGAGTTCGAAGTCGTCGAGGTCGTAGGCGTCGATCGAGTCGCGTGGGGTGATCCGCATCGTCGGCAGCGGGAACGGGTCCCGGCTGAGCTGCAGCCGCGCCTGGTCCATGTGGTTGGAGTAGAGGTGCGCGTCGCCGAGGGTGTGCACGAAGTCGCCGGGGTCGAGGTCGGTCTGCTGGGCGACGAGCAGGGTGAGCAGCGCATAGGAGGCGATGTTGAACGGCACCCCGAGGAAGATGTCGGCGCTGCGCTGGTAGAGCTGGCACGAGAGCCGGCCGCGGCCCCCGTCGACACCGGGGGAGACGTAGAACTGGAACATCGTGTGGCACGGCGGCAGGGCCATGTCGTCGACGTCGGCGACGTTCCAGGCCGAGACGATGTGGCGGCGGCTGTCGGGGTTCGTGCGGATCGCCTCGATGACCTTGGCGATCTGGTCGACGCGTCGCCCGTCGGGAGTCGGCCAGCTGCGCCACTGGTAGCCGTAGACCGGCCCGAGGTTGCCGTCGGCGTCGGCCCACTCGTCCCAGATCCGGATGCCGCGCTCCTGCAGCCAGCGGACGTTGGTGTCACCGCGGAGGAACCACAGCAGCTCGCCGATGATCGACTTCAGGTGCAGCCGTTTGGTCGTGAGGACGGGGAACCCCTGCGCCAGGTCGAAGCGCATCTGGTGCCCGAAGACGCTGCGCGTGCCGGTGCCGGTGCGGTCGGACTTGTCGACGCCATGGGTGAGGACATGGTCGAGCAGGTCCAGGTACTGGCGCATGCGGGCAACGTAGCACCGGGGCCGGACAGCGGCGCGGTAGCCTCGGGGCATGCCAGATGCCCCCGTTTTCGGCCGTGTGCTCACCGCCATGGTGTCCCCGATGAAGCCCGACGGCTCCCTCGACACCCATGGCGCCCAGGCGCTTGCCCGCCACCTCGTCGACCACGGCCACGACGGCCTGGTCGTCAACGGCACGACCGGCGAGTCGGCGACCCTGACCGACGAGGAGAGCATCGAGATGGTCGCCCTCGTCGCGGAGGCCGTCGGCGGCCGTGCGACGGTCGTCGCCGGGGTCGGGTCCAACGCCACGTCCCACTCGGTCGATATGGCCCAGCGGGCTCGCGACGCGGGCGCCACCGGGCTGCTGCTCGTCTCGCCCTACTACAACAAGCCGACCCAGGCCGGCGTCCTGGCCCACTGCCGCGCAGTCGCCGACACGACCGACCTGCCCGTCATGCTCTACGACATCCCCGCACGCACCGGCATACCGTTCGCGCCGGACACATTGGCGCTGCTCGCCGCGCACCCCAACATCGTGGCCGTCAAGGACGCCAAGGGTGACCTGTGGTCCACCAGCAAGGTGATGGCCGCCACCGATCTCCTGTACTACTCCGGTGCGGACGAGGTGAACCTGCCGATGCTCGCCCAGGGCGCCATCGGCGTGGTCAGCGTGGTCGGACACGTGGCCGGACAGGAGTATGCCGCGATGGTCGCCGCCGTCGACAAGGGCGACCTGCCCGCGGCGCTGGAGATCCACCGCCGCCTCATTCCCGCCGTCGACGCCCTCATGACGACCTCCCAGGGCGCCATCATGGCCAAGGCCGCGCTGGTCGAGCTGGGGGTCATCGAGCACGCCACGGTGCGGCTGCCGCTGCTGGAGTCACCGCCTGAGCACCTCGACCTCCTGCGCGCCGCTCTCAAGCAGTCCGGACTCCTGTGAGCCATCCCCACCCCGAGCTGGCCCTGCCCGGACTGCTCCGCGACGGTGCCGTGCGTGTCGTCGCCCTCGGCGGGCTCGGCGAGGTCGGCCGCAACATGGCCGTCGTCGAGCACAAGGGGCAGCTGCTCGTCGTCGACTGCGGCGTCCTCTTCCCCGACGACCATCACCCGGGGATCGACCTCATCCTCCCCGACTTCGAGTACATCGCCGGCCGGCTCGACGACATCCAGGCCGTCGTCCTCACCCACGGGCACGAGGACCACATCGGTGCCGTCCCCTACCTGCTGCGGCTCAAGCCCGACATCCCGCTCGTCGGCTCGACGCTGACCCTGGCCCTCGTCGAGGCCAAGCTCAAGGAACACCGAATCACCCCGTACACCCTCGCGGTGAGGGAGGGCGACATCGAGCAGCTCGGCGTCTTCGGCTGCGAGTTCGTCGCGGTCAACCACTCGATCCCGGACGCGCTCGCGGTCTGCATCCGGACCTCGGGCGGGACCCTGCTGCATACGGGCGACTACAAGATGGACCAGCTCCCGCTCGACGGCCGGATCACCGACCTGCGCGCGTTCGCGCGGCTGGGGGAGGAGGGCATCGACCTGTTGATGACCGACTCCACCAACGCCGAGGTGCCCGGGTTCACCACCTCGGAGAAGGAGATTGCCCCGGCCATCGACCGGGTGTTCCGCGAGGCGCGCAAGCGGATCATCGTCGCCTGCTTCTCCTCCCACGTGCACCGGGTGCAGCAGGTGCTCGACGCGGCGGAGAAGTCCGGCCGCAAGGTGGCCATGGTGGGCCGGTCGATGGTCCGCAACATGGGGATCGCCGCCGACCTGGGCTACCTGCGGGTGCCCGACGGGCTGCTCGTCGACTTCAAGAAGCTCGGCGACCTGCCGCACGACGAGATCGTGCTCATCTGCACTGGGTCCCAGGGTGAGCCGATGGCCGCCCTGTCCCGGATGGCCAACCGGGACCACGCCATCGACGTGGGCGAGGGCGACACGGTGCTCCTCGCCTCCTCCTTGATCCCGGGCAACGAGAACGCCGTCTACCGGGTGATCAACGGCCTGATGCGACTCGGCGCGACCGTGGTCCACAAGGGCAACGCCAAGGTCCACGTCTCGGGTCACGCCAGCGCCGGCGAGCTGCTCTACACCTACAACATCATCAAGCCGCGCAACGTCATGCCCGTCCACGGCGAGTGGCGCCACCTCGTGGCCAACGCCGAGCTGGCGATCGCGACCGGCGTGCCGCGCGACCACGTCGTCGTCGTCGAGGACGGGGTCGTCGTCGACCTCTACAAGGGGTCGGTCCGGATCGCCGGCGCGGTGCCGAGCGGCTACGTCTACGTCGACGGGTCCTCGGTCGGTGAGGCCGACGAAGCGCTGCTCAAGGACCGTCGGATCCTGCGCGACGAAGGGTTCATCTCCATCGTCGTCGTCGTCGACACCGCGGCCGGCAAGATCGTCGCCGGCCCGGAGATCATCGCCCGCGGGTTCACGCCCGACGAGGTGGTCTTCGAGGACATCCGGCCCCAGCTCGAGCGGGCGCTGGGGGAGGCCCTGGACCAGGGCGTCATGGACTCTTACCAGCTGCAGCAGGTGATCCGCCGCTCGGTGGGCAGCTGGGTGGGCCGCAAGATCCGCCGCCGCCCGATGATCATTCCAACCGTGATCGAGGCCTGACCGCCGCCCCGGTCCACCACCATTTCTGCGCCATGGCGCAGATCGTGTCCACCGGCGTTGACATGTCAGCGCCGGTGGACAGCCTCGGCGCCATGGCGCAGAAATCTCCGGGGCTCGGCTTGGGCGCGGACGCCCGGAGGAGGCTCGGCCGGCATACGGCGACTGTCCCCTTGCGTCTGCGGATGCGAGGGCCTGGACCCCCGAATCCGCAGACGCTAGCGCTGCGGATGTCACGGGGATGCCGAACGGGCGCCGCGATCGACGCGGTGGGTGTGAGGGTCGGTACAACTGGGTCGCGGGGACACACGGCGCGGATCGGGCGGCAAGTCTGGTGGGCCAACGACCCACCCGATTACCTTCCCCGAAAGGTCCCAGATGACAGGCAATCGACGGGTGTTGCGCGTGTGACGCGTGAGTCTGGGGTGACTTTCGCCTAGGGTTCGGAGCATGGCGACCCGTACGTCCTCCTCCGCGCGCTCGCGCAGCCGCACCACGCGCCCGGCGACCCGCAAGGCGCCGGCCCGCCGTCCGGCCGCCCGCGGACGCCGCGCTGGAGGCGGCCTGCCCCTCCCGCTGCGCGCGATCCAGACCACCTGGATGGGGATGGCGCACGTCGCCGGCTCGGCCGCCCGCCGGGTCGGGACCAGCGCCCGCGACCTGGAGCCGGAGCACCGCCGTGATGGCGTCGGCTTCCTTCTCATCGCCCTGGCCGTCATCGTGGCCGCCCGCGAGTGGTGGGGCCTGCCCGGCACCTTCGCGTCCGTCGTGCACGCGGTCTTCGCCGGCACCTTCGGCCGGATCTCGTATGCCGTGCCGCTCGCCCTGCTCTTCTTCGGCATCCGGATGCTCCGCGCCCCCCACGAGGGTGAGGCGACCAACCGGATGGCCGTCGGAACCACAGCCCTGACCTTCGCCGGCTGCGGCCTGGCCCACATCGCCCAGGGCATCCCCAAGCCCCCGAACGGCGCCATCGGCATGCGGGCCGGCGGCGGCATCATCGGCTTCCTGGCCTCGGACCCGTTGGCCTCCGCCGTCACGTCGACCGGGGCGACGGCGCTGTTGCTCATCCTCGGCTTCTTCGGGCTGCTCGTCGTGTCGGCGACGCCCGTGCACAAGATCCCTGAGCGGATCCACCAGCTCGCCGACCTCATCTCGCACGGCAAGCGGCACGACGCCGACAACGACGCCGACAACGCCCCCGCCAAGGCGGTCGGCGCGGCCCGGACCCGGCGCAAAGGCCCCATCGACCTGGCCGAGCGGGCCGGCGACGAGGCCTACGTGCAGGCTGCGGAGGTCGCCGACGAGAAGCCCAAGGTGCGCCCCGGCCTCAAGCGCCCGACGGCTCCCGGCGTCCTGGCCCCCGGCGCGGACGCCGCCCTCGCAAAGCCCGCCGGGCCGAACCCGACCGAGGCGATCGCCGTCAAGGCCGCCGACCGCGTCCCGCTCGAGCCGCCGCCCACGGCCCAGCTCCCGAAGCGGGTCGAGCAGCTCGCCCTCGCCGGAGACGTCACCTACACCTTGCCCGACTCCAGCGTCCTCAAGCCGGGCTCCCCGCACAAGGAGCGCTCCGCGGCCAACGACGCCATCGTCGAGTCACTGACGACGGTCCTGGACGACTTCGGCATCGACGCGCAGGTCACCGGCTTCATGCGCGGCCCCACCGTCACCCGCTACGAGGTGGAGCTCGGCCCAGCGGTCAAGGTCGAGCGGGTCACCTCGATGAGCAAGAACATCGCGTATGCCGTGGCCTCGGCCGATGTGCGGATCCTCTCGCCCATCCCCGGCAAGTCCGCGATCGGCATCGAGATCCCCAACGCCGACAAGGAGATCGTCTCCCTCGGCGACGTCCTGCGCAGCCAGACCGCCCGCAACAACCAGCACCCGATGGTCATGGGCGTCGGCAAGGACGTCGAGGGCGGCTACGTCATCGCCAACCTGGCCAAGATGCCGCACCTCCTCGTCGCGGGCGCTACCGGCGCCGGCAAGTCCAGCTTCGTCAACTCGATGATCACCTCGGTGCTCATGCGGTCCACGCCCGACGAGGTCCGGATGGTGCTCGTCGACCCCAAGCGGGTCGAGCTCACGGCATACGAAGGCATCCCGCACCTCATCACCCCGATCATCACCAACCCCAAGAAGGCGGCCGAGGCCCTCCAGTGGGTCGTCCGCGAGATGGACATGCGCTACGACGACCTCGCGGCGTTCGGGTTCAAGCACGTCGACGACTTCAACGCCGCCGTCCGGGCGGGCAAGATCAAGCCGCTGCCCGGCTCCGAGCGGGTGCTGCAGACCTACCCTTACCTCCTCGTCATCGTCGACGAGCTGGCCGACCTGATGATGGTCGCGCCCCGCGACGTCGAGGAGTCGATCGTCCGGATCACCCAGCTGGCCCGCGCGGCCGGCATCCACCTCGTCCTCGCGACCCAGCGCCCGTCGGTCGACGTCGTCACCGGCCTGATCAAGGCCAACGTGCCCTCGCGGATGGCGTTCGCGACGTCGAGCCTCGCCGACAGCCGTGTCGTCCTCGACCAGCCGGGCGCGGAGAAGCTGCTGGGGCAGGGCGATGCGCTCTTCCTGCCGATGGGCGCGAGCAAGCCGATGCGCGTGCAGGGCGCCTGGGTCACCGAGTCCGAGATCCACGCCGTCGTCGAGCACGTCAAGGGCGAGCTCAAGCCGGTCTACCGCGACGACGTCGCCGTCGAGGTGGCCAAGAAGGTCATCGACGACGACATCGGCGACGACCTCGAGGTGCTGCTCCAGGCGGCCGAGCTCGTCGTCACCACCCAGTTCGGCTCGACCTCGATGCTGCAGCGCAAGCTGCGCGTCGGCTTCGCCAAGGCCGGGCGGCTCATGGATCTGCTGGAGTCGCGCGGCGTGGTGGGCCCGTCCGAGGGCTCCAAGGCCCGCGACGTCCTCGTCAAGCCCGACGACCTGGCCACGACCCTGGCCCTCATGCGTGGTGAGGACGTCCCGGAGGTCTTCGACGGCCACGCCGGGGAGTCGTATGCCGGTCAGCCCGGTCAGCCCGGTCCGTCGAGCCCGTCACCCTCCGGGGCGCCGGCTCCGGTTCCGGGTGCGGCGATGGCCGCGCCGTTCGAGCAACCCGAGCCGCCGGTCGCGCAGGACTACAGCGACTGGGACGACACCGACGACGGCTCGGACTCCGACGACGCGTGGTCCCTCACCGGCCGCTGACGAGGGGTCCCAACCACTAGGGTCCGATCCATGAGCCCTCGCCCTCTCACGGTCGTCCCCGTCCCTGGCCCCGGCGCCGAGGACGTCCTCATCGGACCGGACGGCACGGCATACACCGGCTGCGCCGACGGAGCCGTCCACGCGGTCGACGACGACGGGCGCCGGATCACCCGGATCACCAACACCGGGGGGCGGCCGCTCGGCCTGGAGTGGCTGCCCGACGGCCGGCTGCTCGTCTGCGACGCGCACCGGGGGCTGCTCGCCGTGACGCTGGACGACGGCGCGATCGAGACGCTCGCCGAGGGGGTCGACGGCCGGCCGATGGTGTTCTGCAACAACGCCGCTGTCACCGCCGAGGGGGTGATCTGGTTCAGCGACTCCAGCACGCGCTGGTCGGTCGAGGAGTGGCAGAACGACCTCATCGAGGACACCTGCACCGGTCGCCTCCTGCGGGTGGCCCCCGGCGGCCAACCCGAGGTCGTCCTCGACGGGTTGAGCTTCGCCAACGGCGTTGCCCTCGCCGCCGACGAGTCCTTCGTCGTCGTCGCCGAGACCGGTCACCGACGGTTGCGGCGGCACTGGCTGACCGGCGGCCTCGCCGGGACCTCTGACGTCTTCGTCGACGACCTGCCCTGCCACCCCGACAACATCGCCCGCGGCAGCGACGGGTTGATCTGGGTCAGCTACGCCTCGCCCAAGGACCCGACCCTCACCTTCCTGCAGACCAAGGCGCCGCCGTGGCTGAAGCAGACCGCGCGCCGGATGCCCGATGCGCTCAAGCCGACGCCCCGGCGGACGGCGCGGGTCGCGGCATACGACTCCGACGGTGCCCTCGTCCACGATCTCGAGGCCGACGCGACGAGCTGGCACATGGCGACCGGGGTGCGCGAGCACGAGGGCCGGGTCTGGCTCGGCAGTCTCGCTGAGCCGGCCATCGCGTGGTTCGACCTGTGACCGAGGCGTCGCCCTCCACGCTGCGTCCCCGCGGCCTCCGCCAACGGGTGGCCCAGTACCCGTCCGCCGTGCTGCTCGCCATGCAGGTGGCGGCGATCGTCGTGTACCCGTTCGTGGGTACGCAGGAGCTGGGGCGGGCTGCGCTCTCGGTCATCGGCACCCTCGTTCTCGGCCTGGCGATCTGGACGATCCGGGCCACAGCCGCCCACGTCGTCCCGGCGATGGTCCTCGGTGCCACCGCCCTGGCCCTGTCGATCGCCGAGATCTTCGTGGCGACCAGCTCCCCGGTGCACCTCGTCTCGGACCTGGTCCACGTGCTCTTCTACTTCTACACGTCCTACGCGCTCGTCCGATACCTCTTCGGCGACGACTGGGTGACCAGTGACGACCTCTTCGGCGTGGGGGCGGCGTTCACGGTGCTGGCCTGGGGCTTCGCGTACGCCTTCGACGCCATCCAGTTCCTCGTGCCCAGCTCGTTCACGGCGTTCCAGGGCCCGGGCGAGCGGACGTGGTTCGAGCTGCTCTACCTGTCCTTCGCCAACCTCACCAGCGTCGGGCTCTCCGACATCGTGCCGATCGGGCGTCAGGCGCGGGCCTGGTCGATGATCGAGCAGCTCGCCGGCGTCATGTACGTCGCCATGGTCGTCTCGCGGATGGTCAGTCTCACCGTGCGTCGGTCGCGGAGCTGAACACCAGCGTGCTCGGCCCCCGGCGGGACTGCTCGTCGCGGGCGACGTCCTCGGCGGCGCCCAGCACCCGGAGCAGGTTGCCGCTCGTCAGGTGAACCAGGTCGGCGGGGGACCAGGACCTCTCAACGAGTGCGTCGAGGAGCCGTGGGTAGCCGGTCACGTCGTCCAGTCCCGTTGGGAGAGTGGGAGTCCCGTCGTAGTCGCCGCCGAGCCCGATGTGCTCGATGCCGGCCACCTCGCGGACGTGCTCGCAGTGCGCCACGACGTCGGCCAGGCTCGAGGGCGGCATCGGGTGGGTCTGCTGCCAGGCCTTCTGGAACGCGGTGTATGCCGTGAAGTCCTGGGTGCGCAGGCCAGCGGCCTCGGCGTCGGCCAGGCACTGCGCGTCCCACTCGCGCACCGCGTTGTTGACGAACTTGGGCACGAACGTCACGCACACGACGCCGTCGGCGGCGGCGGTCGCGGCGATGACGTCGTCGGGCACGTTGCGCGGGTGAGGGCACACGGCATACGCGCTGGAGTGGCTGAAGATCGGTGGTGCGCTCGTCACGGCAAGGGCGTCGCGCATGGTGTCGGCGCTGACGTGGCTGAGGTCGACGAGCATGCCCAGCCGGTTCATCTCGCGGACCACCTCGCGGCCGAACGCCGAGAGCCCGCCGAGGCGCGGGACGTCGGTCGCGGAGTCGGCCCAGGGGACGTTCTCGTTGTGGGTCAGCGTCAGGTACCGGACGCCGAGCTCGTGCAGCATGCGCAGAGTGCCCAACGAGCAGTTGATGCTGTGCCCGCCCTCGGCGCCCATCAGGCTGGCGATCCGGCCCTCACGAAAGGCCCGGCGCACGTCCTCGGTCGTCGTGGCGAGCACCAGCCGGTCGGGATGGGCGGCAGTGAGCCGGTACACGGCGTCGACCTGCTCGAGGGTCGCGCTCACCGCGTCGTCCCCGGTGAGCGACTGCGGCACGAAGACCGACCAGAACTGGGCGCCCACACCGCCCTCGCGCAGACGGGGCAGGTCGGTGTGCGTCGTCGAGAGCCGGTCACCCGGGTCCATCCGGGACAGGTCGTATGCCGCGAGCTCGCGCCACTCCCACGGCAGGTCGTTGTGACCGTCCCACACGGGGGACTGGGACAGGACGTCGCGGACGACCTCGGACACGGGACCCATGGCCGGCAACTGTAGCGACGGTGGCCACATAGAGTGGGCGCCATGGAGGCCACGGAGCAGCGCAGCGTTGCGCTCGTGACCCTCGGGTGCACGCGCAACGAGGTCGACTCCGAGGAGCTCGCCGGCCGGCTGGCAGCCGAGGGCTGGCGGCTGGTCGACGACGCGGCCGAGGCGGACGTGGCCGTCGTCAACACCTGCGGCTTCATCGAGCAGGCCAAGAAGGACTCGATCGACCAGCTCCTCGAGGCGGCCGACCTCAAGGAGCAGGGCCGTACCAAGGCGGTCGTCGCCGTGGGCTGCCTCGCCGAGCGCTACGGCCAGACCCTGGCCGACGAGCTGCCCGACGCCGACGCCGTCCTCGGCTTCGACTCCTACGCCGACATGTCCGGCCACCTCCAGCGGATCCTCGCCGGCGAGCGGCCCGTGTCGCACGTCCCCAAGGACCGGCGCCAGCTGCTGCCGCTCACCCCGACCCAGCGCCAGGCGTCCGCGTCGTCGGTCGCGGTGCCCGGACATTCGAGCGTCGCCGCCGACGCGGCATACGGCGGAGGTGGTCCGCAGTCCGGCCCCCGGGTCGTCCGCGCACGCCTCGACGGCCGGCCCTGGGCGCCGCTGAAGATCGCGAGCGGCTGCGACCGCCGGTGTGCGTTCTGCGCCATCCCGATGTTCCGGGGCGCCTTCGTGTCGCGACGGCCCACCGACGTCGTGGCCGAGGCGCGCTGGCTGGCCGAGCAGGGTGTCAAGGAGCTGTTCCTCGTGAGCGAGAACTCCACGTCCTACGGCAAGGACCTGGGCGACCTCACCCTGCTGGAGAAGGTCCTGCCGGAGCTGACCGCCGTGGAGGGCATCGAGTGGACGCGGGTGTCCTACCTGCAGCCCGCCGAGATCCGGCCGGGCCTGCTCGAGGCGATGGCCTCGACGCCCGGCGTCGTGCCGTGGTTCGACATCTCCTTCCAGCACGCCGCGCCCGACCTGCTGCGCCGGATGCGTCGCTTCGGCGGCACCGAGTCCTTCCTCGACCTCATCGCCCGAGTCCGTCGCCTGTCGCCGACGGCCGGGATCCGGTCCAACGTCATCGTCGGCTTCCCCGGCGAGACCGAGGCCGACGTCGTCGAGCTCGAGCAGTTCCTCACGGCGGCCGACCTGGACGTCGTCGGCGTCTTCGGGTACTCCGACGAGGACGGCACCGAGGGCGAGCACCTCGACGGCAAGGTCGACGAGGCCGAGATCGCCGAGCGGGTGGCACGGCTCACCGCCCTCACCGAGGAGCTCACCGCCCAGCGGGCCGAGGCACGGGTCGGCGAGCCGGTCCGCGTACTCGTCGAGTCGATCGATGACGAGACCGGGGACATCGTGGGGCGGGCTGCCCACCAGGGGCCGGACATCGACGGAGCGACCATCCTCACCGGTGACTGGGCCGGAGCCCCGGCCGTCGGCGACTTCGTCGACGCGGTCGTCGTCGGCACCGAGGGCCTCGACCTCGTGGCGGCGCCGGCATGACCGAGACCGAGACGGGCACCGCTGCCCCCAGCGCCTGGAACATCGCCAACGCGCTGACCGTCCTCCGGCTGCTCCTCGTCCCGGTCTTCGGCTGGTTGCTCCTCTTCGGGGACGGCCACCAGACGGGGATGCGCTACTGGGCGGCCTTCGTCTTCTTCGTCGCCATGCTCACCGACCGGATCGACGGCGACCTGGCCCGCAGCCGGGGCCTCGTCACGGACTTCGGCAAGGTCGTCGACCCGATCGCCGACAAGGCGCTCATGACGATGGCGCTCGTGGGTCTCTCCTACCTCGGCGACGTCTCGTGGTGGGTCACCGTCCTCATCCTCGTGCGTGAGTGGGGAGTGACCGCGCTGCGCTTCGTCGTCATCCGGCACGGCGTGCTGCCCGCGAGCCGCGGGGGCAAGGTCAAGACCCTGCTCCAGGCGCTGGGCCTGTGGCTGTTCGTCCTGCCGCTGTGGTCCTGGCCGGGCGCAAACGGCTGGCACACGATCGCCTGGGGTGTCCTCCTCGTCGCGCTCGTCGTCACCATGGTCACCGGCCTCGACTACGTCGGCCGCGCGATCCGGTTGCGGCGCAACAGCCCTCGCGCCCAGATGAAGCGGGCGCGCAGCCAGCGACAGTCGTGACCGCGGCTCGGGTCGCGGCCGACCTGGTTGCCGCGCTCACGGCATACGGGCTCACCGTGGCCACGGCCGAGTCGCTGACCGGGGGCCTGGTCGCTGCCGCGCTCACCGATGTGCCGGGGGCGTCGGCCGCCTTCGTCGGGTCGGTCGTCTCGTACGCGACCCGGCTCAAGGCCGAGGTCCTCGGTGTCGACGCCGCGCTGCTCGCCGCGCGCGGTGCCGTCGACCCTGATGTCGCAGGCCAGATGGCCCTCGGCGTATGCCGCGTGCTCGGATCAGACGTGGGGATCGCCACGACCGGGGTCGCCGGACCTGACCCGCAGGACGGGCAGCCGGTCGGGACGGTGTACGTCGCCGTCGCGGGCCCGGGCCGCGACGAGTCGGTGGAGGTGGAGGTGGTGGTGCGGACCCTGCGGCTTCGCGGCGACCGCTCTGCCATCCGGGCGGCCACCGTCGCCGCGGCACTCGACCTGGCCCGGGGGGTGGTGGCCGAGTCGACCCGGCCGAGGGAAACCCAGCCCATTGAGCCCCGGCCGGCGGAGACCCGGCCCTCGGAAGAAGAACGCGACACGCCGCGTTGAGCAGCGACATGGGGCATACGCCGTGCGAAGGCTCGGCAGCGCAGAGTACGGTGGACATGTGGTCACCCCGACAGACGGAAGCGGAGGCGAGAAGCGCGTGATCCTGTTGCGCCGCGAGCTCGGGGACGTCCTCCGTGAGGCCCGCCAGGAGCAGGGCCGCACCCTCCGCGAAGTCTCTGCCGCGGCCTCGGTCTCCCTCGGCTATCTCTCCGAGATCGAGCGTGGTGAGAAGGAAGCCTCCTCCGAGCTGCTCTATGCCGTCTGCTCGGCCCTCGGGCTGCCGCTGTCGGAGGTGCTCGGCGTGCTGTCCGACCGGGTCGCCGAGACCGAGGCACTGACCGCCCCGGTCACCCTGCCGGTGGGTGGCCGCCGCGTCGTGTCCGCCTCCGCGGCCTGACCCCACTGCGCCCCACCCGGCCGCCGCCCCTCTGACCTAACCTCTGCTAGCAGAGCTTGGGTCACTCAGCACAGGTTGCAACGTCTGCTGAGTGACCCAACCTGTGCTGAGTCAAGGTGACTGGTCGCCAACCGGGTCGGTCAGTGACGCTTGGGGCCTCGTGGTCCGGAGCCGAGCGGCCGCATCGGGCGCCCGTCGTCGGTCGGGGCGAGCCCGCCTTGGCACCCGGGGCAGTAGAACATCGTCCGCTCCCGAAGGGCCGGGCCCACCGTGGCGACCCGCACCGTACCCCCGCACCGGCGACAGGGTCGCCCGGACCGGCCATGGACGTACGTCGTCTCGCCGGCTCGCCGCACCCCGGTGGAGGACTGCACGGCATACCCGACGGCCGCCGACATGAGCCGGTGGATCCGGTCCAGCAGCTCCTTCAGCGTGCCGGCCGGGACCTCCGACGTGCGGGTCCACGGCCGGAGTCGGAGGAGGAACAGCCCCTCCGCCGCCCACATGGTCCCGACGCCGGCCAGGTTGCGTTGGTCGAGCAGCGCACCGCCGACGGTCTCGTCGGCGGCAGCGAGGTTGGTCACCGCTCGCCCAGCGTCCCAGTCCGGCCCGAGGACGTCGGGTCCGAGGTGTCCGACGAGGGTCGACTCCTCGGTCGTGCGCACCAGGTCCAGCATTCCCAGTCGGAGCCCGTATGCCGTCCACTCCGGGGTGGCGAGGATGGCTCGAGTGTCGGCCCTGCGGGCCAGGCGACCGCTGCTTCCCAGGTCGGTGCGGTCGACCCGCCACTGACCCTCCATCCGCAGGTGCGAGTGCAGCGTTCGGCCGTCGTCGAAGCGGTGGAGGAGGTGCTTGCCACGGGCGACGACCTCGGTCGTCGTGACTCCCCGCAGGTCGGCCGTGGCGATGGACGGCCAGCGAAGGTCGCCCACCACGAGCGGTTGCCCGGCCAAGGCGGCGTGCAGCCGCTCGGCAGTTCGTTTGACCGTGTCGCCCTCGGGCATCGCACCACTATCCTCCTCGGGGCGGCGTGGCGCTCGGTCAGCGTCGCAGCCGAAGTCCGCGGGGAGTGGCGTGGAAGCCGGCCTGCGCCAGGGCCGCCGCGAGCGGTCCGCCCGAGCCGAGGATGGCTGCTCCGTCGGCCTTCTCGACGGTCAGCCGTCCCAGGGCACCCTCGCGGACGGCCAGGGCCAGGGCATCGGCGGCCGCTCCGAGGACTCCCGGGTCCTGGCTCCAGGTGAGCAGGGTGCGCCCGCCCCGCTCGACGTAGAGCGTGAGGCGGCCGTCGACCAGGACGACGAGCGCGCCGGCCTTGCGACCGGGCTGGTGGCCCTTGCTGCGGCGAGGTCGGGTCTCCGGGCCCTGGCTCGAGGGAGTCGTCCCGGACCTCTGGTCAGTCGCAGGTGCTCGGCCGCCCTCGGCGTCGGGCCGGTCGAGCTCGTCGTCGCTGAGGTCCTGGGCTCGGTCCGGCCAACCGAGCGCAGCCCCGTAGGGGTTGGCCGGGTCGGTGGCCGCGAGGACGAGGGTGCCCCCACTGCTCGGCGGCACACCACCGGCCGCGCTGCCGCTCCTCCGCGCAGGCTCCGAGGGGCGCTCGGCGACACGTGCCCGACTCTGCGCCATCGACCGCAGCCGGTCGACAGCGCCTGAGGTCCCGAACTGGGAGGCGCCCAGGCCGTCGACGAAGTAGCCGCGACGCACCCGCCCGGACTCCTCGGCCGCGGCCAGTACGCGGTAGAGGGCGGCGAAGCCCCCGTCGGCCTCCTCGGCGACCACCGAGCCACGGGTGAGCACGCCGTAGCGGTCGAGGAGCAGCTCGGCCGCGGCATACGCGCGGATCGTCGGGTCGGTCTCGACCGGCGGCAGGAGCGACCAGCGCCCGACCGTCGTCGGGGGGCCCGAGACACGCGGAAGGGCCGGACGCGAGGGTCGCCCGCCGGGACCGCCGAGGCCGCCGAGCGGACCCCGGCGACCGGCATACCGGGTCGCGCGGGGAGCCGTGCGCGCCCGCCGGTGGGCCGATCTGCCCTGGCTGAGGAGGGCACGCAGGGGGGCGAGAGTGTCGCCTGTGAGATGGCCGGCCCAGACGAGCTCCCACAGGGCGTCGGCGAGGTCAGGGTCGTCGGTGCTGCCGACGATGTCGGACAAGGTGCGGAAGAAGTAGGCGCCGCCTCCACCCAGGGCCGCGAGGACGGTGGCCGCGAGCTCGGTGGCGGGGTGCTGCGGTGGGACGAGGGTCAGGTGAGCGCTGTCGGACAGGTGGAGTGATACCCACCCGTCGTCGCCGGCCAGCGCGCCGTTGCCCTGCCAGAGGACGGCACCGCTGCTCATCGCCTCGTCGAGCAGGGCGGGGGAGTAGTCGACGACCCGCGCGGGCAGGACGAGGGACTCCAACGCGCTGGCGGGCAGCCGGGAGCCGCTCAGCTGCTCGACCGCGCGGATCAGCCCGTCGACCCCGCGCAGCGAGCCGGCCACTCCCTGCCAGGTCGGGAGGAACGCGGCGAAGTCCTCGGCGGTGACCGGCTCGACCTCGGCACGCAGTGCGGCGAGCGACCGGCGACGGAGCAGCCGGAGCACCTCGGCATCGCAGAACTCGGTGCCGGCGTGTCCGGTGAGCAGCTGGCTCGGCGTGAACTCGCCCTCGACGACCCGACCGGTGGCGACGAGCCGCCGCAGGGCATCGCCGGCGACGGCGGTGCCGATGCCCCACCACCCGGCGAGCTCGGTCACGGTGAACGGGCCGTGGGTGCGGGCGTAGCGGGAGACGAGGTCGCCGAGCGGGTCGGGCACCGGCTCGAGGAAGGACTGGGCCACACCGACGGGCAGCTGGGCGCCGAGGGCGTCGCGGAGCCGGGCCGCGTCCTCGATGGCGGCGAACCGCTCCTCGCCGGCGACTCGCACCCGGATCACCCGGCGCGCCGACTCGAGCTCGACCAGGTGCGATCCGACGAGCGGCCGGGTCAGCTCGTCGACGCACCGGGCGACGACGGCATCGAGGGGCAGCGGGCCGAGGACCCGGAGCAGGTCGGCGAGGTCCTCGGCGTCGCGGCAACGGCGGTCGGGGGCGAGACGCTGGAGCTCAGCCTGGGTGCGCACCAGCTGGTCGGCGTCGAGCAGGTCACGCAGCGACAGCCCGTCGCCGCGGCCGAGCAGCTCGGCGAGCAGACCGGGGTCGAGGGAGAGGGCAGCGGCGCGTCGCTCGGCGAGCGGGGAGTCGCCCTCGTAGAGGTACTGGGCGACGTAGCCGAAGAGGAGAGACTTGGCGAAGGGCGACGGCTGGGCGCTCTCGACGTGGACGAGGCCTACCTCCCGGCTCGCGACCCGGCGCATCAGGTCGGTCAGTGCCGGGACGTCGAAGACATCCTGGAGGCACTCCCGGACGGCCTCGAGCACGATGGGAAAGGTGGGGTAACGGCTGGCCACCTCCAGCAGCTGGGCAGCGCGTTGACGCTGCTGCCACAACGGTTGCCGCTTGTCGGGCCGTCGGCGGGGCAGCAGCAGAGCGCGGGCTGCGCACTCACGGAACCGCGCGGCGAAGAGGGCCGAGCCACCGATCTGCTCGGTGACCAGGTCGTGGACGTCGTCGGGGTCGATGGTCACCAGCTCGAGCAGGTCGGCGCTCGCGCCTGCGCCGTCGTCGAACTCGATGTCGGGCAGCCGGAGGACGATGCCGTCGTCGGAGTGGGCGACCTGGACGTCGACCCCGAACCGCTCCCGCATCCGGGCCGACACGGCGAGCGCCCACGGTGCGTGAACCTGGCTGCCGTAGGGGGAGTGGATGGCGACCCGCCAGTCGCCGAGCTCGTCACGGAACTGCTCGACGACGACGGTCCGGTCGTCGGGGACGCGCCCGGTGGCGACCCGCTGCTCCTCGAGATATCCGAGCAGGTTGTCGGTGGCCCAGGCATCCAGACCGGCCGCACCGACCCGTTCGGCGGCCTGCTCCCGGGGGAGGGCCGCGACCTCGCGGACGAACGCACCGACCGCCGCCCCGAGCTCGGCCGGCCGGCCCTGCGTGTCGCCGGTCCAGAACGGCAGCCGCCCCGGCAGCCCGGGGGCCGGGGTGACGAGCACCCGGTCGTGGGTGATGTCCTCGATCCGCCAGGTCGACGTGCCCAGGGTGAAGGTGTCACCGACGCGGGACTCGTAGACCATCTCCTCGTCGAGCTCGCCGACCCGCCGGCCGGGCCCCTCACCGGTCGCGAGGAACACGGCATACAGACCCCGGTCGGGGATCGTGCCGCCGGAGGTGACGGCGAGCCGCTGGGCGCCGCGCCGGCCGGTGAGGGTGCCGGTGAGCCGGTCCCAGACGATGCGCGGACGAAGCTCGGCGAACTCCTCGCTCGGGTACTTGCCGGCGAGCATATCGAGGACAGCCTCGAGGGTGGCGTGGGTCAGGGTCGTGAACGAGGCGGTGCGCCGGACGAGGGCCGCCACCTCCTCGACGGTCCAGTCGTCGAGCGCGCACATGGCGACGACCTGCTGGGCTAGGACGTCGAGCGGGTTGGCCGGCACGTGCAGCGCCTCGATCCCGCCGGCCTGCATCCGCTCAGTGACCACAGCCGTCTGGACGAGGTCGCCGCGGAACTTGGGGAAGAGCACGCCATGGCTCACGGCACCGACCTGGTGCCCCGCCCGGCCGACGCGCTGCAGGCCGGAGGCCACGCTCGGCGGCGACTCGACCTGGACGACGAGGTCGACCGCGCCCATGTCGATGCCCAGCTCGAGGCTGCTCGTCGCGACGACGGCCGGCAGCAGCCCCGCCTTGAGGGCCTCCTCGATCTCGGCCCGCTGCTCCTTGCTCACCGAGCCGTGGTGGGCGCGGGCGAGGACGGCCGGGGCACCTCGGGCTCCGCCGGACTGGGCCATGACCTCGGCCGGGGTCCGCAGTGACCCGGTATGCCGGGTGCTCACCTCTCCCGTCGCCGCAGCGGCGTCGATGTCGTCGGACTGCCCGGCGAGCTGCGCGCCAAGCCGGTCCTCCCAGATCTCGTTGAGCCGGGCGGTGAGCCGCTCGGCGAGCCGGCGCGAGTTGGCGAAGACGAGGGTGGAGCGGTGCTCGGCGATGAGGTCGACGATCCGCTCCTCGACGTGCGGCCAGATCGAGGACCGCTGCACCTCACCGCTGGCCGATCCCGAGAGGTCGCCGGTCGGCTCCCCGAGCGCAGACATGTCCTCGACCGGGACCACGACCTCCAGGTCCCACTTCTTGGTCGAGGGCGGCTGGACGATCTCCACTGGACGACCCCCGGCAAGGAAGCGGGCGACCTCCTCGACCGGGCGCACGGTGGCCGACAGCCCGACCCGCTGGGCCGGGCGGTCGAGCAGTGCGTCCAGCCGCTCCAGGGACACCGCGAGGTGGGCGCCGCGCTTGGTGCCGGCGACGGCGTGGACCTCGTCGAGGATGACCGTCTCGATCCCGGTCAACGACTCCCGGACGCTGCTCGTGAGCATGAGGAACAGGGACTCGGGCGTCGTGATGAGGACGTCGGTGGGGGTGCGAGCAAAGGCCCGTCGCTCCTGGGTGGGGGTGTCCCCCGACCGGACGCCGACGGTGATGTCCGGGCGCGGCATACCGAGTCGGTCGGCCGCATGGCCGATGCCGACGAGAGGCGACCGCAGGTTGCGCTCGACGTCGACCGCGAGGGCCTTCATCGGGGAGACGTAGAGGACGCGGCAGCGTTTGAGCCGGTCGGCCGGGGGCCCCTTGTGGGCCAGTCGGTCCAGCGCCCAGAGGAACGCGGACAGGGTCTTGCCCGACCCGGTCGGCGCGACGACGAGGGTGTGCTGGCCCGAGCTGATCGCCGACCACGCTCCGGCCTGGGCCGTCGTGGGCGCCGTGAAGCTGCCCCTGAACCACGCCTGGGTGGCGGGGGAGAAGCGGTCGAGCACGTCCTCGGTCATGAGAGCCACAGCCTCTCACCCGCCACCGACACAGGCGGGTGCGTCTGCGCGCCGGGTGCGGCAACGACGTGGGGAACGTGAGGGTCGGTCGCGCAGCCAAGGTCGTCGAGCGATCACGACACGCGGGATCCCCGGCGGCTGATCCCAAGTGTCGTGATCGGTCGACTGGCTCTGCGAGGCTGACGCTCAGGCGGTGGTGCGGGGCTGTTGCTGGGTGATGCAGTGGATGCCGCCGCCGCGGGCGAAGAGGGGACGAGCGTCGACACCGACGACGTCGCGACCGCCGTATGCCGCGGCGAGGATCGCGAGCGACTCGGCGTCCTGGGGGTCGGCGAAGGTGCAGGCGACGACGCCGCCGTTGACGACGAGGTGGTTGATGTAGGACCAGTCGACCGGCCCCTCGTCGTCGTGGGTGGTCCTCGGAGCCGGCACCTTGACGACGCGCAGTGCCTCGCCCCGGGCGTCGAGGGTGCCCTCGAGGACGGCCTCGAGCTCGCGGCATACGCCGTAGTCGGGGTGGTCGTGGTCCTCCTGCCAGTGCAGGAGGACGACACCGGGGGCGGCGAAGGTGGCGACGATGTCGACGTGCCCCCGGGTGCCGAACTCGTCGTAGTCGCGGGTCAGTCCGCGAGGGAGCCAGACGTATGCCGTGGCGCCGATCGTGCGCGCCAGCTCGGCCTCCACGTCGGCCCGGGTCAGGCCGGGGTTGCGGCCCGGGTCGAGCTGGACGGTCTCGGTGAGCAGGACCGTGCCGTGGCCGTCGACGTGGATGCCACCGCCCTCGTTGACCATCGACGAGCCGATGACCTCGGCGGCCGCCTGCCCACCGACGAAGCCAGCGATCCGCTCGTCGTTGCCCCACGTGGCCCAGGACTGCGCGCCCCAGCCGTTGAAGACCCAGTCGACCGCGCCGAGCGAACCGGACTGTGAGACAACGAAGCTCGGCCCGATGTCTCGCATCCAGGCATCATCGAGCGGTGCCTCGACGAGCGTGATCCGGTGGTCGGCGTCGAGGTAGGAGTGCGCCACCTGGACGTCACCGGGGTCGACGACGAGCGTGACCGGCTCGAAGCGGGCCACCGCCTTGGCCACGGCTGCCCAGGTCCCACGGGCCGACTCGACCTCCTCGACCGTGTCGCCGAGGGTGTAGCCCTGGCTGGGCCAGGCCATCCAGGTCCGCTCGTGCGGCTCCCACTCGGCCGGCATCCGCCAGCGACCGGGGCCGGGCGCCGGCTGGGTCGTCACGCCTCGACCTCGGTGCCGCGCGTGACGGAGTTCGGGTCGAGGCGTACGTGCTCGGGCCGGATGGGTGCGGTCAGCGCGGCATACGAGTCCGGACGACGGGTCGCGAGGAACGGGAACAGGTCGATCCAGTCCTTGCCCTGCGCCAGGTCCAGATCGGCGACGAGAACCGCCGGCTCGTCGCGCGGTGCCTTGACGAGGACCCGGCCGTAGGGGTCGGCGATGAACGAGGAGCCGTAGAAGGTGATCAGTCCCTCGGTGCCGCAGCGGTTCGGGACGACGACGAACAAGCCGTTGGCGATCGCGTGCCCGACGATCGTGTGCTCCCACAGCGGCTGGGTGTCGAAGTCGGGGTGGTCGGGCTCGGACCCGATGGCGGTGGGGTAGACGAGGACCTGCGCGCCGCCGATCGCATAGGCGCGGGCGACCTCGGGGAACCACTCGTCCCAACAGGTCGGCATACCCAGGCGGATCGCCGGATCGGCAACGGAGACAACGGGATACGCGTCGTCCGGCGGGCCGGGGCGGAAGTACTTGTCCTCGTAGTAGCCGGCGGTGACCGGGATGTGCGTCTTGCGGGTGCGGGCCACGAGCTCGCCGGTCGGCCCGACGAGGATCGCGGTGTTGAAGCCCAGGCCGTCGCCCGCGTCGGCCCGCTCGTAGAGGGAGGCGTGGACGTGGACGCCGAGCTCCGTTGCGGCAGAGCGCGCGAAGGCCATCGTCGGGCCGTCGTCGAGCGACTCCGCGGTCTCCGACGGCGTCCCGGAGGGGAGGGCGTCTGCGGGGTAGCGGGACAGGGTCAGCTCGGGGAGGAACACGACCTGGGCACCGGCCTCGGCAGCGGTCCGTATGCCGTCCCGCAGGGTCTCGCGGAGCCGCTCGGGGTCGGCGTCCCAGGCGTGCTGGACGACGCCGACCCGGACCGGGGTAGCCGTCGGGTCGGAGACGCGGGCGAGTGACGTCGGGACGCCGTCGGCGGTGATGAGCTGCATGGCGTCAGTATGCCGCTGACGGCCGGGGCCGGGATCAGCGCTCGACGCGCAGCACCTCCAGCTCGCCGTCGCCGAACCGGCGCCGGATCACCTTCTTGTCGAACTTGCCGACCGAGGTGCGCGGAACGGCCTCGATGAACGACCAGGCGTCGGGCAGCTGCCACCTGGCGAACTGGCCGGCGAGGTGCTCCCGCAGCTCCTCGGGGGTCGTGGTCGCACCCTGCCGGAGCACGACGGTGGCGAGCGGGCGCTCCTGCCATTTCTCGTCGGGGATGGCGACGACCGCGGCCTCGAGGACATCGGGGTGGCCCATCAGCGCGACCTCCAGCTCCACCGAGGAGATCCACTCGCCACCGGACTTGATGACGTCCTTGGCGCGGTCGGTGAGGGTGATGTAGCCGAGGGGGTCGAGGGTGCCGACGTCGCCGGTGCGCAGCCAGCCGTCGTCGAACTTCGCCGGGTCGTCGTCCCGGTAGTAGGCGGCGGTGACCCACGGCCCGCGGACCTCGAGCTCGCCGACCGACTCCCCGTCGCTCGGCAGGGGACCGCTGTCGCCCATGATCCGGGCCTCGACTCCCGGCAGCGGCCGGCCCGCCGTGCCCTTGTAGTGCCACAGCGCGTCGCCGCCGGCTCCGGTCGGTGGCCGGGCCGTCGAGGCGACCGGCGAGGTCTCGGTCATGCCCCAGGCCTGGACCATGTCGATCCCGTGTCGGTCCAGCAGTGCCTTCTGCAGGGAGACCGGGACCGCCGACCCGCCACACAGTACGAGCCGGAGGAAGGACAGGTCGGTCGGGTGGGTGTCGAGGTACCCGAGGACGTCGTTCCACACCGTCGGCACGCCCCCCGACAGGGTCGGTCGCGCCTCGGTCATGAACCGGACGAGCGGCTCGGCCTGCAGCCAGCGGTCGGGCAGGACGAGGGACGCTCCGGCCATGAGCGCGGCATACGGAAGGCCCCAGGCGTTCGCGTGGAACATCGGCACGACGGGCAGCACCCGGTCCTCCCAGGTGAGGCCGGCGTTGGTGCCCATGCAGACGGCCATCGAGTGCAGGTAGGCCGAGCGATGGCTGTAGACGACGCCCTTGGGGTTGCCCGTCGTGCCGCTCGTGTAGCACATGGCGGCGGCGTCGCGCTCGTCGACCTCGGGCCAGTCGAACGTCGTCGGCTGCCCAGCGAGCGCGTCCTCGTAGAGCCCGACCGTCCGGCCGGTCGCCCGGAGCGGCTCGAGCTCGACGGACGCGGCGTCCGGTCCGGCGACGAGAACGTGCTGCACGGTCGTCAGGGAGGGCAGCAGCGGGGCGAGGAGCGGGACGAGGGAGTCGTCCACGATGACGACGCGGTCCTCGGCGTGGTTGGCGATGAAGACCAGCTGGTCGGCGGCCAGCCGGATGTTGAGGGTGTGCAGGACCGCGCCCATGGAGGGCACGGCGAGGTAGGCCTCGAGGTGCTCGGCGTTGTTCCACTGGAAGGTAGCGACGCGCTGGTCGCCGTCGATCCCCATGTCTCGCAACGCATTCGCGAGCTGCGCCGCCCGCCGGCCGAGCTCGGCATACGACCTGCTCCGGAAGCCGTCCGCGGTCGCCGTCACCACCTCGGAGTCGCCGTGGACGGTCGTGCCGTGGTGCATGACCATGCCGATCGTGAGCGGAACGTCCTGCATCGTGCTGCGCATCTGAGCGTCCTTGGTCCTCGGCGGCTGTGTTCGGGGGCTCGCTCCGCCCAATCTAGACTCGCTGTTTGTGCGACTCAGCGTGTTCCGGAGCCTCGTCGAGGACGAGTTCGGGGAGGGGTATGCCGTGACCCTGATGCGCACCCAGCACCTCACCACCCTCGACGGTCGGACCGCCGACGAGGCGATCGAGGCAGGCATCGCGCCGCGCACGGTCTGGCTGGCGCTGTGCGAGGCCATGGACGTCCCGGAGTCCCGGCGGCTGGGGCGCGACGTCTCGCCCTCCCGATGAGCTCACCCCGGGCCCGCCTCGTCCTGGCCCCGATGGCGGGCGGGCCGACCACGGTGCCGCTGGTCAAGGAGGTGGCCCGGGCCGGTGGGTTCGGCTTCCTCGCCGCCGGTTACCTGAGTGTCGAGGACCTGGCGACACGGATCGACGCGCTGCGCTCAGTGAGTCCAGAACCCTTCGGTGTCAACGTTTTCGTTCCCTCGCCGGACAGTCCTGCCATCCTGCAGGCGGCTCGCGGCCATGCTGCTCGGCTCGCGCCGATGGCCGAGCTGGCCGGCATCGCGCTGGGGCAGCCGCGATGGGACGACGATGCGTATGCCGCGAAGCTGGAGCTGCTCCTCGACGCACGTCCCAGCGTGGTCTCGTTCGCCTTCGGCTGGCCCTCGCTTCGCGACGTGGGCCGCCTGCACGCCGTCGGCACCGAGGTCTGGGTGACCGTCAACGACCCCGGTGAGGTCGAGTGGGCGACCGAGCTCGGCGCGGACGGGATCGTCGCCCAGGGCTGGGAGGCCGGCGGGCACCGCGGCGGGCCGGTCGACAACCGCCACGGGCTTCCGACCCGCGACCTCGTCAACGCCGTGAAAGTGTTGCGGGACAGGGGAACCCACCTCGTGGCAAGCGGTGGAGCCATGTCGGGAGAGGACGTGGCCGGCCTGCTCGCCACCGGCGCAGACGCGGTGTCGTGTGGCACGGCCTTCCTGCGGGCCGACGAGGCGGGGACGGCCGACGTGCACCGGCACGCGCTCACCGACCGTTCGGAGACCGTGGTCACCCGCACCTTCACCGGCCGCTCCGCACGGGCGCTGCGGACCTCGTGGACCGACCTGCACTCCGACGGTGCGCCCGCGGCATACCCGCACGTCCACCACGTCACCGCGCCGCTGCGGGCGTTCGGGAAGGCCACCGGGCAGCCGGATCTGGTCCACCTGTGGGCGGGGACCGGGCATGCGCGGGTGGTGAGCGGGCCGGCATACGAGATCGCACTCGACCTGCTCGGAGCCGGCGGCTGAGGTGGGTCAGCTCGGGGACGCGGCCTGGACCGTCTCACTCAGCGGGATGACCCGGGGGACGTTGGTCAGCTCGAGCACCGCACGCACCGGGGACTCGAGCGGGACGACGAGACGCAGCTCCTGACGGCGGGTGCGCAACCGCTCGGCGAGGCGGAAGATCATCGCGACCGCCGTGCTGTCCAGGTATGCCGCCCGGCTGAGGTCGAGGAGGACCAGGTGGGCGTCGTGGGCGATCTCGGCGCCGATGAGGGTGAGCAGGTCGGCGGCGTTGGACAGGTCGACCTCGCCCGCCACCTGGACGACGCGGGCACCGGCGATGTCACGCGCGCTCACCGTCGCGAGGGGGATCATCGGGCCCTCCTCGACCCGGCCGTGTGACGCATCCGGACCACTGTCCCGTATGCCGTCCGCTCGACCTGGACCGACTCCATCAGTGAGCTCATCAGCTTTAGGCCCCATCCGCCACCACGGTCGGCCTCCGGCCGCCACTGGCCATGGTCGCGCACCGTGACCTCGATGACGCCCTCGGTCCGTCGGGCGGACACCTCGAGGTCCCCGGCGGCGGCAGGGTAGGCGTGCTGGACGACGTTGGCGCAGGCTTCACCGCAGGCCACGAGGATCTCGTCCTCGGCCCCGGAGGGGACACCCTCGGCCTGCAGCCAACGACGCATCGCCTGACGCACGTCGACGAGTACCCGGGCCTCGGCCGGGAGCCGCAAGGTCATCAGCTCGCCGGCCAGGGCGAGGGGGCGCAGGGCGAGGAGGGCGATGTCGTCGGCCACCTCGTCGGAGTCGAGCAGGGTGGCGAGGACGCGGTCACAGAGGACCTCCACGTCGTCCGGGCTCTCGGCGAGCGCGCTGACCCGGAGTCGCTCCAGGCCGGCTCGCAGCGAGGTTCGGCGCCGCTCGACGAGCCCGTCGGTGTAGAGCAGGAGTGTGGCACCGAGCGGGAGAACGGTCTCGGCCTCGGTGAAGCCCGGGTCGCCCGTCACCCCCAGCGGGACGGACAGCGCGCCGCCGAGGAAGTAGGCGTCGTGGTCGCTGACGAGGAGCGCCGGTGGATGGCCGGCGTTGGTGTAGCGCAGCCGTTGCGTCGCGGGGTCGTAGAGGAGATAGATGGCGGTGACCATCTCGGGCAGCCCCAGGTGGGCCACCAGGCGGTGGACACCGGTCATGACCGACACGGGTGCGGGGTTCTGGAGTGCGTAGGCGCGGACGGCCATCCGGACCTGGGCCATCGTGGCGGCCGCCTGGAGGCCGTGGCCCGCGACGTCGCCGATCGCGAGACCGACGTGCCCGCCGGGCAGCTGGACCACGTCGTACCAGTCCCCGCCGACCTGGACGTCGGTGGTGGCCGGGACGTAGCGCGTGGCGATGGTGAGCCGCGGGATCTCCGGGATCCTCTCGGGCAGCAGGCTGCGCTGGAGCGTCTCGGCGATCTGGTGCTTGCGCTGGGTGCGCGCCTCCTCCTGGCTCAGCTGCAGCTGGGCGTCGGTTCGCCCCCTGATCTCGCTGACCAGCCGGGTGTTGGCGTCGGTCAGCTCGGAGGTCCGCTGCGCCACGCGCTCTTCGAGCTCGATGGCCGCCACCTGCAGGGCGCGGGCGGCGCGCATCCGCTCGCTGACCAGGGCGGCGAGGAAGAACGACGTGAGGGCCACACAGGCGTTGAAGGCCTGCAGGATCGCCATGTTCTCCACAAGAGAGTGGCCGGCGAAGGGACCACGTTCGTGCGCCGCCGCCCAGGTGGCCACGACCGAGGCCAGCAGGGCGGCCGGTGCGGCGCCCCGCAGCTGCAGCCGCCACGCGGCCCAGCCGAGCACGGGGAGGGTGAGGAAGAGAAGCGGCAGCCGGGTGAAGGACCCCAGACTCACGACCGTGGCGGTGACGACGAGGATGGCGGCACCTTCCAGCCATCGGGTGGCCGGCCAGGCCGGCCCGTCGCGGAAGAGGGCGAGGCTGAGCAGGAAGGGCGCCACCGCGAGGACCCCCATGGCGTCCCCCGTCCACCAGACCGCCGCGGCGCTGAACAGGTCCCCGCTCGGCACGACGCCGGACAGGACGAGCGCGGTGGTTCCCACCGCCGCGCTGACGAGCATGCTGGCCAGCGCGGCGAGGAAGACGATGGCCATCGCGTCCCGCTGCCGGTCGAGCTGCCGCCGGAAGCCGACCCGCTGCAGCAAGGTGGCCGCGAGCAGGGGCGCCAGGGTGTTGCCGGCGGCCGTCACGGCTGCCGCGAACGGCCCGGCGTTGATAGGGAGGTTGATCGCCAGGGCGGCGATCGCGACCCCGGGCCAGCTCGACCGCCCGAAGACGACGAAGGCGGCGACGGCAATCCCGGTGGGTGGCCAGAGCGGGGTGACGTTGTGACTGACGAGCGACAGGCTGAGGCCGAGACGCGCGCCGAGGTAGTAGGCGGCTCCCACGAGCAGGATCGCGCGGGTCCTGGCCACGACGCGCGACATGTTCCCGAGAGTAGGACCTCCCCCCGCCGACGGTCGGGAGATCTCACGGCGTCTCGCGGAATGGTCCCGGAATAGTGCCGGGTGGTCGAGGGCGGTCGACGGTGGTCGTCCCCGGGAGGAATCTTCGCCGGACCCTCGGGGTTGCACCGCCCATGACACGAGTCGTCGCTCCCCAGGGCTTCGGCGGGCCAGAGCAGCTCGCCCTCACCGAGATACAGACCCCGCAGCCGGGTCAGGGGCAGGTGCGTCTCGCCGTCCGCGCCGTCGGGGTCAACCCCTATGACTGGAAGCTCTACTCCGGGGCCGTCGGACGGGACCCGGCCCTCCTTGGGACGACGGGGATGGAAGCCGCCGGTGTCATCGACGCGGTGGGGGAGGGCGTCACCGGCTGGAGCGTGGGGGACGAGGTGATTGCCGAGTCGGTTCCGGGTAGTGGCTACGCCGACGCGGTCGTCGTCCCGGCTGCGGCGCTCATCGCCAAGCCCGGGTCCCTTCCGTGGGAGGTCGCCGCCTCGGTGCCGGTCGCCGGCGGCACGGCATACCAGGCGGTCGAGGTCGTTGGTGTCGGCCCGGGAGACACGGTCCTGGTCCACGGCGGCGCGGGCGGCGTGGGTTCGCTGGTCGTCCAGCTCGCCCGGCTGCGTGGTGCGCGGGTGATCGCCACGGCGAGCCCGGCCAACCACGATGCCGTGCACACGCTCGGCGCCGAGCCGGTTGCCTACGGTGCGGGCCTGGAGCAGCGGGTCCGCGAGCTGGCCCCGGACGGGGTCGATGCGGCGATCGACACTGCAGGCGGCGCGGAGGCCACGGCGACCTCCCTCGCCCTCGTCGCCGACCGCTCGCGGATCACCACGATCGTGGACTTCGGCGGCGCGCAGGAGCACGGCTTCAAGGCTCTCGGCTTCGGCCCGGGTGGGGATCCCGGCCCTGCGGTTCGCGCGCGTGGGCGTCGTGAGATCGTCCCGCTCCTTGCCGACGGCTCGCTCCAGATCCCCATCGGCCGTACCTATCCGCTGACCGAAACCGCTGCGGCACATGCTGACTCGCAGGCCGGCCGGGTTCGCGGCAAGCTCGTCGTCATCCCCTGACCGAGCGCGCGCCGCCCCCCTGACCCAACCTCTGCTAGCAGAGCTTGGGTCACTCAGCAGAGGGTGCAACCTGTGCTGAGTGACCTACCTTCTGCTAGCAGAGGTT
>Ga0073909_10000001_pt1 | contig 155293 bp, 142 predicted proteins | sample Coa_R1_6_FD_66439 | JGI IMG/M metagenome (GOLD analysis project Ga0073909, IMG submission 66439) | Surface soil microbial communities from Centralia Pennsylvania, which are recovering from an underground coalmine fire. - Coalmine... | ecosystem: Environmental > Terrestrial > Soil >... | reverse complement strand
CCGTGGCCCAGACGGCCGCGGCATACCCACGAGCGGAAGGCGGGCCTGGCAGCTCATCCGGACCACCGCGGTGCGGCCGTCGGGCGAGCCGGTCCCGGGTGCGATCGTCCACGAGATCATCTCTCGCGGCCGCTCGGTCCTCGCGACGTATGCCGCGGCCGTCTGGGCCACGGTGCGGCTGGCGATCGGGACGGTGTCGCCCACCCCACCGGTGTAGGCCCCCGAGTCGATGGCGTCGGCAGCGTCGAGGGCGGCCGCATCGGACACGTCGTAGAGCTGCATCCGGGCCACTTGAGCGCTCGTCACGGCGACCCCGCCCACGATGAGCGAGATGAGGATGACCGCGAACCCGAGGATGAGCGGGGTGATCATCCCCGACTCCTCGCGGGACTCGAGCTCCCGAGGGCGACTCACGGCGAGCCCCGGAACCGGTCGACGGTTGCGACGTGGGTCGCGCTGACCGGGACCTGCAGCGGGATGACCCCCCGGGCGAAGGCCGGGACGAGCGGGAGCGGGACGATCACGCGCGAGGTCGTCGAGACCCGCCCCTCGGGGCGCAGGCACGGGCTGCCGTCGCACGAGATCGTGAGGCTCCCACCGCTGGTGAAGCCCTGGTCGGCGAAGGCGAGGTCGGCGGCAGCCCGGGCCCGACCCGGGGCTTCGGCTCCCGATGGCGAGCTGACATAGGCCCGGCCGGCCTCACGGGCCGCGACGCTCACGGCATACGTCCCCGCCTGGATCCGTGCCATGAACAGGACGAGATAGACGAGCGGGAGGAGCATGACGACAGCAAGGACGATGAACTCGACCACGGCCGAACCCGACTCGTCGTGCCGTGCCCTCGTCGCCGGTCCCTTCACTGGTCCTCCTCGAAGGCCCGGCCGGTCACCCGCATGGCCCCCGACGGACCGAGGAAGGCGATCACCGGAAGCGGCGCCGCCACATGGACGGCCACGACCTGCACCCCGTCGACGGTCTCGACGTCGGCCGTGACCTGCTGGGCATAGCGCGACGAGATCGACGTGCTGATGAGCGACTGGGTCCGGACGACGGCATCCGCGGGCGAAGCGCCCGAGCGGGCCCCTGCCCGTGCGCCCTCCGCTGCGCAGAAGGTCAACGTGTTGCGGACGTGCAGGGCCACGCCGAGCTGGAGGACAGCGACGAAGAGCAGCGACAACAGCCCCGCGACCATGACGAAGTCAGCGATGGCAGCGCCGCTCTCGGAGTGCGGCCGCCCCGATGTCGGCAGGACCGGCACCGAGTCAGGGCCCGGTGACCGAGTTGAGCGCATTGTTGAACAGGGCCTGGAGCCGGTTGCTCGCCAGGGCCCAGAGCACGGTCACGAGGCCGGCCGTCATGAGGGTGACGAGCACCCAGCCCGGGACGTCGCCCCGCTCGCCGTCGGCGCGCGCCGTGAAGGCCCGTCGGACGGCCAGCTGACTTCGGACGACGGTCCTCATCAAGGCTTCGGTCATGGTCGTTTCCTTTCCGATGGTGTGACCCCCCGGGTCACAGCGAGAACTGCAGGAAGGTGAATCCTGGGAAGACGGCGAACAGGACGGTGACGGGGAGGATGAGGAAGACGACGGGGATCATCATGGTGATCTCCTTCCTGCCGCCGGCCTCCATGAGGAGACGGCGGCCGTCCTCACGCACGTCCTGGGCCTGGGCGCGGAGCACCTCGGCAAGGGGCGTGCCCCGCTCGACCGCGACGACGATGCCGTCGACGAACCGGGCCAGGCTGACCAGCCCGGTCCGGTCGGCGAGCCCTTGCAGGGCGGTCGGTAGGTTGGCCCCGGCCCGGGCGTCGGCGAGGCAGCGGGCCAGCTCGCCGGACAGCTCACCCTTGGACAGTCGGGTCACCCGCTCGAGGGCACCGACCGCACCCTCGCCGGCGGCCACCGCCAGGGCGAGCAGCTCGGCGATCGTGGGAAACTCCGAGAGCATCCGCTGCTCGCGCCGGTTGGCGAGCTGGCTGAGGTACTGGTCCTTGCCGACCAGCCCCAGGCCCACGCCGACGACGGTCAGCAGGACGACCGGCACGGCACTGCCCCTGGCGATGCCGGTCAGCACCCCAGCGAGCGCGCCGATCGCTCCACCCGGCACGGCCCACAGGACCTGCTCGGCCCGGAACTTGTCCAGGTCGGGGGCCAGCCCGGCTCGTAGCAGCCGCCGTCGGACCGACGGCGCGCCCCCGAGGAGCCGCTCGACGAGTGCCGACAGGTCCTTGGCCACCGGCGCGAGCAGGGTGGCCACGAAACCGCGCACCTGAACCGGCGCGGCCAGCAGGCGCGACGGTCGCGGCGTGTCCCTGAGGTACGGCTCGAGCCGGGCGACGAGCCCGGGTCGACGACGAGCCGGCAGACCGGCATACGTGAGGAGCAACCCGGCCCCGATGAGGAAGCCGAGCAGCGCGCCGCTGCGGGACAGCCCGCTCATCGGAGGACGCGCCCTTCGAGGGGCAGCCGGCCGAGGCGCATCATGAGTCGGTAGGCGACCACGGTGATGCCGGCGCCGATCAGGAGGATGAGCCCGCCGAGCCGGCTGGAGTAGGCCGACACCGACTCCGGCCGGGTGGACAACATCGCGAGGACCACCCAGGGGGCCGAGACCGCGAGCTTGGCGGCGTTGACGGTCCAGGACTGCCGGGCTTCCAGCTCGGCGCGGGTGCGGGCATCCTCGCGCAGGAAGGTGGACAGGGTGCGCAGGAGCTGGCCGAGATCGGAGCCGCCGACCTCGCGGGCGATGCGCAGCGACTCCACGAGGCGGTCGCCGACCGGGTCGCCGAGCCGGGCCTTGAGGAGGTTGAGACAGTCGTTGAACCGGCCGGTCGTGCGGTAGTCGTGGGCGAAGGCGGCGAACGCCGGGCGGAGCTCCTCCGGACCCCGTATCGCCAGCTGTGCCAACGCCTCGGGCAACGCCATCCCGGCCCGCACGGCCGAGGTGACGTTGTCGACGACATCGGGCCACAGGTCGCGCAGCCGGCCCCGCCGCTTGCGAGCGCGCATACGTACCAAGGCAACTGGCGCCCACGCGGCCATGACGGCGAAGCACACTGCGATCATCGGCACGGCGGACACCGCGAAGGCGATGAGGAAGACGAGGACGAAGGCCGAGGCGCAGGCGCCGAGGAGCATGCGCGGCGACATCGACTCGTAGCCGGCCTGGGCGAGGTCGTCGGAGAGTCGGCGGATGACGGCAGGTCGCCGGTCGGACCCCGGCACGGGTGGTTGCGGCACCCAGCAGGACCACCAGATGAGGAAGAGACCGGCGCCGACACCGAGCCCCAGCAGCAGCCCGATCACCCCGCGGCCCTCATTCCTCGGCCCCCGCGAGCAGCGCGGCCAGGTCGAAACCGGAGCGTCGGAACCGGTCCTCGTGCGGCGGGAAGCCGCTCCCCCGGACGAGCCGCCCACCGGAGGTGACGAACAGGTCGGCGATCTCGACGACGTCGCCCTCGATCCGACCGGGGACGGCGGCGATCTCGCGGACCCGCCTGGACCCGTCGTGCTCGAGAACGGCATGGACGACGATGTCGATCGACCCGGCCACCGTCGGGACGACGAAGCGGCTGCCGACGTTCTCGCCGGCCAGCAGGGGCAAGGTACACATCTTGGTGACCGCCTCGCGGGCGCTGTTGGCGTGGATCGTGCACATGCCCGGCAGCCCGGAGTTGAGGGCGATGAGCAGGTCGAGGCTCTCGGCCTGCCGCACCTCGCCGACGATGATCCGGCTGGGCCGCATCCGCAGCGCCTCCTTGACCAGGCGTCGCAGCGGAACCTCACCGGTGCCCTCGAGGCTGGGCTGGCGACACCGCATCGCCGCCACGTCGCGAAGGGGGATCTTGAGCTCGAACACCTCTTCACAGGTGACGACCCGGTCGCGGGGCGGGATCGCCGAGGCGAGGCAGTTGAGCAGGGTGGTCTTGCCTGCCTGGGTACAGACCGCTAGGTTCCAAGTACTTTCACGGGTACGCTTGGGATCCCATGACCACGAACGCTGCCCGACGGGCCGTCATCTACGCTCGTATCTCGGTCTCCTCCGAGGAGTCCGTCTCCCTCGAACGGCAGATCGAGTCCGCTCGGCAGTACGCCTCCGCCCGTGGGTGGACCGTCGCCGCCACCTTCAAGGACGACGGAGTGTCCGCCACCCACAACAAGCCCGAGGACCGGGCCGGGTGGAGGGCACTCCTCGCGTCGTCCGAGAAGTTCGACGCTGTGATTATCTGGAAACTCGACCGATTGGCCCGGCGCGTCATCGACTTCCACCTCGCCAATGAGGCGCTGAAGGAGCGCGGCGCTGGTCTGGTCGCAGTCGAGAACGCCATCGACATGGCGACACCGGACGGTCGACTGGTTGCAGGCGTCCTTGCACAGTTCGCTGAGTACGAGGCCGACGCGATCTCCGCCCGCGTCAAGGCTGCCCGTAGGCACCTGATCCGCTCGGGTCGTGTGGTGGGTGGGACCATGCCCTACGGCTGGCAGTCCGTCTCGAACCCTGACGGGCCGGGCTACGTGCTCGTGCAAGACCCCGACCGAATCGACTATGTGCGAGGCATGGCCGACCGGGCTCTCGCTGGGCGGTCGATCTACAGCACCGTGCAGTGGTTGGACGAGATCGGCGCTCCCACCCCGACAGGCAAGGGCACCTGGGCCTACTCCACCTGCGAGCGCATCCTCCGACACCCAGTGCTCGCAGGCATGACGCCATTCAACCCCGGCAACAAGGACAAGCGCCGAGGTGCGGAAGTCCTCCGCGACGAGGACGGACTGCCGGTGGTAGACGAGTCCCTCGCGATCATGTCGGTTCAGGAGTGGCGGCGGATGGTTCGGCTCCTCGACGAGCGCGACACCGCCCAGTCCAAGCCTGCCGCGTTGCGAGCCAAGACCTCCGGCATGCTGTCCGGCCTGGTCCTCTGCGGCGAGCACGACGGTGAGGCAGTCCGCATGTGGCGCGGCACGATCCAAGGACGACCCGGCTACTACTGCCCCACCTGCCATCACGCGATCAGCAACTTCGAGCATGTCGTAGTGGACGAGTTCTTGCGTCAGAAGGGCGAGCGCGTCCGATGGTCGGTCGTGGAGGAGATACACGAGGGTGGAGCCGCGCTGCTGCCAGAGATCGAGTTGCGGCTCGATGAGTTGGACGACCTGATCCGGCAGGCACCCGACCGCGCGACCCGGCAGCACCTCCAAAACGAGCAGTCCAACCTGCTGGATCTCCGCGCCGAGAAGCGTGCCGAGGCTCCCGTCGTGAGGTACGTGCCGACCCGGGGCACTCAGATGTTCGGGGAGGACTGGGCCGAGGCCGACAACGACGAGGACCGGCGCGCCATCCTCGGGGATGCCGTCGAGCGGATCTGGGTCGGCCGTCCGGCCCGCTCGGGTCGCAGGACGGACGCGCAGGTACTGGCCCGACTCACCTTCGAATGGAAGATCCCGGACGACCTTGGTCCGGTCGAGGTACCCGACGACGCGACGCTCGCGAGTTGGGCTCAGTAGGCCGAGAACGCCGCTCTCCCAAGCGAACTGACTGCCCCCGGGCCATCCGCCGGTCGTGGGCGGTCGCACGTTCTCGGGGGAGTTTTCGGGGCACACAGCAACCGAGTCGCCAATTCAGATGCAGAGCAGACGGTCTATCTCCTGGATGGACACGGTAAGGTTGGGCGCAGCCGAACACCGGCACCCCCGCGGAACACAACGACACCACGCAAACCGACAAACCGACACTCCGATTGCGGGTCTGAAAAGACCAATTGATCGGAGTTTCTCCATGTCTGACCGCACCATTCCACCCCTCCCCCGCAGTGTCCACGCTGAGGCTGCCCGCCTGAGTGGGCTGTTCGCCCACGGACGCACCCCCACCCCCGACGTCGAGCTGACCGCTCGTCGCTCCCTCGCCACGGCTCGCCTGGACCGCGAACTCCGCAACCTGGGCACGTTGGGTCTCGGCGGCCTCGACGGTGCCCAGGTGGCCCACCTGGTCGGCCTGTTGCTGAGCGCCTGTGGCGTCAAGTACGACGTCGCAACTCCCATCGAGCGCATCGCCCGCGACGCTGTCGAGGCTGCACAGGTCGGTGAGTCCAAGTGAGCCTTACGGACGCCACAGTCTGGGTGCTGCTCGCTGGCATCCTCGTCAGCACTGCCATGGGCTTCCTGCCGGGTGGTCGGCGATGAGCGACCGCAAGGGATACCTGTCCCACCTGGAGCGCAAGCGGGCCAAGCAGGCTGCTCGCCGCCCTGGCCACCTAGACAAGTACGGACACCGAGCGGCGGAGCGCAAGTCTTCCCCTCGCGCGACCGGCGAGGAGAAGACCAAATGAGCATTGCCCTGGCCGAGCGGCTCCTGGCCGCAGGCATCCCCGTTGTCGTCGTGAAGCCTGGGGACCACCCTCCGGCTGGCTGGCAGAGCCTCACCGCCGAGCAATGCGACCTGTCCGGCTTCCGCCCCGGCAGGGATGCTCTCGCCCTGGTGGGTGGCCACGGCATCGACCTGGTGGACGTAGACACCAAGGACGGCAAGGCCGGGTCGGTCGATCACCTGCCGCCGTTCAAGTCCTACGGCATGACGAGGACCCCGAGCGGTGGTGCGCACTACGTCGTGCCGTCCTCGGGACTCGGGAAGGTCAGCCCGCTACGCACGGCCCAGGGCTACGTGGGCGACTACATCGGCGGACGCCCGGACGGCACCGGACGCCTGCTCGCGTTCTTGCCAGGCTCCACCCGCACCAAGTACCCAGAGGGTGGGTACGCGGAGGAGATCCCCTGGAGGATCGGAGAGTGCCTCGCGGCCGATCCTGACCCCGACCTCATCGGAGCCCTGGAGAACGCCGGAGGAGCACGCGAGCAGCCTGCCGACCGCTACGTGGACGACAGCCCGGACCGCGACCCTGCACTCGGGCCACATCCGTATGCCGCCCGCGCCGTGGAGGGTGAGCTCTCCCGGCTGGATGACTGCGACCTGCTCGGGTGGGAGGGCGACGGCTGGGACAACACCACCTACGCCGTGGCCTGCAACCTGATCGAGATCGGCAACAGCAACTGGTCCGGGTACGACCTGGACGACCTGCACGACGCCTTCCTGAGCCACGCGCCCCAAGACGGGACGTTCGGCCCGGACCAGCACGAGGCCAAATGGGCGTCAGCCCTCAACCGTGTCGACGGAGGCGGTCGCCGTCCCCTCTCGACCCCGGAGGAGGACTTCGCCGAGCCGCTAGAGACGGAGCCCGACCCTCTCTTCGACGCGACTCCCGTCCTGGCCCACATCCGGCAGGCCGCGCACTCACGCATGGTCAGCGCTCCGGCCTTGCTCTGCTACGTGCTGGGTCGGGTACTGGCTGAAGTCGACCCGAGAGTCCAACTTCCCCCGGTGATCGGCAGCAAGGCTGCTCTCAATCTCGGCATAGCTGTCGTGGGCGGGTCCGGAGCCGGCAAGAGCGCGCTCCTATCCGTCTCACGCGAATTGCTCGGTCTGGAAGGGGCGTTCCAAGAGGACATCGAACGGGCGGTCGGATCGGGCGAAGGTTTGGTGCAGTCGTTCCTTGTCTGGAACTCGACCTTGAAGCGGAACGACCTCATCTCCGACCCGCGCCGTATTCTCACGGTCGACGAGGTTGATGCCCTCGGTGCGACACAAGGCCGCAACGGTTCGACCATCGCGCCGACGATCCGAACGGCGGTGTCGGGTGGTGCCCTCGGGCAAGAAAACGCCACGGCCGAACGCAAGCGTCATGTGGGGGCGGGGTCATATCGGCTCATCCTTCTGATCGGCGTGCAGCCCACTCGGTCGGGGACTCTGCTCAACGACTCCGATGCCGGTACGCCGCAGCGGCTCGTATGGGTGAAGGCGACAGATCCGACTATCCCGTCCACACGTGTGGACTGGCCAGGTCCGATCTTCGACGCGAGCGAGCACATGCCGGACCTCCCAGACAGCATTGAATATCCCGACCACATCAAGGACGAGGTCCGGACTGCGAGGCTTCGTCAGGCGCGAGGCGGAACTGGTTCGGACTCGACAGAGGGTCACATGCTGCTGACCCGTCTCAAGGTCGCAAGTGCGGTCGCTCTCCTGCACGGGGATGTCGCGATCACAGACCAGTGGTGGCGACTCGCCGGGCTGGTGGTCGCCGCCTCTATGGCTGTGCAGGCCGAGTGTCGCCAAGCGGTCGCTGAGCAGACCGTGCAGCAGCGCCGGAACGCCGGGCGACTGGACGCTGTGCGACAGGAGGGCGCAGCTGAATACCGGGACGAGAAGGAGATTCAGGGAGCGGTGGCTATCTGGCGCACGGTGAACAAGCACGCCAACACCCCGAAGGACGGCAACGACCAGACGCACGAGCCGGGCGATGGCTGCACCGACCGATGCGTGAGCCGGGCGCTGCGGAACTTCTCATCACGCAAGGAGATTCGCGTGCCCGCCACCCAGCAGGCGTTCGAGTGGAACTGGATCGAGGAAAAGCGCGGGCGGTGGTTCCCCGGCGGATCACAGCCAGCGGACACACACCCAAAGCGGGGCAGGTAGCTCATCACCTCTGGGTACTGGGGCCTCCAGTACCCAGAGGGTGGCTTGTTTCCGGCCGGAATGACATCAAGAAAATCCACCTTGAATATATGAAAACCGCTGATCCGCGTACGTATCGGCCCGGTTCTCAGAAATCGTCGGGAGGGTGGCGAACCTACCGGGCCACTCAAGTACCTCAAGTACTCAAGTACTCAGGCCCGTCGGCATGCCCACGTATTCGGGAGTCTCGGAAGCCCAGAAGCCGAGCGTCGCTGATGGTTGGCGACCTCTGGATCGGACCCGACGTCTGTGCATCGGCATCTCTCATGCGCCTGAGCCTGAGATCCCCGAATCGAGCAGAGCAGGACCAATCTGACGGCTAGGTGTCGAACGTGTGTCCGAGGTAACTTTCGTTCGCGCTGGTTCGTTCGATCAGCCGCGACTACCTGGAGGAGACATGGCTAGCAGACCAATCCGAGCGATCGGCTACGTGCGGATCAGCCGGGCCGACGAGCAGAAGACCGACGAGGAACAGCGCGTCTCCCTGCGGACGCAGGAGGCCTCTATCCGCCGCTACTGCGAGGACCACGGCTGGGAGCTGCTCGTCGTTCACGAGGACTTCGCCAAGACCGGGGCGAACGAGGACCGTAGCGGCTACACAGCTGCCCTGTCCCTGCTCAACGGGGGCAAGGCCGACCGGCTCGTGGTGGTTCGACTAGACCGCATCAGCCGGGAGGCCGACGTCCTCCTTGGCCTCATGAAGAAGGGCCGCTACAAGTGGTCCATCGCCGCGACCGAGCAGAGCATCGACACATCGTCGGCGGGCGGCTGGCTGGCTGCGGCGATGTTCGCGGTGATCGCGGAACACGAGAGGCTCCAGCTCGGCGAGCGGACCGCCTCCGTGCTGGCGCACAAGAAGCGGGAGAAGGGCATCGTCCCCGGTCCCAAGTCGTCGGTCCCCACGCAGGTAGACGACTACATCGCCAGGCTCCACAGCAAGGGACTGTCGGCCTCGGCCATCGCTCGCAGACTGGACGAGGACGGCATCCCTCGCCCGGGCTCGGCCAAGACATGGCACCACAAGCAGGTGCTCGCCGCCGTGCAGCGCGTAGGGCTCCGTGCCCTACAGCAGTCGACCACCTGAGGACGGCCCGAGAACGGCTTCTCCAGCCCGATCTCCTACTGCCATGGGCAAGCCCAACCCGAGGCGCTCGGCGCGCCGGAGGAGGGAGAACCCCGCCACCGTTCCAGACACAGGCTATAGTTGAACCGTCAACCTCCCTCCTGGTCGACAGACGAAGCCGCGTAGCGCGCGGGGTCCAGACGGACCGAACACGCAAGGTCACCCTCTCCGAGTGACGGGGGCAGTTGCTCCACATCGAACGACCGGCCAGTCGGCCGATGTGTCGAGCAACTGCCCCCAACTCACTTCTCGCAAGGAGACCAGCCACCATGGCTCGCGGATACAACTCTTTCGCCGACGTCCTGCGGACCACCGCGGACGGTCGCGACTTCAACGCTCTCTACGACGAGTTCGTGGCTGCGGCCACCCTCGCCAACGAGCAGCAGCAGCGCTTCGTCGACCTGCTCACCTACTCGACCTCTGCCCCCGTCGTCTCGGTTCTCCAGACGCTCGGGACCGGTGACTTCGCCTTCGAGGAGGCCAGCGAGTTCGGCGTTCCCCAGGCCAAGCGCATCAACCCCTCGACGCTCGACATGGGCGCCACGTTCCGCTGGTATGACAGCCGGGTGGGGTGGACCTGGCAGTACCTCGCAGACGCCACGGCTGCCGAGTTGGAGGCGAGTACCAACGCCGTCATCAACGCCGACGCGGACCTGGTGTTCGGCAAGGTCATGGGGACGCTGTTCCGCGACTCCAACCGCACCGTCACCGACAAGAACCAGACCTTCACGGTCCACGCGTTCGCCAACGGGGATGGTTGGGTTCCCCCGACCTACGCGGCCAACACGTTCTCCGGCACGCACACCCACTACCGGACGTCCGGCGCAGCCACCATCACCAGTGGCGACATGGACGAGATCATCGCGGACTTCAAGTCCCACGGGTACTCGGCTGAGAACGGCTCGCAGATCGTCCTGTTCGTCAACGCACAGGAGGGCGAAGTCGTGTCGACCTTCCGCGTGGCGACCGGAGCCAAGGCCGACTTCATCCCGGCGCAGGGTGCTCGGTTCTACTCCTCCAACCAGTTGGTGGGTGACCAGCCGGCTGCCACGTTCGCGGGCTTCCAGGTCAAGGGTGCCTACGACGAGGCGCTGATCGTGGAGTCCAGCCGCATCCCGGCTGGGTACGTGGCCGCCCTGGTCTCCGGCGGGTCCAACCTGCCGAGCAACCCGATCATGCTGCGAGAGCACAAGCGGCTGAAGGGCCTGCAACTGGTCGCGGGCCAGAACGCCGACTACCCGCTCGTCAACTCCTACTGGGTGCGCGGCTTTGGCACCGGCGTCCGGCACCGCCTGGCGGGCATGGTCATGCAGATCACGGCCTCCGCCTCGTACACCGCCCCGGCGCTGTACACCGCCTGATCCCCGGCTCGGCGGGAGGGTTTTGCAGCCCTTACCTCCCGCCGAGCCGGTCCAAGGCTGCAAGGGCTGCAGCACAAGGAGATTCGCCATGACTACCTCCGCAATCGAGGACGCAACCCGGCTCCTCCCCTGGATCGAGTCCAACAGCCTCGTCCTCAACGATCCCCAAATCGAGGCACGTCTAGTCGCTGCCCTCGCCGGGCAGGTCGACCCCGAACTGGCGTGCCGCACACCGCTGCTGCGGCACTGCAACCCAGACGTGCCCGCCGTGCCGCTGCTGGACCTGGTCCTCCGTGGCACGGTTGACCACCTGGTCACGCAATGCGACCGCTGCGACGGCGACGTGGAGGAACGCGGCGGTGGCTGGACGCTGCTGGTGCCGATGGGTGGCTCCGTGGTCGTGTTCCGCTCTTGCCGGTTCTGTCAACTCGTCCTCAACGACGAATACACCCCACTCGTGTGGGGGACCAATCCACCCGCAGGCCACCTCCAGCGAGCGACCGACGCCGGATGGGGCGTCCGTCCCGGTCGGACCTGAGCCCCACCATGGCTCGCCAACGTCGCGCCGAGGAGTGGTGGGACAGCCACCCGGACGTCCTGCGCTGCACGGCTCACTACAAGTCGAACGGGAAGCAGTGCGGCGTCCAGGCCACGCCGGGCACCAACGTCTGCAACCAGCACGGGGCGCTCATCCCAGCGGTGAGGGAGGCCGCTGCTCGTCGCATCCAGATGTCGGTAGACGACGCCGTCAAGCGGCTCCACGAGATGCTGGACGACCCGCAGGCACCGCACGCCGTCAAGGCCAAGATCCTGCACGACTTGCTCGACCGGGGAGGGCTCGGCGCGACCTCCAAGCACCTGGTCGGGGTCGTCACCCAAGACCCTGTGGAGAAGCTTTTTAAGCAGATCCTCGCTGACCCGGACGGGCTCATGCAGATAAGCGCTGCGCCTCCCCCGCTCGACCCGGAGTTTGAGGAGTACAACCGAGCCGCCCGCGAGGACGACTACCCATCCGACATCGTGGACGCCGAGGTTGTGGAGGAGCCCGTGCGGGCTCGACCCGTCATCCCGCCGAGGGCGATATCGGACGGCGAGCACAACACGACGCTGCCGCCGAAGCACATCCGCGACGACCTGGACCGGCTGGGCATCCCGTGGCGTCCCTGACTCTCCGGTCGGCTGGCTACACCCACAAGGCCTGCCCGGTCTGTGGCTGGCGGTTCTTCACATTCGACGGATTGGACGAGCACTCAGCCGAGTGCCGCACCCAGGAGAACGGTCGTCGGATCGCCGCCCTGAACAACACCCGGCGTCGCCGCTGCGACCAGTGCAGCCTTGTCTCGACCGTGGCTGGGCTGGGCATCCACCAGAAGGCCACCGGGCACACCGGCTGGACCGAGGCGGCATGAGCCTCGGGACCCTGCTCGCGTGCATCGTCAAGGGCTGCCCCTGGCGCGGCCCAGACCCCCATGCCTGCCCCATGCACACGCCTACGATGAGCCACGCTTGGGACAAGCAATGGATGCTGCACGGCGGCGTCCCTCGACGACACACCAGCCACCGCTCATGAGTAAGGGCGATTGCCGCTCTGTCTTGGGAGCTAGTCGTCTCGGCTCTCGAGGTGCAGACGCATAACTCCTACGTGGAGAGGTGGAAGGCCCATACGACCGGTCATATCGGCGATGAACTCCCGCGCGTACGGGTAGAGAGCGAACTGGCCTGTCGTCTGGCCAAATGCCGTTAGTTCCGATTCCGTGAAGGGGTCATCCGGCTGCCGCTCCACCCGAAACAACGCGTTGAGCCTGAAGTCAATGGAGGCGATGTCCTTGGGTACAGACTGTCGACTTTCAGAGTCGCCAAGGGTTGCCGCTACGTCTTCAGATTCATCCTCGTCGCTTGGGGGGACGACGTCGGATGTCACCGCGAGCGAGTACGTGCCTAGCACCAGCACGACCTCGTGTTCGCTGCTGTGCTGCACCTGAACGTCTGCATTGAATCGAAACGAGAATTGGCTGTCTCCCTGGTCTGGGACGGAGTCCAAGTCTGCCTGGACACCCCAAAGGCGGACATCCCGAAGGTCGACGTGGGCCGCAACCCTGGCCGCCTCCTTGCGGGCCGCATCAAGGCTCATGTTGGTCAGGCAGCCAGACCGAAGTTCGTGCGGTTCGCGTAGGCCGCCGCCCAAGCGACCGACCCGTCGGACGGGGTAGACGAGTCAACTCGGGTCGTTCGACCCGAGTTGCCGCTCTCGTGGTACTTGGCGACGGGCTGGACCCAATCGCACGCGATGGAGTACTGGATGGAGACGACGCAACGCGCCTCAACAGCGCGCGCGTATCGCTGAACCGTGGAGAGGCGCGGGTCACTGCCCTCGTTCTCGAAGCCTGCGACAGTCGACTGTCCGACGCCGATGCGCTCTGCGACCTGCTTCTGAGTGAGACTGCGATCCTTCCGACGCTCAATGAGAGCGTCAATGATCTCGTGCCTCTGATTGCTGTCCTCAAACGCGGCACGGTACTGAGGATCCTTGAGAGACTCCTCGATCTCAGACTCCAGGGAGTCAACGAACAGGTCCTGGGTAGGGGAAGACACACCCCTGTGAGTCGTGCTCATGAGTCCTTGTCCTTCGACAGATGCAATATTGGCGGGAGTTGCGTACCCGGTCCGAGTGCCATACGGGTGCAGCGAGAGACCGATCCTGAGTTATCGGTTGCAACCGATACTAGTGCCCAGCGTCGAGTGCATACAACCGGTATGGAGGGATCTGTGATGAAGAAGATACGTTGCGGGATGGCTCGAAGCTCAGGTCGGGGGCTCTGTACCGAACGTCTTGAGCCAGGCCTTGCGCCGCGTTACGGCCAGATCCTTCGGGGTTGCGTCTGTGGTCTTCTTGAAGACGTCGAGGGCAACAGCCCACTTGCCCCAACGCATGAAGAGCAGCCGATAAGGCGTGTTGCCGATGTGTGAGTACCTGAACTCGTAGACACCATCGCCGATGAACTTGATGTTCGCCCCGTCGCGCAGCTCACCCGACTTGTATCGCCGGCGCATGACGTCAAACTCGGCGCGGACGGCCTTCGGGACCTTACGCTCGTTCTCGTAGTCCTCTTTGGGCTTCGGCCGCGCTGTCGCATTGGCACGCCACCACAACCAGCCCACACAGCCAGTGGGCGAAGCGCCCGAGTTGCCGGGCTCGCTCGATCCTGCGGCGGGCTTGGCGGTCCGCTTCGCTGGACGAGTTCTTCGACCCCTGTCGGGCATCCCCGGGCTCCGGAAAGTAAATGGATAACTACATGGCTGTGACTTGACGGTCAGAAGGCTGAGAGTATCCCGGCCGAGCGCATCAGCGGTAGCGCAAAGGCGCGAGAAGAACGGCAACCAAAGAACGGGCCGGAGCCCCTGGCGATTGGGGTTCCGGCCCGGCCGGTCAGCGACCGGACTGATTCTTGGTGCGATCCACGATCTTCCACGTGGTCCCCTTGGGACCAGGCGGAAGGCGGTGACCCTTGGGCACGGTCACCTCATTGCCACCGCGGGCCGGGCGATACTGCCCGGACGACGGAGCCTTGGTGCCGGGCGTCAGACGCTTGTCAGCCATGGCTCATCCCTCCTTCCCAGACTGGGTCCGGACGGTGGGGCCTTGGTGAATCGCCCACCAAGTACGTAACCTGTAGGGTCGACTCGCTAACCACAGCAGAGAGGATCCCGGTCCGGGCCAAGACGCCCGCATCCGGGGTCTTTTCATGTCTGAGATCAGACTACACCACCAAGTATCGGTAATAACCGATACCTGCAGGTCAGAAGGACCGCGTGACGCCGAACGAGGCCCTGACCAGCGAAAATTCCGTCCAACCAATTCGACCAAGCGTTCGACGTGGGCGTGGCATGGAGACCTCCGGCCTCATGGGCTTACCCAATAACCATGTTGTTTCCTGCCCGCCTGGGTCCCGCCGGAGACCAGGATGTTCAGCCCGGCGACGACGGCGGCTTCGAGGAAACGGGCCGCCCCACGCGTCAGTGTGCCGAGCTTGACGAGGTCGTCGAGGTGGTCGGCCCGGACGACGAACTTGCGAATGTTGACGAACCAGTCCTGGCGGGTGATGTCGGGGATGACGACGTGCAGGCGCGACCCGTCGGGCAGCACGGCGTCGACGAACGGGCTGGACAGGTCGACCCGACGGCCGGAGGACTTCAGCATCCGCTCGACCAGGTCGCGGACCTCGTCGGCGGTCAGCATGGTCGTGGTGAGCTCGGCGATGCCGCCGCGGGCCACGAACACCCGGCTCGGCTCGTTGACCCAGATCTCCTCGATGCCCGGGTCGTCGAAGTACTTCTGGAGCGGCCCGAAGCCGGCCACCTGGTCCCAGACCGCCTTGGCCGCCTCGTCGGGGTTGGCCAGCGTCGGCAGCCCTCCGTGCATCGACCGCTCGTCGTAGTCGGCCACCGCCTCGTCGACCAGCCGCCGCACGGCGAGCGGCTCGCGAGCGGGGTCCAGCCCGGATCGGCGGATGAGCTCGCGAACCTCGGTCTCGACCGTCGCCACGGCGTCCATGTGCGTCCCCCTGCCCTCCAGCAGTTGCGTGTCCCCGCATCAAAGCAGCCGTGTCACCCCCGAAAACGGTTGTCCACAGGCCAGAGGCAGCGTTTTACCAATCCTTTGAGGAACCTTGACCAACCCCTTGCCGTATGCCGTTCCGTCGGCTCCATCTGCATCACCAGCCCCACAAATCTCGCCAACCACGGTGTGCCTCACCCGCACCACGAGCGGCCGCGTCTAGCGTGCCGGGAGCAGGCAACGGAGAAGGACCATGACGCGCGTCTGGAGGGATCGACACCGTGATCGTCAAACAGGACCCGGTCTTCGTGCGCCGTCGCCGGGTGGCCGCAGCCGGGCTCGCGGCCACTCTCGGCCTCGGAGCGGTCGGCGTCAGCCACCTGTTCGGCGGTCCCGAGACCGCAGCCCCCACCGCGCACACCGTGCACACAGCGGGGTCGACCGCCACCTCACTCCATGCCCAGCCGGTCGCCGACCGCTCGCCCAGGCCCACCGCGACCAACGCCGTCGCCAAGCCCACGACCCCCACACCATCGCCGGCCGCCACCCAGGGCAAGCCGGGGCCGTCGGCCGACACCAGGCTGGTCCGGATCCTCCGGCTCACGGGTGACCTGTCGTCCAAGTCGGTCGTGGCGTCCGGCCACGGCCAGGTCTTCGCCCAGAACATGATGTACCAGCACACGATGGCCGTCTTCGGCGCCGACGGCGCGCACCTGGCGACCATTCCCGACAAGGTCGACCTCGCGGCATACGGCGTCTCCGGTCATCCCGGGACGAGCAAGGGCGCACCCGTCGAGGCCGCGTTCAGCCCGGACGGGCGGACCGCCTGGGTCTCGAACTACTCCATGTACGGCAAGGACTTCCTCCCCGAGGGTCGCGACGCGTGCACGGGTCCGGCCGGCGCCTCGCGCAGCTTCCTCTACGCCGTCGACACCACGACGTATGCCGTGCGCTCGGTCGTCCAGGTCGGCACGGTCCCCAAGTACGTCGCCGTCACCCCGGACGGCAAGCAGGTCCTCGTCACCAACTGGTGCTCGATGGACCTCACCGTCGTGGATGCGGCGACGACCAAGGTCGTGGCCACCATCCCGGTCGGCGGCCTCCATCCGCGCGGGATCGTCGTCTCGCCGGACAGCCGCACGGCATACGTGGCCGTCATGGGCTCGGACAAGGTCGTGTCAGTTGACCTGAAGACAAAGGACGTTCGCGTCTTCGCCCACACCGGCCAGGGCCCGCGGCACATCGTCATGTCTCCCGACGCGCGCCTCCTCTACGTGACCAACAACGACTCCGGCACGGTGACCGAGGTCGACCGCGCCACCGGTCGCGTGCTCCGTACGGTCAAGGTCGGCGCCCAACCGCGCTCGATGGCGATCAGCAGCGACGGCGGCGCCCTCTACGTCGTCAACTACGCGTCCTCGACGATGATGAAGATCCGGGCGAGCGACCTGAAGATCCTCCAGACCGTGCCCACCGACTCCCTGCCGATCGGCATCACCTACGAGCCGACCCGCAAGGCCGTCTGGGTGTCCGCCTACAGCGGCTCGATCACCGTCTTCGACGACTCACGGCTCGCGCCGACCACCTGACCCGCGGCCCGGGTCCACCCCTCCCGGACGGCTGCGCCGCCGCCCGGATCGGGAGTAGCGTCGCAAGAGCGGTTCGATGACGAGCCCGGACGCCTCGACACGAGTGGGTGGTCAGCCATGGCTGGAGGTCCGAACAACGACGGGGTCGATCAGGCCCGGGTCCGAAATATCGTCCTCGTCGGACCGCGGGCATCGGGCAAGACCGCCCTGACCGAGGCAATCCTGTTGGAGAACAAGGCGATCACGCGCCTCGGGCGGGTGGAGGACGGCTCGACGGTCTCGGACCACACCGACGTCGAGAAGCGCCTCGGGCACTCGGTCCACCTCTCCGTCGCGACGACAGAGGTCACCGACGCCGAGGCGACGGGGGGCAGGGGGCCAGTGCGACTCACGCTCCTGGACACCCCGGGAATGCCGGACTTCGTCGGCGAGCTGCGCGCCGGACTGCGGGCCGCCGACGCGGCCCTCTTCGTCATCGCCGCCACCGACGGCATCGACGCCGGCACCCGCATCCTGTGGAGCGAGTGCTCCGCCGTCGGTATGCCGCGCGCGGTCGTCGTCACCCACCTGGACCAGCCGCGGGCCGACTTCGCGACGACCCTCGACGAGCTCCAGTCCGCCTTCGGTGCCGGGCTCCAGCCCCTGTATGTCCCCCGGGACGACGGCATCGTCGCCCTCCTCTCCCAGACCTTCCGCAGCGGCGGGTCGGGAGCCCGGACCGTCGTGGCCCTCGACGAGTCCGGTTCTGCGGCAACGGCGGACGCCCGGGACGGCCTCGTCGAGGCGATCATCACCGAGAGCGAGGACGAGGGGCTCCTCGAGCGCTACCTCGGCGGCGAGGAGGTCACCTTCGACGCCATCGTGGCCGATCTCGAGCAGGCCGTCGCCCGCGGCGCCTTCCACCCCGTCGTCCCGGTGAGCCCGCTCGACGGGTCCGGGACGGCCGAGCTGCTCGAGCTCGTATGCCGCGCCTTCCCCAGCCCCGCGGCCGGGGGCGGGCCCGCGGCATACGGGACGAACGGCGGCACCCAGCCACCCCTGGAACCTTCCCCCGACGCCCCGCTCGTCGCCGAGGTCGTCAAGACGAGCAGCGACGCCTACGTCGGCCGGATCTCGGTCGTCCGGGTCTTCGCCGGCACGCTCCGGCCGGACAGCACGGTGCACGTGAGCGGGCACCTCGCCCAGTTCAGCGGCCGCGACGAGGACGCCGCCTGGCACGCCGACCACGACGAGGACGAGCGATCCGGCGCCATCTCGACGATGCTCGGCGCCGGCCTCACGCCTGTTGCCGAGGCACGCGCCGGCGACATCGTCGCGGTCGCACACCTCGCCCACGCCGAGACCGGCGACACGATCTCCGACGCCACTCACCCCGTCGTCGTCGAGCCCTGGGACTTCCCGCACCCGCTCCTGCCCGTCGCCATCCGCGCGAGGAGCAGCAGCGACGAGGACAAACTGGTCAGGGGGCTAGCCCGGCTGCAGGCCGAAAACCCTTCTGCCATGGTCGTCGTCGACCCAGACACCCACCAGCTGGTGCTGTGGACGATGGGCGACCAACAGCTCGAGCTGCTCCTCGACGGACTCCGCACCCGCGCCGGGATCGAGGTCGACATCGAGCCGGTTCTGGTCGCCGTGCACGAGACCGTCCGGGCCGTCGCCAAGGGCACCGGGCGACACGTCAAGCAGTCCGGCGGCCACGGCCAGTTCGCCATCTGCCACATCGTCGTCGAGCCCCTGGGCGTCGGGGAGGGCTTCGAGTTCGTCGACGAGGTGGTCGGCGGGTCGGTGCCGCGCCAGTTCATCCCCAGCGTCGAGAAGGGCGTTCGCGCCCAGCTGGAGAAGGGCGTCTCGGGCTATCCGATGGTCGACGTCCGGGTCCGGCTGGTCGACGGCAAGGCGCACTCGGTCGACTCCTCCGACGCGGCCTTCCAGACGGCCGGGGCGCTGGCCCTCCGCGAGGCCGCCGCGGCGGCCGGAGTGCAGCTGCTGGAGCCGGTCGACGAGGTGGAGATCATCGTCGGCGACGACTTCGTCGGAGCAGTTCTGTCCGACCTCGCCTCGCGCCGCGCTCGCGTCCGGGGCACCGAGGCTGCCAGCAGCGAGGGACTCACCAAGGTCCTGGCCGAGATTCCGGCCCTCGAGCTGGTCCGCTACACGACGACTCTGCGCTCGCTCGGGCATGGGTCCGGGTCGTTCACCCGCGCGCCCCTGCGGTATGCCGCGGTGCCCGTCCACGTCCAGGACCGGCTGACCGGAGCAGCGACCTCCGGGTCCGACTGACCCCTCGGCAACCACACCAGCACCGGCTGGCGCGACGTACGGGTGTCGCGATTCCACGCGTACCACGCGCACGGCGCTCGTAGCATCGAGAGATGCCGATCCTCGAACGGGTCGAACCGCTGCGGGCCGTCGCCGGCTACCTCGAGGAGGCCCGCGCGGGCCATGGCCGCCTCACCTTCGTGGCCGGCGAGGCAGGCATCGGCAAGACGACCTTCGTCACCCAGGCCATCGCCGACGCGGCCGGACACGCGAAAGTGGCGATCGGGGCCTGCGACGGGTCGGCGACGCCGGCGCCACTCGGACCCCTGACCGAAATGCTGGCGCAGCTGCCGGCCGAGGTCTGGCCGGCGGGCGCGACCCGGCATACGGTCTTCTCATTGCTCGTGGACGCCCTGCGGGCGCCGAAGCAGATCGAGCCCTATCTGTTGGTGATCGAGGATGCGCACTGGGCCGACGAGGCCACCCTCGACCTGATCCGGCACCTGGCGCGGCGGGTGGACCACTGCCGAGCCCTGATCCTGGTCACCTACCGACCGGAGGACGCCCGGCCCGCCAGCGGACTGCGGGTCCTGCTCGGCGACACGGCCTCGGCGGCCGGCATCCGCCGGATCGACCTGCCACCGCTGTCACGTGCGGCCGTCGTCGAGCTCGTGGCCGACCACGCCCGAGCCACCCCTGAGGCTGCGCCCGTGGATGCCGCCCACCTGCACGACCTCACCGGTGGCAACGCCTTCTTCGTCACCGAGGTGCTGTCCGCGGGTGGGTCCCGTGCGCCGGCCACGGTCCGCGACGCCGTGATGGCTCGGGTCGCACGTCTCGACGAGTCCGGGCAGCGAGCGCTCGAAGTCGTCGCGCTGGCCGGCTCTCGAGCGGAGACAGGCCTGCTGGAAGACCTGTTGCGCGACGGGTTGACGACGTTCGACGAGGCGATCGACCGCGGCCTGCTGCGCATGAATGCCTCCCACGTCACGTTCAGGCACGAGCTGGGGAGGTTGGCCGTCGCGGACTCGGTCCCTGCCGGTCGACGGATCCACCTCCATCGCCGACTCCTGGCCGAGCTCCGGCGTCGAGGGGCCGACCCCGCGCGACTCGCCCACCACGCAGATGCGGCCGGGGACTCCGAGGCGGTCCTCGAGTTCGCTCCCGCGGCGGGGGCTCGCGCCTCGAGCCTCGGCGCCCACCGAGAGGCTGTCGACCAGTACCGGCGAGCGGTGCGGCACGCCCGGACGCTCGGCGACGAGCGAGTCCCGGCGTCGAGTCGGGCCCAGCTGCTCTGGTCGCTGGGCTACGAGCTCTACCTCACCGACCGCATCGAGGAAGCGATCGACACCGTTTCGCAGGCCCGCCTGATCTGGGAGGCGACTGGCGACCCGGTGCGCGTAGGCGACGCCTGGCGGTGCCTGTCGCGCCTGAGCTGGTTCGCCGGACGCAATGACACCGCCGAGGACCAGGCCCGCACGGCCATCGAGGTCCTGGAGTCCACGCCCTCGGCCGCAGCCACCGTCGAGCTGGCTCTCGCCTACAGCAACCGCGCCCAGCTGCGCATGCTGGCAAGCGACCTGGCCGGCACCCGCGAATGGGGGCAGCGCACCCTCGAGCTCGTCGACGAGCTCGATGACGGCGCCGGTCGCACCGAGGTGCGGGTCCACGCACTCAACAACCTCGGCACCATCGAGCTGGCCGTCGGGGACCCTGACGCAGGTGCCGCGCTCCTCCTCGAGAGCCTGAGCGGTGCGCGTCGGGCGGACCTGCACGAGCATGCCGCTCGCGCGTACTGCAACCTGGCGTCGACCGCCGTGCTCCAGCGCCGTCACGACGACGCGGACCGATACCTCGTGGAGGGCATCGACTACTGCATCGACCGGGACCTGGACACGTGGACCCTCTACCTGCAGGGCTGGAAGGCGACCCATCACCTCGACCGCGGTGAGCACGAGGCGTCGAGGCGGATGGCCGAGACGGTGCTGCGCCGCGGCGACCTGGCGTCGATCGGCGTCATCGAGCCACTGGTAACCCTGGCACAGCTCACCGCTCGCCTCGGAGAGCCTGATCCCGAGCGGTTCACCGACCGTGCTGCCGAGCTGGCCAAGGACATGCGAGAGGTCCAACGGATCGCGCCGGTCATCGCCGCGCGATGCGAGGTGGCGTGGGTGTCCGGGCATCCGGAGCGGGCACAGGAGATCGCCACCGAGGCGTGGCCCGGCATCGCCGATGCGGACTGCACCTGGAACCGCGGGGCCATTGCGCGTTGGTGCGTGGGGATCGACGACGGAGGGCGCCCGGTGGCGGCGCCGTTCGCCGCGGAGTCCGCCGGCCGGTGGCGCGAGGCGGCCGACCTCTGGGGCGCCCTCGGCTGTCCCTTCGAAAGCGGGTTGGCGCTCGCCCGCAGCGGCGAGCGCGACCTGATCACCGAGGCGACCAGCATCTTCGAGCGGATCGGCGCCCACGGGGCAGCCGATCGTGCGCGGGCCCTGCTGCGGGCGCACGGCTGGGCTGCGCCACGAGCCACGCGTCCCTCGACCCGCGCCAACCCGGCCGGCCTGACGCCGCGTGAGGCGGAAGTGTTGACCCTGGTCGAGGACGGTCTGACCGACGCGGCCATAGCCGCACGCCTGTTCATCTCCAGTCGGACGGCCGAGCACCACGTCGCTGCGATCCTCGCCAAGCTCGGGGTCTCCAGCCGGCGGGACCTCGGCGGCCGCCTGGGTAGGTACCCCGTCACAGATGGGTAGCCGCCACCCATGACCCGGCACCGATCCGGTGGGCAGGCTGCATACACACCATCCGGATCCACCAGGGCCGGATCCACGAAAGGACTCGACATGCCACTCTTCATGGACGTGCACTCACTCGGCGACGGCGTCACCATGGACGACGTAGCCAAGGCCCACCAGGCCGACCTGGCCACCCAGGGCAGCCACGACGTCAGCTACCTCCGCTACTGGGTCGACGAGGGCAAAGGGCAGATCTTCTGTCTCGTAGAGGCCCCCGACGCCGAGGCCGCCAACACCGTCCACCGCGAGGCACATGGCCTCGTGGCCGACTCGATCTTCGAGGTGCAGGAAGGCGTCTGACCGGGCCTGACGTGGCGGCCTGTGGAAAACTCGACGGCCGGTGTGCGCGATCGGCGTACCGTCCGCGGGCATGGACCTCCGGCTCACCATCACCCGTACCGGCGGCGCCCGGTCGGACGACGTCACGGTCACCGCAACGGCGGCGCACACCGCCAGTGACCTGCTGCACGGGCTGGTCGACTGCCTCGGCGTCGCCGGCAGCGGTCTGACCAGCGGCGGCCGACCCATCCCCCCGGACCGGCCGGTCGGCATACCGCCCCTCCTCGACGGGGCGAGCCTCACCATCCACGGCTCGGGCACCGTGCCGAGCACGCCCGCAGCTCCCCGAGCCGCGCTCGTGCTCGATGTGGTGTCCGGCCCCGACTGCGGTCACAGCCTCTCCCTCACCCCGGGCCGGCACGTCATCGGCCGTGACGCCGGCTGTTCCCTGGACATCGCCGATCCCTCCATCTCCCGGCAACACGCTGTCGTCGAGGTCTCCCCCGACGGCGTCCGCGTCACCGACCTCGGATCCACCAACCCGGTCAGGCTGCTCGGGGGCGGCGCTCTGGGTCGCCCCCTCGCACCCAACGATGAGCTCCAGCTGGGCGACACCCGCCTGCGGGCCCGTACCAGCGCCACCCGTCCGCTCGTCACCACAGCACCTGGCGACGGCACGCTGGTCCTCCATCGCAGTCCGCACGTGCCCGGTGCTCCAGTGGGTGCTCGACTCGAGCTGCCGCGCCGGCCGGTGGCCCCGATCCCGACCCGGGTCCAATGGCTGGCCCTCCTACTACCGATCCCGGTCTGTGCCCTACTTGCCCTGCTCTGGGGACCGCAGCTGCTCGCCTTCGCCCTGCTCGGACCCCTCGTCGGTGGCGGTTCGGCCCTCGCCGAGCGCCGCTCGGGACGGCGACGGTATGCCGCGGAGCTGGCTGACCATGCGGCGTCACGGGCCGCAGTGGTCGCCTCCGCCGAACGGGCGCTCGCAGCCGACCTCGCCGCGCGGCACCGCGAGCACCCGGACCCGGCCGAGGTGGCCAGGACGGCCCGCGAGCGGAGCCAACGGCTGTGGGAGCGGCGAGCCACCGACCCGCCGGTGGTCCGGCTGGGGCTCGGGCCGGTGACCTCGCGGGTCATCGTCATCGACCCTGATGCCGCCGAGCCGAGTACCCCGGAGGTGCTGCCCGATGCGCCTGTGTCGGTGGACCTGTCGGTCACCCGAGTGCTCGGGGTGGCCGGCCCGCCTCCTCGATCCACCGCCGTTGCCCGGAGTCTGCTCTCCCAGCTGGTGACCCTCCACAGCCCCGATGACCTCGTCGTCCGAGTCGTCGCCTCGGACGAGCAGGACGACCGTGACCGGTCGTCCGACCCCGGGTCCAGCTCCTGGTCCTGGGCCCGGTGGCTGCCCCACGCCCGCGCCGGCTCCGGGTCGGATCCGATCCCGGGGTCGGCCCCGGCCCCCGGGTCGGCCCGGCCCCCGGGGTCGGGCCTGCGGCCGAGAGCGGCTGCCGACGCGACGGCCAGCCCCTGGACCGTGACCGTTCTCGCGCTCGGCCCGGGCGCCGCTCGCGACCAGGGCGCCGCAGCGTTGCGAGCGGCAGCGGTTGACGAGCGGCAGGTCGTCATCGTCGTCGCGGAGCACCGCGAGGACCTGCCCGCAGCCTGCTCGGCTGTGGTGGAGCTCGGCCCTGACCCGGCCCGGACTGTGCTCTCCCTGCCGGGCGACGACCCTCGCACGGGAGTCGTCGTCGACGGCGTGTCCGGCGCCTGGGCCGAGCGGCTCGCCCGTCGCCTTGCGCCGTTGCGGGACACCGGCGGCGCCGTCGGGGTCTTCCCGGCGGAGGTGACGCTCGCGACCACTCACCCCGACCTCGCAGCCGGGTGGGCGCCGGCGGCGCTCGCCGCCCGCTGGTCGGAACCACCGCCGGGGTTGCAAGCCCGACTCGGCGTCGGCGCCGACGGCCTCCTCGTCGTGGATCTGGTCCGTGACGGTCCGCACGCCCTCGTCGGGGGCACGACCGGGGCCGGCAAGTCCGAGCTGCTCCGCGCCCTCGTGACCGGTCTCGCCGCCGCCTACCCGCCGGAGTCGGTCACCTTCCTGCTCCTCGACTACAAGGGCGGCGCGGCCTTCCGTGACTGTGCCCGGCTGCCGCACACAGTCGGCGTCGTCACCGACCTCGACGCCGACCTGGCTCGCCGCGCGCTGACCAGCCTCACCGCCGAGATCCGTCGCCGGGAGGCGCTCCTCGCCGCGGTAGGCGCGTCGAATCTCGACGACCACGAGCGGCTCCGAGGCCCCGGGGACGAGCGACTCCCCCGTCTGGTCATCGTCGTCGACGAGTTCAAGATGCTCATCGAGGAGCTGCCCGAGTTCGTCGAGGGCGTGGTGCGCCTGGCCGCCATCGGTCGCTCGCTCGGGGTTCACCTCGTGCTCGCCACCCAGCGGCCGGCCGGGGCCATCACGGCCGACATCCAGGCCAACGTGAACCTCCGCATCGCTCTGCGGGTCCGCGACCGACAGGACTCCGAGGGTGTCATCGAGGCTCCCGACGCCGCGCTGCTGCCCGAGTCCGTCCCCGGGCGGGCGCTGCTCAGCACCGGTGGTGGCCGGCTCGTCGCCTTCCAGACGACGCACGTCGGCTCCCGGCCGCGCGACGACGAGGAACCGTTGCGCGTTCGTCTCGGTCTCGACCCGGTCGGCGAGACAGCGGCCGGGCCGAACCGATCGCCGGACGAGGTCAGCGAGCTCGCCCTGTTCGTCGACCTTGCGCGGGTCACGGCCGAGCGCGACGGGCACCTCATGCCACGAGCGCCGTGGCTGCCCGCCCTCCCCCTGGCCGTGGCGGTCGATGCCCTGCCACGCCGGCCCGACCCGGTCGTCGACCGTGTCGCGCTCGGTCTGCTCGACTTGCCCGAGCGTCAGTCCCAGCCGGTGTGGGAGTGGTCGCCGACCGGCCCGACAACGATCGGCGTCGTCGGTGCCTCAGGGTCCGGCCGCTCGACGCTCGTCCGGACCCTCGTCACCGGGCTGGGCGCACTGGACGCTCCAGTGCACGCCTACGTCGTCGACGGCGGTGGCGCCCTGGGACCGCTGGCGCGTCTCCCATGGGTCGGAGCCGTGGTTCCCGAAGCAGACCGCCTCCGCCTGCGCCGCCTCGTGGACCGCCTCCGCGAGGAGGTCCGGCGCCGCACCGACGACCTCACGCGTCGGGGGCTGACCACCCTTCCCGAATGGCACCAGGCAGCCCCGGCCGACGCACCCCCATCACTCCTGCTCGTCGTCGACGGCTGGGACGCCGTCGCCGAGGCGTCCAGCGGTGTGGGTCCTGACCTGGAGAGCATGGCCCTCGCCGACGACCTCCGCGCACTCATCGAGACCGGCGGCGCGGCCGGCCTCCGGACTGTCCTCACCGGCGGCCGCGGGCTCCTGCTCGGGCGCGGCGCCCGACTCTGTGCCGAGACCGTCGTCCTCGGTCGGCTGGACCCGACAGATGCTGTCCTCGCGGGCCTACCCGTTCGCCAAACCGGGTCGCCGGAGCCGGTGCCGGGGCGCGGCACCCGTCGAAGCGACGGGGCGACGGTTCAGGTCGCGCACCTCGGCGCCGACCCCGCCGGCGCCGCCCAGTCCCTTGTCGTCGCCGCCAGTGCCCGGCCGGCTCGCCACGGCGCATCAGGATCTTCGCCCCACCGTCCGTTCACGGTCGGACAGCTGCCCCCCCGGGTCCTCGTCGGTGACCTGCCGGCGGGATCGCCGTTTCTGGTCGGCCTCGATGCCGACGGTATCCCGCGTGGCTTCGACCCGGACATCGACGGCCGGCGACTGCTCGTCGTCGGTCCCCGCGGGTCCGGGCGCAGCTCTGCGCTACGCGCCGTGGCCGAACGCTGCGCGGCGGCCGGCCGTCCTGTCGTCCTCGTGACCAAGGACCGCCCTGCGGGCATCGCCCCGTGCACCCTCGTCGACAGGTTCTGCATGATCGGACCGGACGACCACCACGCCCTGGTCGCCGAGCGTCGCGCGCATCCCGACCTCGTGGTCCTCATCGACGACGCGGACCAGCTGGCCGGGGCGGCCGTCGAACCGGCGCTGCTCGAGATCGTCGGGCTGCTCGACCGTGATGGGGGCGTGGTCATGGCGGCCGTCGAGCCGCACGGCCTGGCCCGACTCGTGCGGGGGGTCGCCGTCGAGGTCGCCAGCCGCCGGACGGGCGTGCTGCTCGCCCCGACCGGCATCGCAGACGGTGACGCTCTCGGCGTGCGCGTCGCCAGGGCGTCCGGACCGATCCTGCCGGGCCGGGGCCACCTGGTCTCCCGGGGCGGGGTGACCGACATCCAGCTGGCCGTTGCCGAGGCGTCGACGGAGCCGGGACCCGGCAGCGGCCATCGCCCGCAGCCGGCCCGCGACAGTGGTCAGGGGCGGTCCGGCGGCCCGGCGCGCCACGCGGCGGCCAGCGCCACCAGCGCCGTGCCCCCGACGACGGCAGCGATCCCGGCATGACCGGACTGGACCAGGCTCCACGCGACGGGCAGCAGCAGCGCATTCCACACCAGGGTGGGCGTCCGTGCCCAGCCCGCCGAGCCGAACCAGCCACGGGCCAGGACAGCCAGCCCGACGGCCACGACGACGATGAGCACTGCGCTCGTCAAGGCGCGCGCGACACTGTCCTGCTCGCCCTTGGCGATCTCCCAGACGTAGAACGCCCCGACACCGAGCAGGCCGAGGGCGTGGACCGCGCAGACCGTGCCGGCAACGGCGGCTGCTGGCCCTCCCGAAGGCGTCGGCAGCTCACCTGCGGAAACGTCGGCGCGGATCACCTGCCAAGCCTACTGAGGAACATTTCACGGCTGGCGGCCGTTGGCAGGTTGGTGACTGAGGCGGTCAGGGTGCTTCCACCGGGCTGCCACCCACCCCGCCCCTCGCCATAACCCACCTCATCGTCTAGGATTGCAGGTCGGCCGTGTCTGCGCCGGCATAACTGCGTGCCCGGACGAGTACGCCCAACCTGCAAGAACCTGATCCGACCGCAATGCTGCACGGACATCATGACTGTGCCCGGTCCCAAGGGCACCCGTCGGTGGTCCGTTGACCCCACCCTAGGAGCCGATCTTCATGGACTGGCGCGACCGCGCTGCCTGCCTCGACGAGGACCCCGAGCTGTTCTTCCCCATTGGGAACACCGGCCCGGCGATCCTCCAGATCGAGGAGGCCAAGGCTGTCTGCCGCCGGTGTGAGGTCGTCGACACGTGCCTGAAGTGGGCGATCGAGTCCGGCCAGGACTCCGGGGTGTGGGGTGGCATGTCCGAGGACGAGCGCCGCGCCCTCAAGCGGCGCAACGCCCGCGCCCGCCGCGCCGGCTGACCGGACGCGAGCCAGGCCCACCGGCCCCAGGCCCGATCGACCCACCAGGCCCGCTGACCAACCCCGCCCGCCGCACAACCCCGCACGTGCGGGGTTGTTAGGGTCCCAGCGCCGCCCTGCCCTGAACAACCCCGCACGTGCGCACGTCCGCCGGGCCCTCCCCCGCAAGTGCGCACGTCCGCCGGGCCATCCCCCGCACCCGCGCGTGCCCGCCTGGGCCTTCCCCGCACGTGCGGGGTTGTTGGCGTCCCAAGGCCAGCTTGACCTGAAAAACCCCGCACGTGCGGGGAGGCGGGGGAGACCGGAGAGGCCGATGCTCCGCCGGCATCACCGGAGCCGGCCCGTCAGGCACCGTCGGCCGGCATCGGCCGCAACCGGCCGAAGAAATGCACCCGCGTCCCGGTCGGCTCGGCCGCCGACCATTCGATCCGGCCGCGAAGATCCTGCACGAGCGACTGGATGATCTGGGTCCCCAGACCGGAGGTCCCCGGGCGGAAGCCGCTGGGCAGGCCGTGCCCGTCATCGGTGATCGTCACGTCCAGACGCTCCTCGCCGTCGACTACCGTGCGTTCGGCGGTGACGACGATGTGGCCGTCGCGGTCGGCGAGCCCGTGCTCGGCCGCGTTCTGGACCAGCTCGGAGATGATCATGGCCAGCGCGGTGGCATCCTCGGCCGCCATCCGGCCGAAGCTGCCGAGCACTGTCGAGTCGACCCGGTGCTCCCCCGTGGCGACCTCGACGACGGCCTGCAGGCCGCGGACCGCGATGTCGTCGAAGTTCACCGTGTCCTGGAACCCCTCGCTCAGGGTCTCGTGCACCAGCGCGATGACGCCGACCCGGCGAACGGCCTCCTCCAACGCCGCACGGCCTTCGGGCGTCTCGATCCGCCGCGCCTGCAGCCGCAGGAGTGCGGCGACGGTCTGCAGGTTGTTCTTGACCCGATGATGGATCTCGCGGATGGTCGCGTCCTTGGTCATCAGCTCGCGTTCGCGACGTCGCAGCTCACTCACGTCACGCAGCACCAGGAGGGCGCCGATGCGGACTCCCGCCCGGGTCAGCGGGAGGGCACGCATCGACACCGTCGCACCGCGCGAGGTCACCTCCGAGCGCCACGGCGCCCGGCCGGTCACGACGAGGGCCAGCGACTCGTCGACGGGCGACTCGCTGCGCTGGACCAGGTCGGTGACGATCCTCGCCAGGTTCCGGTCCATGACCGTCTCGTGGTGGCCCAGCCGGTGCAGCGCGGAGATGGCGTTCGGGCTGGCATACGTCACGGTGCCCTCGACGTCGAGCCGGATGACGCCGTCTCCCACGCGTGGCGCTCCACGACGCATCCCGGTCGGTGAGGAGGCGCTGGGGAAGTCCCCGACGGTGATCATCCCGATCAGCGCGTCGGCGAGCGACCGATAGGTGTCCTCCATCCGGCTGGGGTCGCGGCGGCTCGAGGTCGCGGCATGGCGGGTCATCACGGCCAGCGGTATGCCGCGGTGCACCACCGGGATCGCCTCCTCGATGACCTCGGTGTCGCCACGCATCACCGGAGCGTCGTCGCGGATGATCCGGCCGGTGCGGTAGGCCATCCCGATGGCCGGGTTGGTCGAGCTCTCGAGCACCGTGCCGACGACGTCGTCGTAGAACACCATCGGCCCAGTGTTGGGGCGGACGTGCGCGACGACCTGCCAGCTCCCGGCCGACGTCGGGACCAGCAGGGTGAGGTCAGCGAACGCCAGGTCGGACACGAGCTGCCAGTCACCGACGAGAAGGTGCAGCCAGTCGACCTGTGCGTCGGTCATGTTGGTGGACGTGCGCAGGTGGGCGTTGAGCGTCGGCACCTGTCCAGCCTAGTGAAGCGTGCCAGGTGACCCGGGTGGACCATCCGGCCTCCGCCGTCAGCCGGCCGAGCCGCTCCGAACGACCGAGCGGAGGGTCCGCAGGGCCACCGACAGGGCCGCCAGGTTGGGCGAGTCGAGCCGGGTGATCGCGGCCAGCGAGCGCCTTGCCCGGGTCAGGGTGTCGTGGTTGGTCTTGGCCCACGCCTCGAAGCGCGCCGCCGGGTCCGCGTCAGGCTTCTCCACCGGGGCCGCCTCCATCACGGCCCGGGTCAGTGACTCGCACACGGCATACAGGTCGTCGCGCATCGCCCCGCGAGCCAGGGCGTCCCACTGGTCCTCGCGGGGGAGCTTGGTGACCCGGGTGAGCATGGCGTCGATGCCGAACTTCTCCGACACGACGTAGTAGAGCCGGGCCACCTCCGCTGCCGACTCACCGGTGTCGGAGGCGATGTCGACGACGTCGAGCAGGGAGTACTGATCGAGCAGGCAGGCAGCCCGGAGCGCGAGGTCGGCGGGTGTGCCCTGCTTCTCCAGCTCCTTGGCACGGCGCTCGAGCCGCTTGAGCTCGACGCCCCTGAGCAGCTCGGGAATCCGCGGCCCGAGGTCAGCGACGACCGGCCCGAACCGGCCGATCTCGGCGGCGATGTCCAGGTGTGCGGGCCGGGAAGCGAGGAACCACCGGACGGACCTGTCGAGCAGCCGCCGGAACTCCAGGTAGAGCTGGGTCTGCGCCGCGGTGGGGACGACGTTGTCCAGTGCCTCGACGGCGGCGACGAACGAGGACAGACCGAAGACCTCGCGGCATACGACGAAGGCACGGGCGATCTGCTCGGGCGTCGCGCCGGTCTCCTCCATCGCCCGGAAGACGAAGGTGATGCCGCCCCGGTTGACCATGGAGTTGGCGACGGCGTTGGTGACGATCTCGCGGCGCAGCGGGTGCTCGGCCAGCTTGCCGGCGTAACGCTCACGCATCGGTGTCGGGAAGTAGTCGGCCAGGGTCTGCCGGAACCACGGGTCGTCGGGCAGGTCGGTCGGCAGCAGGTCGTGCTTGAGGGCGAGCTTGGCGTAGGCGACGAGGACGGAGAACTCCGGAGACTTCAGCCCGAGGCCCTCGCGCGCTCGACCCGCGAGCTCGGCGTCACTGGGCAGGAACTCCAGCGCGCGGTCCAGGTCACCGCGGTCCTCCAGCCAGTGGATGAGCCGCTGGTGGACCGAGAGCATCGGGGCCTCCTGCGCCCGGGCGTTGCCGAGGAGGACGTTCTGCTCGTAGTTGTCCCGCAGCACCTGGTGGGCCACCTCGTCGGTCATGGAGGCGAGGAAGACGTTGCGCGACTCGGTGTCCAGGCCGCCGTCGCGGACGACGTCGCCGAGGCAGATCTTGATGTTGACCTCGTGGTCGGAGGTGTCGACGCCGGCCGAGTTGTCGATGGCGTCGGTGTTGACGCGGACCCCGTGCAAGGCCGCCTCGATGCGCCCCAGCTGGGTGAGGCCCAGGTTGCCGCCCTCACCGACCACCTTGCTGCGCAACGCCTTTCCGTCCACGCGGATGGCATCGTTGGCCCGGTCGCCCACCTCGGCATCGGACTCGGTCGACGCCTTGACGTAGGTGCCGATGCCGCCGTTCCACAGGAGGTCGACGGGGGCGAGCAGGATCGCCTTCATGAGCTCGGCAGGGGTGAGCGAAGTGACGTTCTTCAGGCCGAGCGCCTCGGCCATCTGCGGGGAGACGGGGATCGACTTGAGCGACCGCGGGAAGACCCCGCCACCCTCGCTGATGAGCGAGGTGTCGTAGTCGGCCCACGACGAACGGGGCAGGTCGAAGAGCCGCTGGCGCTCCGGGAACGACTGTGCCGCAACGGGATTGGGGTCGATGAAGATGTGCCGGTGGTCGAACGCCGCCACGAGCCGGATGTGCTCGGAGAGCAGCATGCCGTTGCCGAAGACGTCGCCACTCATGTCACCGACACCGACAACCGTGAAGTCCTCGGTCTGGCTGTCGACGCCCATCTCACGGAAGTGCCGCTTGACCGACTCCCACGCGCCGCGGGCGGTGATCCCCATCGCCTTGTGGTCGTAGCCGGCCGACCCCCCGGAGGCAAACGCGTCGTCGAGCCAGAACCCGTAGGACTGCGCGACCCCGTTGGCGATGTCGGAGAACGTGGCCGTCCCCTTGTCCGCCGCGACGACGAGGTATGGGTCGTCGCCGTCGTGCCGCACCACGTCGCGGGGCGCGTCGACCGCGCCACCGACCCGGTTGTCGGTCACGTCGAGAAGGCCGGAGATGAAGGTCTTGTATGCCGCGATGCCCTCGCCGAGCCAGGCATCACGATCGAGGCCGGGATCGGGCAGCTGCTTGGGGAAGAAGCCACCCTTGGACCCCGTCGGCACGATGACGGCGTTCTTGACCATCTGCGCCTTGACCAGGCCGAGCACCTCGGTGCGGAAGTCCTCGCGTCGGTCGCTCCAGCGCAACCCGCCGCGGGCGACCGGCCCGAAGCGCAGGTGAACTCCCTCCACCCTCGGGCTGTAGACCCAGATCTCGAACTTCGGCCGGGGGGCCGGCAGGTCGGGGATGGCCCGCGGGTCGAGCTTGAGCGAGACATAGGACTTGGGCCGGCCGTCGGCGTCGGGTTGGTAGTAGTTGGTCCGCAGTCCGGCCTGGATGACGGCGAGAAAGGCCCGGATGATCCGGTCCTGGTCCAGCGAGGTCACCCCGTCGAGCGCGGCGAGCACCTTGCCGGCCACCGCCTCGACCGCGGCGTCCCGCACCGAGCTCGCCTGTCCGGCATACGAGCTGGGGTCGAACCGGGTCTCCCACAGCTCGACGAGGAGCCGCGCGATGTCGCCGTTGGCGACCAGGGTGCTCTCGAGGTAGTCCTGGCTGAAGGTGCCGCGGGTCTGGCGGAGGTACTTGGCGACGGTGCGCAGGATGACGACCTGTCGCCAGCTCAGCCCGGCCCCGAGGACGAGCGCGTTGAAGCCGTCGGACTCGGCCCGACCGTCCCACACCGCGGCGAAGGCGCCCTCGAAGAGCTGGCGCATCTCCTCGTGCGGGAGCTGGGCCCAGGTGTTCTCGGACGCGACCCGAAGGCCGAAGTCGTAGACGTGCAGCTGGGTCCCGTCTGTGCGGGTGACCTCGTAGGGCTGCTCGTCGACGACCTCTACGCCGAGGTGGGTGAAGAGGGGCAGCACCTTGGTCAGGGAGATGGTCCGCCGGCGGAACAGCTTGAACCGCCGCATGCCGTTGGGGCTGTCACCCTTGTAGAGGGTGAGGTCGGTGCGCTCTGGGTCGTCGACGTCGGACGCGACCGCCTCGAGGTGCAGGATGTCGGCCAGCGTCGAGGCCATCCCGAACCGCTGCTCGTATGCCGTGGAGAAGGCCTTGCCGTACTGCATGCGCAGCTGGGCGCCCTGGTCCTCGTCGTAGGTGTCGCGGGCGGCGGCCTGGAGCTTCTCGTCCCAGGTGCGCGCGGCGTCGACGAGCCGGCGCTCCAGACGGGCCACCTGCTCGTCGGTGAGGTCGGGGATCGGCGTGCCGGCCGGCATACGCACGACGAAGTGCAACCGGGAGAGGGCACTCTCGGAGACCCGGGTGGTGTAGTCGACCGACGAGCCCCCGAACGCGCGGCGCAGGACCTCGGCCATCCGCAGCCGGACGGCGGTGTTGTAGTGGTCGCGCGGGAGGTAGACGAGGCAGGAGACGAACCGGCCGAAGTCGTCGTCGCGAAGGAAGAGCTTGGTCGTACGCCGCTCCTGGAGCGGAAGGACGGCGGTCGCGACGTCGGAGAGGTGCTCCTCGCTGGCCTGGAAGATCTCGTCACGCGGGTAGTCCTCGAGGATCCCGACGAGGTCCTTGCCGGAGTGCGAGTCGTCGGTGAAGCCCGAACGGCGCAGGACCCCCCGCACCTTGTCGGCGATGATCGGGATCTTCAGGACCGACTCGGTGTAGGCGGTCGAGGTGAACAGGCCGATGAACCGGTACTCCCCCACGACGTTGCCCGCGGTGTCGGTGCGCTTGACGCTGACGTAGTCCAGGTGGACGGGGCGGTGCACGGTCGAGCGGGTGTTGGCTTTGGTAATCATGAGCAGCCGCGGCTCGCGCGCCTTGAGCGAGGCCCGCGCGGAGAGCCGGACTGTCGTGCGGTCGGCCGTCGGGTCGTTGCGGAGGAGACCCAGACCCGTGCCCTGCTCGGCGCGCATCGCGTCGCCGTCGGAGTCGGGGGTAAGGGCGTACTCGCGGTAGCCGAGGAAGGTGAAGTGGTTGTCGGCCATCCAGCGCAGGAACGTCGCGGTGTCGGTCGCCTCGCTCGCCGGATGCGCGACCGGCGGGTCGGCCACGATGGCCGCCGCGACGTCCAGCGCACGCTGACGCATCTTGGGCCAGTCCTCGACCGACTCGCGGACATCGACGAGGACCGCCCGCACACGCTCGGCGAGACGCGCAGCCTCCGCGTCGTCGACCGGGTCGATCTCGAGCGTCATCCACGACTCGCGCAGCTGGCCGAACGGGACCGAGTCGTCCCGGGCGTCGCTGCCCTCGTCGCGCGAGCCGTCGAGGATCTCCTCCAGGGTGCCTCGCACGTCGCGCCGCACCGTCACCACCGGGTGGATCACGAGGTGGACTCCGGCACCGGTCCCCGGTACCCCGGTGACTCCCTCGGAGACCGCCGCCGCGACGGAGTCGACGAGGAAGGGCATGTCGTCGACGACGACCTGGACGATCGAGTTGCTGCTCGTCCACCCATCGGCGTCCAGGGTCGGCCGGTAGACGTGGACCGCGGCATGCGCCTCGGCACGCTCGGCGGCCAGCCTGAGATGGTCCCGGACCATCCCGGCCAGCGCATCGGCGGGTTTGGTGCAGAGGTCCTCGCTCGCGACGTGCTGGAAGTAGCGGGCGACGAGCCCCCCGCGTGGTTCACCTCCGTCAGCGTCAACGATCTGTGCGGCAGCGGTGAGCAGCTGATCGCGGGAACGCGCCAGGGCGTCGTGCATGGTCGGGTTCGATCCTCGTCGTCTCGGTGTCTCCCGGAACACCACGTTGTGTTCCCGCTCGACTCTATCGCCGCGTGGCTGGCTCCCTGACCGCCTGTGGGTAACTCGCCGGTTGGTTCCGCGGATCTCGTTACAGTGACGAGGTGGCCACCCACCGCGTCGATCCTGCCGCCCTCCTCGCCGCCGGGCGCGCCCTGACGCCGCTGCGCGAGCGGGTGGCCGGTGCCGAGGACGACCTGCTGGCGGCGCCCCTCCTCGCCGGTGAGGGCGTGCTGCAGCACCACCTGGACGGCTGGGTGGACCACGTCGTCGATGCGCTGCGCGCCCTGGAGGCCGAGGCGGCCGAGCAGGCACTGGCCCTGCGCGGCGTGGCGGTCGACGGTGCCGCGGCCGACGACGCCGCCGCGCGATCCCTGACGGCGCGCGACCAGGAAGGCATCCGATGACCGGCTCGGGCGATCCCGGGTCGCTCTCGGCCACCGGCGGCCTGCTCCTACGGCTCGCGGCCGGGCTCCGGTCCGATGCGAGCCGGACGAGCGCTGCGTATGCCGGCCTGCAGGGTGAGTGGGTCGGCCGCGCCTCGGTCGCGGCGCGCCGTCGGGGCGACCTGCTCGTCGCGTCCGTGTCGACGGTCGCCGAGGAGGCCGCCCAGGTCGGCGCCCTCCTCCAGCGGCACAGCACCGATCTCGCGGGACTGCTCGACGAGGAGGCGACGACCCGCACGCGCGCCACAGGCAGCGGCTTCGTCGTCACCGAGAACGGGGTGTCCCTGGCACCCGGGCTGCGCGGCGTGGCCGACCCCGCAGAGGTCGCCCGCACCGACGCCGAGCGCGCCGCCCTGGACCTGGCGTGGCACGACGTCCAGCATCGGCTCGCGACGGCGCGGGCGACCCTGTGCCGCCAGCTGACCGCCTCCGCCGACCGGCTCAGCTCTTCGGCGACTACCCTCCGAACGCGCTGACGCGCCGGGGTCACGCGACCGAGGTGCGTAGCCGGCATACGCCATAGTGGGGCCCATGAAGATCACCACGAGCGGCGACTTCGCCGCACCCTGTGACCAGGTGTTCGCGATCCTCGCGGACGAGGGCTTCCAGAAGGCGCTCGCGAGCACGCCGGGATCGAGCGCATCCGTTGCGACACAAGGCGATCGGACCATCGTCACCTCTCTGCGCGTGCTGTCGACCGATGTCCTGCCCGAGTTCGCGAAGACCTTCGTCGGCAGCCAGCTCAAGCTCACCGAGACCCAGGACTGGGGGCCGGCCGCGGCGGACGGTTCGCGTCGCGGAACCCTGACCGTGACCATCGACGGCGTGCCGGTGCGGCTCGACGGCGCCCTGGCCCTCACCCCCACAGCGACCGGCAGTCAGCAGTCGGTGACCGGCGAGCTGAAGGCCCGGATACCCCTCGTCGGCGGCAAGGTGGAGCAGTCGGCCGCGCCTGCCCTCAAGGAGGGCATCGAGCTGGAGTATGCCGCGATCCGCCAGCGCCTCTGACCCGCCTCCCCGCTTCGGTTTATCGGGTCACCCGAGAAAGCCGACCAGTACACGGTTTCCAACTCTGTGCCTGTCTGGTTTATCGGGTCACCCGATAAACCAGACAGGCCGGGGAGGGGTGGGCGGAACCGGGATGGGGAGGCTGACGCGGGGTCAGCCCATGTGGGGGTATGCGTGGTTCGTGGGCGGGTCGAAGGTCTCCTTGATCGAGCGGGTCGACGTCCAGCGGACCAGGTTCTGGGCGGCGCCGGCCTTGTCGTTGGTGCCCGACGCACGGCCGCCGCCGAACGGCTGCTGGCCGACGACCGCGCCGGTCGGCTTGTCGTTGATGTAGAAGTTGCCGGCCGCGAAGCGCAGCCGGTCGGTGGCATCGGCGATCGCGTGCCGGTCCTGGGCGATGATCGACCCGGTCAGCGCGAAGGGGGCGAAGGACTCCATCTGGTCCAGGACCTTGTCGTAGCTGCGGTCGTTGTAGACGTGGACCGACAGGATCGGGCCGAAGTACTCGGTCCGGAACGACTCGTCGGTCGGGTCGTCGATCTGCAGCACGGTGGGACGGACGAAGTAGCCCTCCGAGTCGTCGTAGGTGCCGCCGGCGACGACCTGCACCCCGTCGGTCGCGTGGGCCCGGTCGATGGCGTCCTTGTGCTTGGCGAAGGCGCGGTCGTCGATGACGGCGCCCATGAAGTTGGACAGGTCGGTCACGTCGCCCTGAGGGAGACCGTCGGTGATGGAGACCAGGTCGTCCTTGATCTGCTTCCACAGCGACCGGGGCACATAGGCCCGCGACGCCGCGGAGCACTTCTGACCCTGGTACTCGAAGGCGCCGCGGACCAGTGCCGTGCGGAGCACGTCGGGGTCGGCGCTGGGGTGAGCCAGGATGAAGTCCTTGCCCCCGGTCTCACCGACGATCCGCGGGTAGGTGCGGTACCGGCCCAGGTTGGACCCGATCTCCTGCCACAGGTGCTGGAAGGTCGGGGTCGAACCGGTGAAGTGGAGGCCGGCGAAGTCCGGGTCGGCAAGCGCCACCTTGGAGACGTTCAGCCCGTCGCCGCCCACGAGGTTGATGACGCCCGGCGGCAGGCCGGCGGCCTCGAGCAGCTCCATCGTGATCTGGGCGGCCAGCTGCTGGGTCGGCGAAGGCTTCCACACCACGGTGTTGCCCATGAGCGCCGGAGCGGTCGGCAGGTTGCCCGCGATGGCGGTGAAGTTGAACGGGGTGATCGCATAGACGAACCCCTCCAGCGGGCGGTGGTCGCTGCGGTTCCAGACACCCTTGGCGTTGAGCGGCGGCTGCTCGGCGATGATGTCGCGGGCGAAGTGGACGTTGATCCGCCAGAAGTCGATCAGCTCGCACGCGCTGTCGATCTCGGCCTGGTATGCCGTCTTGGACTGGCCGAGCATCGTCGCGGCGTTGAGCCTGGCCCGCCAGGGCCCCGAGAGCAGCTCGGCGGCCTTGAGCAGGATCGCGGCCCGGTCGTCGAACGACAGCGACCGCCACGACGGGGCAGCCGCCTTGGCCGCGTCCACGGCCGACTGGGCCTCGGCGACCGAGGCGTTGCGCAGAGTGCCGAGCACCTTGCGGTGCGCGTGCGGCTCGCGCACCTTGATCGCCTTGCCCGTGCCCTCGACCCGCTTGCCGCCGATTGTGTGCGGCAGATCCCTTGGCGCAGAGCCCAGCTCGACGAGGGCGACCTCAAGGGCGGCCCGCTCGGGGCTCCCCGGGGCGTAGTCGAAAACGGGTTCGTTGACGAGAGCGGGAACGCGGGTGACGGCATCCATGCGAGGTCAGGGCTCCTTGGGCGCGAGGACGAAGGGGGGCGGCGATCTGTTCGCCGTCATCGTCCCACGCCACCAGCCGGACCGTGGATGCTGGTGCCATGACTGACGACCCGAACCGTCCCGACCGCAGCCACGCCATCCTCCTGGACGCCTTCGGCCGGATCGCCGAGGGCGTCCCGGCCGTCATCGACGGCCTGTCCGCGCCGCAGCTGCTCTGGCAGCCCGACCCCGCCGCCAACTCGATCGGCTGGCTGGTCTGGCACCTGACCCGCCAGCAGGACGAGCAGATCGCCCACCTGGCGGGCACACCGTCGGTCTACCGCGACGGGTGGGAGTACGGCTTCGGGCTGCCCTACCCGAGCGGCGCCCACGGCTTCGGCATGTCGGCTGCCGAGGTCGCCGCCTTCCGGCTGACCGAGCCGGCCCTGCTCACCGGCTACTACGCAGCCACCCACGAGGCCACGACGCGCTACCTCGCCGACCTCGAGCCGGCTGACCACGACCGGGTCATCGACCGGCACTGGACCCCTCCGGTCACCGTCGCGGTCCGGATCGTGTCGATCTTCGACGACGCCGCCAAGCACCTCGGCCAGGCCGAGTACGTCCGGGGGCTCGTCCTCCGCCGTCGCCCGGACTGACCGCCTACCCTGCGGAGCAATGACCAGTTCGCCTGCGGCATAACGGATCCCGTATGCCCCGTGGCTGGCTCACCCGAGGAGGCGGGCCACCTCGTCGAGCTCGGTCACGTCGTACCAGAGCAGGTCGTCGTCGCCACCGGGCTCCTCGTCGACGTGGAAGGAGACGACCCGCCGCAGCGGCACGGGACCCTCCAGGGCGACCAACGAGCGAGCCTCCCCCGGCCGGACCGGCGTCACCAGGACCGCGACCGTGTCGACATCGGCGGCCGCAACCACCCGCCTGCCACCTCCCTGCGCCGACGGACTCCCGGCCCCACTGTCGCGAAGCTCGCCGGCCGCGACGATCGCCTCGCCCATGGCGACGTACTCGCGCTCCTCCTCGTCGCCCGCCGGGAGGTCCGAGCGCAGAGCCGGCGTCACGGCATACGCGCTGCTCGGCGAGACCTCGCCCGACCGAGCCAGGTCGGCCACGTCGGCGGGCGTGAGCGGAAGGTAGATCCGGGTCTGCGTCATGACGTCATTCTCGCTTGCCGGGAGTGCCGGATCAGACCCGCTTGGACCGGTGGCTGTCGCGCAGCTCAGCGAGGGCGTCGACGATGCACTGGCCGAGGACGTCGGCGTCGGGCAGGGCGTCCCGGTCGGTGAGCAGCCCGTAGTAGACCCCGCCGTCGTAGGAGGTGAGCCCGATCGACAGCCCCTGACCCCGGCCGAGCGGCATGACCGGGTAGGTCGCGAGCAGCATGGCGCCCGCGGCATACAGCGGCTGTTGCGGCCCGGGCACGTTGGTGATGACCAGGTTGTAGAGGCGCCGGGACACCGCTCCGCCGAGCCGGGCGCCGAGGGCGTGCAACGTGGGTGGCGCGAACCCGCCGATCGAGGCGAGCGTCTCGGCACCGACGGCGACGCCGGTCTCCATCTGCTGGCGCATGGCGAAGGCGATCTGGTGCAGCCGCATCGACGGCCCGGGCTCCCCGACCGGCAGGTCGATGAAGCAGGCCCGCAGGCCTCCGCCGAGGGCTGTCGAAGCGGTGTCGGACTCGAAGCTGATCGGCACCATCGCCCGGACGGTCGTCGCGGGGTTGACCGGCTCGCCGCGGGTGAGCAGCCAGGCGCGCAGCGCGCCGGCAATGGTGGCGAGGACGACGTCGTTGACGGTGACGTCCTCGGCGAAGCGGCCCTTCATGAGCTGGGCCCGGACGGTGCGGTAGTCCGCGAGGTCGGTTCCGACCATGACGAATCGGCGGGCGCCGGAGACACGGACGTTGAGCGGCGAGGAGGGCGCGGGTCGCGCCGAGGCACGCGCCACGGTGGAGACGACCTGCCCGAGCGCGCCGAGAACCCGGGCCCCGGTGGCCTGTGCGTCGGCGATGCCGCCCCGCACCGTCTCGGCGATCTGGGTCGGCCGACGGACCATCTCCACCAGTGCGTCGCCGATGAGCTGGAGGTCGCCAGGAGTCGAGCGCGGCCGCCACGCGTCGTCGCTGACCGTCTCCAGCCCCTCCTCCGGATCCCCGGACAGGATGAGCTGGGCCAGGTCCACCGCGTTGACACCGTCGACGAGCGCGTGGTGCGTCTTGGTGACGACGGCGAAGCGACCGTGCTCGAGCCCATCGACGAGATAGCACTCCCACAGCGGCCGCTGGTGGTCCAGCGGCCGTGATGCGATCCGAGCGACGAACTCCTCCAGCTGCTCGTCGGTGCCCGGGCGCGGCAGCCCGGAGCGCCGGACGTGGTAGCTGATGTCGAAGCTGGTGTCGTCGGCCCACACCGGGTTGGAGATCCGGCCGGGGACCTCCACCACGCGTTGCCGATAGCGCGGGACCTCCGAGATCCGGTGGTCGATGAGGGCGATGAGCCGGTCGACGTCGAACCCACCCTTGGGTGTGTCGAACACCATGACCGACCCCACGACCATCGGCGTTGTCGGCTCCTCGACGTGGAGGAACGACGCGTCCAGGGCTGACAGGCGATCGGGCACGGGCCCATCGTGACAGACAGCACGGGTCCGGCGTCCCCGGGCGTGACGAACGACAATCGACCGTATGCCGGGTGCTCGCCTCAGACGGTGACCGGGACGAACCGCGCGGCCAGGCCCGCGAGGGCCAGGCGCAGCGGCGACTTGGGTGCCGTGGCGGCGAGGACGTCGCCGGCGAGCATCGCGGCGTCGCAGACCTCCGGCGCCCAGGGCAGGAAGGTGAGGTCGGTGAGCCCGGAGAACCGCTCGAGCGCCTCCCCGATGGCCCGCTCCGGATGAGAACCCACGGCAGCTGCCCGGACCTTGTTGACCACGACCGTGGGTGCCGGCGCCTGGATGACCGCAAGGTCCTGGACGCCGCGGACGAGGCGCTGCAGGCCGACCGGATCGGCGGCCCCGACGACGACGACTTCGGCCGCCACCTCCAGCGTCGTGCGGGCCACGGCGTTGCGGCGGGGTGCCGCCGTGTCGTAGCTCAGCTCCTCGTCGTCCTCCAGGCAGAACCCGAGGTCGACGAGGACGACGTCGGCGATCGTCCGAGCCTGCCGGAGTACCTCCTCGACCGAGGCGGCCCGCAGCTCGGGCCACCGGTCCGGGCGGGGCAGACCGGTGAGGACCCGGAGCCCGGGACGGACGACCGGCGCGAGCCGGGCGAGCACGAGGCGGTCGAGGGTTCCGTGGTCGGCCGTTCGGGTGGCGGCCGCGATGCCGGGGGCCTCGTCGACGATGGCGAGCGCCTGGGCGACGCTCGCACCCCAGGTGTTGGCGTCGACGAGCAGGACGGACCGGCCTGCGTCGGCGAGCTCGGCGGCGAGGTTGACCGCGACCGTGGTGACACCCGGTGACCCGAGCGGGCCCCAGACGGCCACCACCTGGCCGGGCCGCGCGGCGCTGGGCCCGGTGTCGTCGGCCGGGTCCTCCTCGTCGGCGGACCCCGTTCGCGCCGTTCCCCCCGAGCTCCCGGTCGGCGAACCGTCGGGACCGGCCGCACCGAACGGCATACGTCCGTCACCGTCGGTCCCCGGCTCCGAGACGCCGCCGTCGGTGTCCTCCGGCAGGGCCGCGATGACGGCGTCGAGGTCGGCCTCGTCGCCGTCGGAGCGCACGACCGCATCGATCCCGAGCTGGCGGAGCATGCGCTCCTCGGCCTCGTCGCCCGCACGGGTCACGCCGACGACGGCGACGTGATGGCTCGCCAGATCCGCCACCGCCGACCGGTCGAGCGCACGCAGCCCGGCGGAGACGAACGCGACGTCACCGACGCCCGCCGCAGCGGTGGCCAACAGGTCGGCCAGGTCGGCACAGCGCCGGACCACCGTCACCATCGAGGAGGAGTCGGCGACGCGGACGAGGGCGCTCTCGACGTCGGGGTGGAGAGCGACGAGGGCCTGACGGGTCACGAGCCGGTCCCCGTGACCGCCCCCGGCGCCGGCACGAGGGTCACCTTGGCGCCGTTGTCGATCGGGCCGATGAGCGAGGCCACCGTGCCGATCGGAGCCATCACCGAGATGGCGATGGTGTCGGTTCCCGCCGACCCGAAGCCGCTGCGCTCGTTCGGCTTGGACGCGACCGAGACGTTGTGCAGCGCCAGCTGCGGTCCGGCGAAGTCCCCTGACCCGGTCGAACCCTCCTTGGGTGCGTTGACGTAGACGTCGACGACCGACCCGCGGACCAGGTTGGAGGCGGACGTCGCGTCGACGTTGATCGTGAGCGGCTGGACCGTGACCTCGGCCCGCGTGCCGAGCGCCGACCGGGGCACGAGCTCACCGGGGCGGACCTCGCGCAGGACGTATCGGTCGGCTGGCATCGCCTCGGCGGCGCTGAGGTAGCCGCTCGTGTCGGAGCCGAGCTGGACGTCGACCCGGGTCAGTGCGTCAGGGCCCAGCGCCTCGCCCGGGACGAGCGGCACGCGCGCGGCATACATCGGCGCGCGGTCGTCGGCATGGGCCACGACGAGGGACCCCGCGACCGTGCAGAGCAGGACCAGCAGGACACCGGCGAGCAGGCGCGTGTCGCGCCAGGACGGCTTGCGCAACCGGTTGGCAGGACGGGCCGGCAGATCGGACATGCGAAGAGACCCCCAGGTCGACGGTGAATCGGCGTAGCGAAAGGATTCTGACGCACGGGGGCGACGATTGCGCGTCGGAGTTCCCGTGGCTGTGGACAACCGGGCCTGTGGACAACCTTCGCGTCCGCTGCGCGACGGGTTTTAGTCTGGGGTCGTGACCAAGCGCTTCCTCCAGCTCGCCGACGTCGCCGAGGTGCTCGACATCTCCGCTGCCCAGGCCTATGCGCTCGTCCGCAGCGGTGACCTGCCGGCGATCAAGGTGGGCGGCCGGGGTCAGTGGCGGGTCGAGGCGACCGAGCTCGAGGGCTACATCCAGCGCATGTATGCGCAGACCCGGACCTTTGTCGAGGCGCATCCGTTCGGCGCCGAGACCGACTGAGTCCTGCGCTCGTTTTCCGTATGCCGGGCGCGCACCTCTCCCCTGCAGCTGCGGTCAGCCGGTCGAGACGCTGACGAGGGCTGCGAACGGGATCGCCCGGGTGGCCCGGACGTTGGGTGCCCGCCGGGGCTCGTCGCCGTGGTGCAGGGCGATCTGGACATGGTCGGCGCCGACCGCGTCGATGGTGCCGGTCGTGATCCCGCCTGCGACGTCGACGACAGTGACGGTGACCCGGTCGCGGGACAGGCCGCGCAGGGCGTAGCCGACGCCGAAGCGGCGGGCCGCGGTCGCGTCCTCCGAGCGGGCGGTGAGCCCGTCCACGCCGACCACGGCAGCGAGCGGGACGAGCACCGAGCGCGGCGACCGGGCCAGCGCCAGCCAGCCGTCGCCGACGTCGACGATCAGGCCGGTGAGGGGGTCCCCGGCGCTCGTCCGGACCGTCACCTGGCGCCCGCGGTGCGCGGCGAGCCGGGCGGTGAGGTCGACGAGGGCGCGCTCGCGGCGGGTGCGGTCGGCGACCTCGGCGTCCAGCTCCCGGCGCTCCTGGGCCTCCCACTGCGCCTCGAGGTCGGCGAAGAGGCCCTCCCACTCCATGCGCGGAAGTCTATGACGCGCTCCGGGTTGCCAACCGAACGAAGGCTGCTAGGGTCATCCACATGCAAACGCAGGCAAACGCACACATCGAGCGCCTCATCGCGCTGCGCGCGCTGGGCATGGCCGTCGGCACCACCGTGCTCGCCGGGGCGCTCGCGGCTGGCCTGTGGGTGGTCGCGGCCGCGCGGTGGGCGGCTGTCGCAGCGCCCGGGCCGGCCGGCGTCGCCGATGTCCTGACCCTGCTCCTTGTCGCCGCGGCCCTGGTGCTCCTCGTCTGGTTCGCCATCGGGGTCTTGCTGGAGGCGCTCGCGGTTCTCCCCGGCGCGATCGGGCGTTGGGCCACCCGCTCGGCGCAACGGTTGACCCCGGCCGTGGCCACTCGGGTGGCGGCGCTCGTGCTCGGCTCGACCGTCGTCACCGCGGCAATGCCGACGACGGCAGTCGCGGACACCACGGGCTCCGGTGCACGACCGGGGGTCGTGGCGACGGCCCCGGACCCCGGTTTCGCCCCGCAGCCTGCGGTGTCCTCCGCGGCGCCCTCAGCCACCTGGACGGCCACCCGCCAGCCCACCCAGAGCGCCCCCTCGCCCGCGCCATCGGCGACCGTCCCCGCCGTCACCGCCGATCCCGCCGTCCCCGCCGTGGCCCAGTCCACGCAGGCGCCCGACCCCGGGTTCCGACCCAGCCGCCCGACCGTGCGACGGGTGGTGGCACCCACCCTCGTTGCACCGGCCGGCGGCCTCCCGGCGCCGCACGGCGTCGTCGTCCACCGCGGCGACACCCTGTGGGCGATCGCTGCCCGCGACCTCGGCCCCGACGCCACCGACGCCGAGGTCGCCGCGCACTGGCCCCGCTGGTACGCCGCCAACCGGGCCGTCATCGGCCCCGACCCCGACCTGGTCCTTCCCGGTCAGGTCCTCGTCCGACCATCCCAGGAGATGACCCGTTGACCTCGAGCTCTGTCATCCGGATCCGGCCGATCCCGGAGTCCCGACCACCGGAGTGCCACAAGTCGCACGCCGAGCTGATGGCCGAGGAGGTCGCCAGCCCCTACGTCCAGGACGCGCTGGCCGTCGACTTCACCAGACAGACCGACGACCAGCTCTTCGGGACCCAGCACACCACCCGTCAGGACCTCCCGGAGCCACGGGCGTGGGCCGCCCACGTCGGCCAGGCCGTGGTCGAGGTCTTGGCGGGGTCCCGCAACCCGGTGCAGCTGGTCCGGTGGACGACGCCGGACGTGTATGCCGTGCTGGCCCGCCGGGCAGCCCTCGTCCAGCGGCGGCTGGCGGAGGCCCCGAACGCCCGACCGATCTCCCGCCGGCCGGCGGTCGTGCGACGCGTGCTCGTCTGCGAGCCGGCCGACGGGGTGGCCGAGGCGACCGTCATCGTCGTCCACGGCAACCGGGTTCGCGCGCTGGCCCTGCGGTTCGTCGGTCAGGACGGCCGCTGGCGCCTCACCGTCGCCCGCATCGGCTGACCGGCGGCCCGCTTCGCGCCTCGGGTCGAGTGATCACGACGCGCGGGATGTGCCCGGCCGATCCCCGTATGTCGTGATCGCTCGACGCGGCGGGCGACGACCCTACGGGTTCGTCACCTGGGCGGGGACCTGTTGCAGGGCCCAGCGGTTGCCGTCGGGGTCCTCGAAGTTCACGAACCGCCCCCACGCCAGGTCCTGGACCTCGGAGCACTCGACGCCGCGGCCGGTGAGGTAGGCGTGCGCCTCGTCGGCGTCGGCGATGACGACCTGGATGAACTGGCTGGCCCCCTCGGGCAGCATCTGCAGCCCGACGCCGAAACAGAACGAGCAGGCCGAGCCCGGCGGGGTCACCTGGACGAACCGCACTCCCTCGAAGGGGATCTGGTCGTGGTCGACGTTCCAGCCGACCGTCTCGCCGTAGAACGCCACGGCCCGGTCCACGTCGGTCACGCTGATCGGGATGAGCTCGATCCGAAAGTCCATGGTTTCGTCCCTTCCTGGCAGGTCTCCCGGGTGGAGGCCGTGAATCCAGCCTAAGAACACCTCCGGTCACTTCCTGTCCGCAATGGCGGACGGGAAGCACATCGGCTCAGGACCTGTCGTCGGCTCCGTGGCACATCTTGTACTTCTTGCCCGACCCGCAGGGGCACGGAGCGTTGCGCGGCGTCCCGGCATACGGGTCGCTCCCGTTGGTCGACGCCACTGGCCCGCGACCGGCCACGACGTCACGCTCGACGACGCCGCCGTCGTCGCCGGGGGCGGTGTAGTGCAGCTGCTGCGCGGCCCGCGGCCGATCCAGACCGGCGCCGTGGACCTCGACCTGCCGCGCGGCATACGCCCCCGCCGGGGCCGGCTCGGTGCCGTCACCGGGCGCCTCCAGCGCGGGCAGCTCCTCGCCGACGGCCGGGGACCCGGCTCCGCCGCCGAGGGCACCGAACATCTCCGACACGTGCACCGGCTCCAGGGCGGGGGCCTCGGTGGGCTGCTCGACCTGGACGTCGACGTGGTAGATGAGGCCGACGGCCTCCTCCTTGACCGACTCGGTCATCGCCTCCCAGAGCAGGAACCCCTCGCGCTGGTACTCGACGAGCGGGTCGCGCTGGGCCATGGCTCGCAGCCCGATGCCCTCCTGGAGGTAGTCCATCTCGTAGAGGTGCTCGCGCCACTTGCGGTCCAGGACCGAGAGCATGACCCGGCGCTCGACCTCGCGCATCACCTCACTGCCGAGTGCCTCCTCGCGGTCGTCGTATGCCGTGTGCGCGTCGGAGAGGACCTCCTCGCGAAGCACGCCGGGGGTCAGACCCGCGCGACCGCCGGCCGCCTCGACGACCTGCTCCTGGGTGAGCGAGATGGGGTAGAGCGTCGTGAGCGCGGTCCACAGCCGGTCGAGGTTCCAGTCCTCGCTGTAGCCCTCGGCGGTCTCGGCGTCGATGTAGCCGCCGACGACGTCGTTGACGAAGAACCGGATCTGCTCGTGCAGGTCCTCACCCTCCAACACCCGCTTGCGCTGGTCGTAGATGACCTGCCGCTGGCGGTTGAGGACGTCGTCGTACTTGAGGACGTTCTTGCGGATCTCGAAGTTCTGGGCCTCGACCTGGGTCTGGGCGCTCTGGATCGAGCGGGACACCAGCTTGGACTCGATCGGCTGGCTGTCGTCCAGGCCGGCGGTCGTCATGACCCGGTCGACCATGCCGGCGTTGAACAGCCGCATCAGGTTGTCCTCGAGAGACAGGTAGAAGCGCGACTCACCGGGGTCGCCCTGGCGACCGGACCGGCCTCGGAGCTGGTTGTCGATGCGCCGGGACTCGTGCCGCTCGGTGCCCAGGACGTAGAGCCCGCCGAGGTCGGTGACCTCGTCGTGCTCGTCGGCAACGGCCTGCTCGGCCGCCGCGAGCGCGTCGTCCCAGGCCTCTTCGTACTCCTCGGGTGTCTCGTGCGGGTCCAGGCCCTTGGCCTTGAGCGCGGCGACGGCCCGGAACTCGGGGTTGCCCCCGAGCATGATGTCGGTGCCTCGGCCGGCCATGTTGGTCGCGACGGTGACCGCGCCCTTGCGGCCTGCGTCGGCGACGACCGTCGCCTCGCGCTCGTGCTGCTTGGCGTTGAGGACGTCGTGCCGGATGCCGCGCCGGCGCAGCTGGTCGGAGAGGTACTCGCTCTTCTCGACGCTCACGGTGCCGACGAGGACCGGCTGGCCCGCCTCGTGGCGCGCGACGATGTCGTCGACGACCGCGGCATACTTCGCCTCCTCGGTCCGGTAGACGAGGTCGGACTGGTCGATCCGGATCATCGGCTTGTTGGTCCGGATCGGTACGACACCGAGCTTGTAGATCGAGTTGAGCTCGGCTGCCTCGGTCATGGCCGTACCGGTCATGCCGGAGAGGGTGTCGTACATGCGGAAGTAGTTCTGGAGGGTGATCGTCGCGAGGGTCTGGTTCTCGTTCTGGATCTTCACCCCCTCCTTGGCCTCGATCGCCTGGTGCATGCCCTCGTTGTAGCGGCGGCCCTTGAGCATGCGACCGGTGTGCTCGTCGACGATGAGGATCTCGCCGTCGAGGACGACGTAGTCCTTGTCGCGGTGGAAGAGCTCCTTGGCCTTGATGGCGTTGTTGAGGTAGCCGATGAGCGGGGTGTTGGCCGACTCGTAGAGGTTGTCGATGCCGAGGTAGTCCTCGACCTTGTCGATCCCGGTCTCGAGCACGCCGACGGTCTTCTTCTTCTCGTCGACCTCGTAGTCGCCCTTGCCGGACTCGTACTCGCCGCGGGTGAGCCGCTGGACGATCTTGGAGAACTCGACGTACCACTTGGTCGGCTGGTCGGCCGGCCCGCTGATGATCAGCGGGGTCCGGGCCTCGTCGATGAGGATCGAGTCGACCTCGTCGACGATGGCGAAGTTGTGGCCGCGCTGGACCATCTCATCGACGGTCCACGCCATGTTGTCGCGCAGGTAGTCGAAGCCGAACTCGTTGTTGGTGCCGTAGGTGATGTCCTTGGCGTACTCGACCCGCCGCTCCTCAGGAGACATCGACGCGAGGATGACGCCCGTCTCGAGGCCGAGGGCGCGGTGGATGCGGCCCATCAGCTCGGCCTGGTACTCGGCGAGGTAGTCGTTGACGGTGACGACGTGAACGCCCTTGCCGGACAACGCATTGAGGTAGGACGGGAGGGTTGCCACGAGGGTCTTGCCCTCACCGGTCTTCATCTCCGCCACGTTGCCCAGGTGCAGTGCCGCACCACCCATGATCTGGACGTCGAAGTGCCGCTTGCCGAGGGTCCGCTTGGACGCCTCCCGGACCGCGGCGAAGGCCTCGGGGAGCAGGTCGTCGAGGGTCTCCCCCTCGGCGAGGCGGGCCTTGAACTTCGTCGTCTCCTCGCGCAGCTCGTCGTCGGTCAGCTTCTCGAAGTCGTCCTCGATGGCGTTGACTTGGGCCGCGATGCCCTCGAGCTTCTTGATGACGCGGCCTTCGCCGGCGCGAAGCAGCCTCTCGACGATCTTGGACACGCGTGGAGCTCCTTGAAGTGACAGGTGTGTGGGTCCGGGCAGGCACGGCATACGACGTCCTGGGCACGGACCCGTCCAGAGTAGTCGAACGGCCCGGACCGCCCCCACGTTCCGTCCGGTGCACAACTCTCCAATCGCTACGTTGCGAACCGCAAGCCGTGCGCAACGTAGCAATTGGAGAGTTGTGGACCGGTCAGGGTGGACGTGGGCGCTGGCGTGCGGCAGGCTCGCCGCCGTGAGCCGCTCCACCCGCATCCAGACCCCACCTCGTTTCCCGCACAACGTCCCCGTCCTCACCGACGGGACGGTCACCCTGCGCGCCCATGCCCGGGCCGATGTCGACGCGATCGTGGAGCAGTGCACGGACCCGGAGATGGTGCGCTGGACGACGGTCCCGCGCCCGTACCGCAAGGCCGACGCCCTCCGGTTCCTGGCCCACGTCAAGGAGTCCTGGGGCACGCAGGGCGGCAACCGGTTCTGGGCGGTCGAGTGGGACGACGGGTCGGGCCCGCGGTTCGCCGGGACGCTGGACCTGCGGCCGAGCCCGGGCCGGGTGGCGGGGATCGGCTACGGACTGCACCCCGCCGCTCGAGGGCAGGGGGTCATGGCGGCGGCGGTCCGTCTGGCAGCGGCATACGGCTTCGCCGAAGGGCTCGGCGACGGGCCGCTGGACCGGATCCACTGGTCGGCGGTCGTCGGCAACTTCGCGTCATTGCGGGTCGCGTGGGCCTGCGGCTTCGTCCTGCACGGCACCATCCCGCAGCAAGGCGGCCCGGCGTATGCCGGCCCGTCCGGAGAGCCGGTCGCCCGCGACCACTGGGTCGGGTCGCTCTCGGCGACCGCCCCCATGGTGCCGCACACGCCGTGGCTGGACATCCCGGTCATCGAGGGCGACGGCATCCGGCTGCGGCCGTGGCGGGAGGACGACGCCGAGCATGCCGAGCCACTCGACGGGCCCGGCCACCACATGCCGCTCGGAGCAGCACCGAGCGACCTCACCTTCGAGCACTGGCTCCTCGTCCGGCGCGAGCGCTCGGCCCGGGGCGAGGGCATCGCGTGGTGCATCGCCGACGCGACGTCCGACCGGCCGCTGGGTGCGGTCATGGTCTTCGCCCACGGTGTGCCGATCAGCCAGCCGGGTGCCGAGCTGGGCTACTTCCTCTTCCCGTCGGCGCGTGGGCGTGGGGTCGCCACCGCCGCCGGCGACCTGGCCATCGACCACGCGTTCACACCCAGGGCCAAGGACGGGCTCGGCCTGTCGCGCCTGTCGGCCATCACGGCGGCCGACAACGTGGCGTCCAACTCGGTGCTCGAACGGCTGGGCTTCGTCCGGTTCGGGGTGGAGCACGCCACCGACCTGCTGCCCGACGGGACCTGGGAGAACGCGTACCACTGGGAGCTGCTCCGCTCGGAGCGCTGACCAGCCCGGTGGCCGGTCGCCGGCTGGGCACTCCGTCACGCCTGCCCGGGTACTCAGCAGAGGTTGGGTCACTCAGCACAGCTTGCACCATCCGCTGAGTGGGCCAAGGTCTGCTAGCCGAGGTTAGCGGGGGTGGCAGAGGAAGGGTTTCGCGCCACGTGTGGGCGATCCTGTGGGCCCGGTTCAGCGCGGTCGCCATGGCCAGCGTTGCGGGGCTGACGGTGTCCGGCGCCTGGCTGGCCTGGATGCACGTCGGGACGTTCGGCCAGCTCGTGACCACGACCTACCGCCTGCTCCTGCTCACCAAGGTCACCCTGTTCGCCGGGCTGGTGGGCTTCGGAGCGTTCAACCAGCTTCTCCTCATGCCGCGGATCACCCGACTTCGCCGCGCCGGACACACCGAGCCCGCGCTCCGCCTCGCCGTGGGTCACTTCGGACGGGTGGTCGCCATCGAGGCGAGCCTGGCCACCGGCGTGCTCCTCATCGTCGGGCTGCTCTCGGGGTCAGCGCGCAAGCAGGCCGGTGGTGGCGCCGCTGAGGTCGGCCTGCAGGTTCTCGGGTGGGGCGGTCTGCTCCTGCTCGGCGTCGCCGTCTCCTTCGCCGTGACCGCCCGGCTCTCCCGGTCGATCGCCAGCCGCCCGCTCCCCGTCGCCGAGGTCCGAGCCGCCGAGGCCTGAGCGCACGACGCCGGCCTCGTCCGCGACCGCACGGCGTGCGCGCAGGACGAGGCCGGCAGTCGCTGCGGCCAGGATCCCGCCGACGACGAAGACCGGGCGCGGACCGACGAGGCCACCGGCAAAGCCTGCGGCGAGCAGGGAGACCACCGACCCGGCCCGCGTCGCCCCCATGGCCGTCGCGATCACCCGGCCGCGAGCAGCATCAGGGGTGCGGCCGACGACGACCCCGAAGCCGAGCCCGTTGAGGAGCCCGTTGCCGACCCCGGCCAGGAAGAACAGCGGGAACAGCCAGCCGACGTCCGGCACCAGCCCCGCCCCGCCGATGGTCAGGCCCATGCCCAGGGCAGCCCCCGCGAGGACCGTGACCCGGCGGCGGTCATCCTCGACGCGTCCACAGAGCAGCGAGCCGGCGGTGACCCCGACACCGAGGGACAGACCGACCAGACCGTATGCCGCGGGACCGGCACCGAGGACGTCGATGACGAGGAACGACTCCACGACGTTGGTGCCCTCGAGCGCCATGACGAAGACGACGAGCCCCACGACGAGCAGGGTGGAGACCCGGTCACGGCGCAGGACCCGCCACCCAGGATCGAGGCTCCCGGTCGAGGGGCCAGGACGCGCCGTCTCGCGCGCCTCGCGGACGGCATGTTGTGGCCCCTCGACTCCCCGAGCGTCGCCGTCTTCGGCTGGGTCGGCGCTGGCGTCGCCGACGACGGGGGTTCGACGCGCGCGGACCGCCCGGGCCGTCACGACGAGGGCGGCGAAGGTCAAGGTGTCGACCACGACGACGCCCCGGAAGCCGACCGCGGCATACGCCAGCCCGCCGAGCGCCGTCCCGGCCAGCCAGGCGGCGGACCCGAGCGCCTGCTGGGCGCCGATCGCCCGCGCCAGCCGCTCCTCGCCGACGATGCGCGGCAGGAGTGCGCCCCAGGCCGGACCGGTGACTGCCTGACCGGACTGGACGAGCAGGATGCACGTCACCTGCCACGGCAGCGCCGTCGAGACGAGCAGGCCGGCACTCCCGACCACCTGGACCGACCCGGCCACGGTGAGCAGCACTCGGGAGTCGCGAGTGTCGACGAGCCGACCGGCATACGACGTGAGCGCGACGACCGGGAGGGCGAACGCGACGAGCAGGACGGTCAGGTCGATCGGTCTCCCGGTCCTGGCGACGAGCACCGACAGGGCGATGAGCGTCATGGCGTCCCCGACCTGGGAGACGGCCCTCGCCAGCAGGGCGACTCGCGCGTCCCAAATCTGAAGCAGCTCCTTCATGAATCGTGAAGATAGTCCTTCACGCTTTCTGAAGTCAACCCTTCACGTTGCCCTCTACGATGGCGTCATGGCCACCGACCGCCGCCCCCGCAACACCCTCGAGGTCGACGACCCGCGCGCCCTGCGTGCCCTCGCCCACCCGGCCCGGCAGCGGATCGTCGCCGAGCTGCTGGCCGGCCGGGTCATGACCGCGACCGAGGCCTCCGAGCTGGTCGGCCTGACTCCGTCGGCCGTCAGCCACCACCTCAGGGCGCTCGAGCGGTACGGGATCGCCGAGCGCGCCGAGGACGGCGGCGACGCCCGCACCCGCCCGTGGCGGTCCCGGGTCACCGAGCTCAACTTCTCCCCGCGCAGCGTCGGCGGCGCCCACGCCGTCAACACGGTCATCCAGGCCGAGCTGGCCAAGCTGGCCCGCAACGTCGACGCGGTCATCGCACACGCGGGCAGCAACCCGCCCGGCAAGGACACGATCGGGCTCAGTGCGAGCCAGACCTGGCTCACCGACGACGAGCGCCGGGACCTCTTCGAGCGGATCGACGCCATCGTCCACGACCTCCCCGACCGGCACTCCGGCAACGCTCCCGAGGGTGCGACCCGGATGTCGCTCGTCGTCTCGCTGGTCCCGGTCGTCGTCGACTGAGGCGGACTGGGCGCTGCGGCGGACGTGGACGGTCAGCCGGCTGACGACGGCGCGGGTTGTCGACCGCGCGGCAGAGCTCCGGCGACGCCGGCGGTCAGGCCCAGCCAGTCGGCCATCTGCTCCAGCTCGGCGGCCAGGGCGGGCCGGGCCGCGTCAGGGGCGCCGGGCTCCCAGCTCATCGCCTGGACCCGCAGCACCCCGGCAGCCCGGTCGGCCTTGAGGTCGCACCGCGCGACGAGCGCGTCGCCGAAGAGGAACGGCAGGACGTAGTAGCCGTGGACCCGCTGCTCGGCGGGCACGTAGATCTCCAGCCGGTAGTCGAACCCGAAGAGCGCCGCGGTCCGGTCGCGCTGCCAGACCAGCGAGTCGAACGGGCTGAGCAGCGCGGTCGCGTCGACCCGCCGCGGCCGTCGAGCATCCACGTGCAGGTATGCGGGTCGCTTCCACCCCTCGATCGTCACCGGACGCAGCTCCCCCTCCGCCACCAGGGTCTCCAGCGCCGGGCGAGCCTGGTCGGGCTTGAGCCGGAAGTAGTCACGCAGGCACTGCTCGGTCCCCACCCCGTGTGCGACGGCGGCGATCCGGATCAGCTCGACGTATGCCGCCTCAGGTGCCGGTCTCCCCGCGGGGGCGACCGCCTCGTGCAGGTGCCGCGGGAACACGCGCTGCAACCCGGCATACCGGCGCTCGAACTGCGAGGTCCGACCCGCCGAGGTGATCTCACCGGCCCAGAAGAGGTGCTCCAGGGCGTTCTTGACGACGGACCAGTTCCAGCCCCACTCCTCGCGAGCGCGGGGCACGTCATGAGCGAGTGCCTGCTCGACCTGGCGGGAGGTCATCGGCCCGCGACGCTCGACCTCCGCACGCACGGCGGCGACGACGTCGGGCCGGTCGCGGGCCACCTGCTGCATGCCACCCCAGGAGTCGGCGAGCGCCCGCTGCATACGGAAGTCGAGGAGCGGCCAGGTCGACGGCGGGATCAGGCTCGCCTCGTGGGCCCAGTACTCGACGACCCGGCGTGGCGCCCGGTCGCGCATGGCGTCCAGCAGGCCGGTGTCGTAGCCCCCGAGGCGGGAGAAGAACGGCAGGTACTGGCTGCGGGTGAGGACGTTGACGCTGTCGATCTGGACGATGCCCACGGTGTCGACGACGCGCTGGAGGTGTCGGGTCGTGACAGTGCCCGGCTCGGGCCTGGCGCGGCCAAAACCCTGTGCTGCCAAGGCAACTCGCCGTGCCTGCGGTCGGGTCAACCGCTCCATCGGGCGGACGGTGGCGGGCGTGACGGGCGACGGCTCGGCGGTCATCCCTCGTCGATGAGCTTCTCGCGGACGGCATACATGGCGGCTTCCATCCGCGAGTGGAGCTGGAGCTTGTCCAGGATGTTGCGGACGTGGTTCTTGACGGTGTTCTCCGAGATGAACAGGTCGCGCGCGATGTCCTTGTTGGCCTGCCCCCGGGCAATGAGGCGCAGCACCTCCAGCTCGCGGTCGGTCAGCCGCGGGACGCCCGGGCCGGAGCTCGTCGGACGCTTGCTCAGCTGGGCGAACTCGGTGAGCAGCTGGGCCGCCATCGACGGAGGAATGAGCGACTGGCCCGCGGCGACGGCGAGGATCCCGTCGGCGACCTCCTCCCCCGGCATGTCCTTGAGCAGGTAGCCGTTGGCGCCGGCCTTGATCGCCTCGAAGAGGTCGGTCTCGTCGTCGGACATCGTCAGGATGAGGATGCGCGCCGACGGCACCTGCTCGCGGATCCGGGCCGCCGCCTTCAGACCGGACAGGCGCGGCATCCGGACGTCGAGCAGCACCACGTCCGGGACCAGCTCGACGGCGAGGTCGAGGGCTTCGAGCCCGTCGGAGGCCTCGCCGACGATCCGGATCCGCTCATCCTGACCGAGCACCATCTGCAGACCTCGGCGATAGAGGTCATGGTCGTCGGCCACAAGGAGCGTGACGACCGTCTCCGGCGGGGCGGTCATCGTCGCGTCGTCGCTCACGGGGGTCATCGTGTCACGTCGTCAGGACGCGGCGGACATGTCCTCCTCGGCCTCACGCCCGACCGTCTCGAGGTGGAGGACGCCGTAGGACCACCCCCGACGCCGATAGACCACGCTCGGGCGGTCGGTCTCGGCGTCGTGGAACAGGTAGAAGTCGTGGCCGACGAGCTCCATCATGTGCAGCGCCTGCTCCAGGGTCATCGGCGGGCTGGCGTGGACCTTCTCGCGGACCTCGATCGGCGAGTCGCCCACGGCGCCGAACCGCTCGGCAACCGTGCTGCCGCCGGCCGCGACCGCGTCGGACGACGTCTCGGCGCCCACCGGCGCCTGTGGCTCCACCCGCGCGGTGGCCTGGCCGACCGACTCCGGAGTGTGCCGGCCCCGATGGACCCGCCGCTTGTCGCCGGCCCGGCGCAAGCGCTCGGACAGCTTGTCGATGGCCGTGTCCAGCGCGGCGTACTTGTCCTCGACGCACGCCTCGGCCCGGATCACCGCTCCCTTGACGTGACAGGTGATCTCGACCCGTTCGCAGGCCTTGGCCTGCCGGCGATTGGGCTCATGGGTGACCATCACATCAATCCGTTGCACCCGTGGCGCGAGCTGGGACACCTTGGCCAGCTTGTCCTCGATGTGGGTCCGGAAGCGATCCGAGATGGTCACGTGACGACCGGTCACGACAATGTCCACGGTTCCTCCTGGGGGAGTCGGGAGTATGGGCGATCACTTGCAGGTGGATCGGCCGGATCCTCATCACTCGGCGGAGCGCCACCCCCTCCGGTCCCCCGCCGGCGATCCGCTCGTGCGGTCTCGGAGGCGGGGCGTGGGTCCCATGCCCAGACGCTAGCCCACCTTGGCCCACGGCGACAGGTCACGCAGCCAACTCCCCGCCGACATTCAGCCTTGGTCGGGACGAACCGGACGTCTCGGGTGGTCTGGCCCCGTCTGCGGCCGGCCGGCGCGCCCTGCGTTGGGTGGCACAGACGGCGACGGCGCCGATGACGACCGCGCCCTCCTGCCCCAGCGCCCGCGCGCACTCGACCAGCGTGGCGCCGGTCGTGACGACGTCGTCGACGAGCAGGCAGCGGAGGCCGGCGAGGTGGCCTCGGTGGGCTCGGCGCACCGTGACCGCACCGGCGAGGTTGGTCATTCGGGCGGCTGCCCCGAGGCCGGCCTGGTCGCTGACCCGGCGGGACTGGGCGAGCACCCGGGCCACGGGGACCGGGTCGGGGAGCAGCTCGGTCGCGGCCCGCGTCAGCTCGGCCAGGCTGTCCCGGCCACGGCGGCGGCGGGCCGCCCGGCTGGTCGGCGCGGGGACGAGGGCGGTCGGCGTGTCGTGAACCGCCCCGTCCGGGCCCGGGCCGGAGAGCACCCCCGCGACAGCGGCAGCCAGGAGCGGGGCCAGGACCGCACGGGCGTCGCGGCGGTCGTCGTCCTTGAACGTCGCCACGAGCGTGCGAGCCACCCCTTCGTATGCCGTGACCGCGACGCAGCCGGGCCACCCGGCCGGCTCCGGGTCGGGCGTCACCCAGGTCGGCCCACCGAAGCGCACGAGCTGGGCGAGAAGGTCGGTCGAGCAGGCGTCGCACAGGGACCTGGCCGGCGCCCCGCACGCGGCGCAGCTGACCGGCAGGACCAGGTCGGCGACGACCCGCACGATCGAGGGCAGCATCGAACCAGCCTCGCCCGAGCCATCCCCGCCCGGCAAGCGCGGTCCGGACCGGTTGGGGACGACCGGTCTCGTGTCACGGGTCTGTGGACAACGGCCCCGGGCGACCCGGCATACATCCCAAATTCGTCCATTTCCCCCGCGATGCGCCTCCGACGCCGCCACACTGGAGCCGACCGAGCCTGGAGGAAGGGGTCACCGTGCACACGGACAAGGCGCGCAGCCTTGCCCTCGAGGCGTCGCAGATCATGTTGCGCCTCCATCGGATCACCGACGAGCTGGCGAGCGGGTTCGACGCCCACAGCCTCGCCGAGTCCGCCATGGACGATCTCGAGCTGGCCGTCGACGTCGACCGGGCCGCGCTGTACTCGGCCTACGAGGGCACCCGGCCGGTCGTCCTCGCCGTCCGCGGAGCCGACCGCACTCCCTGGCCCGACCCGGACGGCGAGGGGTCGATCCTCCACCCGGGGTGGGAGTTGGACCGGCCGGTCCTCGCCGGCGACGATGTCGCCGGCGCCGAGCGGGTCGTCCTCAGCCATCCCCTGATGAACGGTGAGGGGCGACGGATCGGGCTCGTCGTGGCCGACCGGTCGGCGGATCGACCGTTCCAGCCCGACGAGGTCGACGCCTTCGCCGCCGTGGCCACCAACTACGCGCCGTTCATCGACGCCGCACTGCTGTTCAGCTGGCTGCGGACCCGGTCCGGAGCCGAGGAGCGGTCCCGGGCGGCCAACCAGATCCACAACGGCATCGCCCAGGAGGTCGTCGCCCTCGGCTTCCAGATCGACTCGCTGCGGCTGGGGACCCCCGGCCAGGACCCGGTCGTGCGCGAGATGCTCGACGGCCTGCGTGACGTCGTCACCCGGATGGTCGCCGACCTGCGGGCACGCATCTCCGACCTCAAGCTCGACACCCGGCCCGACACCAGCGTCGGAGCCCTCATCGTCGACCGGCTCCAGATCGTCGGCGCCTACACCGGGCTCGCGGTCCGCGTGCACCTCAGCGAGTCCGGGACGCGGCTGCCGGCCAACATCGAGGCCCTCGTCTACCGGCTCGCGCTCGATGTCATCAGCGATGCCGCGTCCGCAACGGGCGCCACCGCCATCGACTTGGAGCTCGAAGCCGGGCAGGTCGGGGTCCGACTCGCGGTCGGCCATGACGGGACGAGCACCCGGCTGCGGGGCGAGGTGTTCGAGCAGCACCCACTCGTCGAGCGCGGGGCCGACCTCAGCTTCGTCCCACCCGGTGAGGGACACGGCCCGCGGCTCACGCTGAGCTGGCAGGCGCAGGACCGTGGTCCACGCGGTGAGGTGCCCTGCGGACAGACACGTGAGCCGAAGCCCGCATCCGGAGAGGCCGCCCGGTCATGAGCCTGCGGGTGCTGCTCGTCGACGACCACGCGATGCTGCGCGAGGCCGTGGCGGGGGCCATGGCGACCACCCCCGACATGGAGGTCGTCGCCCAGTCCGCCTCGATCCGGGAGGCACGCGATGCCCTGCTGGGCACCAGGATCCATGCTGCGGTCATCGACGTGTCCCTGCCCGACGGCAACGGTCTGACCCTCGTCCGGCGGATGCGCGTCGCGTCGCCCACCGTCGGCATCGTCGTCCTCACCATGCACGACGACGAACGCACCCTCCAGGCGGCCCAGGAGGCGGGGGCAAGTGCCCTCGTCCTCAAGCAGGGGTCGGCCGTGGAGGTCATCGAGGCGGTGCGACAGGCGGTTCGGCACCCTGGCACGTTCATCGCTCCGGCCGTCCGGACGCGGGAGCCACAGGCTCCCGAAGCCCCTGCCGAGACCGTCCATCTCACCGCACGTGAGCACGAGGTGCTGCGGCACCTGGCGGCCGGCGCCTCGATCGCCACTGTCGCCGCGCGGCTCTACATGAGCGAGTCCACGGTCAAGACCCACACGGCACGCCTCTACGGGAAGCTCGACGCGCACAACCGGGCCGCGGCGATCATGGCGGCCGTCCGGCTCGGGCTGGTCGACCCCGACCCGTCGCACGAGGCCGGCTCGGGCTGAGCCTCCCGGGCCTGGCGCCGCCCGCCCCCCGTCTCCTCCCCGCACGTGCGGGGTTGTTCAGGCTGGTTGCGCGACCCGACCTGAACAACCCCGCACGTGCGGGGTTGTTCAGGCTGGTTGGCCAACTTGACCTGAATAAGCCCGCACGTGCGGGGGAGTTGGGGGGGCAGGGGCAGGTAACCGGCCGGCACCGCGGGATTCAGCCGGCCGGCACTGCCAGATCCGTCCCCTGTGCGCGCTGCTGCCACCCCAGCCCGGCCTGGACCAGGAACGTGTTGCGGTCCGTGACGACGACGACATCGCGCTGCCCGGGCAGGACGGTGATGGACTCGGCACCGGGCGTGGGCGGTCGGGACACCAGCTGCCCGCCGATGCTCACACCGACCACGCGGAGCGGGTCGTGCGTGCCGACCTGCCCGATCGCGACCAGGTCGGTGTCGTCGGCCCACGCAACGTCCCGGATCAGGGTCATGGTCGGCGCCAGCTGGACCGACGCGGCGAGCGAGGCCGGCAGTCCGGACTTGTCGCGGACGACGCCGGCCAGGTCCAGCCGAGGGTGTCGGCCGGCGGCGTCGGTGGACACGACGGCCACCCGCTGCCCGTCGGCCGACGGCCGGGCCGAGGTCACGACACGACCCTCGAGCCAGGGCACCGCCACAGCGTGCGCTGCGGCGGCCTTGAGGTCACCCGGGGCGGCATGCGTGTCGACGACCCAGAGCCGGACGTCCTTGGCACCGGCCGCGCTTCCCACGCCGCCGAACCACAGGTAGCCACGCCCGTCGTATGCCGGTCGGGCAATCTTCGCCGCCGCCACCGGGACGACGTACTGCTGGTTGTTCCGCCAACGGGACAGGTCGTTGTGGTTGCCGTCGACGGCGGCCAGCTCCGCGCCGTCGGCCGAGAGGGCCAGCTGGACCCACCCGGAGGCGACGTCCGGGTAGGCCTTGCGCGGCACCGCGGGCTGCCGGCCGGCGGCGCCGGGGTCGAGCAGGCTCGTCAGGTCGACCGTGGACACCTTGCCCCCGGTCCGGACCACCGGTGCCACCGGCCCGGTCAGGTCACCGGCCGGCGGTTCGAGGTCGTTGGCGCTGAGTGGTCTGGCCGGGCGCCCGGCATAGTCGAGGACGACGCCGTTGCTCTGCAGGATGACGGCGTTGACATCCGGCAGGCCGGTGAGGCTGAGCACGAGCTGGGTCCACATCGCCTTGCGGCTGGCCGTGTCGGTACGGAACGACCCGGCGAGGTCTACGGTCGCCACACCGTCCTTGACCTGGACCGAGCTGAGGACCGCATCGGTCGGGAAGACCGTCGTGGCCGCACCGTCGAGGTAGGCCGGCAACGGGTCGATGACGGCAGCCGTCAACCGGTTCGGCAGGTGGTCCCGCGGGAACCACCGCACATCCGGGATGGTGGGTGCGGACCGCGGCCCTAGGTATACGACCCCGTATGCCGCGAAGAGACCGTCCAGGTCGCGCTCGCCGACCCATCTGCCGAAACCCTTGGGGAGCCCCGAGATCCGCCACTGACCCTTGACCAGCTGCAGGGTGATCGTCGCGCGGACGACCGTGTCGGCGCGGCTCGGGAGCAGCCGCCCTCCGGGGTCGATGACGGCCTGCTGGGTGGCGGTCAGCTGCCATGACGTGGGCGTGATCGGGCGGATGTCCAGCGGGGAGCTGCTGTCGTAGATGACCGCCTCGCCGTCCGGGACCCACGTCCCGGCCGCGGCGCTGGTGAGGAACGCGCGAGCCACGTTGTAGACCCCACCACTGGCGGTGCCGGCGACCAGGAAGCCCCGGATCACCTCATCCGGTGTCTCACCGGCCCGCGGACCCGGAGGGACGTACTGGAGCTGGGGCGGGTTGACGCCGTTGACGTTCAGGCCGGGCTGCACGGCGGTGTCGACCGGCAGCCCACCACAGCCCGCGATGGCCAGCACCGTGACGACGAGCGAGGCGATGACCGCCCACGGTCGGCGCGTAGGCGGCATACGGTTCACGTCTTGCGCCGGCGGGTCGGAGGCGAGAGGGACAGTGGCGAGCTGGCGATGGGGATGTCCGTGTGCCGTGGCAGGGTGAGCCGGAAGCGGGAGCCGACACCGGGCTCGCCCCAGGCCTGGAGCCAGCCGTTGTGCAGACGGGCGTCCTCCAGGGAGATCGCTAGCCCCAGCCCGGTCCCGCCCGTCGTGCGCGCTCGGGCGGGGTCAGCTCGCCAGAACCGGTTGAACACCAGGGATGCCTCCCCCGGTCGCAGGCCGACACCGTGGTCCTCCACGACGACGGCGACGGCACTGTTGTTGCCGGACAGGTGGACCGTCACCGGGAGGCCCTCGCCGTGCTCGACGGCGTTGACCACCAGGTTGCGCAGGATCCGCTCGAACCGCCGCGGGTCGACATCGGCCACCGTCGAGGTGTCGTCCTGCACGACCCTCAGCTCCGAGCCCCGAACCTGGGCGAGCGCAGCAGTCGCGGCCACGACCTTGTCGACGACGACGCGCAGGTCCGTCGGGTCGGTCTCGAGGGCAGCCGCCCCGGCGTCGAAGCGGCTGATCTCGAGCAGGTCGGCGAGCAGGTCCTCGAACCGGTCGAGCTCGTTGTGCAGCAGCTCGGTGGACCGGGCGATGCCGGGTTCGAACCCGGCCCGGGAGTCGTGGAGGAGGTCCGCGGCCATCCGAATGGTCGTCAGGGGGGTCCGCAGCTCGTGCGACACGTCGGAGACGAACCGCTGCTGGACGCGGGACAGGCCCTCGAGCTGGTGGATCTGGGTCTGGAGCCCGTCGGCCATCGCGTTGAACGACGTGCCGAGCAGCGCCAGCTCGTCATGCCCCCGGGAGGACATCCGCTCTCCCAGGTTGCCGGCCGCAAGCCGCTCGGCCACCACCGAGGCCCGCCGGACCGGGTGCACGACCATCCGCGCCACGACCCACGCGACGGCACCCACGAGCAGGATGAGGATGAACCCGCCGATGAGGAACGACCGGGCGATCCGCTCCAGGGTGAGGGTCTCGGCGCGCATCGGGTAGACGAAGTACAGGTCGTAGGGACCGACGAGGCTCAGGCTGATCCGTGAGCCGACGATCACGGCGGGGACCTTGTTGCCCCCTGCCGGGTCGTCGATCTGGACGACCTGGGTGTGCTGCCGGGTCGGGTCGGCGCTCACCGCCACGCGCAGGCTCTGGGAGACGATGTCGTCGTCGAGCCCGATGGATCCGAGCACCCGGGCATTGGTGTTCTTCACGCCGGGGGTGAAGACGACGTAGCGGTTCTGGTCTGGTCCGGCCAGCCCGTGGAGGATCGTCTTGGCGCTGTTGGTCAGGCTGTCGACCGAGGTGGCCGCGGCTTCCTGGAAGGACGCCACCGCCTGGGTGGTCTGCACGCGGGCGTCCAGCTGGGAGGCGCGGATCCGGTCGTTCTCCAGCCCGGCTCCGATGGCCCGGAAGAGATAGGTGCCGAGCAGCCCGACGACGAGCACGCCGAGCAGGATCGTGGTCAGGACGACCTTGAACTGCAGGCTGGTCCGCCACTTGGTGGCCACGAAGTGGCCGAACCGGCGGGCGGCGCGCAGCACGGCATACGTGATCCTGCGGACGAGCGCCGGAGGTTCGCCGGCCTCTGCGGGCACCGCCGGCCCGGCCAGGTGCGGGCCCTCGGACCGGAGTACCTCGGACACGTCAGCTCGGGCCGGCCTTGTAGCCGACCCCCCGGACCGTCACAACGATCTCCGGGTGCTCCGGGTCGCGTTCGATCTTGGAGCGCAGCCGCTGCACGTGGACGTTGACCAGGCGGGTGTCGCCGGCGTGGCGGTAGCCCCACACCTGCTCGAGGAGCACCTCGCGGGAGAAGACCTGGCGCGGCTTGCGGGCGAGCGCGACGAGCAGGTCGAACTCCAGGGGCGTGAGGCCGAGCGGCACCCCGTCGCGCTTGACCGAGTGGCCGCCCACGTCGATGACGAGGTCGCCGATCTCCAGCCGCTCGGGCTCCTGGTCGTCGCCGCGGCGCAGGCGCGCGCGGAGTCGGGCGATCAGCTCCTGCGGCTTGAAGGGCTTGACGACGTAGTCGTCGGCTCCGTTCTCCAGGCCCACGACGACGTCGACGGTGTCGGTGCGCGCGGTGAGCATGACAATGGGGACACCGGACTCGGCCCGGATCCGGCGACAGATCTCCATGCCGTCCATGCCCGGGAGCATGACGTCGAGCAGCACGAGGTCGGGTCGCACCTCGCGGAAGACGCCCACGGCCGCCGCCCCGTTGGCGACGTGGGTGACATCGAGCCCCTCGTTGCGCAGGACGATGCCGAGCATCTCGGCGAGAGCGAGGTCGTCGTCGACGATGAGAACGCTGCCCTTCACGCCGTGCATCTTCGCACAACTGCCTTCGTATGCCGGTCAGCTCGGCGAGTCGACGCCCTGCGGGCGCGTGGGGTGGCTGCACTGTGTACGGTTCGCGGTGATGTCCCTGTCAGGCTCCCTGCCGCCTTGTCGAGACCTCCAGTTGTCCGCATGCGTGACGCGATGACCGGGGGTTTGACCGCGCCGTGGCGGATCCGGCTCTACCTTGCCGCCGTCGCGCTCCTCGTGAGCCTCGTCATGCACCGTGGGCTGGACCTGCTGCCGTGGGTGGCGCTGGTCGCCGCCCTCGACCTCGGTGCGACCTGGCTGCTCGCCAGGTCCGGTGCCAGGGATTCGGTCACCGACGCCATGAGTCTGGTCGTCTCCTCTGCCGTCGCATCCGGGGTCGCCTTCGCCGCCGTGGGGTACGCCGCGAGCCCGCTGCTGCTCATCCCGGCCTATCACGGTGGTCTCGTCGTCGGTCGCCGCGCGCTGCCCCTCGTCTGCGGCTCGGCTGCGGTGGCCGCTGCCGTGAGCGTCACGACCCTGTACGGCTTGCACCAGCTGGGCCGCCGGGGTGGATTGCCCTGGCTGCTCGCGGGCATCATCTTCGTGCTGCTCGGCGCGTGGTCGTTCCAGCTCTCCAAAGCCGGCGAGCAGGTCGAGGAGGCGGCGGCCCACGAGGCGAGCCAGCTGCTGCGCCGGCTCGAGGAGCTGGCCGCCTCGATGGGAACGGGATTCGACGCGCCCTCACTCGGAGCCGTTGCCCTCGACGACCTGTCGCGTGCCGTCCAGTGCGACCGCAGCGCAGTGCTCGTGGCCGACGAGGGTTGGGCCGTGCCGCTCTCCCTGAGCGGAGCGACCCGGTTCCCCTGGCGCGAACCCGGCCGAAGCGACTCCGTCCTGTATCGCACGTGGCACGAGAAGGTCCCGCACACCGACCGCTTCCAGGGCGGCCGGATCCGGGAGGTGCTCACCGTTCCTCTCCTCGCCGCCAACGACGAGTTGCTCGGGCTCATCGTCGCCGACCGCACGGACACGGCATACGGGAGGGCCGACATCGCCGCCGCCACCCGAGTCGCTCGACGGGTGGCTCCGGCGATGGAGGCCGCGATGCTCTTCGCGCGTCTCCGGGAGAGCGCGGCGCTCGAGGAACGCTCCCGGCTGGCCCGGGAGATGCACGACGGCCTGGCCCAGGACCTGGCCGCACTCGCCTACCAGGCCGACGCCGCCCAGGTCCTCGTCAAGCGGCACGACCCCGGGGCCGAGGCCGCCGTCGAGGCGCTGCGCACAGCGATCCGGGGAGTCGTCGTCGACATGCGCTCGCAGATCTCGGACCTGCGGATGGTGGACCGCCCGGACCGGTCACTCGGCGCGCTGCTCGGCACCGCGCTCCAGTCCCTGGCCTCGACCACAGGAGTTCGGACGACCATGACACTCAGCGAGAACCGGCTGCGCTTCCCGGCCGACGTCGAGCTCCAGCTGCACCGGCTCGCCACGGAAGTGTTGCAGGACGCCCGAATTGCCCGGGATGTCACGTTCTTCGAGCTGGATGTAGTCCTCCATCCTCCGTATGCCGAGCTGATCCTGCGCCATGATGGCTCCACCCTCCTTCGAAGCAGTACCTTCGAGGACAGCCCCCTTGCCCGGGGCGGCGCGCAGATCAGCGTCGAGACCGATGGGCACCGCGAACCGGCGGTGACCGTCCGGCTCGGTGGCGACGACACGCCGTCCCAACCCTTCGCCCTGGCAGGTGACCGATGACCATCACCGTGGGACTCGTCGACGACCACACGCTCGTCCGTCAGGCCGTGGGCGGCATGATCACCGCGCAGGGCGACCTGGAGGTCGTCGGCCAGGCCAACAGCGTCGGCGAGGCAACCGCCATGTTCGAGCAGTCGGTCCCCGACGTCATCGTTCTTGACGTGTCGATGCCGGACGGGGACGGTCTGACCCTCGTGTCGTCGCTGCGTGCCCGGTCCGAGTCGGTCGGCCTCGTCGTGCTCACGATGCACGCCGACGACCGGACCCTGCTGTCCGCGCTCGACGCAGGAGCATCGGCCCTCGTCCTGAAGACGGCACCGTCGGAGGCCATCATCACGGCGATCCGACGGGCGCACGAGTCCCCGGGCTCGTTCTTCGCCGACGGGCTCGCGGCAGCGGTGCGGCACAAGTCGTCCGGCCCACAGCTCACTCCCCGCGAGATCGAGGTCCTGCGGAAGCTCGCCGTCGGTTCGGCGGTGTCGGACGTGGCGCGGCTGCTGTTCATGAGCGAGTCGACCGTGAAGACGCACATCTCCAAGATCTACGACAAGCTCGGCGCCCGGAACCGCGCCGGAGCCGTGATGGCCGCCGTACGGCTCGGCCTGGTCCGGCCCGAGGACGTCCGGGAGTAGGGCCCAACTGGCATCCGCGGAACCAGCCACTCTCAAGAACCGCGCCCGTGACAACCGCGCACGTGCGCGGTTGTCATGCCCCCAGGCGCACGACGCCCTGAACAACCCCGCACGTGCGGGCTGCTGATACCCCCGGACGCGCAAGGGCCCAAACAACCCCGCACGTGCGGGCCTGCCCAAGGGTGCAGGCCTCGCGGGACGGCAACTCCGCGCTTGCTAGAGCCCGCCATGACTGAAGGCCGCGACGAGCCGGATCGCCCCGGGGCCGATGATGACGATGAAGAGTGCTGGGAAGATGCAGACGAGGAGCGGGAAGAGGATCTTCACCGTCACCTTCTGCGCCTGCTCCTCTGCCCGCTGACGACGAACCACCCGCATGTTCTGCGACTGCTCGCGAAGAACCGCACCGATGGGCAGGCCGAGACGGTCGGCCTGGACGAGAGCGCTGACGAAGTTCTTGACCTCCGGGGCCGTCGACCGCTCCCCCAGGCTGGTGAAGGCCTCACCCCGGGTCTTGCCGATCTGGATCTCGGACAGGGAGCGCGCGAACTCGCCGGCAATCGGTCCCTTTGCCGCCCGTGCGACCTGGAGCAGGGCGGCGTCGAAGCCCTGGCCGGCCTCGACACAGACAGTCAGCATGTCGAGCGCATCGGCGAGCCCCTTACGCAGGTCGTTCTGACGTTTGATGGCCGCGTTGTAGACCAGCAGGTCGGGCAGGAAGAAGAAGGCCACGCCGAGGATCAGCCCGTAGAACAAGCCCTTGACGGAGAGCCCGCCGTATACCAGCCCGAGGAGGGCACCGACGACGAGCGATGCTCCCTTGGCGCCCATGACCCGTTCGGTCGTCCACGACCCGGGGTTGCCGGCCCGGTCCAGGAGTCGAGCGATCCGGTCGCTCGCGCCGGCGGGGGACAGCCGGTTGCCGAGGCCGCGGAACCCGTCGAGAACCGGGCCCAGCAGCCGGTCCCTGGCTGGCAGGTCCAGTCGCCCAACCTCTCTGGCGACGGCCGCGCGCTGGTCGATGAGCTGGAGCGAACGCGCGACGCCGGTGGGTTCACCCGCCCCCAGCGTCACCGCCAGGACGACGACGAGGAGCCCGACGGCGAAGGCCGCCAAGCCTACGTAGAGCAGCATCTCTCACACCTCGATCTGTACGACTTTGCGCATCCAGAAGATGCCGACGACCATGTCGATCGCGCCCGCGGCCAGCATGGCTCGTCCCATCCAACCGGTCCACAGAAGTGAGACGTAGTCATAGTTGACGAAGTAGCTGTACAGGAAGATCGCGATCGGTAGAGCGATCAGGATGTATGCCGAGAGCCGACCTTCGGCCGACAGGGCCCGGACCTGGCGGCGCAAGGACTCACGTTCGCGCAGCGTCTTGGCGGTTGTCCGGAGTGTCTCGGCGAGGTTGCCGCCGACCTCGCGCTGGATCCGGATCGCCATCACCGTCCAGCGCAGGTTCTCGCTGCCCATCCGGAGGGCCATGTGGTCGAGCGCATCGGGCATGTCCGCCCCGATCCTCGTCTCGGCCAGGGCCCGGGAGAACTCCTTGGCGGCCGGCTCGGCCGCGTCGCGGGCCACCGCGTCCAGGGCCTGCGGCAGGGAGAACCCGGTGGACAGCGACGTCGCGACCAGCATGAGGACGTCCGGGAGGAGCGACTCGAACTTGGTGGCACGGCGTCGCGCCAGGAAGCGCAGACCGACCGCCGGTGCAGCGAACCCGACGACCGCGCCGAGCAACAGGGCAAAGATCCCGAGGTTCCCAAGGAGGAGGTAGAAGGCAACCGCGCCGACGAGGACGGCGGTGCAGCGGAGGACGAACCACTCCCCCGCTCGCCACGGCAGGTCGGCGCGGTCCATCAGCTCCATCGTGCGGCTGGTGGACTCGCGTCCGGCCATCATCTTGTCGCCGAGGTGGACCAACTGCTCACTGACCACACTCGGGTTCGCCTGCTTGGCAGCCTGTTGGATGGTGGCACCGCCGGCCGTGTAGAGCTCGATGGCCGAGACGCGCTCCTTGCGCCGGGACCGGAAGACCGGTGCGACGAACGCCACGACCAGCCCGAACAGACCGAGGAACATCGCGAGGACTGCCAGTGCCAGCCACAACGACACATGGGTGGACGGGAGGTGCGGTCCGGCCCCCGCATTCCCGAGGACGGCCCCGCCGACCCGCGGGGTCGTGGCCGTCGGCGATGGAGTCGGGGTATTGGAGGTCGGCGGCGGGGAGCTCGGCAGGTTGCCCTTGCCGAAGTCGACGGTCGCCCGGGCCGAGAAGGGACGGCCACTCGCCGTTCCCCGCAGGACGACCGGCTGCGGACCGGCGAGCGGCGAGGCTGCCGTGGCGGCCCAGCGGACCTGTGACTCCAGGGCTTTGGCGGCGGCGGCGAACGCCGCGGACACTGCGGCCGCGTTCTCGGCTCTGGCCACCGATCCACCGCCGGCCGTCGCGAAGGCTTGCAGCACACCGTCGTTGGTCTCGTCGGTCTTGAAACGAACCACCTCGACGCGGGTCTCGGATGTGGAAAGTGCCGCAATGACCGGCTTGACCGCGCCAGCCTGCTGGGCCCTGGGGACGATGGTCTCGCCGCCGTCGCTGAGCAGGAGGATGCTGCGGTCCCCTGCCTTGCCGAGGGCCGCTGCAGCCTTGGTCATGCCACTGAACAGTGCGGTCTCACCGCTCGACCTCAAGGCGTTGACCGTCGCCTGGACCTTGGTCCGGTCGAGGGTCGGCTGGAGGTCGACGCCCGCGGTGTTGGCGAAGGAGAGGACGCCGACCTTGACGTCCGCCGGGACGGACCGGAGGAAGGTCGCCACCGCCGCACGAACCGTGGCCATGCCGGTGGCACCCATCGAGCCGCTGGTGTCGATGACCAGCATCGTCGTCCGGCTGATGGTGGCCGCCTTGACCAGGCTGAGCTGCTTGACCGGCCGACCACCGATCGTCGCCGTGACCGAGGCGGTGTCGACGTCGACGGTGGACTGACCCGGGCGAAGGGTGAGGTTGCCGGTGAGGTTCTGGCCGGCGACCGTCAGGCCGCTCAAGGTGGCGGGGACAGGCGGCGGCGCGGCATACGCGCTTGAAAAACCAAGCAGGACAAGGAAACCCGCAAGGAGGAGGGTGAGCGGTCGCACCCGAGCGGTCACGGCCTGGCCCCCAAGGCGAAGAGCTGGAGGGGCAGGTCGACTCCGAGATCGGCGAGGTCCTGGCTGAACTTGGGTCGTATGCCGGTCGGAACGAGGTGCCCGCGGAAGCGCCCGGTCTCGTCGCGCCCGGCCGACCAGTCGAAGGTGAACAGGTCCTGCATGGTGACGACCTCGCCCTCCATACCGAGGACCTCGGCGATCTGCACGATGCGGCGCGTGCCGTCCTTGAGGCGGGACTGCTGGATGACGAGGTTCACGGCGCTGCTGACCTGGTCGCGGATGGCCCGGATCGGGAGGTCGAGCCCGGCCATGAGGACCATGGTCTCCATACGCGACAGTGCGTCCCGAGGGCTGTTCGCGTGGACGGTGGTGATCGAGCCGTCGTGGCCGGTGTTCATCGCCTGGAGCATGTCGAGTGCTGCCCCGTCACGGACCTCACCGACGACGATCCGGTCCGGCCGCATACGAAGGGCATTCTTGACGAGGTCCCGGATGGCGACCTCGCCACGGCCCTCGATGTTGGCGGGACGGGCCTCCATCCGCAGGACGTGGTCCTGGTGGAGACGGAGCTCGGCGGCGTCCTCGATCGTGACGATTCGTTCGTCGTGCGGGATGAAGCTGGAGATGACGTTCAGGGTCGTCGTCTTGCCGGAGCCGGTGCCGCCGCTGATGACGATGTTGCGGCGCCCCCGCACACACGCCTCGAGGAAGTCACGGACCGGCACGCTGATCGTCCCGAAGGCGATGAGATCTCGGTCGGTGAACGGGTCCTCGGAGAACTTGCGGATGGTGAGGATGGATCCGTCCAGGGCGATGGGTGCCACGACGGCGTTGACCCGGCTGCCGTCGGGCAGGCGCGCGTCGACGAGCGGGCTGGACTCGTCGATCCGCCGCCCGACGCGGGCGACGATCTTGTCGATGACCCGCCGCAGGTGTGACTCCCCGCTGAAGTGGGCGTCGACCGGGTGGATCTTTCCTGCCTTCTCGATGTAGATCGAGTCCGGACCGTTGACCATTATCTCGGTGATCTCTGCGTCGCGAAGGAGCGCCTCGAGCGGGCCGTGGCCAAGGATCTCGTCGTTGATCTCCTGGGAGATCCGGGTGCGGTCGGCCTGCGAGAGGGGCGTCTGCTCGGCGGCCATCACCTCCTGGAGGGTCTGGCGGACCTGCGCGGCCAGGTCCGACTCCTTGAGGTGCGGGTCGTACAGGCGGGGGCCCAGGCTGTCGAGGAGCGCCTGGTGGACGCGCGCCTTGACTTCGGCGAACGGGTCGAGGACGCGCCGGAGCTGCCCTGTGCCGAAGCCGTTCTCGCCGTCCCCAGGGGGCGTCACACGACGAAGGTTGTCGATCCGGTCGGCGAGACTCATCTGCGGCTACCTCCGAACAGGGCGCGACCCCGGCGGGTCTCGGGTTGGTCGATGTGTCCGTTGAAGCGTTGGCGGATCTGCACGTCCCCGAGCTCGCGGATCGCCACGCTCACCGGATGCTTGGGCTCGTCCAGGACGATCGCGACCCCGCGGTTGATCGACGCGGGGACGTTGGTGCTGTTGGGGATGCTCACGGCGATCGGCTGCTTGATGGCGCTGACGACGTCCTCGGCGCGCAGGCCCACCTTGGCATCGGCACGGTTGAGCACGATGACCCGGGAGTCACGGGGGTTGCCGAGCATGTCGAGTGTGTCCAGCGCGATCCGCAGGTTCTTCACGGCAGGGATGTCGAGCGTGGCGATGAGCACGAGCAGGTTGCTCACGTCGCACGCTGCGAGGACGCCCTCGGTGAAGGACGGCGGGGTGTCGACGATGATGTAGTCGTAGTAGCCGCGGGCCACCCGGATCAGCTCGGTCACGACGTTGACCGGGATCCGGTCGGCGTCGCTCGGGTCGGGTGGCGCCGCCACGACGTCCAGGCCGCTGGCCCCGTGGTGCGTCACCAATGACTTCAGGCCCTGCTCGTCGAGGTGGCCCGACATGACGACCGCGTCGTGGACCGAGCTCGTCGGCAACAGCTGCAGGCTGATGGCGACGTCACCGAAGGCCAGGTCGAGGTCGATGAGCAGCGTGCGCAGACCCGAGCTTGCCAGGTGGGTGGCCAGGTTGGTCGACAGGGTCGTCTTGCCCACCCCACCCTTGGCGGAGAACACCGTGATGACCTTGCCCTCGTTGGCCTGCCCGCTCGTGACGTGCCCGGCGAGCTTGGCCGACAAGTCGCGAGAGCGACGCACCGCGTCGGCCAGTGCCGTCTGGTCGTCGGCCGCGACGACCTCTCGTATGCCGCTACGCAGGGCCTGCGCCATCGCCGTCACGTCAAGCCGGTGGCGGAGCAGGATCACCCCGAGGCTGGGTCGGTCGACCCGGACGCTCTCGGCCAGGGTGCAGGCCTGGGCGAGGTCGACATCGGGCCCGATGACGACCTGGCTGATGTCGTGGTTGTCCTGCAAGGCGCGACCGACGAGGGCGACAGATGTGAGCTGCTGGGCGTCAGCGCCGAGAGCCATCTGGTACCGCTCGCGCGCCGCCGGGTCGATGTCCCACAAGATGTTCATGTCGTCACTTCGCCAACTGGTTGGTGTCGTCGACGGACAGGCGCGGCGGGACGTTGGCGTCGCCACCCCGGAGTCCGGCATACAGGCTGTACTGGTTGATGGCGTGAACGAGCTTGACCGAGTCCGTGGGCGTGACCGCTACTGTCACAAGGAAGTTGGCACCGGCACTCTGTGCCTGCTGGTTGGTGTCCTGGCCGGTCGACGCCTGCTGAGCCGACGCGCCGTTGAGAGCGGCGTTGCCCATGCCGATCACTTGTACGTCGGGGAGCAGGACACTCGTGCCGTGCACGTCAAGGTCGTTGAACTGCTTGCTCGCGGGGTCGGTGCCGAACTTCTTCAGCTTGTAGGTCTGGAAGATCGTGATGTGGCTTCCCGGCGTGACGAAGTTGCCGACTCGCTGCGGATCCGTGAGGGACACGGAGATCGCCAGCATCCCGTCGGGGACGGTGATCGCCCTGGTCCCGAGCTTGGTCGTCCCGAAGGCCGACGCGAGGACGTACTGGCCGGGCGCGATGTCGGAGACGGCGATGAGCGCGGTGTTGCTGGCGTCCACCGTCTCCAGCGCCCCCGCCGGCTCGGACTTCGCCGCGACGACCGTCTGCTGGAGCAGCTTGGAGTTGACGGCGTCCTTGATCGAGGTGCCGGCAGGGATCACCGCAGTCGACACATAGACGTTGCGGGGCTGCTGGCCCTCGGCGGCTCGGTTGTCGGCGTTCTTGGCGTAGACGAACACCAAGATCGCTCCGACGAGCGCCAGGACGGCAGCCACCATGATGGCTAGAACACGACGACCCATGAAAGAGGGTTTCCTTTCGGAAGGAACTGGATAGTGGTTGTTTAGCCGGCCGGAATCACGAGCACGGCGCCGAAGTCCGGCGCGTTGGGGTCAATCTGTCCCTGGCTCGGGGTGTACCCCTTTATGAACCACCCGTACAAACACTTCTTGTTGCATTGGGCTGAAGCCGTGGCCCCTGGGTAGCCGGTCACGTTACCCTTGTCCCCGGGCAGGTCAACCGCCGTCAGGTAAAGCGCCGCGAAAGTCAGTATGTGGTAGTACGCATTGCCGCCGTTGCCTGTGTCGTCACAGAAGGTCTTTGACGTACTTACGCAGTCGAATATGGGAAGGAGCACAATCTTTCCTACGTACGCATTGATGCACTTGTTCTTTCCAAGTCCCGGTGCGGTGCCTACCCAATTATTGTCGTCGACAGTTGCCGTGCAACCGGTGCTCTCCATTTGCAAAAAGCCGAAACCGCCAGGGAAGTTGTGCCCCTGCCACGCCTTGCAATCATTGGAATGCGTTGTGTCATTCAGCGTGATGCCGACCTCCGGCGTGACGGAGTAGCCAGCCCAGGTATTGGGGTAGCCACTGGCGTCATTGGTCGCGTGGTACCACTCGCAAGCAGAGATCGTAAGTGGCAATGTGCCGCTGGCAAGGTTTGGCGGGCCCCATGCGGCGCGGGAACACGCTCCTACATTGCTGTCTTTGGACCCGCCTATCAGGGGCGCAATCCAGTTCTGGAGTCCGCCTGCACTAGCTAGCTTCGATCGCGTCGCAACTTGGACATAGGGAACGCCACTTGGAACGGACGTCGGCAAGGGTGAGCAATCCGCGAAGGTGCCCGTGGCGCTCCCATCCGTACCCGAGCAGCCCGGGTCCGAGACCGCGCCGGGCTTGTGGAAGTAGCACCGAGTCTGGAAATCGTTTGAGTGCGTTGTCGTGTTGTCGCCGAGAATGGTCGTCGTTGCAGCGTTCGACGCGCTCACGTCGCAGCTTCCCGACGCACACGACCTCGCCAAATACATGGCGGTGGAGTCAGCCCCGTTCTGCAACTGGCGCTTCTCCATCATCATCTGGCCGACATCAAGCGACAGAGCAAGCGCCCCGAAGGCGACACCGGTCGTCAGGAGTATGACCAGGATTGTGGCAACTGCGCCCCGCTCGCGGTGGAGCGACGGCATCTCCGATTTCACGAGCCTGTGCATCCGACCTCCGCCTGTGCATTGGGTTTAACGCTGATGCTCCCGCCCAGAAGTCTCATTGCGGGATCCAACATGATCCACGTGAAGTTGTTGATCACGATCGTGACGCGCGCCGAGTCGCCGATCACCGGGCTGGAGGAGCAGGCCGTGTCAGTGTCAGAGCTGATGGCGGTGGCTGTTCCGCCGGCCACCTTGTAATAGGTGGTCGACGGAGTTCCCTGCATCCCGAACGTGCTATTGGCCACGCGCGACTTGGCTGTGCCAGCGGTACCGGCCGGCCCCAGGACGTATCCGAGAGAAAGGGCTCTGGCTCCTTCTCGGGCCGCGTTCGTGGCCACCGCCTGCGAGAACATGAACCGACCCCAGTCGATGATGCCCCCCATCAGGAGCAGGACCATGGGGAGCACGAGAGCCAGCTCTACGGCGGCCGCACCTCGTTCGAAATGGCTGCGCCTTGGCCTGCGTTTCGCTGTCTTCACGTCCTCCTCCTTCCTGCTTATCCCTTGATGTGCGAATCGTCGCCCGACGAAGATCTGTCTCCGCACGATCTTGTCGCCGCGGCCGACTCGTCGAGGTCCTTGCTTTGCACGGAGACGCCCTTCCGTGCCGATGCCTCCAGCGCGTCGACGCGAGCCGCTCCAACTGCCGGGGTTGGGGAGCGGCTCGCGTCGACGAGTCTCAGATGGACGTGGCAGCCACGTCGAACAGTCCCGTCAGGACCGCCTGACCGAACAGCGTGACCGCGCCGATGATGACGAGGGCGATGAGCCCGACCATGAGGCCGTACTCGACGGCCGTAGCCCCCCGCTCGGAGCCCTGCCCCTTGCTGACGGGTGGTTTCACGGCTTCCTCCTCAAGGACTTCTGATACCGACGCAGGCTCAGACAGAGCCGGCAACGGTGTTGAACAGGTTGCTCAGGTTGGTACCGAGAAGGGTGACCGCGGCGATGATGACGATGGCGATGAGCGCCACCATCAGGCCGTACTCGACCGCGGTGGCGCCGGTCTCGGTGTCTTTGAAGCGCTTGACTGTCTTGCTCACGTTGACTCCTTGCTGGGTTGCGTTGACTGGAGAACGCAAGGTTTGAGGCGTCAGACGCTGGTGCCGACCCGGTTGAACAGGTTGCTCAGGTTGGTTCCCAGGAGGGTCACCGCGGCGATGATGACGATGGCGATGAGGGCGACCATGAGGCCGTACTCAACCGCGGTGGCGCCCTGCTCGTCGCGGAGGCGGGTCTGGAGCTTGACGAGTGCCTTGGTCATGACCAAGTCCTTTCACGAGGGTTTGGACCGGTGTTCCGGTTCGGGAGAAGTCTCACGACAAGGGACCTGTCCGGACATCGGCTGCACAGCCCGAAGGTGGACGCTGAAAAGTCGATCCCGGAAGCTCCGAACGGTCGATCTCGACACGGGCCGTTCGGCCGATGCACAAATCGTTGCCGATCTGGATGGCCGCGATAGCGTCGGACACTCCATGGCGCACCCGGGTCCCACTCGACAGCCGACCGGGGCACACCTCGGCCGGCGCGAGGTCGTCAATCTCGCTGTGGCTGCCGCCGTGATGGCATACCTCGTGGTCACGCTGCTCGGGCTGCGGTCGCGGCCCGACGTGGACCTGTGGCTGCACCTTCGAATCGGTGAGTTCCTGCGCCAGGGCGGCCAATTCGGCCATGGACCCGACCCGTTCGTTGCCCTTGCCGACCGGCCCTATGTGCCGAGTCAGTGGCTCGCGGACGTCCTGGGTGCCTGGACTTACGGGGCGGGCGGTCTGGTGGCCGTTGAGTGGCTCCGCCTGGGGTGCGTGGTGTCTCTCGCCGCGCTCCTCGTCGCGGCGTGCCGGCTTCGCGGAGGCGCCGTGCCGGCTGCGGCGGCTGCCCTGACAGGAACCGTCGCGACGAGCGCCGGCTGGGGCGAGCGCCCTCAGCTGTTGGGGTTCGTCTTCCTGGCTCTCACCTCCGTCGCCTGGTGGCGCAGCTGGCAGTCCGGGCGGCCTCCGTGGTTGCTCATCCCTCTTACCTGGGTGTGGGCCTGCGTCCACGGGTCCTGGGTCACGGGTGTCGGCCTGGGTGCGGCCATGGTCGTAGCCATCGCACTCGACCGGCCACCCCTTCGCGACCGGCTCCCGCGGATGGCCGCCGTTCCCGTGCTGAGCGTCGCGGCGGCCGCCGCGACGCCGCTCGGGCCACGGCTGCTCCTCGACCCCTTCGAGGTGAGCTCGGCACTGACGGGCAAGGTCAACGAGTGGCAACACCCCTCGGCCGGCAACGTCCTCATGTGGCTCGTGGTCCTCGCCGCCGCTGCCGCTGCGGTCCGTCTGAAGCGCACCGGTCGGCTCAGCCTCGGACGACTCGCCCTGTGTCTCGGCGCGATCGTCCTCGCCGTCTGGATGGTCCGACTGATCGCCGTGGGCGCGATCGTCATCGCCCCAGTCCTCGCCGAATCCTTGTCCCGAGCCACCCCCCGAGCGACCACTACACCGCGCGTCACCCGCCCCGAGGGGCTCATCTGGGCTGGCGCGGTCGTCGCCGTACTCGTCGGTGGAGGCATCCTCGCGGCTCAGCCCCGACCCGCGCCCGTCGCAACCGCGGTCTCGGCGGACCTTGGCGCGGCGCCCAGCCAGACCCACGTCATGACAGCCCCGGAGCTCTCCGGCTGGCTGCTCTGGACACACCCGAACCTCATCCCGTTGCGGGACCTCCGCAGCGAGATCTACTCACCGGCCGTCGGCGCGGCATACGAGGCGGCGTATGCCGCGAAGCCCGGGTGGCAGGCCTATCTCACCGCCCATGACGTGCAGCTTGTCGTCATCGAGACACAGAGTCGGTTGTCACGCGCCCTCGCGGGCGACACGGCCTGGGTCCAGCGCGCCCATGACACGAACTACGTTGTCTGGCAACGAATTCAGCCTGCAGGCTCGTAGACCTCATATCCCGCGACCACCGACACCTTGTGCCACGAGGGGTTGTCGGCAAGGCCCTCGGCCACCGCGCTGCCGGTCGGGGCGACGACGAGCCCCACTCCGGTGACGACGGGTCCGATCGTGCCGTCTCCGAGGAAGTCCAGATAGGCAGCCTGGACGGGGTGGGTGAACGCGTCGATGGGGTTGCACGCCCAGACCCTCACGCCGCCCTGGGCGAGTGTCTCGGCCACCGGCTCGGTGGCCAGGACGGTCCGACCCGCGGCGAGCGCTCGGATCTTGGGCACCAGGGACGCCCCAGGCACCGCCGCCGAGTCGCGGGTGCTCACGAGACCGACGCAGAGCCCGGCGGTCACGACGCCGGTCACCACCGGAAGGGGCGATGGGCGCCATCGACGTCGGGCTGCGGCATACGACGACCTCCGCTCTCGTTCGTCGGTGACGGGACGACCCGCGGCCGGAGCGGCGAAGAGCAACAACCAGATGCCGTTGCGCGCAGCGAGCGCCGTTCCACCGACGAGGCCCACGAGGACGACCAGCTCCCACAGTGGGGGCCGCCTGCGCGCCAGGAGGACGAGGAGGCCCAGCGCCGACACGATCATGAGCGCGTCCAGCGGATGCCGGGGGTCGGGTCTGGCCCAGAGGTCTGAGCCCCGCTGGGCAGCCTCGTTGCCGAACACACCCAGGTAGTAGCCGATCGTCGACAGACCGGCGGGGGTGGCGCACAACGCGACAAGCGAGGCTACCGCCACGCCGACCGACTCCAGCGGCCGCACCCGCAGCCGGCCGAAGGCGAGGTGCACGAGAACGAGTGCGGCGCCCACGAGCACGCCCCCATGAAGGTTCGCCCACAGGGTCAGGAGCCCGACGGCCCACCAGATCCCGGCACTCGGATGGGCGTACTGGCGGCGGAGGTGCGCGGCCAGGATAGGGAAGAGCAGGAGGGAGAAGAGCGGCAACCGGGTCACCACCAGCGCGGGGAGCCCCCCAACGACGACGAGGGACACCAGGAGGGCGGTACGAACGGCCGAGCCCCCAACCCGGCGGGCCCCGGCTGCCGTGACCGACAGGACCACCCCGACGACGAGGAGCTGCAGACCGACCAGCCCACGCGACCCGGCCGAGTGGGCGAAGCTCAGGATCACCTCACCCAGGGCGAGCGGACTCTCCCAGCCATGGGCGACCGGCGCGGCGGCGAAGTCGAGGGGCGGCGTGAGGTCCCCGCTGGCGCGCACCCGGTCGCCGAGGGCCACCGCCCAGAGGCAGTCGGCGCCGACGATGACGAACGCCCCGATCGCGACCAACCAGCCCGCCACCGTCGCACAGACCAACGCGGAGGCCCGGCGGGGCACGGAGTCGACTCCGGTCACTGGTCCACCTCACTGGCCTCGATCTCCCGACGGAGCGCCGGAACGCAGGCAATAATGCTCCCCCGTGACGGCTGCCCATCCGCAGGAGGGACACAGCGAGGCCAGCGAGGCTACTCGTGATGGCCGACCGCACGAGGTGCCCCCGCCGACGAAGGACTCGGCTCGTGCCTCAAGGCTGCCGCCGTGGCTCCTCCTCCCCCTTCCCGGGCTGCTGTTGCTCGGGATCGCCGTGCACACCCTGGGACCGGTCCATGACCCCGACACGTGGTGGCACATCCGATCAGGCGCCGAGCTGGCGAGGACGTGGACCTTCGTCGGCCCGGATCCCTGGCACACCTTCGCCACCCGCACGTGGATCCGCCACGAGTGGTTGCTCGACCTCGCCTTCGGCAGCGCGAACCGGATCGGCGGCCTGCCGGCCGTTGCATGGCTTCTGCCCGCGATGGCGGTGGCCGTGGCCGGCTCGGTGTATGCCGTGGTCCGGAGCCGGGCGGGCGTTCTCGTGTCGGCCGTGGTGACTGCGGCCGCGCTCCTCTCGATGACCGGGTCCCTCTCCCTTCGGCCCCAGGTCGTGTCCTTCGGCTTCGCCGCGGTGATGGCGGGCGCGTGGCTCGACTCCTCCCGCGATCTCCGACCCCGTTGGTGGCTCCTGCCGATGACCTGGGTCTGGGCCTGCTGCCACGGCTTCTGGATCCTCTCGCCTCTCATCGGTCTCCTCGTCGCCGGAGTCGGCGTCCTTGTCCCGGGCCACCCACCAGAGCGAAGACAGCGACTGCGGCTCGTCGGGTTGGCCCTGGGGTCACTCGCGGTCGGCGCAGCGACTCCGGTGGGGCCCAAGCTCCTCCTCGCACCTTTCCAGGTCTCGACGATCACGGCATACATCCAGGAGTGGCAGCGGTCCCCCGTGACGGCTCCACCCTTCCTCGCGGGGCTGGTTCTGACCATCGGCGCCGGTCTGTGGGTCGCCCGCCGACCCAAGGAGCGGGTAGTCCCTATGGTCCTCGTGCTGCTGGCCCTCGGCCTGGTCATCGAGAGCCGGCGGACGGTCGGCCTCGGCGGCGCGATCGTGGCCCCGGTCGCGGCAGCGGGGCTCCAGCAGCTGGTGTCCCGTCCACGCGAGCGGCGAGTGACCCTTGAGACCCTGCTGGCTCTCCTCGGTGGGGCTGCCGGCCTCGCCCTCACCGCCGCCCTCGCGCCCTCGGTCGCCGCCGCGCCGCAGGGCGTCCCCACCGGACTCAGCCCGAACCTGGACGCACTGCCAGCCCGGACGGTCGTGTGCAACGCCTACGACGTCGGCTCCTGGCTGCTCTTCGCCCATCCCGACCTCAAGCCGGTGATCGACGGTCGCACCGAGCTGTACACCGCCGCGGCCGTCCGGAGCTACCTCACCTTCGCGAGCGCGTCACCCGGATGGCCGGCGTATGCCGCTCGGATGGGCTGCAGCGCCGCCCTCCTACCGTCCGACTCGGCGATCGCCCGTGCTGTGGCGGCAGACCCAGCCTGGAGTGCCACAGGAGAAGCCCAGGGCTGGAGTCTGTACACGTCGCCATGAAGAGCGCCTGACCGACCAACGTCGAGTCCGGTGGTCGACGTCGACACGGGACGTGCCCTCGCTAGAGTCTGAGCGTGTCGTTCACCCGCGCCGAGCTGGCAACCGCCACTCGGATGGGCGCCTTGGTCGGATCATGGATCGGCACCGCGGGACTAGCGACATACGCTGTTCTGCACTACGCCTCTCAAGGTTTGATCGGGGGTGACGCACATGCCTACTGGTTGGCCGGTCGTTCGTCGGCGCCGTATCTACAGGCCCCAGGTCACGCGGATGCCTTCGAGTACTCCCCGGTGTTCATCCAGGGGGTCCGCCCGCTGAGCCACTTGTCGTTTCCGACCTTCTATGCATGCTGGGCTGGTGCCGAGCTGATCGCGTTCTGGTGGATGACGAAGGGCCTGGCATGGCGATGGCGGGTTCCGGTTCTGCTCAGCTGCGTCCCGGAGCTGTGCTTGGCGAACGTCAACGCGTTCTTCGGCATCGTGCTGGTGGCAGGCGTACGACTGCCCGAACTGTGGGCCTTTGTCGCACTGACCAAGATCACGCCAAGCGCCGTCGGCCTTGTCTGGATGCTGCTTCGAGGCGACTTCCGCGGCGTTGTCCGCGGCTTCATTGCCATCGCCGTCTTAGCGGGCGGGTCGTACGCCTTCGAACCTCAGCTCTGGTCGGAGTGGTTCCAATTCCTCCGCCACCACGCCCCCGGCTCGTCGCTGGACATCACTGTGCGTCTCGCCCTGTCGCTCATCCTTGTCGCAGCTCTTGCCCGCTTCAACCTGCGGTGGCTCCTGCCCGTACCGTTCATCCTGGCCACTCCAGTATTCGTATTCGGCTTCAGCACGAACCAATGTTTGGCGATGCTCCCGCCGACGCTGGGGGTGTGGGTCCGACAGCGTTCGGAATCCAGCGGCAAGGGGCGCGGCTCAGGGAAAGGCGCCCTTGCTGGGGTCACCGGTGATGGTGAAGAAGTCCCGCACCCACAGCCATTGCAAGCTAAAACCCACCAGAACCCAACAGATCAGGATCAGAACGCGCAGCCGCGCGAACCGTGACGGAGATCCGGGCAAACCGGGGAAGGGCCAGAGTCCCGGGCCGCACAACAGGAGGTACCGGAAGACGCCGGCGCCAGGCCCCGTCGCCACAAGGAAGAAGAGAGAGTAGACGCCGACCCACAGGCGCCAACCCAGTCCCCAGAGGGCGGCATCGCGCTGGAGGACAACCGCTGCCTGCACGACGAGAACGATGACGAGGAAGGCAAGCAGCCCCCTGCTCTCCCAGACTCCCGGTGTCCGAAACCACGCTCCGACCTCCGGCGACGCATTTCCGCTGCGCCAGGCGTTCACCGAAACCAGGTAGGCGTCCCAGCGCCCGGTGTACAAGCCGGCGATCGTGGGCCACAGCCACGTCAACGCGATGGTGAAGGCGCCCAGGGCCAGCTGCTGCACCGTGCGCGTGCGGTTCCAGTGGCGCCTGCTGAGGAGCGCGTGCACAACGATCACGATCCCGAGGGCGATGACGATCTGACGGGTCAGCGCGATCAGGACCGCTACGCCCGCCAGCCGAAGGAGCTGTCCGCTGTCCAGGTAGCGAATGGCGAGGGTGATGAGCAGCAACGCCAAGGACTCCGTGTAGGCCACCTGCAGGATCGGCGCTGACATGAAGGCACACAAGGAGGCAGTGCATGCCGTTGCGAGGAAACGCGATGCCGTTCGAGCCAGGTGCGTGTGCATCAGCGACACCGCGAACGCTCCGCAGATCGTGCTCACCCCCACAGCCGCCAGCGGGTAGGCCCACCCGACGGCCAGCATGAGCAGCTTCACGAGGGTGGGGTACAGAGGGAAGAACGCCCACTGGTTCTGCGCGACGATTCCGTGAACGATGGGGAGCTTCGACGGATACCCGTGCCTCACCACCGTCGCGTACCACTGCCCGTCCCAGTTGATCGCGGTCTGCGTGTAGGAAGGCGAGGCCGGCGTGGGAATCTCGATGTGGATGTGGCCCCCCAGCCCCAACGCGACCTGATGCTTGGCCGCCAGGATCAGGAAGATCGCACCCACGACCTTCGCAACGCCGTAGATCGCGAGTGGGAGCACCAGACCTCGGAGCTGAACGCGAAGCGGCAGCGCTCTCGTGAGTACCGGAGGACGGGGGCGACGCATCACGGCAGACTATTGGGCTGCCGGCGTCGACGCCGAGACCGCCGGCCTCATTGCGGCTCCATTCCCCTTCAACGGGCACGACGACCAGCCATGTGGGTCTAACGTTGGAACGGCGGTCGGAGTGGGCTGAAGTCAGGTACCTTTCAACTTGTCTCCCGCGTACGGGCAGGGAGACCATCCGTGTCGACACGGTGGGGCACCGTGAACCTGTCCTGACAGGCCGGCTCCCGAGGTCATCCTCGAGGCCATATCCATGACGAGGGGAGTTCGGCACATGACCGTCACCGTCGCGCTCGTCGACGACCACACCCTCGTGCGGCAAGCGGTGGCCCGGCTGATCGAGGACGAGCCTGGCCTCATGGTCGCCGGTCAGGCCGGGAGCGCCGCCGAGGCGTTCGCCCTGCTCGAGCAGGGACTCCCGGACGTCGTGGTGGTCGACGTGTCGTTGCCCGATGGAGATGGCCTCTCACTCGTGACGGCCCTCCGGTCGCGGTCCGATCGGCTCGGGATCGTCGTCCTCACCATGCACTCCGACGACCACACGCTCATCGCCGCCCTCGAGGCCGGCGCCTCGGGCCTCGTGGTCAAGACGGCGCCCTCAGAAGCCGTCATCACTGCCATCCGGCGGGCGGCCGAAACCCCGTCGACCTTCTCGGCCGACGGCCTCGCGACGGCCTTGCGACGACACGGCTCCGGACCTCAGCTCACCCGGCGCGAGCTCGACGTGCTCGAGCTCCTCGCCCGCGGCCTGGCCGTCTCGGTGGTGGCGAAGCAGCTGTACCTGAGCGAGTCCACCGTCAAGACCCACATCAAGCGGATCTACGACAAGCTCGGGGCACGAACGCGGGCTGGTGCCGTGATGGCCGCCGTGCGGATCGGGCTGGTGCGGCCCGAGGACGTGCGGGACTGACCGACGCCGGCAGTCGCCGACCTGCGTGCTGTGGGGAGTGCTCCCCATGGCGCCCGGGCGAGCGACCGGCATACGGTCCCAGCGGAGGTCCGCCACAGGCACGAGGGGCGGCGGACGCCCCACCGGCCGGAGGGTGCCGGTGGCCGGACAGCGAAGGGATGACCGATGTTCAAGCGCACCACCATCGGGGCGGTCGCCGCCTCAGTCGGGCTTGTGGGGGCCGTTGCCGCGGCGACGCCGTCTGCGTCCGCGGCGACCCTGCCGACCGTTGACATGGCCCGCGTACTCGCAGCCGCCCAGGTCGAGCCGGCGTGCGGCCAGACGGCCGGGCTCGCCGACAACGCCTCGACGATCCTCGTCCAAAAGGCTTTGACCGCAAAGGGATACAGCGCGACGGCCGACGGCTGGTACGGGACCGGCACGACCGCCAGCTACGTCAAGTGGCAGAAGCACCTCGGATACTCCGGCATCGACGCCAACGGGCTGCCGGGCGTCTCGTCGCTCACCTCGCTCGGCAGTGGCCGCTTCACCGTCGCCCACAAGGTCAACGACGGCAGCCGCACCGACTCCTACGGCGGCAAGCGGGTCAACACTCGCACCAAGAACATGCTCCAGGCGGCCGACAACCTGCTCCCCCGCTGGAACTTCAGCCTCGTCCAGGGCAGCTACAACCCCGGAGGCGTCTCGGCGTCGGCCGGCACCCACGACGGCGGCGGGGTCGTCGACGTGAGCGTCGCCGGGCTCTCGACCACCCAGCGGTGGGAGGAGGTCAAGGCGCTGCGAACGGTCGGCTTCGCGGCCTGGCTGCGGACGCCCGCCGAGGGCTTCGCGTACCACATCCACGCCGTCGCGATCAGTGACCCGGACCTTTGGAGCAAGGACGGCTCGCACACCGCACGCGACCAGGTCTGCGACTACTGGCGCGGCCGCAACGGCCTCGCCTCGCACTCGGCCGACAACACCCCGAGTGCCTACCGCGTCCCGTTCACCTGGTGGGAGCGGTACAAGGGCCTCTGAGCCTCAACGACCACACCGTATGCCGTCCGCTCAGCCTGAGCGGACGGCATACGGCGTCCGTTCCTCACGGTCCACCGACTGGCACCACAGGGCCAAGAGCGGCACGACCACCCAGGGCCCCCCAATGGCGGATCCCGGCCACGGCAGACGAAACGTCGCCGTGTGCAGGGTGGGCGACAACCAGGACACCACGTATGCCGCGGCGACGCCCACCCGGACTTCGGGAGTCGCCCGCGTGGTCACGAGAACGACGCAACCCGGGATGACGAGGACGAGGTCGTAGACCATGGCGTGCGGTGCAACGAGGACGGACGTGAGCGGTACCGACACGAGCAGGCCGGCCAGCTCAGTCCCTCTCCTGGTCCATGCCCTGAGGGCGATGCCTACGAGGAGCGCAGCAACCAGGCCGGCCATCACCAGACCGGCGACGCGGAGCTGGGCCGGGACGAGGGCAGTAGCCAGGGACCAGACGGTCGTCGACTTCCACGCCTGTCCGGTGCCGACGCTCTGTTGGAAGGTCGGTGAGGTGACGGCCTGCCCCCACCGGACCCACGCGGGGAGGCCGCCGGCACCCAGGCCGACGACGAAGGCGGTGGCCGCCCCCATGCCTAGCCCCAGGAGCACTCGCCCCTCTCGTCGGGCAAGGAAGTAGACAGGGGCGAGGACCATCAGCTGCGGTTTGACCAGGCCCACCGACAGCGCGATGCCTGCAAGCAAAGGGCGTTCGCGCCGGAGGGCTCGATAGGCCATCATAAAACCGAGCAACACCATCGCTGTGTCCTGGCCCCCACCCACGAGTTCCAGGAGCGGCTGGCTGGCACAAGCAAGGACCAGCGACCTGCCCCAGCCGACCCGTGGTCCCTTGTCGAAGGCACCGCGAAACAACACGAACGAAGCGGCCAGCATGGCGATGCTCGCCAGGGACCAGATGACGGCAGCGACGTCGTAGCCCAGATACCCGAGCGGCCGCAGGAGCACGGCCTCATGGGGCGGCGAGACGAACCAGGACAGGCCCCGAACCCCGAGGTGACTCTGGATGGCGGCTTGCTCGCGAATCGAGTACAGGGCGGCAGCGTGACCCGATGCCAGAATCCGGCCGGCCGTCCACCGGGCCACGAAGTCGGGCAGCAGGGACGTACTGCCGGAGAGACGTTCGACCAGCCACACGAGAGAGAACATCGCGATCAACACGACGGGATACACGCACAGTCGCTGCGGCGTCAGGAGCGAATCGATCCTCGCCCTGAGCGGCGCGGAAGTGCTGGATGGGCCCTCTGCTGGCACACCCGGAGCGTACGCGGCCAGGCAGGCCAGGGTGGCCCGGGATACGGGCGCTCGCACGAACACCAGTGGCCTTCGTTGGCTGCGGGCATCGTCGTCATCGCCCCTCGTCGCCCCCACGCGGTCGGAGAGTCTCGCCGGACGCTCGCCTGCCGGGGTTCGGCTCCCTTCACGCGGCCGGAGGGGCGCCCACGCGTCCTGAGCCCGGCTGGGCATTCCGTATGCCGCCCGCTCGCCCCGAGCGGGCGGCATACGGTCTTGTGGGGTCTCCGTCGACCCCTGCGCCTGACGTCGTCGGGTCCTGGGCGGGGTGCACCCCTCCAGTGGCACCCCGCCCGAGGAAGTGGCTGTACTCGATGACGGTGACCAGGGCCACCACCGAGCCGATGGCCACGGCCGCGCCGCCGTACGCCACCGAGGCCCAGCGACCGACCTCGGCGCCGTGCGTCGCCCCGAGTCCCAGCACCTCCATGAGGCGGACCTGAAGGAAGACGCCACTCTGACCGCCCAGGACTGACTGGACCCCGACGGCACCGTCCGGGCGGCACAGCCACCAGGTCAGCGAGCCGAGGACTGCGGTGCTCGCGAGCACGACCAACCAGCGCCGCACGCCTGCTCCGTCCACGACCGTTCGGGCATCCGCCAGGCTCGGTTCGGCGGTCGACCCCTGCAGCAGGATCCCGAAGGCATCCCACGAATCGGAGGGGGCGGCGCGCTCGTCGACGTAGCGGCACGACTGCCAAAGGTCCATCAGGTTTGCTCCGATCGCGCTGGCGGCATCCAGATGTGAGGCCCGGGCATCAGTTCTTCCTCAGCTGACAGGTTGCGGCCGTGAGACCCGCGGCCGTGGCCCGGTAGGTCGTGTCGGGCGGGTTCCCCTGTGGCAGCTTCAGGAGGGTGGAGCCGCTCGTCACCGAGGCGTTGAGGCCGATGGACATCGAGGACGGCGTGGGGCTGTCTCCGCCGCCACCGGCATCCTTGGTGACGCTGATGCTGAGACCCGCCCCCGACGGGACCGGGTTGCCGAAGGCGTCCGTCCTGGACACAAAGGTGGTGAGGGAGCCGCCAGGGCCCACTATGAGCACACCCGTCGGGCAGCTGGGCGTGCCGGTCGCCGTGGAGAAGATGAGCTTGGTCGCGGCTCCAGGTGTGATAGCGAAGCTTGTGCTCGCTGCCGAGGTGAGCGAACCGTCGGCTGCGGTCAGGGTGTAGGTGCCGGCCTTGTCGACCATGCAACCGGCGAAGGTCACGATCCCGGAGAGAGCGGCCTTCGGGTTGTTCGTGCAGGCGAGGGTGGCTCCGCCGGGGGTCGTGAGCGCTAGGGTGACGGAGCTCGTGTCGGTCGTGACCGTGTTGCCAACCGCGTCCTGGATCGTGACGGCCGGCTGCTGGGCGAAGGCGACTTGGCTGGCGCTGCTGGGGCTGGGTGGGGTCGTGAAGCTCAGCTTGACGGCAGGACCAGCCGTGATGGCGAACGACGTGCTCGTGGCGGACGACAGGGAGCCGTCTGTCGCCGTGAGCGTGTAGGTACCGGCCTTGTCGACCTTGCAGCCCGCGAACGCCGTGACGCCGGCGACGGCAGTCTTCGGGTTGGCGGTGCAGGCGAGGGTGGCTCCGCCCGGACTGGTGAGTGAGAGGGTCACCGCGCTGGTGTCGGTCGTCACGGTGGCGCCGCCCGCGTCCTGGACCGTGACGACAGGCTGCTGGGCGAGGGCGACCTGGCTCGAGCTGCTCGCGCTGGGCTGGGTCGAGAAGACCAGCTTGTTGGCCGCCCCCGCCGTGACAATGAACGTGCTGCTCAGCGCGGTGGTCAGGGTCCCGCTCGAAGCGGTCAGCCGGTAGGTGCCCGACGTGTTCACCGAGCAACTACTGAACGTCGCCACACCCCCGGTCGCGCTGAGCGGGTTCGACGTGCAGGTCAGCGCCCCCGGGCCGCCGGTGACCGTCGTGAGGGTGAGCTGCACCGCCGCGCTGCCCCCGGTCACGGTGGCGCCGGACGCGTCCTGGACGACGACGACAGGCTGCGCCGACCAAGCCAGCCCTCGACTGCCGCCGCCCGGCTGCGTCGAGAAGGCCAGCCTGGCCGCGACGCCCACGTGCACTGAGGCACTCGAGGCGCTCGTCGCCGTCCACGAGCGGTAGACCGCGGTCACGGCATACGAGAAGTCACCGTCAGGCACCGAGGTGTCGCTGCACGATGTCGTGGTCCGCAGCGAGGTCGGCGAGGTGCCGCAGGCCGGGGCCGTGGACGAGTCGCCCAACCGGGTGCGGACGACGTAATAGCCCTGCGGCACAGGCGAACCCGTCGACGCCGTCCACGATGCCGAGACCGTCGTGGATCCGCTGACCGACGTCGCGACGACGGCGGTGGGAGGAGCCAGCGTCCCCGTCGTGGCCGAAGCAGACCCCGCGCCGTGGGACGTCCAGTAGGCGTATGCCGCGCTGGTGACCCCCAGCATCCCGGCGGCCAGAAGGAGCACGAGGACCACACGACGGCGGAGCGTGGGGCGCCCGGACCGGGCGGAGGCGGGGCGGAGGCTCATCAGTTGTTCGCCGTCCCCGAGTAGACGAGCCGGAAGCTCTTGCCCTTGCAGGCGTCCTGGTTCACCGGCAGGTCACGAAGCCGGATCTGCGGGCGAGTGACCCCCTGGGCCGGCAGGGCGACGCTGGCGCCCGCTGGCACGACGAGGGTGAGGCTTGCGGAGACGTTGGACTGCTGCAGCTCGACGTTGGTCCCGCTGGCGCAGCCGACCGGGTCCACGGAGGTGTCCACCGCGACGGTCAGGGCACTCACGTGGATGGCCACCGAGTTGGGGTTGGTGACCGTCAGCGAGATCGGCGACCAGCCGCCAAGAGTCAGGCCGGTCACTGACCCGGTGATCTGGAACGGCACACCGGTGGTCGGCAGCCCCTTCTGGTACTTGAAGACGTAGGTCGTGGCGCCCGAGGTGTTACCCGCCGCGTCGACGGCACGCACCGCGAACTGGTGCTGCCCGTAGTTGTCCGTGCCGATGACCCACGTGTACGGCGAGGAGCAGCCGAACCAGGCGCCGTTCTCCAGCGAGCACTGGAAGGTCAGGCCTCTCTCACCGGAGGTCCAGGCGAAGCCGTTCGTCGCATTGCTCGTCGGGTCGGTCGGCCTCGTCGTGAGGGTCGGAGCCGCCGGGGCCACCGAGTCAGACGTCCACGCGAATCTCGTTGCGCTGCTTGTGTTTCCGGCCGCATCGACCGCGACCACGGCGAAGGTGTGCGACCCCTGCCCGAGACCGGCATACGACGTGGGGCTGGTACAGGTCGCGTATGCCGCACTGTCGAGGCTGCACCGGTACGTCACGCCGGTCTCGGTGTCGGTGAAGGAGAACGACGGGCTCGTCGACCGGGAGGGGTTGGTCGGCGTCGCCGTGAGCTGCGGCGCGGCCGGCGGCGTCACGTCGATGGTCCAGGTCCACGACGTCACCGCGCTCTCGTCGGCCCCCTTGACCGCCTTCACACCGAACGTGTGGGTTCCGGCCGTGAGACCGGCATACGACGTCGGGCTCGAACAGGCAGCGTATGCCGCCGTGTCCAGCTGGCACTTGAACGATGCCCCGGACGGGCCGGAGAAGGCGAGGGTCGCGCTTGTCGAGGAGGTGGCAGCGCCCGGCGCGGAGGTGATCGTCGGCGCCGCTAGGGAGGACTTGGAGTCAGCGACGGTGGTCACGGTGAGCAGCAGTGCCGATGCAGAAATGAGCACCGCGAGCAGCATCAGGACGCTGGTCCTGCGGCTCTTCGAGCTCCTCATGCCTGCTCCTGCAACCGGTTCGGGGACGACGTGTTCAGACTTGGCTGTGGTGGGGCGGCTCGAGGGAGCCACCCCACCAGGCGTGGATCAGGTCAGTTGCTCGTGAGGGTGAGGGTGATCGTCGCGCCCTTGCATCCGTCCTGGTTCGCGGCCGTGTCCGCGAAGGCGATCGAGCCGGCACCGAGGGCGGCACCTGACGCGCCGGGAGCCAGCGTCGTGTTCGACGTGAAGTCGGCAACGGTGAAGTCAGTGGCGAGGCAGGCCGGGTTGCTCGTCGAGACGACGGAGTGGATCGTGCCGACGTAGAGGCTCGAGGTGCCTCCGTTGTCGCCGGTGAACGTGACCTGCTCGGAGGCGCCGGGCGTCAGCCCGCCTGCGAAGGCAGCGTGGAGCACGACGGTGCCGTTGGAGCCGGCGTTGGTCGCCGAGCCCGTGCCGGCACCGGTGGTGCTCCAGTAGGCGAAGGCGCCAGCGGCCGTGCCGACCGTCAGGACACCGGCGGTGAGGATGACGGCCGTCTTCTTCTTGAGGTGAAGCGTCTTGCGCATGGGAGGAGCCCCTTCGTTGGGTTTTCTCAGGTGTTGGCTGGGCCCGGAGCGCCGGTGGTGGCAGGTCCATCGGCGCCCCGGGCGGTGCGGCCCGGTTCGGGCTGCGGGACGAAACCCTGCCAGTCGGGGCGGGCGGGCGAATCGAGCATTCGGTCAAGGGTCCGGCGCCGAATCGCCAGAGCGGGCTCGTCCGTTCGGCCGATGGCCTGCGCTTCCGGACCTCGCAGTCGTAGTGGCCTGTCTGACCCTGCTCGTAGGGTGGTTTCAAGGGTTTCGAGGGGCTGTCAGACCTTGGGCTCTGTGTTGGTGGGGAAGGGGTGAGGGCATGTCGGCCCAACCTGAACCTTCCCCGGCTGCACCCGACCCGCCACCTGGTGCGACGCCCACCACCTGGTGCCGACAACACCACGCCGCCGCGCCGCCGGATGACCGACCATGACCCCGCCCCGCCACCCCGAACGACCCCACCGCCGATCGGGCCAACGGCATGCCCCAGAGGCCGGCGCCTCGCGATAACCGATCCGGCGGGATACTCAGAGGCCGTTCCACTGCCCGTGAGAACGCCGTATGCCGCCCGCTCAATAGAGCGGGCGGCATACGAAATGCGTTGCGGCAGTGCCTGATCGAGCTGCCGATCGAGAGCGTCAGTACCGGTAGTGCTCCGGCTTGTACGGACCGGCGACGTCGACACCGAGGTACTCGGCCTGCGGCTTGGTCAGCTCGGTGAGCTGGACCCCGAGCGCGTCGAGGTGCAGGCGGGCGACCTTCTCGTCGAGGTGCTTCGGCAGCGTCGTGACCGTCGGGCGGCCCTCGTCGTCGACGTAGTCCTCTGCCTTGGCGAACAGCTCGATCTGGGCGATCGTCTGGTTGGAGAACGAGTTGGACATGACGAAGCTCGGGTGGCCCGTGGCGTTGCCGAGGTTCATGAGGCGACCCTCGGACAGCACGATGATCGAGTGGCCGTCCTTGAACGTCCACTCGTGGACCTGGGGCTTGATCTCGGTCTTCTTGATGCCCTTGATCCGGGCCAGTCCGGCCATGTCGATCTCGTTGTCGAAGTGCCCGATGTTGGAGACGATCGCCTTGTTCTTCATCCGCGACATGTGGTCGGCGGTGATGACGTCGTAGCAGCCGGTCGTCGTGACGAAGATGTCGCCGTACTCGCAGGCGTTCTCCATCGTGTCGACCTGGAAGCCCTCCATCGCGGCCTGGAGCGCGCAGATGGGGTCGATCTCGGTGACGACGACCCGGGCGCCCTGGCCGGCGAGGGCCGAGGCCACGCCCTTGCCCACGTCACCGAAGCCGGCGACGACGGCGACCTTGCCACCGATGAGGACGTCGGTCGCGCGGTTGAGACCGTCGATGACCGAGTGACGGCAGCCGTACTTGTTGTCGAACTTGCTCTTGGTGACCGAGTCGTTGACGTTGATCGCCGGGAAGAGCAGCTCGCCGACCTTGGCCAGCTCGTAGAGCCGGTGCACACCGGTCGTGGTCTCCTCGGTGACGCCCTTGATCTCGGCGGCGACCTTGGTCCACTTCTGCGGGTCCACGGCCAGGGTGCGGCGCACGAGCGCCTTGAAGACGCCGTACTCCTCGGAGTCGTCCCTGGTGGTCTTGGGGACCTGACCGGCGGCCTCCCACTCCTTGCCCTTGTGGACGAGCATGGTGGCGTCGCCACCGTCGTCGAGGATCATGTTGGCGCCCTTGGTGGGGCCACCGGGCCAGGTGAGGATCTGCTCGGTGCAGTCCCAGTACTCCTCGAGGGACTCGCCCTTCCACGCGAAGACCGGCACGCCCTTGGGGTTGGCGACGGTGCCCTTCGGACCGACGACGACGGCCGCGGCGGCCTCGTCCTGGGTCGAGTAGATGTTGCAGGAGGCCCAGCGGACCTGCGCACCGAGCGCGACGAGGGTCTCGATGAGGACGGCGGTCTGCACGGTCATGTGCAGCGAGCCGGCGATGCGGGCGCCCTTGAGCGGCTTGGTCTTGCCGAACTCCTCGCGCAGGGACATGAGGCCGGGCATCTCGTGCTCGGCGAGTCGGATCTGGTGACGGCCGGCCTCGGCGAGGCTCAGGTCGGCAACCTTGTAGTCGAAGGACATGCGAAAGCTCCTGGTGGTGGACTGACGGGTTTCACGACCCGGCGCAGCCCATCTGGGCACTCGACGCCACCTCAGGTGGCAGGTGAGCGGGGCATCTCCCGCGCCGGCAGTTCTGCGAGTCTACCGGCTCCCCGGCGGCGGTCCGGTCAGGCGGCTGCGCAGCATACGGAGGAATCCCGTATGCCGTGAACCGGACATCCAGCGTCCTTCCAGCAACCGCTGCTCTACTGTCCAGCCCGTCGGCAGGAAGGGCCGGTCATGGATGTCTATCGCATCGACGAGTACGGACTGTCGCAGCACGGACGGGAGGACCTGCCCCGGCTGCTCGCCGATGGCACCGGCATCATCTGGGTCGACATCCCGCAGTGTCGCCTCGAGGAGGCCGCCCTGCTGGGGTCGATCTTCGGGTTCAGCGAGATCGCCCTGCACGACTGCGTCCAGCGCAACCACGTGTCCAAGATCCAGGCCTACGACGACTACGTCTTCACCGTCCTGCACACGCCGGAGGTCGGCGAGCGCGGCCACGTCCACTACATCGAGCTGGATCAGTTCCTCGGGGCCACGTACCTGGTCACCGTCCACGGACCGCTGAACCCCAAGGCCAAGCAGGAGGTCGCGTTCCTCGACACCGGAGCCGTTCTGGAGGGGCTGCGCAGCGGGATGATCCGCCCCGAGTCGGCATTCGAGCTGTCCTCGGCGATCATCGCCTCGATGACCCGGCGCGAGATCGACATGATCGCACTGCTGGCCGAGGAGTCCGGTCACCTGGAGCAGCGGGTCATGGCCGACGAGGTCATGCAGGACACTGAAGGATTCCTGGCCGAGCTCTTCCGCGTCTGGTACGAGCTTCTCGCCATCCGCACCATCGCCGTCCACAGCACCGCGACCTACGACCGGATGGCGCGCCTGGCCCGGTTCCTACCGGCAGGCCAGGCGCCGCTCATCGCCGACCTCGCCGACCGGTTCGAGATGGTGTCGAGCATGGCCGACGGCCAGCGCGAGTCCATCCACGGCGTCATCGAGTTCTTCCAGACCCGGGTCAGCACCCACCTCACCGTCTCCTCCGACGACCTCGCCAAGGTCTCGGTGCGCCAGAACGACGACATGCGCAGGATCTCGGCCTGGGTCGGCATCGTGGCAGTCCCCACGGCTGTCACCGGCTTCTTCGGCCAGAACGTGCCCTACCCCGGGTTCGGGAAGCAGAGCGGCTTCATCGCGTCGGACCTCATCATGATCACCGTCGCGGCCGTCCTGTACGTCTTCTTCCGCAAGAAGGAGTGGCTCTAGAACGTCCGGCGGCCCTGAGTCAGTGGCGTTCTGCCGCCGCATCGTAGATGTCCGGCTCGAGGTACATGACGAGGGTCAGACCATTGGCCGCGTCCCGCGCCCGCGCCTCGGCCTCGTTGATCGTGGCCGCGACGTCCGCCGCCGACGAACCCGCCGACACGCCGAGCTTGGCGGCGACGAGCAGCTCCTCGGGGCCGAGGTGCAGCGTCTTCATGTGGATGATCCGCTCCACCCCGCCGACACCGGTGAGGGCGGACTCGATGGCTGCCTGGTGCGCCGGCGTCGCCGCTTCACCCAGCAGGAGCGACTTCATCTCGACGGCAAGGATGATCGCGACGGTCACGAGGAGGACACCGATCAGGCCGGTGCCGACGGCGTCCCAGACCTGGTTCTTCGTGAGCAGCGCGAGGCCGACCCCGAAGAGCGCGAACACGAGACCGATGAGCGCCGCCAGGTCCTCGAGCAGGATGACCGGCAGCTCTGGGGCCTTGGCGCTGCGGACGAACTCCGACCACGACCGCTGCCCCCGGGTGTGGTTGCTCTCCCGGATGGCCGTGCGAAAGCTCATGCCCTCCAACCCGATCGACACGACGAGGACCGCCACCGGAAGCCACCACCACCGGCTCGAGAACGGGTCGTAATCGTGGCTCGACTGCGCCTCGTGCCACTTGTGGTAGGCCTCGTAGAGGGCAAAGAGGCCACCGACGGAGAACAGCACGACGCTGACGATGAAGGCATAGACGTAGCGCTCGCGACCGAAGCCGAACGGGTGCTGCGGCGTCGCCGCGCGCTGAGCCCGCTTGCCGCCCCGGAGGAGGAGCAGCTGGTTGCCGGAGTCGGCGAAGGAGTGGATCGACTCGGCAAGCATCGAGCTCATCCCACTGACGAGGAACGCGACCATCTTGGTCACCGCGATCCCCAGGTTGGCGATGAGCGCCGCGACGACGGCCTTGGTTCCACCCTCGGTTGACATGCGGGCCAGCCTAGCCAGCCGGGTCGGCTACCTTTCCGGGTATGCCGTCCGCCCACGGGTCGCTCACCTGGTCGCCCGCCGCCACCCACCCTGACCTGCTCGCCCCGGTCGTGACCGCGGCCATCGGCTCGACCCCGAGCGCGCAGGTCGCAGCCATCGACCCGAGCCTCGCCGACACAGCCGCCTTCTGCGCGGCATACGACGTCGCGCCGGAGAGCTCGGCGAACTGCGTCGTGGTGGCCGGGCGGCGCGGTGAGGTCGAGACGTATGCCGCCGTCATGGTCCTCGCGACGATGCGCGCCGACGTCAACGCGACCATCCGCAAGCATCTGGGCGTCCGCAGGATCTCGTTCGCGCCGATGGACGAGGCGGTGACCCGGACGGGCATGGAGTACGGCGGGATCACCCCCGTCGGGCTGCCCGAGGGCTGGCCGGTACTCGTCGACGAGGCGGTGCTGGCGGCGGGCCCGGTCGTCATCGGCAGCGGACTGCGCGCCAGCAAGATCCTGCTCGACGCGGCGGACCTGCTCGCCCTCCCCGGCGCCGAGGCCCTCGCTCTGGGCCGCCCGATCGCCTGATCGGTCAGCGGGTGCGGTCGCGCAGCGCGGCCACGTGGGCCGAGCCGGCCGGGTCCAGGCCGAGCCCGATCGCCAGGTAGGTGGCGGTGAAGTCGACGAACGCGATCTGGTCGGCGACCCGGACGAGCGGGACCCCGTCAGGTGTCAGCTGCTCCCAGGTCTTCACCCCCGCCTCGCGGGCGGCCTCGACGACGGCTTGGGCCAGGTTGTGCCGGATCGCGTCGGCCTCGGGCACCTGACCCGAGACCGGTTCGGGAAGTGGCTCGCGGATCATGAGCAGCCCGAGCCGCGGTGTGGCCGGTGCGTCGAGGAACGGGTCGGCGAAGATGTCCCGGGCTCCTCCGTGCCCGGAGTCGTCCTCGGGGTCGAACGACGCGAGAGGTGCGTCGAGAACCGCACCCGCATGACCGGCATACGGGCCGTCGAAACAGGCCACGATCTGCGAGGCCGCATCCGGGAGCTGCCCCCAGGACGCCGGCGTGCGCGCAGTGCGGGCGAGCATGGCCGCGGCACGCGACGCGACGACGCCGGTGAGCCGGCCGTCGCCGAGGACCACCGGCACGTGGTCGGCGAGGTCGAGGGCGAGCACCTTGGCGGGGTTGACGAACGACTCCGACCCCGGCCGGCACTCCTCGGCGCGCGCGTCGAGGGCATCAGCCACCGCGTCCAGGACGTCGTCGACGGGGCCGACGACACCCAGGGCCGCGGCACCGAGCAGGACCGGGGTGAGCAGCGACCACAGGGACCCGCGGGAGGTCTGGTCGCCGCTGCCACGGGGGTCGATGTGGATGCCGCGGGCCCGGGCGCAGACCTCGGCGAGCGGGGAGTCCGCGGCGCCGATGGTGAGCAGCGAGGCGCCGCGGCGGGCTGCCTCGGCCGCGACCGCCAGTGGGCCGCGGGCGGCGCCGGACTGGGAGACGGCGATGACCAGGTCGAGCGGGCCGACCCACCCCGGCAGCGGCAGGTTGCGCAACGCACTCACCGACACCGGTGAGCTGGCCTCGGCGAGCAGGTCGAGGACGTCGCCGACGACGGCCGAGGCCCCCACAGCGGCCACGACGATCGCTCGCGGGCGGTCGCCGTGGTTGACCCGATCGATGCCACCCTCGTGGGCGAGGACCCGGCTGCGGCGGACGTTGGCACCGGCCATCGCCAGCGAGCGCAGCGTTCCCCGGGCATCGACCCGCTCGATGATCCGTTCGTCGTCGAGCCGGTAGTCCTCGATCATCGCCGATCCTCGCTGGGTTGGTGTCGCCGGCTCAGGGCTTGCGTGCCTCGTCCACGAGGAGCACCGGGATGCCGTCGTCGATCCGGTAGACCAGCCCGCAGGACGCGCCCGCAGAGTCCTGGTTGGTGTCGGTGCACACCAGCTCGGGCGCCTCGACCGTGCCGGCGTCGCGCAGCTCGGAGCGACAGGCCGGGCAGCACAGGATCTCGCGCAGCCACGGCTCGATGAGGTGGCCGGCGGACGGCGTGCTGGTCATGGTGGTCCTCTAGGAAGTTGCTCGGATGATGGCAAGGACATCATCGCGCACCCGCGCCATGACGTCACTGTCGACCGCCTCCACGTTGAGGCGTAGCAGCGGCTCGGTGTTGGACGGGCGGACGTTGAACCACCAGCCCCCGCCCTCGGGCGCGGTGATGGTCAGCCCGTCGAGGGTGTCCAGAGCGGCGCCCAGGTCCCCGGCATACGTCCGGATCCGGTCGAGCGCGGCCGGTACGTCCGAGACCGTCGAGTTGACCTCGCCGGACGCGGCATAGCGGTCGTAGCCGGCCATGAGCGCGCTGAGCGGCCGTTCCTGCTCCCCCAGGGCGGCGAGGACGTGCAGCGCCGCGAGCATCCCGGTGTCGGCGAACCAGAAGTCGCGGAAGTAGTAGTGCGCGCTGTGTTCGCCGCCGAAGACCGCCCCGTATGCCCCCATCTCGCCCTTGATGAACGAGTGGCCCACCCGCGTGCGCACCGGGGTCGCGCCGCGCTCGGCGACGAGCTCGGGGACCGCCAGGGAGGTGATCACGTTGTGGACGATCCTGACGTCGGACGGCGCGGTGCCGGCGGCGACCTCTCGGGCGATCTCGCGGTCGGCGATGAGTGCGGTGACCGCGCTCGGTGAGACCGCGCCGCCGCGCTCGTCGACGACGAAGCAACGGTCGGCGTCGCCGTCGAAGGCCAGGCCCAGGTCGGCGCCGTGCTCGACGACGGCGGCCTGCAGGTCCCGGAGGTTATCCGGCTCCAGCGGGTTGGCCTCGTGGTTGGGGAAGGTGCCGTCGAGCTCGAAGTAGAGCGGGACGACGTCGAGGGGCAGACCCTCCAGGCCGGCCGCGGTGCCGAGGACGGCCGGCGCCGTGAACCCTGCCATCCCGTTGCCGGCGTCGACGACGACCTTGAGCCGGCGACCGCCACGCAGGTCGACGAGGGACCGTAGGAAGGTCGAGTAGTCGGCGAGCACGTCCCGCTGGGAGAGGACTCCCGGCACCGGCGCCCGGACGGGCTCGGCCGCACCGTCGAGGAAGGCCTGGGCGAGGTCGCGGATCTCGGCCAGCCCACTGTCCTGCCCGATCGGGCGGGCGCCGGCGCGACAGAGCTTGATCCCGTTGTATGCCGCGGGGTTGTGGCTCGCGGTGAACATCGCACCCGGGGCGTCCAGGGCTCCGCTCGCGTAGTAGAGGCCGTCGGTCGAGGCCAGGCCGATGACGACCGCGTCGATGCCGGCGTCGGTCACGCCGGCCGCGAAGGCGTGCGCGAGGTCCGGCGAGCTCGGGCGCATGTCGTGGCCGATGACGACGACCGGGGCTCCGTCGGCGATCGCGACCACCTGGGCGAACGCGGCACCGATGGCTCGGGCCACGCCGGCGTCGAGCTGCTCGGGCACGAGGCCGCGGACGTCATAGGCCTTGACGAAGTCGGCCAGTCGGGCGGGCACGGGAGAACCTCCGGGAGGTGACGGTGGGACGGCCTTCGATCCTAGGGGGACCCTCACGCCCGGTCCGCGGAAGTGCCGGCAGGATCAGGTGTCGGCGTCAGCGATGACACGCAGGTGCCCGCGGCGGCCGAGCTCGCGGATGCCGGCCGGCTGGCCGGTCGCGGCCGCCGGAACGGTCGTTGCACCGGCTGCTCCGACGCCCCGTGCATAACCGCCGCGGACCACCGCGGGGGTCGTCGGCTGAGCCGCCGGGCGGGGGCGGGCGGCCTCCCGGACGGCGTCGGCGAGAGCGAGGAGGTCGTCGTGGGTGGGCTGCGGCTCGGGATAGTCGCCCGCCAGACGCACGATGTCCCAGCCGCGCGGCGCGGTGAGCCGCTCGGCATGGTCGGCGCACAGGTCGTAGGTGTGCGGCTCGGCATAGGTGGCGAGCGGGCCGACGACGGCGGTCTGGTCGGCGTAGACGTAGGTGAGCGTGGCCACCGCGGACGTGCGGCAGGCGTTGCGGGTGCACATGCGGGACAGGCTCACGCTCCGCAGGCTAATCGGCCGCACCGACAACGCCCGTCCGGCACGCCGCACCGGCCTGCACCGCCCGGTCAAAATCCCCGTGCAATCGGCATACCGACCTCGGGGGGCGGCATAGGCTGGCCCGGTGAGTCGACGGGACCGGCACGGGCGCGGGCTGCGGGGTCCGATGGCCTGGCCGCGGGTGCCGGCGATGGTGACCCGGCGCGAGGCCTTCGACGACCTCGTCCTGGACAGCGCCGACCGGCTCGAGAGGGTGCTCAAGGCGCAGCGGGCAGAGGTGGAGTTCGCCGTCGAGGACATCCCGCCGAGCGATCCTGCCCCCTGGGAGGAGCAGGTTGCGCCGCTCGGCCGGGTGTTCCCGTCCGACGGACGTCTCCCGCACCGGATCGTCGTCTACCGCCGGGTCGTCGAGGCCCAGGCACGCGACGAGGCCGACCTGGCCGTGCTCGTCCAGGAGGTCGTCATCGAGCAGGTCGCCGTCCTGCTCGGCGTCGAGCCGGACGAGATCGACCCTCCCCCGCGTCGCCCCTGAGGCTCAGGGCAGGGCCAGGACGCGCGTCGTGAGGGTCGTGAGCGGCGCCGGTGCGAGGTTCGCGGTCGCCAGCAGCTGGGCCGCACCCGCACCGGAGGTGCTGACGACCGCGCCGCGCAGGGCCCCCTCGCCGGCCGTCCGCCGGACCCACACCTGACTGGTCCCCGCCGGCAGCGCGACCGCGGCGGTGGAGTCGGCGGGCACCTCGACATTGCGAACCGTAGGGGTCCCGGACGCGTCGACGACCGTCACCTCGGCGCTGGCGGGGTCGCCCGAGCTGACCAGGGTGAGCGCGCGGGCCACCGCTCCCGCCCCGGACGACGGCACGAACGCGGCCCCGGCCACCGCGCTGATCGGCGCGGAGGCGCCGGACCAGGCGAAGTCCCCGGGCGCGCCCGAGGCGCGGCGGATGGCCAGCGCCCCGGCGACGACGGGTTCGTCGGCAGTCACCTGCACGGCATACGTCCCGGCCGGCAGCCCCCCGAGGTCGAACTCGCCCACCGAGTGCGCCTTGACCGTCGCGACCCCGCCCTTGGGCAGGGGCGAGCCACCGCCCGGGCCGATGGTGCGGAGCTGGACGACGGCGTCGTGGTTGCCGGGTACGGCGACCCGCACCTTGGTCGGCCCGTTGACGGCGACTGCCGGGATCACGAGCGTGGTCGCGGGGGCGGCTACAGGTGACGCGTCGTCGGACCCGGCCGCGACCGAGCCGTCGGTCCAGGTGTCGTTGACCGCCGCATAGACAAGGCCACCGGCCGTCGTCACGTGCACGACGGGGGTCTTCTCAGCGCTGGAGATCGCATCGAGCAGGACTGTCGCCCGGCCGTGCGCGGGGACGACGACGTCGTTGCCGTTCGGGGAGACGATGGCGCCGGCGGCGCCGTACATGGCGATGTCGGCGGTGACGACGTTGGCGCCGGGGTTGACCAGGACGAGACGTTCCTGGCGGCCTGGGTCGCCGCCGCCGGCCACGATCCAGGCGTTGTCGACGGCGCTTCCGCAGGGCACGCTGACCAGGCCGCGGAGGTCCTTGCTGTCGACGCGCCACTCCTGAGTGGCCACGACTCCTGGGGCGAGCCCGCCGGCGCCCGAGACGCCGACCGCACCCGATGCGGGGACACCGCCCACCACCACGGCACGGTTGGTCCCGCTCGCACTGGGTCGGGCTCCGGCCGTGACGCTGCCGACCCCGAGGGTCCCCGCACCTGGGGCGCGACCGAGGAGGGCCTGGACGGCGTCGGCCGGCGCGGCGGCAGCGGCCACCTTGGCCGGGACGGCGACGTCCTTGACCCCCGAGATACCGCTCAGCTCGGCGCCCGGGCAGATGACCGTCGAGCTGGTGAGGGCAGTGGGTGCGCCGGCCGCGGATGCCCGTGTCGTCGCGGAGGACAGGTCCGCTGACCAGCTGGTCGCCTGGGCGGCCTGGACGACACCCCCGGCGGCTCCGGCGACGACGACGGCGCGGAGCGCGGCGAGCCCGACGCGCTTCACGGTGGGACGGGTGGGGCGCTTCATGAGCTCCTCCGGGCGCGGCGCGTCGGCAGGGCGAGGTAGAGCCCCACGAGGAGCAGCGCCGCCTGCCCGAACCGCCACCAGGGCTGCTCGGGGTCGACGGTGATGGACAGCCGGTGGTCACCGGCCGGGATCGCGTATGCCGGTCGCCCACCGATCGCAGCCACCTCGCGACCGTCGACGGTCACCGTCGCGTGCCGCACCCAGGCGGTCGGCTCGGACACCAGCAGGGTGCCGGTGGCTGCGGCCCGGACCCGGGTCGACGTCGCGCCGTGCTCGCCGGTCACGGCCACGCCGGTCGTCGTGGTGCCGGCCACCAGTCGGATGCGAGGCGCACCGACCGAGCTGTCGGCGGAGGCGATGGGGGGTTGCACCCGCCAGTAGTCGTAGCCGCCGCGGCTGCCCATCCGGACCAGACCGGCCGTGGCGTCGAGGCGCTGCGCCATGGCGGCGGACGCTCGGGTGCCCAGCCCGACGAAGCCGACCCCGAGGTCGACCAGTCGCGCCGACGGGGCCGCATCGGAGGAGTCGCTGCCCGACACCCCCGTGCTGCCGTCGAGGAGCAGCTGGATCGTTGCCGCGGCCAGGTCGGGCGACGGCGCAGTGAACGCGGCGGCGGCCGCGCTCGTGCCGGCGGGAGCACTCGCGGCGGCGGGCGAGCCCGCGCCGTCGTCGGTGCCCGCATCGAGTCCGCGGGTGCCGAGGTCGACCGACAGGTCCGGGGACTCGGCGGCCACCAGCCGATAGCCCATTCCCGCGGGGGTGGGAGCCAGCAGGAGGGTCCGGTTGGCCTGGGGTGCACCGGCCTGGTCGGCGGCGATCGCCGGCCGTGGGTCGGTCCAGGCGCGCAGCCGGCCGTCGATCCCGCCCCAGCCGTAGAGAGCCGGCCCGCCGACCGCGACCACCACAAGGGCGGCAACCGCGGGCCAGCGCGCCACCGCTGCCCAACCGCCGCGTCCGCGGCGCAGGGTCAGGTCGGAGAGGCCGACGAGGACGACACCCAGCAGCCCGGCCAGTGCGAGGAGCATGGCCGTGCCCCACCAGGGGACGAGGACGTTGCCGGCCCCGCTCTGGCCGAGTGGCACGACACCGAGCCGCACCCGGGGCACGGCGAGCGCTCCGGCGAGCCCGACGACGCCGACCAGCCCGAGCAGCGTGAGCGAGAGGCCCCGGCGTCGACCGCGGACGAGGCACACGACGGCGAGCCCGGCAACCGGCGCTGCGGCCCACCACGGGTAGTGCCCGGTCGGTCCCGGCGAGAGCAGGGCGAGGTGCGAGAGCGACGGCGCCGACCCGGCATACGCCAGCAGTCCGGGGCCGGTGAGGAGCTCCGCGGGGTGGTGGGCGACATCGACCCCCCACGGTCCGAGCAGCCCGATCGGCAGGGCGGCAGCCAGCAGAGCGCGACCCTTGGCGGCGCCGGGGGCGAGCACTACTCCGGCGACGAGTACGACGAGGAGGACCACAAGGAGGGCCGGGACGAAGGCACCGAGCGCGGCCGCCACGAGCCCGGTGGCGGCGGCCGTGGTCGTGCGTCCACCGCGACCGAGCAGGCGCGCCGTGCCGGCCACGACGAGAGGCAGGAGAACGAGGGCGACGAGGGCGGCCAGCCGGCCCTCGAGGACGGCGGCCGCGGCGACCGGGCTGGCTGCCCAGGCGAGCCCGACGAGCGCGCGGGGCCATTTCTGGAGCGTCACGACCCGACCGGCGACGTATGCCGTCCACGCGGCGAGCGGGACGGTTGCCGCGACAAGTGCGGCGGCGGCAGCACCGCCGGGTGCGGTCACGCCGAGGAACGGCACGTGGGCGATGACCCAGGCTGGGCCGGCAAGCAGGGCCGATGCCGGGCCACCAGGTGCGTCGGCACCTAGGCCGGAGCCGGACCAGCCGTCCCACCAGTCATGGAACAGGGTGCCGGAGGTCACCCGCCCGCCGAGCAGCTGGCCACCGACCAGGCCGCTACGCAGCGCCCCGAGGTGTCCGCCGACGACCCCGCGCCAGGCGAACCCGGCAGCAACGACCGCAGCGAGAACGGACCACAGCCCGGGGTTGCGACCCAGCCGGCCGCCGAGCGACCCGCCGGCCGACGCCGCGTCGTCGCGAACGACGTGGGCGAGGGAGTCGGCCTCGGGGTCCGTGTCGAACGAGGCTTGCGGCGTGACCTGGCCGGGGTTGAGCCGGTCCCCCACGTGGCGGGCAACCTCGCCCGGGCCGACGAAGAGTGACCGCAGGTCGCTGCGCCGGACCACGGTGCCGCGGCGGCCGCGCCACCGGGCGGCGAGGGTGCGCCACGGGTCGAGCAGGGCGCCGAGATCGGCGACCTCCGCCCCGGCGGCTCGGGGCCGTTTGGCCAGAAGCATGGCGAGCCCGCCCAGGAGGGAGGTGAGCGCTAGCCAGAGCGCGAGGAAGGGTGCGGTCCACCACGCGCACCGGGCCAGCGCCACCCGTCGGGCGGCGCGTCGGCGGGCCGGGGTGTCGGCCTGGGCCCCGGCCAGGTCGCTGCTCGCCGGGGCTGCCACGCGGGCGGTCGGAACGGTGAGCACGCGTCGGCCAGCCAGGTGCGCGCGCCAGGAGAGGTCGAGATCGGCGCCGAGGTCACCGAGCGCCGGCTGGTGGCCCCCGAGCCGGGTCCACAGGTCCGCCTCGGCGAGCAGGCCGGCGGCGGGGACCCCGAGCACGTCGGCGCGCCCGTCGAACTGGCCCATGTCCGGCTGTCCCGGCTCGGGCGTCGAGAGCACCCGGCCGGTGCGGGTGGCCGCGATCCCGACGCTGCGCAGCTGGCGCGGGTCGTCGAGGTCGACGAGCTTCGGGCCGACGACGCCGGTCGACGGAGAGCGGCGCAACGCGTCCGCGAGACTGCGCAGTGCGTCCTGTGCGGGGACCTGGCCGGCGGCCAGCAGCCAGACCGCCGAGGTGCCCGACGGCAGCTCGGTGGCCGGCTGCGGTCCGGTCGTGCGGGCGTATGCCGCGCGCGCACCCAGTCCGGTCGGGACCTCGTCGACGACGACGGTGACCTCGCGCGCGACCTGGTGCGCCCGGCATACGGCACCGGCCCGATGCCCGTCGGTGGCGTCGAGCACGATGAGGGTCTGCGGAAGGAGGCTGCCCGTGACGAGGGCGTCGAGGGTGGTGATGAGCGCGTCGCCGACGGCGTCGACGAAGAGCAGGGCCGCGACCGCCTGACCGGCCGGCCCCGAGGCGGAGGGATGGGCCGGCGGACGATCGGTGAGTGCGGTCATGAAGTGTGGGCGCGCGCCGTCAGACGGCGCGCTTCTTCAGCTTGCGACGCTCACGCTCGGATAGTCCACCCCAGATGCCGAACCGCTCGTCGTTGGCCAGGGCGTACTCCAGGCACTCGGCCCGGACGTCGCACCCGACGCAGACCTTCTTGGCCTCCCGGGTCGACCCGCCCTTCTCGGGGAAGAACGCCTCGGGGTCGGTCTGTGCGCAGAGCGAGCGCTCCTGCCACGACAGCTCCGTGGCCTCCTCGGCTGCGGCATCGGTGAATGCGTTGCCCGTGAATGCGTTGCCTGTGAATGCGTTGCCCGACAATGCGTTGACTGTGCTGTCCAGCACCAGAAGCTCGTGCATGGTCCCTCCTCGACCCAGTGTTACGCGTACGACAATGATGGAATTACACGCGTGTCATACGGGGTTCGTCAAGCCGAGATCTGCTAGAAGTTCGCGGGCTGCGACGCACTCGGGCGTGTCGCGGGGTGGATCTCGGGGTGGATGAGGCATCCTGCACCGCTCCTGAGAGACTGCCCGGCATGCGCATCACCACCCTCTCCGGGGGCGTCGGCGGGGCCCGGTTCATCCGCGGTCTGCGACGTCACCTGGACCGGCTGCCGGGCGGTCCCGGCGATCACGAGGTCACCGTCATCGGCAACACCGGCGACGACATCACGCTCTGGGGGCTGCGGGTCTGCCCCGACCTCGACACCCTGCTCTACACCCTCGGCGGCGGCATCCACGAGGGCCAGGGCTGGGGCCGGGCCGAGGAGAGCCACCGGATCCAGGCCGAGCTCGCGGCATACGGCGCCAAACCCCAGTGGTTCGGCCTGGGTGACCTCGACCTGGCCACCCACATCGTCCGGTCGCAGTGGCTCGGCCAGGGGCTCACCCTGTCGGAGGTGACTGCCCGGCTCGCGTCGCGCTGGGGGCTGCCCGACCAGGGCCTCACGCTCCTGCCGATGAGCGACGACCCGGTGGAGACCCACGTCGTGGTCGACGACCCCGAGGCCGACGGCGGGCAGCGAGCCATCCACTTCCAGGAGTGGTGGGTGCGGATGCAGGCGTCGGTGCCCGCGTCGCGGTTCGTCGCCGTCGGGATGGACCGGGCGACGGCTGCTCCGGGGGTGCTGGAGGCGATCCGGACTGCCGACGTCGTCATCCTGCCGCCGAGCAACCCGGTCGTGTCGCTCGGGATCATCCTGGGCGTTCCCGGGGTGCGCGACGCGCTGCGCGGGACGGCGGCTCCGGTCGTCGGGGTGTCGCCCCTCGTGGGCGGCGCTCCGGTGCGCGGGCATGCCGACGCGTGCCTGTCCGCCATCGGCGTCGAGGCGACGGCCGGTGCCGTCGGGGACCTGTTCGCCGACTTCCTCGACGGGTGGCTCGTCGACCCCGGCGATGCACCGCCGGGCTCTGCGGCAGGCAGCTCGCGGACGCCGGGAGGGCTGCGGCTGACGGCGTGGGACCGACCGCTCCTCATGCCCGACGTCGCATCGGCCACCGAGCTCGCGGGGGCTGCCTACGACCTGGCCCTCTCGCTCCGACCCACCTGAGCCCGGCGATGGTGCCCAGCCCGTATGCCGGTGACTCGCCTCCCGCGGGAACCCTCCACGTGCTCCCGCTCCGCGGCATACCCGAGGTCGCTACCGGCTCCGACCTCGCTCAGCTGATCCAAAGTGCTTGTGCAGCAACGGGTTTGGCTCTCGAGCCGGGCGACCTGGTCGTCGTCTCGAGCAAGGTTCTCTCCAAGGCCGCCGGGCTGTGGGCCGACTCCCGCACCGACGCGGTCGAGCGGTCGACCGGGCGCGTGGTGGCCGAGCGGGCGACGTTCGACGGTGTGACCCGGGTCGTCGAGTCGGTTGCCGGCCCGGTCATGGCAGCCGGTGGCGTGGATGCCTCCAACACCGGGGGCAGCGAGCGGGTGCTCATGCTTCCGTCGGACCCCGATGCGGTCGCCGCATCGCTGCTCGACGACCTGCTCCGCGTCACGGGGCTAGCGGCCGGTTCGCTCGGTGTCGTGGTCACCGACACGGCCGGCCGTCCGTGGCGCGCCGGCCAGACCGACTTCGCGCTCGGCGCCGCCGGCGTCGTCGTCCTGGACGACCTGCGCGGCGGTGTCGACGCCGACGGACGGCCGTTGGCCGTCACCGCCCGCGCCGTCGCCGACGAGGTGGCTGCGGCCGCCGACCTGGTCAAGGGCAAGGCGAGCGCGGTCCCGGTGGCCATCGTGCGCGGACTGCCTGCTCTGCTCCTTCCGGTGCGCTCTGGCTCCCCGACCCCGTCCTCCCCGACCGAGCGCCCCGGGGCCGGGTCCTTGGTGCGGACCGGCCCCGGTGACTGGTTCCACCTGGGGCACCTGGAGGCCGTCCGGGCCGCCCTCGGTGTGTCGCCCGGGAGCTCGGACTCGGCGGCGGTCGGGATCCGACCTCTCCATCCGGAAGCGCTAGCCGACCGCATCGCCCGGGTGGTCCGACTCGCCCTGGCCGGCCCTGTCGGAAGCACCTCGATCGAGGTGGCGGGCGGCCTCATCACCGTCCGCGCCGCCGAGGACTTCGACCTCGGTGTCGTCGTGACCCGGTTGGTCGTCGCCGGCTGGACCGAGGACCTGGAGCTGACGACGGCCGCGCGCCAAGCCGGTCTGGTGCGCCTGATCGTGACCGATCTGGCCCCCACGCCAGTCGACTGACCTGCCCAGACCGGGCGGCCTCCTGCCCGCCTGGGACGCATCACGGCATACCGAAGTCCCGCACCAGCCGCATCCTGGCCTCGAGGTCGAGCAGGGTCCGCTTGCGCTCCAACCCGCCACCGAACCCGACGAGCCGCCCGCCGGCACCGACGACGCGGTGACACGGGACCACGATCGGCAGCGGGTTGCGGTTGCAGGCCACGCCGACGGCCCGCGCCGCGAGCGGGTCCCCGAGACTCCTGGCGATCTCGCCGTAGGTCAACGTCTCGCCATGTGGGATGGCGCTGATCGCGGCCCACACGCTGCGCTCGAAGGTCGAGCCGTGCCGGACCAGGACGGGCAGGTCGAACTCGAGGTGGTCGCCGTCGAAGTAGCCGGCGAGCTGCCGCACCACCTCGGCCAGCACGGACAGCCCGGGGTCGTCACCCTCGACACTCGCCGCCACCGCAGCCGCGGCTTCGGCAGGGATCCCGCCGAACCGCACCGCGAGGAGGTGCTCGCCGTCGACGGCGACGCCGAGGTCGCCCACGGGCGAAGGAACGCTGGACCAGAGCACACCTGGAGTCTGGCCGACCCCACCGACACCGGCTCCCGGCAACACCCCACCGCCCGCCACAGCGTGCGCTCCTGAACAGTTGGCGGATCGCTCACGGGCTACGCGGAACCCGGGGCAGGTGGGTCGGCAGGGTCATCCGCGGACCGCGGCGGGGGCGCATGCCGGCAGCCATCGCAATGTAGCCGCTCGCCCGGTACCGCTGACCGGCATACGGCTCGAGCAGCTGCCGGGCGAGGTCGTCGTCGCCGATCTCGCCGGTCAGGGCCCAGGTGAGGTTCTTGGCCATGTGGTAGTCGCCGAAGCTCGGCGAGTCGGGGTCGCCGAGGGCCCGCTGGGCGACCTCGGCCGCCGTCCACTCCCCCACGCCGGGGATGGCCCGCAGCCGCCGGTGGGCCTCGCCGAGCGGGAGCGACGCACACTCCTCGAGGCGACCGGCATACGACGAGACCCGCACGGCGACAGCGGATCTGGCACGGTCGACTCCCGCGCCGAGCCACTCCCAGGACGGGATCTGGCCCCACTCCCGCGGGGCGGGCGGCACGTAGAGGCTGACGGCCGCCCCATCGCCCGGCGCGGGCGCGCCGAAGCGGCGGACGAGCCGGGCCTGCGACGCGAACGCCTCGTTGCCGGTCACCCGCTGCTCGATGACCGCCGCCACGAGGGACTGGACGACCAGGCCCGAGGCGGGGATCCGCCAGCCCGGGTTGGCCCTGAGCCCGGCCGCCACCAGCTCGTCGTGGGCGACGAACCCCGACCGGTCGTCGAGCGCGCCGAGCAGCGCTGGCAGCCGGTCGAGCGCCCAGCGCGCACCGGGGCCCCACGCCGCCCCGGTCACCTCCCCGGCCGATGGGTCGTGATGCAGCGACAACGAGCAGGGCCCTTCGGGTGTGGCCTGACCGAACCACCACACCCCGCCGACGACTCGGCAGGTCGGGTCGCTGCCGCCGTGGCGCAGCACCCCGACGGTCTGGGCCAGTGAGTACGGCCCGTCGAGGCGGACGGCGCGGGTGAGGGGCGACACGGCGACAGTGTGCCCCGGGTGGCTGACCGGCCGGCTGTCGGCCCGGTGGCAACCGTGGGTCGGTCAGCGCTTGCGGAAGGTCAGCAGGATGAACGTGTAGTCCAGCCCCACGCGCTTCCAGTGCACCGGTCGCTCGGGGTGGGTCATCTCGCCCAGGTCTCCCACGAGGGACAGCCCGGCCGCGTCCGCCTCGGCGACGAGGTCGCGGATCTGGTCCGGGGTGAAGATGTGCACCTCCGCGCCGTATGCCGTGTGTCCGGCCGTGTCGACCGGGTCGTGGCTGAAGTCGGTGGAGACGACGAGCACCCCACCGGGTCGCAGGACCCGGGCGCTCTCCCGGAGGAAGGGGCTGATCGGTACGCCGTGCTCGATCACGGACATGCAGGTGATGGCGTCGAGGCTGTCGTCGGCGAAGTCGGTGGCTGTAATGTCGCCGTAGCGGAAGGCGACCCCGTCCCGGCGCACGAGCCCGGCGAACTCCAGGTTCGTCCCGGTCAAAGACCCGGCGGCCCCACCGAAGCCGTAGAGCCGGAGCCAGGGCAGGACCGAGGAGTACCGGGCGCTGCCGGCGTCGACGATGCGGGCCGACCGGGTCCCGTCGTCGGCGAGGGTGACCACGGCCGCGACGGCGCCGAGGGCGTCCCAGTTCTTGGGGAGGTCACGGTGCGGTGGCAGACGCAGGGCCTTGACCTCGGCGAGGGCCTGCTTCCACTCCGCCGTCGACTGCAGCACGCCCGTCAGCGGGACACCCGTCGGAGCGGGGCGCGGGGTGGCGCCGGCTCCCCCGGCGCGACGGGTGGCGAGGGCCGCCTCGGCCCGGCGCTGCACGCCGACCCGGAGCCACAGCAGGTGCTCGGCTGCACGCTTCGCGACGGCGAGCGCCCGCCCGCCGGGTGGGGCGGCGACCTGACCGGACCCGGCCGGAGGGGTGGAGGACGGGTGCGACTGCTCAGGCATGGCGGGCAATCTACCGGGCCTCCGGGTCGCCGATGAGCGCGTGCCGCCGACCCCAGCCCCATCCGAAGCCCGCCACGAGGACGTCGCCGACGACGCTGAGGAACCGGGACAGGATGACCACCGCGGTGGCCGTGGGTACGGGCAGGACGGCCCCCAGGACAACGACGAGCAGGCCGTCGCGGATGCCGACCCCCGCCGGCACGACGAAGCCGAGCATGCCGATGATCGCGGCCAGCGCGTATCCGCAGACCGCGACGAGGAGCACGTGGCCTGCCGTTCCGGTCGGGGTTCCCACGTCGCGGACGAGCACCCAGACCGACCCGCCCATGAACACCCAGGCCCCGACGAACCAGGCCAGCGCGAGGAGCACTGCCGGCACCGTGAAGGCGTGCTCCAGCGGCTCTCGACGGAGCAGCCGCAGGGCGAGGGTGAGGGCCCGGTTGAGCACCGCGGGCACCATCATGCCGAGGGCGACGACCGCGGCGCCGACGAAGATCCAGCTGGGCAGGTCGACCCCGAACCGGTCGAGGAACAGCGGCACCGCGGCCAGCCCCACGAAGGCGCCGCAGAGGACCGACATCACCAGGAACACGACCCCTACGACGGCCGTGCGCCGCCGTGGCACCCGGAGCCGGGACGCCATGTCGGTCTGGGCGACGACGGTCCACACCGATCCCGGGAGGTACTTGCCGAGCTGGCCCACGAAGAAGACACTCGCGGCCTCCGCGTAGTGGAGCCGGCTGCCGAGGTCGGCGAGCAGCACGCGCCAGCCGAGCATCGTGCACACCGAGGAGAGGAGGCAGAGGACGAGCCCCGCCGCGAGGGCGGGAATCGAGGCCCTGCCGAGCTCCCCGGACACCTCGCTCCAGTTGCGCCACAGGGCGACGGCGACGGCCGCGAGGATGAGGACGAGGACGACGATCCGGACGACGTCGAACAGCCGGGAGCGCACCGGGTCACCTCCGGCGGAAGGTGAGCCGGACGATCCCGTATGCCGCGTCGAGACTCTCCCCGCGCAGGCTGGCGCCACGGAGCCGCTCGGTGATGTCGCCGTCGAGGTCGCCGGCCAGCACGAGGCCTCGCGCGTCGGCCCGGGCGAGGACGCTGCGGACGTCGGCGGGGGCGACGGCACCCGGCACGGCGGCCGACCCGGCGGCCAGAGTGAAGCAGAGCAGCCCGCCCCGGCGGAGCACCCAGGTGGCCTGGGTGAGCAGCTGGTCGATGTCGTCGCTGTCGCAGTCGGTCGGATGGAGCATGGTGAGGACGTCGCAGCTGCCGGAGTCCAGCTCGACGGAGTCCAGGGGAGCATCGGCTGCCGGCAGGGTCCACTCGACGGGGGTGTGACCGGTTGCCCGCAACCAGGCGCCGAACGGCGAGTCATTGCCCGAGCAGTCGATGACCTCGGCATCGGCACCCTCCCGGGTCCGCAGCCGGACGACCGCCGCCAGGGCACCGAGCGCGGCCCACGCAGCGATGGGGTCGCGGGCCCGGGGCAGCCCGAGGTCGCGGGCCAGCCGGGTCGTCTCCTGCGCCTCGTCCTCGGTGGAGAGCAGGTCCGAGGGCCGCACCCAGACGGGGAAGTCGGCGCGGTGCACCTCGACGTGGCGTCCCCGACCACCGGACCCGGCCGGCCCGGCGAGGCCACGGCTGGCGCGGCCCGCGACGGCACCGACGGCCGCTCGCGCGCCGCCGAGGCCGCCGGCCAGCCGGGCCCGCGGTCCACGACGTGACGGGCCCGAGCCGCGGTCGGTCGGCTCCGGACCCGCGCCCGATGCACCGCCGGCAGAGCCGGGATAGGGGTCGACGTCGATGTCCACGGCGGCCGGCGCCGCGCCGAGCGCCTCGATCGTGCCGACGTACGTCGCCCACGGCCCGTGCAGGTCAGGGGGCCGGACACCGTCGGCCAGCTGCGCGGCATACGCGGGGTCGGCGAGGCGGGTGAGGGCCGCGACGAGGGCGTCCTCGTTCGACGGCGGCACGAGCAGCCCGTCGACGTCGTCGCGGACCTGGCCGGGGAAGGACCCGACCCGCGTCGCGAGGACGGGCAGGCCGTGCTCGTGGGCGAGCAGGACGTTCTGGGAGGCCGTGGCGTGCCGGTAGGCGAGGCAGAACACGTCGTGCGAGGCCAGGACCGAGGCGATCCGGTCCCCGGGGACGTACCCCTCGAGCAGCCGGACCCGACCGGCCAGCCGCGGGTCGGCGGCCAGGGCGTGCAGCTCGGTGCTGGCGTCACCCCACATCTCCCCCGCGACGGTGAGCGTCGGGCCGGGCACCCGGGCCAGGGCCCGCAGCAGCAGGTCGATGCCCTTGTAGGGCCGGACCAGACCGAGGGCGAGCAAGCGCGTCGGCCCGTCGTGCGGCATACGGGCCTCGGGCGGACCCCCGGGGAGGTGCGGCGGAAGGGGGGTCACCGCGACCCGGGCGGCGCCCAGCTCGATCGCGGCCTTCGCCTCGTCCTCGGTGTGGACGACGACGCCCTCGACCGCTCCGAAGAGCAGCCGCATGAACGCCTTGTCGCCGGGCCGGGACTCGTGCGGCAGGACGTTGTGGACGACCGCAACGGCCCGGGGGCCGCCCGGCCGCCCGGCGCCGGCCGCGCGCAGCATGGCCAGGTGTGCGGGCACGACCTGCGGGATGACGTGGACGACGACGATGACGTCGACATCGCGCAGCCGCCACCCGGTGCGGACCCAGCTCTCCGGGCGCGACCAGTGCAGGACCGGGACAGTGCGCGGATAGGGCTCGACGTCGGGCTCGCCACCGGGGACGGTCTGCTCGCCCGGGTAGAGGACCTTGGGGAACATCGAGGCCCACGAGACGAGGACGACGTCGTGGCCGGCGTCGGCGAGCTCGTGGGCGAGGGTCGTCGTGTGCGCGGCGACACCGCCCTTGGCCGGGTGGGACGGGCCGACGACGGCGACCCGGAGGGCGGCGGGGTTGCCCGTTGTCACACGCCGTCCCGTGAACGCACGACGAGGTCGGAGAGCAGCGCCAGGGTGCCGATCATCATCCCGGTGACGACGAGCAGGATGGTGTTGGCCGGGAAGTAGAACGGGTGACGCACCATGTCCACGACCCCCTTGACGACACCGATCCCGATGAGCCACAACGCAAGTGGCATGAGCACCTTGAGCGGGTCGAAGTACATGACCATGCGCAGGACCTGCAGGATGTAGCGGTAGGCGTCGCGGACGAAGTGGAACTTGCTCGTGCCCTCACGCTTGGCGTACGACGTCTCGATGTACTTGATGTCGTGCTGGTTGGACAGGAACGCGATGGTGATCGTCGTGACGCACGAGAAGCCCGCCGGCAGCAGCCGCAGGTAGGGCAGCGACACCTCACGCCGGAAGGCCCGCAGTCCGGAGTTGAGGTCGGGGATCTTCTGGTTGGTGAGCCGCTCGGCCACCTTGCGGATGAACCACTTGGCCGGCACCCGCGCCCACTTGTGGGTGCCCTCCTCGGTGGTCCGGGCGCCGACGACCTGGTCGTAGGTGGGGTCGTCGGCGAGGACGCGAACCAGCTCGGGGATCCGCTCATTCTCGTAGGTCATGTCGGCATCGGTCCACACGACGATCTCGCCGCGCGCCTGCTGGGTGCCGATCCGCCGGGCGGTGCCGGAGCCGCCGTTGCGGCGGAACGGCAGCAGCCGGATGTTGGCGTAGCGGCGCTGGGCGTCGCGGAGCACCTCAAGGGTGTCGTCGGTCGAGGCGTCGTCGATGCAGAGCAGCTCGTAGGTGAACTCGCTGGCGTTCATCGCCACGGTGATCCGGTCGATCTCGCGCAGGACGTGGGCGCCCTCGTTGTAGCAGGGCAGGACGATCGTCACGTAGGGCGCCGGGCCGCCGCTCTCGCCCTCGACCGGGTATGCCGCGGGCTCGGGTCGGGCGGTCGGCCCACCTGCGCGCCGGGCCGGGTCGGCCGGACCCCCGGCGAGCTGGCCGGTCCGGACGTCGACGGCTTGGACGGACCCGCCCCGGCCGGGCAACGCCTCGGTGGGGGTGGCCGCCTCCCCGACCGAGGGCGGCGCGGTCGGCAGGACCTCGGTGGCCGCGGCATACGGATGGTCGGGAGCGAACGGTGAGGGGCGGGGGCTGGAGGTGTCGGTCATCGCCTGCGAGCCTACCCGCGAGCGGGGTGCCGGCTCGGCTGCGTCTGCGTCGATGAGGGCCCGTCCCGCCCAGCCACGCAGACGTCACGCGACGGGGCCTGGGTTTGGTCGCCCAGCACGGACGTGCCACGGTTGACCTGTGGACACGAGCGCCGTACTTGACCTGCTCAAGGAGGTTGCGGCGTCGGTCATCACCCCCCGCTTCCGCTCCCTGGCCGACGGGGAGGTCATGGAGAAGACGCCGGGCGACCTGGTCACCGTCGCCGACCGGGAGGCCGAGGGGCTCATCACGACCGCCCTCAACGCGGCATACCCCTCGGCGGTGGTCCTCGGCGAGGAGGCGTATGCGGCCGACCCGCGGCTCTGGGACCGATATCTCGCCGCGGACCACGCGTTCACGGTCGACCCGGTCGACGGGACGAAGAACTTCGTCCACGGCTCCCCCGACCACGCGGTGATGGTCGCCGAGACCCGCGGCGGAGCGACCGTCCGGGCCTGGATCTGGCAGCCCGTCCACGAGGTGGCCTGGGTCGCCGAGCACGGTGCCGGAACCTGGCGCGACGGCGTCCGGATCCACCGCGAGCCGCTCGCCGACGGCGTGCCGCCCCGCGGGGTGACGTCGATCTGGGCGATGCGGGGCGAGCCGCTCGACGACCTGCCCGCCCCCACCGCGTCGTGGCGGTGCTGTGGGGTCGACTACCCCCGGCTGATCGAGGGGGCGACCGACTATCTCCTCTTCTCGCACAGCCACGCCTGGGACCACGCGCCCGGTGCGCTGCTGCTCCGCGAGGCGGGCGGCGAGGTCGGCTTCGCTGACGGCACGGCATACGAGCCGCGGATCAGGACCCCTCGGCTGGTGGCGGCCGCCGACGCCGCCACCCTGCGCGCGGTCCGCCGCCGCCTCCCCTCCTAAGCCCGCCCTCCCCGCCCGGCCCGGCCCGGCCCGGCCCCAAAACCTAACCTCTGCTAGCAGACGTTGGTTCACCCAGCACAGGTTGCACCCTCTGCTGAGTGACCCAAGCTCTGCTAGCAGAGGCTAGGAAGTCGGGGCGGCGGGCGCACCCAGCCACACGTCGACGGGTAGGTCCACCAGACCGTCCGGTCGGCGCGTGAGCAGGCGCTGGTCCTCGCGCACCGTAGTAGCCGACACCTGCCGAACTCCTTGTGCCCCAAGGGTTCTCAGCGCCTCGTCGCTGTCCGCAGCGAGGAGCACGAGGTGCCCACCATGGGCCGCGACCGCCGCCGCGACCGACGCCACGGTGGCCCCGAACGCGGGGGCCTTGCGCAGGGCGTTGGTCGTCGACAGGGCCGGTATGCCGCACTGCCCGCGGACCACCTCCGGCCACTCGTTGGCTGCTCGTCCGTCGACGGCGAGGACGACGTCCCCGGGCCTCAGCGCGCCGCACACACCGGCGACGGCGCGTGCCGACCCGGCCTCGACCCGCTCGCCCCGGTGCGGCCAGGTGGCGAGGGCGGTGGGGACGGCGAGGGCGAGGACGACCACGGCGGCGACCGCGCGACCGGCCCAGACCCCCCACCGGTCGCGGGCCCGCCGGAGCAGCCAGCCCGCCGCAGCGACCACGAGCACGACGACGAACACCAGGGCGATGAGCAGCCGCCGGTCGGCCCACGGGTGGTCCGGGGTGATGCCGGGGCGGTAGAGGGTGAGCACCGTCGACCCCGCCCCGACGAGGAGAGGGCCCGACCAGGCGGGAAGCGCGCGTCCGGCGGTCCACGCGGCCGTGGCCCCCCCCAGCAGGAGCGTAAGGGCGACGAGCGCGATGACCAGCCCCGGCCAGCCGAGCCACCAGGACAGCCACCCGACGCTGTGCTCGGCATACGTCCGGCCGCCGTCGACGGACAGTCCCTGCCGGAGCTGGAGACCGGCGACGTACCGGGCTCCGGGGTCGTCGGGGTCCTGTCGGACCGTCTGCCACAGGGGGCGGGTCGCGAGGACCACGCCGGCCAGCGCGGTCCCCAACGCGGCGACGGTCGGCAGCGGGCGGGCTATCGCCGCCGGGAGCCGCAGTCCACGACGGGACAGGGCGACGGCGACCGCCGCACCCGCTCCGACGACCACGGCGCCGGCGGCCAGCGGGAGGAGCGAGCCGGCGATGTCCCCGATGTAGCGATAGCTCAGCCAGAGCGCGGCGAGCAGCGCGTATGCCGTGCTCCCCCAGGCCCAGCGCAGCATCGGCCCGGCGAACGCGCGCCGCTGGACCAGGGCCAGCGCACCGACGACGGTGAGCAGGACCGTCTCCCGGAGCGCGTCGACCCGCAGCAGCATGGTGGCACCGACGAGCAGCCCGGCGACCGCACCGGCCCGCCGCGCCGCCAGACCCGCGCTCCGGCCCGGGGCCTCGGCAGCCGCGACGAGTGCGAGGAACGCCCCCACGAGCGCCAGGTCGGCGAGCGACTCCGACAGCGTCGACCGACCGGTGTGCACGACGGGCAGCACGAGCCCGGTCACCGCGGCGGCGACGGGGCCCCAGCGGGAGCCGACCACCCGGCATACGAGCAGCCCGAGGCCGAGGAGGAAGAGCCCGGTGAGCAGCGCCGGGACGAGCAGAGCACCGGTGACCCCACCGAGCCAGTAGCCCAGGGACAGGACCGCGGCGGGTCCGAGGACGAACTGCGGCTGCACGGCGGGGTCCGCGGCCGAGCCCACCTGGTAGAACGCCGGACTGGCCAGGGTGATCCCGGGTGTCCGGAGCACCCCCGCGCCACCGACCGAGCCAGCCGCGACGGGCACGACCCTGCGATGCGTCTCGGCGAGGGAGACCGCCGCCTGCAGGTTGCTCCCGGCGTCTCGACGGGGCAGGACCTGCTCGGCGTGCGTGGCGCCCAGCCAGACCGTCGAGGCGACGGCGACACCGACGAGCAGCGACGCGACGGGAGCGCCGACCGGCACCGACGGGACCAGGCGCCCGACCCGCCACGCCGGCCAGAGGAGGAGGGCGACGAGCGGCCAGACGAGGGCGGGGTGCCACAGACCGAGACCACTGAGCGGAACGCAGACCGCAACGACGGCGACCAGCCAGAGCCCTGCGGCAATGACGAGACCCTGGAGCACGCCGCCGGCCCGGCCGGACGGTGCGGATGCGGGGGATCTCACGACGGTTGACGCTAGCGGCTCCTATGCTGAGCCGATGCGCACGCCCGTCGACGTCCTCGCCGACCTGGTTCGGGCCGACCCCGCCCGCCCGCGCCTCACGACCTACGACGACACGGCCGCAGCGAGCGGTGAGCGGATCGAGCTGAGCGCCCGGGTCCTCGCCAACTGGGTGGCCAAGGCGGCCAACCTCCTGCAGGACGAGTGGGACGTCGGGCCGGGTTCGCGGGTCCGGCTGGCCCTGCCGCCGCACTGGCGGCTCGCCTACTGGGCGTATGCCGTGTGGTCGGTCGGCGGCACCGCCGTCCTGACCCCGGTGAGGGACGACCCGGACGCCGGCGACGTGGACGTGACGGTCTCCGACGACCCTGCCGTGATCGAGACGGCGGCTGGCGACCGGATCCTGGTCACCCTGGCCGCCCTGGCCCGCCGCGCCCCCGTCGCGGTTCCCGCGGGTGCGTTCGACGAGGCCGCGACCCTGGCGACGTATGCCGACCGGTTCGACGCGTGGGCGACCGCGGCCGACACGGACCCGGCACTGGTCGACGCCGCCGGCGAGACGGCATACGGGTCCCTCGTCCTGGACGCGTGCGCGGCGACCGACCTGCCCCCCGATGCCCGGGTCCACACGAGCACCGATGACCCGGCGACCTTCCTGCGTCAGCTGCTCGCCGCGTGGTCGGTCGACGGGTCGCTCGTCCTCTCGCGCGGCGCCGAGGGGCGCGACCTGACGTCGCGCCTGGCCAGCGAGGCCCTGACCCTCGACCTCCGGGCGGGCTGACCCATGGCGCTTCGGATCGTCGTCATCGGTGGCGGGATCGTCGGCCTGAGCGTCGCCCGACGGCTCCAGCTCGACCGACCCGACGCGCGAGTCACGGTGCTGGAGAAGGAGTTTCGCTGGGCTCAGCACCAGACGGGACGCAACTCCGGCGTCCTGCACTCCGGCCTCTACTACCCGCCGGGGTCGCTCAAGGTGCGGCTGTGCCGGACCGGCCGGGAGGCGACGATCGCCTTCGCCGAAGCACACGACATCCCGTATGCCGTGACCGGCAAGCTCGTCGTCGCCACCTCGCCCGAGGAGCTGCCGAGCCTGGCCCGCCTCGCCGAGCGCGGACGCGCGGGCGGCCTGACGGTCACCGAGCTCGGCCCCGAGCAGGTGCGCGAGCTGGAGCCGCACGTCAGCTGCCTCGCCGCCCTGCACGTCGCCGAGACCGGGATCGTCGACTTTCCCGGCGTGTGCCGGGCCCTCACCGTCGAGCTGGCGGCCGCGGGCGCGACCCTCGTCACCGGTGCGCAGGTCCTCTCGCGTCACCCGGCACGGGCGCGTTCCGGCGACGCCCCGGTCCTGCTCGACACGACGGCCGGCGAGGTCGCGGCCGACCTCGTCGTCAACTGCGCCGGGCTGCACGCAGACGCCCTGGCCCGCCGGCTCGGCGACGCGGAGGCGGTCGACGACGTGCGGATCATCCCGTTCCGCGGTGAGTACCACGACCTCGCGCCCCACGCCGCCGCGCTCGTCCGCGGACTGGTCTATCCCGTCCCGGACCCGGCGTTCCCGTTCCTCGGCGTGCACCTCACCCGCGGCATCGACGGCCACGTCCATGCCGGCCCCAACGCCGTCCTCGCGCTCGCCCGGGAGGGCTACCGCTGGCGCGAGGTGAACCCGCGCGACCTGGCCGGCGTCGCGGCATACGACGGCTTCTGGCGACTCGCCCGCGCGAACTGGCGGCCCGGGCTCCAGGAGATGGTCCGGTCGGTCTCCACCCACCGCTTCGGTGACAGCGTCCGCCGGATCCTGCCCGAGCTCGAGGACGGCGACCTGCTCCCCGCGGCGGCGGGCGTCCGGGCCCAGGCGGTGCGCCGGGACGGCGGCCTCGTCGACGACTTCCTCGTTCGCCGGGTCGGGGCGATCGTCCACGTCCTCAACGCTCCATCGCCGGCCGCCACGAGCGCCCCGGCCATCGCCACCCACATCGCCGGCCTCGCCCTCGGCTCCTGAGCGGAACCAGCCCGCCCGATGCGCGGATAGGGTGCTGGCCATGGACAAGGTCGTCTCCTCCCCCGCCGCCGCGATCGAGGGCATCGGCGACGGAGCCTCGCTCGCGGTCGGTGGGTTCGGGCTCTGCGGCATCCCCTCCGTGCTCATCGGGGCCATCCACGACGCGGGCACCACGGACCTCGAGGTCATCTCCAACAACTGCGGGGTTGACGACTGGGGTCTGGGAATCCTGTTGGCCGACAAGCGGATCCGTCGCATGGTCTCCTCCTACGTCGGCGAGAACAAGGAATTTGCTCGCCAGTACCTGCAGGGCGAGCTCGAGGTCGAGCTGACCCCCCAGGGCACTCTCGCCGAACGTCTGCGGGCCGGCGGAGCGGGCATCCCCGGCTTCTACACGATCACCGGCTCGGGCACCCAGATCGCCGAGGGCGGGCTGCCCTGGCGGTATGCCGCGGACGGCTCGGTGGCCGTGTCCTCACCGCCCAAGGAGACCAAGTCCTTCGACCTGGGCGACGGCCCGCGGGACTACGTCCTGGAGCGTTCGATCATCGCCGACTTCGGCCTGGTCCGAGCCTGGAAGGGTGACCGGCACGGCAACCTGGTCTTCCGGGAGAGCGCCCGCAACTTCAACCCGCTCGCCGCGATGGCCGGCCGGGTCACGGTGGCCGAGGTCGAGGAGCTCTACGACCCGGGCCAGCTCGACCCCGACGCGATCCACCTCCCCGGGATCTACGTCCAGCGGGTGCTACCACTCACTCCCGAGCAGGCTGCCGACAAGCGGATCGAGCGCCGTACGACCCGACCGGCCGACCCGGTCACCGACCGCACCACAGACCGTGCCACCGACAACCAGGACAGGCAGAGCTGACCGATGGCCCTCACCCGTGAGCAGATGGCCGCCCGGGCCGCCGCCGAGCTGTCTGACGGCGCCTACGTCAACCTCGGCATCGGCCTGCCGACCCTCGTCCCCAACTACGTCCCCGACGACGTCGAGATCGTGCTCCAGTCCGAGAACGGCATCCTCGGCGTCGGCGCCTACCCCGTCGAGGGCACCGAGGACCCCGACCTGATCAACGCCGGCAAGGAGACGGTCACCCTGCGCAAGGGCGCGAGCTTCTTCGACTCGGCGACCAGCTTCGGGATGATCCGCGGCGGCAAGGTGGACGCCGCGATCCTCGGTGCGATGCAGGTCTCCCAGACCGGCGACATCGCCAACTGGATGATCCCGGGCAAGATGGTCAAGGGCATGGGCGGGGCGATGGACCTCGTCCACGGGGCCAAGAAGGTCATCGTCCTCATGGAGCACGTCGCCAAGGACGGCAGCCACAAGATCGTCACCGAGTGCGACCTGCCGCTCACCGGTCAGCGGGTCGTCCAGCGGATCATCACCGACCTGTGCGTCATGGACGTCACGGCCGACGGTCTGGTCCTGCGCGAGCTCGCCGCCGGCGTCACCGAGGACGAGGTCAGGGCCGCGACCGGGCCCTCCTTCGCCGTTGACCTGTCCGAACCCGTTTAGACTCGCCGACGACCCAATCCAGACGACAGGGACTTCTCGATGCCCGACGAGCCAGCTGACCGCGGAACCGGGGCCGAGACGGCCGGCGCCGACTACGCCGAACGACTGCAGCGCCTCCAAGGGGCGAGGTGGAAGCAGCTGCTCGACGTCCAACGGCCCTACCGCTGGAACCTCCAACGCCTCGAGCTGGGTCGGGTGCTGGATGTCGGCTGCGGCATCGGCCGGATGCTGCGCGCCTTCGGTCCGGACAGTGTGGGCGTCGACCACAACGCCGACGCGATCGCCCTCGCCCGGCAGCAGGGCTACACGGCATACACGACCCAGGAGTTCCTCAGCGACCCGTCGCTCGCCGTTCCGGAGTCCTTCGACTCGATCCTGATGGCCCACCTCCTCGAGCACCTCGACGCGGGAATGGCTGAGCAGATCGTCCGCGACTACCTGCCGCTCGTCCGGCCCGGCGGCCGGCTCGTGGCGATCACGCCACAGGAGGTCGGCTACCGGAGCGACGCGACCCACGTTCGGTTCGTCGGGTTCGAGGAGGTCCGCCAGATCACCGACCGCCTCGGCCTGACGGTCGAGAAGACGTACTCCTTCCCGTTCCCGCGACCGGTCGGCAAGGCGTTCATCTACAACGAGTTCGTCACCGTGGCACGCGTGGGGCACGGCGGCCGGTGAGACGACCACCCGCCGGCGTCGCGTTCCACCGTCCGACGGGCTCGTGGTGACCGAGCCGGCATACGGGGTGGTCGTCCTCACCCAGGGCACCCGTCCCACGGACCTGGCCGCCGGTCTGGAGTCCGTCCTCGCCCAGCGCGGGGTGGACCTCGACGTCGTCGTGGTCGGCAACGGCTGGCCACCGGCCGGCCTGCCGCCAGCAGTCCACTCGGTGGCCCTGCCCGCTAACGTCGGGATCCCGGCCGGTCGCAACGCCGGCGTCCCGCACGTGTCCGGCGACCTGCTGCTCTTCCTCGACGACGATGCCCGGCTGCTCGACGACGACTTCCTGGCCGAGGCGGCTCGGCGGTTCGCGGCCGACCCGCTGCTCGGCGTCCTCCAGCCGCGCGTGGACGCACCGGACGGCGCCAGCCCGGCGCGGTGGATCCCAAGGGTGCGCAAGGGCTCGGCCACCGAGTCCTCCGCGGTGGTCAGCCTCTGGGAGGGGGTGCTCGTCGTCCGCCGTGCGGCCTTCGACGCGTCGGGCGGCTGGGGTGAGCCCTACTTCTACGCCCACGAGGGCATCGAGCTCGCCTGGCGGATCTGGGACGCCGGCTACACCGTCTGGTATGCCGGGGACCTGCGTTGCGAGCACCCGCCCATCGACCCCGAGCGGCACGACGACTACTACGTCAACAACGCCCGCAACAGGGTCTGGCTGGCTCGCCGGAACCTGCGGTGGCCGTTGTCCTGGGTCTATGTCGGTTCCTGGACCGCCGTCCAGCTGGCGCGGTCCCTGCCCACGGCCCGCGGTCGCCGGACGCTCCGCCCCTGGCTGAGCGGCTGGGTCACCGGCCTGCGGGCGGACCCCGGGGGGCGACGGCCCCTGCGATGGTCGACGGTCCTTCGCATGACCCGCGCAGCTCGGCCGCCGGTCATCTGAGCTCCCCTGCGCCGTAAAGGAATCCGGCGCGACCTCAGGTGCGGACGACGTCCTCGATGGCCTCGAGGAACCGGGTGATGCTCGCCCCGGGGGTCGTGTCGCCGAAGTGGTACTCCACGAGCTCGGGCCAGGTCGGGTCCGGCGCCCCCAGCACGGTGCGGATCTGCCGGACGACGTCGCCGGCCCCGTCAGCACGAAGCCTGGTAGCTCGCTCCGACAGCCGGCCCGGTGTCGGCCGGGCGAACGGGTCGGTCGGGACGGTGAGGAGCATCGGCTTCCCGGTGGCCAGCCAGTCATAGGCGACCGAGGAGATGTCCACCACGGCGACGTCGGCTGCGTTCAGCTGCCAGCCGTAGGCCCCGTCGTCGACGACGTGAGGTGCGCCGGCTTCGCCGATCCGCTGCCGCAGTGCGGCATCGGCCTCGGCAAACGCGGGCGAAGACGTACCGGTGAGGGGGTGGGGCCGGTAGACCAGTCGGATGTCGGGGTCCGCGAGGGCCGCATCGACCAGCGCCCGGCCGTGGGACACCACCGTCCCGAAGGCCATGCTCGGCAGGCCCCCCTCCCACGTCGGCGCGTACAGCAGGGTCGTGCGGCCCCCCGCGTCCGGGGTTCCCGGTGGCGGGGCCGCGCTCGCCTCGCCGTGGTCCAGGTTCGGACGCCCGACCATCGGTGCGCGGACCGCGGCGTCGAACAACGGCAGTGCCGCCGACAGCCGGTCCTGGCCGGCTCGCCCCGCAACGAAGCAGTAGTCGTAGGCCATGTTCTGGTGCGAGGCGCTCGCGCCCTTGTCGCTCTCACCGTGCCCGAGGTAGACGTGCACCGTCTCGGGATATCGCAGCATCCGGAAGTTGGGCTCCCGGTGGTTGACGTAGAGGACGACCGCCGGTCGGCGCTCGGTGACGAGGCGTTCCAGCTGCGCCCCACGGGGGGCGTAGAGCACCGGCAGGCCGGTCCGCTCGGTGACCAGGCGGCCGATGTCAGGGCGGGTGACGAGGACGACGACAGGCCGGGTCTCGGCCAGCCGGGAGAGGGGGTACTGCCACTGCTCCAGCTGGTAGATCTCGGCCGGGACGGCTGCGAAGTGGACGACCACCGCACCCTCCGGCACCGCCTCGACGGGCATCGTCGCGCGGGCGTATGCCGGCCCGCGCAGGCGGTTGCCGAGTGCCTGAGCAGCCCTTCGAGCACGCGCCCGGTCCAGCCTCATGCCGGGGCCTGCAGCCTGCTCGACGCCATGATGGTGAGGAAGTGGCCGATGACGACCAGCACCGACACGGGGGCGATCACCCGGACCAGCCACTGGGCGGCGACGAGCGAGGCGTTGTCGACGCCCACGGCATACGCGACGAGGGTCACGACGAGGATGAGAAGGCTCATCTCGACCGAGTGGAAGATCCGGTGGAAGGGCAGGAACCGGGCCAGCCGGCGCAGCCGGGCGACGAGGCCGGGGCGAGGCTGGGACTCCCCGCGGGACTCGCCGAGCCGAGGCAGGCCGTTGAAGGCGCGCGCGACGTGGACCATGTCGTTGAGGGCCTTGTTGAGCAGGACCGCGACCGCGATGACCAGCCCGAGGGTCGACCAGCCGTAGTGGTGGGGCAGGCCACCAAGGCCGCCGGCCGCGCGGATCCCGAGTCCGATGGGCAGGAAGGACTCGGCGAGGTAGTGACCGACCTTGTCCAGGAAGATCCCGGCCGGGCTGAAGGTCTGGCGCCAGCGCGCCACCTCACCGTCGGCCGCGTCGATGAGCATCTGGAGCTGGGTGAGCAGCGCGGCGAGGATGACGCCCCACACGCCCGGAATGAGCAGGGCCACCCCCGCGCTGGCCCCGGCGATGATCATCAAACCGGTCACCGCGTTGGCCGAGAAGCCCAGCCGAACGAGCGGCAGGGAGAGGTAGGGGGAGATGTCGCGCTGGTAGAGGTCGCCGAGCCAGTGCTCGGAGGACGCGCGGCCCCGGATCTCCGGCGGCTGGGCGACGGCCCGGTAGTCCGCCAGCGACGGCCGTGCGGGTCGCTGCGACGGCCCCGGCCCGCCCACGGTCACAAGCCCGACTCGCTGTCCCGGTTGTAGTGCGCCAGCACCTCGCTCATCTCGCCGTCACCAACGACCTGACCGGCGCGCAGGTAGAGGCCGCGCTTGCAGAAGCGGGTCAGGTCGGGCTCGTTGTGGCTCACGAGGAAGAGGGTGCGGCCCTGGTCCAGCAGGGACTCCATCCGGGTGTAGCACTTCTCCTTGAAGGCCTTGTCGCCCACCGCCAGCACCTCGTCGACGAGCAGGATCGGCTCGTCCAGTGTGGTGATGACGGCAAAGCCGAGGCGGACCTGCATCCCGGAGGAGAAGTGCCGGAACGGCGTGTCCAACGCGGCGCGCACCTGTGGGCCGGCGAAGTCGACGATCTCGTCGAACCGCTCGTCGATGATGTCCCGGGACAGTCCGTGCAGGCCGCCCGTCAGGTAGATGTTGTCCCGGGCGGTCAGCTCCCCGATGAAGCCCCCGGTCAGCTCGATGAGCGGTGCCACCCCCTCGCGGACCGTGACCGTCCCTTCGTCGGGGATGAGGACCCCGGCGATCATCTTGAGCAGCGTGCTCTTGCCGCCACCGTTGGCACCGATCAGCCCGACCGCCTCGCCCTTGCAGACCGAGACGCTGACGTCCTTGAGCGCCCAGAACATCTCCGAGCTGTGCGTCGTGCCCTGCCGGAACACCATCTCGCGGAGGGACAGCCGCCGCTTGCGCGAGCGGTAGAACTCGATGCCGAGGTTCTCGGTGCGAATGATCGGCTCGACCATCACTCAGATCTCCTTGAGGACGGCGCGCTCGAGGCGACCGAAGGACCAGACACCCGCGACGAGGATGACGACGGTGACGACCAGCCCGACCCACACCGACTCCCACCGGACCTTCTCACTGAAGAAGCCGGCACGCATCAGCTCGAGCACACCGGTCAGCGGGTTGGCCCACAGGAACTTCTCCCATTCCTTGGGGACCTTCTGGACGGCATACACGATGGGGGTGAAGTAGAACGCCATCCGCAGGAAGATCCGGATGACCCGCTGGGTGTCCGTCACGAGCGCCGTGACCGGGGCGAGGAGCAGCCCGCACCCGATGAGCAGGACGAACTCCATGATCATCCCCAGCGGGAAGTAGAGGAGGCGCCAGTTGAAGTCCACCTTGCCCTGCACGCCGTAGGCGACCGCGAAGGCGGCCAGGACCGGCAGCGAGAGGAGGTACTCGATGCCCTTGGCGATGATCACCCGGACCACCCAGATCTCCCGCGGCAGGTTCGTCGAGCGGACCAGCTTGGCCTCCATGAGCAGGGCCCTGGACGCGTCGGTGATGGCGGCCGAGAAGAACTGCCAGCCGAGCAGGCCGATCACGAGGAAGAGGAAGTACGGCTTGTGGCCCACGTCCCCCCGGTGGAAGATCCCCACGAAGACGATGAAGTAGATCGTCGACATAGCGAGCGGGTCCAGGACGGTCCACACATAGCCCAGCCAGCTGCGGGCGTACCGGATCTTGAGGTCGCGCAGTACGAGCGTCCACAGGATCTGTCGGAGCTGCCACAGACGTGCCGTCTTGGCCACGACGTTCACCGGACACCAACTTCCTGCTCGACAAACGGTCCGCGACCTGGGCACCAGACCCGCCGGACGCGTCAGGAAGCATACGACAGGCACCCGCGGTTCAAGGGGAGGTCACGGGAGCTCGCCAGCGCCGGCTCCTTCAGCGGCTGCGCTAGCCTGAGCCGTCCCCGACCGTCGTCCCGGAAGGCACTCCTCCCCAATGTCTGACCACACCCACACCGTTGCCGTCGTCCTCGCGGGCGGCACGGGGTCCAGGGTCGGGTTGGCCATCCCCAAGCAGCTGCTCAAGATCGCCGGCAAGACGGTCCTGGAGCACACCCTCGACGTCTTCGCCGACGCCGACGGGATCGACGAGATCTTCCTGCTCATGCATCCGGACCACCTGGCCGACGCGCAGCGGATCGCGGCCAACTACCCCCGGATCACCAAGGTGATCGCGGGCGGCGCCACCCGCAACGAGACCACGTCCCTGGCGCTCACGGCCCTGACCGACCTGGGCCACGACGACTGTCTCGTCCTCTTCCACGACGCCGTCCGACCGCTCCTGGACCACCGGATCATCCAGGACGTCGTCGACGCCCTGCAGACGCACGACGCCGTCGACGTGGCGATCCCCTCGGCCGACACCGTCGTGGTCATCGACGACGACAACGTGATCACCGACATCCCGGACCGGGGTTACCTGCGCCGGGGCCAGACGCCTCAGGCGTTCCGGCTCTCGACGATCCGCGCGGCATACGAGAAGGCCTGGCAGGACCCCCACTTCGCCGCGACCGACGACTGCTCGGTGGTCCTGCGCTACTCCCCCGAGGTGCCGATCTTCGTCGTCGACGGCTCCGAGCAGAACATGAAGATCACCCATCCGATCGACGTCTTCATCGCGGACAAGCTCTTCCAGATCGGGTCCACCGCCGCGCCGCCGCCGGGCACCGCTCAGGAGTACGCCGCCGCCCTCGAGGGCAAGGTGGTCGTCGTCCTGGGCGGCAGCTACGGGATCGGCGCCGACATCGCCGACCTGGCCACCGCCTCCGGCGCCACCGTGCACAGCTTCAGCCGGTCCCAGACGGACACCCACGTCGAGCGGGTCGAGGACGTCGAAGCCGCCCTGCAGGCGGCCCACGACGCGAGCGGCCGGATCGACTACATCGTGGTCACCGCCGGGGTGCTTCGCCGCGGCCCCATCGCCGAGGTCCCGATCGAGGACATCCTGGACAGCATCCGGGTCAACTACATCGCGCCCGTCGCCGCTGCGCGTTGCGGCCTGCGCTACCTCAAGGAGACCCGCGGCCAGCTGCTCTTCTTCACCTCCAGCTCCTACACGCGAGGGCGGGCCGACTACTCGATCTACAGCTCGACCAAGGCTGCCGTCGTCAACCTGACCCAGGCCCTGGCCGACGAGTGGTCCGCTCTCGGGGTGCGCGTCAACTGCATCAACCCCGAGCGGACGTCCACCCCGATGCGGACCAAGGCCTTCGGCGAGGAACCGGCCGGCTCGCTGCTGACCAGCCAGGCGGTGGCGCTCACCTCGATCGACGTCCTGCTGTCCGCCCTGACCGGCCACGTCATCGACGTCCGCCGGGTCGAGCCGGGCAGCACCGGGATGTCCCGCACCGAGCGTGAGGCCGCGCGCATCGCCGCTGCGCTGGCCGAGACCGGCGACGACCTCGCCGACACCGCCGTCTGAGGCGGACACCCCGCGCAGCATCGTCCCCGAGTCCGTCACCGGGTTGCCGACCCGGTCCCCGATCGGCGCTACCGTCCTGCTCGCCGTGGCCGCGACCCAGCTGGGTGTCATCGTCGCGGCCGTCAACGGCTCCCCCTCTGGTTCACCGTTGCCGCTGCGCTGCGCTCGCGGCATACGCGATCCCGTTGACCCGGGGCGCCCTGTTGTTCCCCGACACCCCTCTGCAGCGCCGGATCCGGCGTCCGATCGAGGTGCGCAACATCTCGTTGCCCCGGATCGGCCGTGAGCCGCGAGAGGTGCCGCTGCCGTAGGTGACGACGGGCGTCGTCGGCGCCGTGCCGACCACGTCGGCTCGATCCTTCGTCGGCTCGATCGGGGCGATCAGCGGGCACTACTGGCCGTTCCTGGTCGTCACGGTGCTCTAGGTCGTCGTCTTCGGCCTCTGGGCGGCTGGGGCACGGTGGCGCTCCTGCCGGCCCGCCGGGAGGCGCCACGGGACCGGTACCGGCGCAAGGTCGTGGAGTACGTCCAGAGCCGGCGGCCGGAGGTGGCGTTCTCCTCCAGCGGCCCCGTCGACGCCATCTACCAGGCCAACATATGGCTACCCGTCCTGGAGCAGCTCGACCTCCGGGTGCTCGTCGTGCTGCGCGAGCGCCCGAGCCTGGACGGGCCGGCCCCCACGACCCTTCCCGTCGTCGCGATCCCCACCGCGGTCGACCTGACGAACTTCCGGCTGCCGACCGTGCGGGTGGCCTTCTATGCCGCGCACGTCGGCAGTACATCCACCTGCAGCGCGAGCCGCGCATGAAGCACGTCTTCATCGGGCACGGGCGAGACCCGTCCCTCAGCTGTGGGCGCTCAGCGGGGCGGCCCGTACTTCTCGAGCTGGAGGGCCAGGTCCGCACGGGTCGCGGCCAGTCCGATCTGCAGCGGGGTGATCGAGCGCCGGTCGACCTCGGGGTAGACGACAGAGCGGAGGGCCAGGTTGAGCGCCTGGACCGCGGCGGCCGGGCGGGAGGCGAGGACCAGCCGGGGCTTGTGCCGCACGACCGACCGGAGCACCCCGATGAGGTGCGCGATGCTGACCGCTCGGCCGGACGCGAGGACCTTGGTCCGGACCAGGCCTGGAGCACTGACCGCTGCCTCGGCGCGCAAGGCGTCCAGGCCGGCGAGGACCAGGTCGGCGCAGTCCGGGGCGTAGAGGTAGTCCCGGATCGTGTCGAGCGGCACGTAGATCGACAGCGGCCGGGCGAGCAGGTCGTGCCAGCACAGCTGGGAGATCAGGCCCTGCGCTTTCGCGAGGTTCTGGCCGGGTCCGTAGAGGTTGGCGATCCGGCCGGCGAGGCTCGCGACCCCCGTATCGGTGCTCCACGCGGCGAGCGCACCTTCGGCCGCCAGCTTTGCCTCGCCGTATGCCGCGAGCGGCCGGACCGGGGACCGTTCGTCGTGCGGTGGAGCGGGCACCCCGGCATACACGCCACCGGCGCTGGAGGAGAAGAAGACGGCTCCGCGGGCGGGCTCGGCGCGCGCGTCGGTCATGGCGTCGGCGATGGAGTCCAACGCTCCCCGGAAGACGTCGACCTCGTCCTCGAGGCTGGACCTGGTCGCGGAGGTGACGCCGGCACCCGCCGCCCAGACCACCTGCCAGGGCCGGTCCCGGGCTGCGTCGAGCAACCGGTGGGCCGTGGCTGCCAGGGCGGACCCGGCTTCGGGGCTGCCCCACGGGATGTCGTCGCCGACGAAGCGGTTGCCGGCGACCTCGAGGCTGCGGGTCAGGTGTTGGCCGAGGAGACCGCCGGCGCCGACGACCCAGGTGAGCGGTCGGGGCTGCGCCGGCGAGAGCGTCACGTGCGGCCGAGCGGCCCGGCTTTGGGATCGCTCACGATGACATAGATCGGCTTGCCCATCGCCATGTTGACGGCGACACCGATGTACTCGGCGATCACGCCCAGAGAGAACAGGATGAGGCCGGTGCCGAGGAGCTGGACGACGATCGAGGACGTCCAGCCCTGGGGGACGGTGGCGTTCGTGGCGGTCGCGATGACCAGGTACACCGCCGCCGCGACTCCGAAGACGGCGATGAGGACGCCCAGACCGCTGACGATCCGCAGCCCCCGCGTGCCGCTGGAGAGCACGAGCCGCCAGAAGTGGGAGAGGAGCCGCCTAAGCGAGTAGCCCGAGGGACGGTCCTCCGAGCGCAGCTCCACCGGGCAGAACGCCGCGGAACCGGCGATCCACTGGAGGGCGATGTCGAGGTAGACCCCGGCTCCGGCATACGCCGCGACGCTCCGGCCGACCTCGCCGAGGATCAGGCGGTAGCTCTGGAAGGAGGCCTGGGCACCTTGGGACAGGATCGACCCGAACACCCACTTGGCGCCCTTGGACGCTGCGTTCCGCAGGAAGCCGTGCGGCGGCAGGTTGGTCGGGTCCGCGTAGACCACCTGGGCCTGCTCGCGCAGCGCCATGTCGAGGAAGGCACCCATGTCGGCCGGGTCGTGCTGACCGTCCTCGTCGAGGGTGACGATCCAGTCACCGGTGGAGGAGGCCATGCCGGCGAGGGTCGCCGGATGCTGGCCGTAGTTGCGGCTCAGCCACACCGGTCGGACGAAGTCGTAGGTCGCCTGGAGGTCGCGGATGGTCTGGTCGGACCCGTCCGGGCCGTTGTCGTGGACGAGGAGGAGCTCGGTGACGACGAAGGGATGCCCGTCGGGTGTCGTGCTCGGAGTGGCGTATGCCGCGACCTCGGCCGCGACGTGCGGCAGGGTCTTCTCGCCCTGGTAGACCGGAATCACCACCGAGATCCGATGAGCCTGGGGGGGCGGTTCCACAGCGTTCACCACGGCGGGAACCTTATCCCATCGCCCCGGGGAAACCCGGTCACTCCGCGGCGTGCATGCGCCGCCCGACCCACAGATAGGCGAGCCGCCGCTGGACCGCGGTGAGCCGGGCACGGGCGTCACCGACGACCAGGTCCCGTCGGGAGAGGACACCGGGATTGCGAGCGGCCAAGGCGTGGTGGAAGCCGATCACCTGGTCGGACTGGCTCTTGGCCAGGTTGACGCTCCACTGGCCGGCGCTCAGCCGGAAGTGGGCGAGCGAGCGGTCGACTCCGTAGAAGTCGCCCCGCGCGAGGACGTCGCAGTACGTCTGCTGGTCGATGACGTAGGGGTGGTCGGCCTTCCACCCGCCGGCGGCCGTGAACGCTGCCCGGTCGAAGAGCACGCAGGCCGGTTCACCGAAGATGTTGGCGCCCGCGACGACGGTGCGGCGCATCGCGGTGCGGCCCGGACGCCGCCCGGTCATGCCGGCCAGCCCACGAGCCCGGATGACGACGTTGCCGCGGGCGTCGATCAGGTCCCGCTTGGCCGACACCATGACGATGCCGGGGGCCGAGTCGATGGCGGCGACCTGAACGGCCAGACAGTCCGGCTCGATGATGTCGTCACCGCAGACGAGCTTGAGCAGCTCGCCGCTGGCCTCGGCCGTGACCGCCAGCCAGTTCGCGGGCGCCCCACCGCCGCTCGGCGTCTGGAAGAGCCGGACCCGCGGGTCCGAAGCAAAGCGCTGCAAGAGGTCCCAGGTGTCATCGGTGGAGGAGTGGTCGGAGATGACCAGCTCGAAGTCGGCAAAGGTCTGGGCCAGGACCGACTCGACTGTCGCCTCGATGAAGTCGGCGTTGTTGTAGGACGGGATGACGACGGAGACGCGGGGGCTCACGGATGTACCTCGGGCTGGTCGGGGGAAGGCGTGCGACGGAAGGAGAAGTACTTGTGGCCGAACCAGCTGATCGCCGTCGTCGCGACGAGGACGACGAGCTGGCTCACGATCGGGGTGAGGTGACCCACCTCGACGAGGAGCGGAAGCAGTGCCGCATTGACACCGAGGGAGACCAGGTAGACCGACTCGAAGCGGGCGAGGTCAGCCAGGACGTGGCCGCGGACGCGGAAGACGAGATGTCGGTACAGCCAGAACGCACAGAGCACGGCGACGACGTGCGCGCAGCCCAGGGTCACCATGTAGCCGTAGCGGCCGGCGTGCCGCCCGACGAAGTGCTGGAAGAAGACGAAGGCGACGAACCCGATGGCCGTGTTGAGGCCGCCGACGATGAGGAAGGCCAGGCGCTGGTCCTTGACCACCGACAGCAGCGGACCTGGCGGCCCCTGCACACCCGGCGGCGCGTCGGCCGGGGTGCCTTGGGCCGACGCCTCGGCGCTGGGCGGGTCGGTCACGGTGCTCCTCGGTCGAAGGACCGCCGGTCAGCCGACGGTCGTCTGGGTGAACACTCGCCGGCAGCAGGCGCGCTCGAGGGCGCTATCAGGACGTGGTCTCCGGGTCGCGAGTCGGTCGCCAGCCTACAAGCGGACCGCCGTACACTCGGAAATCATGGCGTCACCTCCGGACCATGCCCCCGGCCTCTCGACCGGTGAGGGAGCGACCTCGTCCAGCATGGCCGCCGAGCCGCCGGGCCGCGCCGAGGACAAGCTCCGGGGGTGGCTCTGGTACCTCGCCGCCGTCGTGACGACGCTCGCGATCCTCGCCATCCCGCTGTTCGCGTCCCGTCGCTACTACTTCTACGGTGACACCCAGATCGGCTCCTTCGGCCAGTGGTACCACTTCGGCCAGTCGCTCCTCGAGGGCCGGTGGCCCTACCTCGACCTGGGCGGCTGGCGCGGTGGCAACGCGGCGGCCGAGGGCCAGGTCGGCCTGTTCAACCCCGTCATCATGGCCATCGCCGTGCTGTCGACCAAGACGTCGAGCGCGCTCGCCTTCGCGACCGCCGTCAAGGTGGGCACGGCGCTGTTCGGGATGAGCGGCGTCTACGTCCTCGCCCGGCAGTTCCGGGTCGCTCCGCCCTGGGCCTACGTCGCCGCCACGGCCACCCTGCTCGGTGGCGTGACCCAGTACCTGGACCTCGCGACCTGGATGACCGGCCTGGAGGTCTGGGCTCTCGTCCCGTGGTGCTGGTGGGCGATCCGCCGCACGATGACCAACCGGGCCAACCCGGCGCTCGCGCTGGTCTTCTGCTATCTCATGGTCTCCATCGGCTATGTCTACGGGACCATCTACCTGGTCCTGGTGTTCGTCGCCTGCCTCGTCGACGGCTACCGTCTCCACGGCAAAGGCGCGGTGCTGCGGGTTCTCGGGATGGGGGTCTGCGCCGGGCTGCTCACGCTCACCGTGTACCTCCCGGGCGTCCTCACCGCACCGGTCACCGCTCGCAACGGGCTGGCGATCACCAACGACAACTCGCTGGCCGTCCAGGTCAGCAACTACTTCGCCTCGATGATCCCGGCGACCGAGATCCCGGCGAACGGCATCGCCCGCTCGGCGAACCCGGTCGGCTACATCGCGTGGTTCCTCCCACTCCTTGCCTTCGTCGACCGGCGCCGGATCAGGGCTGCCCTGCGCCCGATGACCGGGATGATCCTGGTCCTCGTCGTCTTCGCCATGTGGTCGGTGGGCCCCACGATCGTCGGCCCGCTGCGCTACCCCGCCCGCGTGATGCCGATCGTCGCGATGTGCGCCATCCTGCTCACCGTCGTCCTCATCGACCGGGCCAGCACAGCCCCCCGGCGCGGCCGGCTCTTCGCGGCCCTGGCCACGGTCGTGGTCGGCGCCTACCTCGGCACCACCCGGGCCGTGTGGCACGCCATCCCGGTGCTCATCCAGATGGCCCTCATCCTCGGGGGCGTGGTCCTCGTCTGGGGAGCATGGCGCATGCTGTCCAAGGGTGGCCGGACCGGCCGGTTCGGCTCAGTCGGAGCCGGCACCTGCGCCGTCATCGTGGCGGTGTTCGGCGTGGGTCTGTCGGCGGAGCAGCACATCGTCACACCACTGCCCGCCTCGACGAACCGGAACATGCCGGCCGATGTGGCCGACTACGCGCCCGTGCTCGCGGACGCCAAGGGCGACGTCATGGTCATCGGCGACCAGCGGACCTACCTGCAGAAGCACCCGGACGCCGCCGCCGACATCCTCATCGGGTCCTCGTGGTACCTCACCGACCGCGAGGTCTCCAACAGCTACTCCACCATCAGCTTCCGCACCTACATGAACCGCTACTGCATCGGCATCGTCGGAGCGACCTGCCGGGGAGCAGCCGCGACGCTGGCGTCCACCGAGCCGACGACGGGTCTGCCGCGTGCCGACCTGCTGTCCCTGAGCACGCTGCTCATCTTCAAGCCCACGACCGGGACCGTCGGCGAGAAGTCCCCACCGCCTGGCTGGCACGTCGCCAAGGTCAACGACCTGGTCGTCATGTGGGTCCGGGACAAGCCGCTGCCTACCGCGGGTGGCGTCGTCCACACGTCGACCGGTACGACGGTCACCGAAGTGCGTCGCGACGACAACGCCGCGACGATCCGGGTGGACCAGGTGCCGAGCAGCGGCGGCACCGTGACGTTCAGCCGCCTCGCGTGGCCGGGCTACAAGGTGGACGGCGGAGCGCGGCTCGCGACACCCGTCGACCAGTACCTCCTGACCATCGACGTCCCCGGCTCTGCGGTCGGCAGGACCGTCACCGTCCGGTTCGCGCCGCCGGGCTTCGCGCTGGAGATGGGAGCGTGGGCCCTGAGCGTCCTCGCCTCGGTCCTCTGGGTGGTCGTGGCCGCGGTCCGACGACGCCGAGAACACAGCGGGCGCCCGCTCGCTGCCGCGCCCCCCGCACCCTCCGAACCCGTCGCCGAGTCGGCGCTGGCATGACGTCCCAGAGGGGCGTTTGGGGTGGTGCCTCGGAACCGCCGTGTCGGCCGTGCTCGTCAGGCTCATCCCCCTGCACTGGGAGCCGCGCCACGCCTTCTACGGCGACACCCAGGTCGGCGCCTTCGGAGTCTGGTCCCCACCTCGGCCACGACCTGCTGACCGGCCACTGGCCGCTGCTACCTCGGCGTCATCCTGCTGGCGTGCCTCCTGGACGTGGCGCTCGCCGAGAGCCCGAGAGGTCTGCTCACCTGCGCAGCGGCCTTGGACACCCTCTTCGGAGTGGTCCCCGGGACGGGACGTACCCGGGTCGATCTGATATCGGTCAGCACGATCCTCGTCTTCAGGCCCAACCTCCCCGCCACGGCCGACCGTGTCCCACCAGCCGGCTCGAGCGTGGTGAAGTCGACGCCGCTCATCGTGCTCTGGCCCCTGGGCCACGGGCAGTGGGCTCGGCGTCGGCGGCTCAGGCGGGAGCCGGCGCCGCCGGAATGACCGTCGGGAGCGCTTGGGTGAGCGCTTCCTGCCAGGGGCGCGGAGCGGTGAGGCCTGCGGCGGCCCAGCGGTCGTGACCGAGGACGCTGTAGGCCGGTCGAGGAGCGGGCAGCGGGTACTCCGCCGTCGTGATCGCCCGGACCCGCTCCGGATCCAGGCCCAGCCGCTCGAAGATGGCCTTGGCGAACCCGGCCCAGGAGACCTCGCCCGCGTTCGTGGCGTGGAACGGCCCGCTCTGACCTGACTCGACGAGAGCGACGATCGCCTGGCCGACGTCGACGGTCCACGTCGGCTGTCCGACCTGGTCGCCGACCACGGTGAGGAGCTCGCGCTCGCCCGCGAGTCGGGCCATCGTCCTGGCGAAGTTGCCACCGTGTGCCCCGTAGAGCCAGGCGACCCGGACGACGAGGGCCTCGGGGTCGATGGACCGCACCGCCCACTCCCCCGCGGCCTTGGTCCGGCCGTAGGCCGATCGCGGTGCGAGGGGCGCGTCCTCGGCATACGGGGTGGTCGCATCGCCGCCGAAGACGTAGTCGGTCGAGACGTGCACGAGGCGCGCCCCTGCGGCGACCGCGGCGTGGGCGAGGTTGGCCGCCGCGATCGCGTTGGTCGCGAAGGCCTCGGCCTCCTCGGACTCGGCCCGGTCCACGGCGGTGTATGCCGCGCAGTTGACGACCACGTCGTGTCCGGGGGCAGCCGCGACGCACGCCTGCGGGTCGAGCAGGTCCAGGTCGTCGCGGGTGACCGCGGTGACCTCGTGACCGGTATCGCGCAGAATGGCGACCAGGTCTGTGCCGAGCATCCCGGCGGCCCCGGTCACGAGCCAGCGACGTGTGGTCACCTGGCCACCACGGACTGGGTCTGCGCGTACTTGGCCTCGGTCGCGTCCTTCATCGGCCGCCACCACGCCTCGTTGGCGACGTACCAGTCGACGGTCGCCTGCAGCCCCTCCCGGAAGTTGCGGTAGGTCGGCGTCCAGCCCAGCTCGGTGCGCAGCCGCCCGGCTTCGATCGCGTAGCGCAGATCATGGCCGGCCCGGTCGGTGACGTGGTCGTAGGCGTCCGGCGACTGGCCCATGAGCTCCAGGATGAGCCGGACGACGTCGCGGTTGTTGACCTCGCCGTCGGCCCCGATGAGGTAGGTCTCACCGATCTGCCCCTTGTCGATGATGGTCCACACCGCACTGTTGTGGTCGTCGACGTGGATCCAGTCGCGGACGTTGAGGCCCTCGCCGTAGAGCTTGGGCCGCACCCCGTCGACGACGTTGGTGATCTGGCGCGGGATGAACTTCTCGACGTGCTGGCGAGGGCCGTAGTTGTTCGAGCAGTTCGAGATGGTGGCACGCAGCCCGAACGAGCGGACCCACGCGCGGACGAGCAGGTCCGAGCCGGCCTTGGTCGAGGAGTACGGGCTGGACGGGTTGTAGGGGGTGTCCTCGGTGAACTTCTTCGGGTCGTCCAGCTCCAGGTCGCCGTAGACCTCGTCGGTGGAGATGTGGTGGTAGCGCACGTCGTGGCGGCGAGCCGCCTCGATCAGGTTGTAGGTGCCGATCAGGTTGGTCTGGACGAACGGGCTGGGGTCGGCCAGGGAGTTGTCGTTGTGCGACTCGGCCGCGAAGTGGACGACGAGGTCGGCGGCGGCGACGAGCGGGTCGACCACGGCCGCATCGGCGATGTCGCCCTCGACGAACCGGATCCGGTCCAGGACTCCGTCGAGCGAGGCGAGGGTCCCGGCATACGTCAGGGCATCGAGGACCGTGACCTCGACGTCGGGCCGCGTCGCGAGGGTGAGGTGGACGAAGTTGGAGCCGATGAACCCGGCACCGCCGGTGACGAGGATATTCATGGCGCCAAGGCTACCGAGCGGCAGCAAACCGGCCGTCCGCCAGTCGCTAGGCTCACCGGCATGAAGGGAATCATCCTCGCCGGCGGGTCAGGCACTCGGCTGCACCCGATCACCCGCGGGATCAGCAAGCAGCTCATGCCGATCTACGACAAGCCGATGGTCTACTACCCGCTCTCGACGCTCATGATGGCCGGGACGCGCGAGGTGCTCGTCATCACCACCCCGCAGGACCTCGAGCAGTTCGAACGCCTCCTCGGTGACGGGTCGGACTGGGGCATGGAGATCTCGTATGCCGTGCAGCCCAGCCCGGACGGCCTGGCCCAGGCGTTCATCATCGGCGAGGAGTTCATCGGCGAGGACTCGGTCGCCCTCGTGCTCGGCGACAACATCTTCTACGGCAGCGGCCTGGGCACGGCGCTGCGCTCGATGACCGACGTGACCGGTGGTCACGTGTTCGCCTACCACGTGGCCGAGCCATCGGCATACGGCGTCGTCGAGTTCGCCCCCGACGGCACCGTCCTGTCGATCGAGGAGAAGCCGGACCGGCCCAAGAGCAACTTCGCCGTCCCGGGTCTGTACTTCTACGACAACGACGTGATCGGCATCGCCAAGGCGCTGCAGCCCAGCCCGCGTGGGGAGCTGGAGATCACCGGCATCAACGACGCCTACCTGACCCGCGGCGCCCTCCGGGTCACCGTGCTGCCACGGGGCATCGCCTGGCTGGACACGGGGACCTTCGAGGGGCTGATGGAAGCCAGCTCCTTCGTCCATGTCGTCGAGCAGCGGCAGGGCCTGAAGATCGGCTGCGTCGAGGAGATCGCCTGGCGCAACGGCTGGATCTCCGACGAGCAGCTGCGTGCGCTCGGCGAGGCGCAGACCAAGTCCGGCTACGGCACCTACCTCACCGGCCTCCTGGGCGAGGACAGGGGCACCCTGTGAACATGCAGTTCCGCGACCTCGCGGTCGCCGGCGCCCTCGAGGTGACCCCCAAGCAGTTCAGCGACGACCGCGGCAGCTTCGCCGAGGGCTTCCGCATCGACCACCTGGCCGAGCGGATCGGTCACGAGCTCATCGTCCGGCAGACCAACCTGTCGGTGTCCGTTGCCGGGGCGCTGCGCGGTCTCCACTACGCCGACGTCCCGCCGTCCCAGGCCAAGTACGTCACGGCCACGAGCGGGGTGTTCCTCGACATCGTCGTCGACATCCGCACCGGCTCCCCGACCTACGGCGCGGTCGACGCGGTCCGCCTCGACACCGCCGACCGCCGAGCGGTCTACGTCCCCGAGGGCGTCGGCCATCTCCTCGCCTGCCTGGAGGCCGGCACGGCGATCTACCTGTGCTCCGAGGTCTTCAACCCGGTCGCTGAGCGAGGCATCAACCCGCTCGACCCGGAGCTGAACCTCCCGCTGCCGCAAGGGTTCGCACCGATCGTGTCGCCCAAGGACGAGCAGGCGCCGACGCTCGCCGAGGCCGGGGCGGCGGGCCTGCTGCCGACGTATGCCGCATGCACGGCCTACTCGAAGGCTCTCGCCGAGCGGTCATCCGGGGGCGCGTGATCGGCTCGACCGCAGCCACCGGTGCATCGGGGAGACCAGGGGGCCGACCTACACTTCACGCCATGTCCGTCCCTGTCAGCGCACTTCCGTCCGACCGCAGGCCGCGAGAAACCAGATGGGTCGTCGCCACCCTCGTCACCACCGTAGGCGTCATGGCCGTGCCGCTGTTCTGGTACGGCCGCTACTACTTCGTCGGTGACACCCAGAGTGGAGCCTTCCCCCAGTGGTACTACTACGGCAAGCAGCTCTTGTCCGGGCACTGGCCGGTCCTCAACCTGTGGGGCTGGCGCGGCGGTAACAACGTCGCCGAGGGCCAGCTCGGCCTGTTCAGCCCGGTCCAGATCCTGCTGTCGGTCAGCGCTTCCATGGCCCGCGACGCCGTGGTCTTCTCGACCATCGCCAAGACCTTGGCTGCGGTGGTCGCCGCGCTGGGCGGGTACGCCCTGGCCCGCAGCTACGACCTGAAGCCGGCGTTCGCCTACGTCGTCGGCTCGACGATCGTCCTCGGCGGGGAGATGCAGTACCTCGACATGCCGTCCTGGGTGACCGGCGTGCTCGTCTGGGCGATCCTGCCGTGGGCGTGGTGGGGCGTCCGACGGCTCATGATCCAGCGGGCCAACCCGCTGCTCGCCTTCGTGGCCTGCGTGCTGATCGTCACGATCGGCTACGTGTTCGGCACGATCTACCTGGCCATCGTCTTTGTCGGGTGCCTTCTCGACGCGGCCAGGATCTATGGGCGGGGGGCGTTCGTCCGCGTCCTGAGCCTGGGTGTGCTGGCCGGTCTGTCAGCGGTCGTCGTGTACCTCCCAGGCATCCTGACCTCCCCGGTCACCTTGCGATCCAACCAGGGGATCACCAACGACAACCAGCTCGCGGTCCAGGTGTCGCACTACGCCGCGTCGATGATCCCGACGGGGTTGATCCCGGCCACCGTCGACTCCATGGGGACCAAGCCGCTGGGCTACATCGCCTGGTTCCTGCCGATCCTGCTCTGGGTGGACGTGCGCCGTGTCCGCGCCGCCATGCGGCCGATGGCCGGCGCGCTGCTCGTCCTCGTCGCCACGGTGTTGTGGACCCTCGGGCCGAGCGTCGTCGGCCCGCTGCGCTTCCCGGTCCGGGTCATGCCGGTCGTCGTGCTCGTCGCCATTCTGCTCACGATCACCCTGCTCGCCAAGGCCACCAGCCGGCCCAGCCGGGCACGACTGTGGCTGAGCCTGTCGATGGTCGGCCTCGGCGTGTGGGTGACCGCCAGCCGATCGGTCCCTGACGCCATCGACCAGTTCGGGTGCGGGCTCCTTGTCTGCGCCGGGCTGGCCGCGACCTGGCTGCTGTGGCGGCGCTTCGCGGCGGGCGACCCTGTCAGGGCCGGCGGGCTGGTCTGCGCCCTGCTCGTTGCCTGGTCCGTCGGACTTCAGGTCTACCAGCACGCGGTGTTCGCCCGGCCCCCGTCGCTGGACCGGCATACAGCTTCTGCGTCCGACGCGTTCGGCGGCATCCTCGCCGACGCACGGGGGGACGTGATGGCGTTGGGAACGACGGAGCCCTACCTGGCGGCCCACCCCACCCCGTCCAAGGAGATCGTCGTGGCCGGCTCGTGGTACCTCACCGACCACCGGGTCGCCAACACGTACACGACGATCGGCTTCCGCAAGTACGTGAGCGTCTACTGCTTCGACCACCTGGGGCAGACCTGCCCGCGCTCGCTCAAGGCCGTCCTGTCCCCCGAACCCGCTACCGGGAAGACGCGGGCCGACCTGTTGTCGGTCAGCACCCTGGTTCTCTGGCGGCCCACCCTGGGTGCGGCGGCCGACGCCGCGCCACCGGCCGGCTGGCATGTCGCGCGGACGACACCCCACACCGTCATGTGGGTTCGTGACACCCCCGTGCCTACCGCCGGCGGCGTCGTGGACAGCTCGAGCGGCACGACGGTGACCCAGCTGACCCAGACTCCCCGGGATGCGTCGTTCAGGGTCGACGGGGTACCGGCCGGTGGCGGGAGGGTGACGTTCAGCCGGCTGGCCTGGCCGGGGTACTCGGTCCACGGCGGCACCCTCGCCGACCCTGTCGACGGCTACCTGCTCACCGTCAAGGTCCCCGCGGGGAGCCAGGGCCGGACTATCGCCATCCACTACACCCCGCCGGGCTGGGCCCTCGGCATCAGCTGCTTCTTCGGCTCGATCGCCTTGGCCCTGTTGTGGAGCGTGGTGGCCTTCGTTCGGGGCCGTCGGAGCGGCGCGGCGGTCGGGAACGCGTCAGACCCGAGCACCGAGCCGACCGGGACGCCCGGCACCGGCGAGCAGGCTCAGTCAGCGCTGGCAGGTCCGTCCTCAAGTTGACCCAAGGCTCTCTCCGACCCGGCCCGGTCGGCCGAGCCGGCCCTATCGATCCTTGATCGAGACCCGGCTGGTGAGGAAGCCCCAGCCCCACGGCAGGTGCATCGTCGGCAGGATGAGCGGCAGGTAGGCCCGCTCGCGCAGGGTGAGGCCCCCGCCGATCGCCAGTCCGCCGAGGGTGACAGCTGCGGCATACCCGACCGGGACGACCCAGAGCGGCGCCCAGAGGAACCCACCGACCAGCCCGCCGGCGATCGCCAGCAGGGCCAGCGGAGGCGCCAGGTAGCGAGCGTTCATCGTGCCGGCGTGGGTGCGCGCCACGACGCGGCGCCATCGGCCGTAGTCGCGGTACTGCCGGGCCAGCGCCGCCAGCGTCGGGCGCGGACGGTAGGCCACCTGCAGCTCCGGGGAGAACCAGACGACCCCGCCCAGCTCCCGGATCCGGTGGTTGAGCTCCCAGTCCTGGGCCCGGCTGAAGCGCGGGTCGTAGCCGCCGGTCCGGGCCAGCCACTCCCGGCGGAAGACCCCGAGGTAGACGGTCTCGGTCGGTCCGGGCTCTCCCCCGACATGGAACGCGCTGGCACCGACGCCCAGGCGGCTGGTCATGGCCCTGGCCACGGCCCGCTCGAAGGGGGTCACGCCCTCGGCCTGCATGATCCCGCCGACGTTGGCGGCACCGGTCTCCCGGAGCAGCCGCAGGGCGGTCGCGACGTAGCCCGGGCTCAGCACCCCGTGGCCGTCGACCCGGACGACGACGTCGGCCTCGGGCGACAGGCCGGCGATGGCCGCGTTGAGCGAGTCTGGGGTGCGGCCGGACGGGCTCTGGACCAGGCGGACGCGGGCATCCCCGGCAGCCAGCTCGGCCGCGATGGCTGCCGTCCGGTCGCGACTCGGGCCGAGCGCGAGGACCACCTCGTCGACGGCCGGGGCGTCCTGGGCGAGGATCGCGCCCACGGCCTCGGCGATGTGCCGCTCCTCGTTGAGGATGGGCATGATGACGCCCACTCGAGGGTTGCTGGGCAGCGCGGCGGCCGGGTCGGCGTGGTGGGGATCGGTCATGGCGGGCCCCAGTATTCCGCGTGGAAGCGGCCTACCACGGGGTGCCTCACCGAAACCCACTGCTTGGTTTGGTAGACAGATGCGTCCGCACCAACACCCAATGCCGAATGAGCAGCCCCCATGACTCCCTCACGCGACGACGACGCCCGGGCCATCCCCCAGCGTCGCCCGCCACGCGACGAGGACGACGACGTCTACGTCGTCGACACCCGGGGCGGACGCCGCCGGGTCACGCCGCCGGCCCGGCCGGCCCGTCCTGGCCCACCCCCGCCGGACCAGCCCAGGCGGCCACAGAGCGCCCCCCGCCCGGCAGCGCAACCCGAGCCCGCGGCATACGACGAGGTCCGTACCCCGACCCGGGCTCTTCCCCAGCAGCCCCGACCGACCACCCGGCCGCCGCAGCGCACCGGCGGGCCCGGCCGTCCGACTGGGCCGGACCGGGGCGACGACATCCCGACCCCTCCGCGACGCCGGCACCGTGTCCGACTCGTGGTGATCCTGCTCGTACTCGCCCTCCTCGGCTACGGAGCGGTCGAGATCTGGGCGCCGATGGATGCCTGGAACCACGTCGCCCGGGTCGACGACGCTCCGGCCGGCAACCGGCCGGGCAGCGGCTCCGGCCACAACTACCTGCTCGTCGGGTCCGACTCCAGGGCCGGGCTCACGGCGGCGCAGAAGAAGAGCCTCGGCACCGGCAGCGACCCCGGTCAGCGCACCGACTCGATCATCCTGGTCCACACCCCGGGCAACGGCGGCAACGCCTCGATGATCTCCATCCCCCGGGACAGCTACGTCCCGATCCCCGGGCACGGTTCGAACAAGATCAACGCGGCGTTCTCGATCGGTGGACCCAAGCTGCTCCTGGAGACCGTCGAGCAGGTCACCGACCTGCGGATCGACGGCTATCTGGAGATCGGCTTCGGCGGGTTCGCCCAGCTCGTCGACAGCATGGGCGGTGTCGAGATCTGTGTGCCGTTCCACATGGACGACCCCAAGGCGCACATCAACCTCCAGAAGGGCTGCCAGACGCTGAACGGCGCCAACGCCCTGGGCTTCGTCCGGGCGCGGTACTCCGATCCGCGTGGCGACATCGGCCGGGCCCAGCGCCAGCGGCAGTTCCTCGCGGCCATCATGAAGAAGATGGCGACACCCTCCACGGTGCTCGTGCCGTGGACCTGGTGGGACACCTCGCACGCCGCGGTCGCCGGCATCACCGTCGGCCAGGAGACCTCGCTCAGCGACGCCTACCGGATCGTCCAGACGATGCGCGGCGCCTCCAGCGGCAAGACGCTCAGCCTCGTGGTCCCGTTGGCCGACCTGAGCTACCAGACCCAGGCCGGCGACGCCGTCAAGTGGGACACGGCCCGGGCCCGGGCCCTGTTCACGATGCTCCGTGACGGCACCCCGATCACCAGCCCCCCGGCCGGCACCGACGGCAAGCCCTCCGGCACCTCCGGCTGACATCCCCCCATCCCGTCGCCCCACCGCGAATTTATCGGGTCCTCGGGGTAGCTCCCAGTGCACCCGGGTTTCCTTCTCGGGTGCGCACGCAAGTACTCGGGTGCGGAGCGCCGGCAAGGGCGCACGCGGGGCCACTGACCCTTCCCGAGACCCGAGTCCCGAGACCCAAATCCCGTATGCCGGTCAGCCGCGGAGCAGCTGGCGAGCCATGACGACCCGCTGGATCTGGTTGGTGCCCTCGTAGATCTGGGTGATCTTGGCATCCCGCATCATCCGCTCGACCGGGAAGTCGCGGACGTAGCCCGAGCCGCCGAGCAGCTGCACCGCGTCGGTGGTCACCTTCATCGCGACGTCGGAGGCGTAGCACTTGGCCGCCGCCCCGAAGAACGGCAGGTCCGGGTCACCGCGCTCGGACTTGGCAGCGGCGACGTAGACGAGCTGGCGGGCCGCCTCGAGCTCCATCGCCATGTCGGCGAGCATGAACTGGATGCCCTGGAACTCGGCGACCGCCCTGCCGAACTGCTTGCGCTCCTTGACGTAGCCGATGGCGAAGTCGAGCGCACCCTGGGCGATCCCGACCGCTTGGGCCCCGATCGTGACGCGGGTGTGGTCCAGCGTGCTCAGAGCGATCTTGAGCCCCTCGCCGAGGCCGCCGACCATCCGGTCACCCGGGATCCGGCAGTTGTCGAAGTGCAGCTCCCGGGTCGGTGACCCCTTGATGCCGAGCTTGCGCTCCTTCTCCCCGAAGGAGAACCCCTCGTCGGTCTTCTCCACCACGAACGCGGTCACGTTGTTGCCGCGCGGGCCGTCGGGGTCGGTCACCGCGAGGACCGTGTAGAAGCCGGACTCCCCCGCGTTGGTGATCCACGACTTCTGCCCGTTGAGGATGAAGTCGTCGCCGTCGGCCTTGGCCCGGCACTTCATGCCGGCCGTGTCGGACCCCGCCTCGCGCTCGGACAGGCCGTAGGAGAACGTCGTCTCACCGCGGGCGATCGGCGGCAGGTACTTGCGCTTGACCTCCTCCGACGCGCCGAGGATGAGGGGCATCGTGCCGAGCTTGTTGACCGCCGGGATGAGCGAGGCGCTCGCGTCGGCGCGGGCCACCTCCTCGATGACGATGCAGGTCGCGAGCGCGTCGGCGCCGACCCCGCCGTACTCCTCGGCGATGTGGGGGGCGAAGAAGTCACCGGCCACGAGCGCCTCGTGCGCCTCGCGCGGGTAGCGCGCCTGCTCGTCCACGTCCGCGGAATACGGGGCGATCTTGTCGGTCGCGATCTGGCGGATCGCCTCCCGGACGGCCTCGTGGTCCTCGGAGATCTTGAAGAGGTCGAAGTCAGGGCTGCCGCTCACGAGACGGCAGGCTACTCGTCCGTATGCCGCCTCGGGTCGGCCGTGTGCCGCAGCCCACCCCGAGGCCGGCCGCCACGACGAGGAGCGCAGCCGCGGCGAGCACGAGCGGGGTCAGGCTGGTCCACATGCGGTGCCTCAGCGGCGGCGCCCGAGGTGCCACAGGTGGCCGTGGTCGGCCCGGTCGACCAGCTCCGGCATGACCTCGCGCTCGAAGAGGGCGATGCCCGTCGTGTCGTAGGCGGCCTCGGCGAAGTTGAGGATGGCGTAGGTCATGCCCAACCCCTCCAGCTCCTGGAGCCGGGTGAGGATCTGCTCCGGGGTGCCGACGAGCGGGCCGCCGGCGAGGTCGCGGAGGTTCTTGTCGAGGACCTCCTGCGGCAGCCCGACCTGGCCGTAGTGCGAGCGCATCCAGGCCAGTCGCTCCTGGACGTCGCTCTCGGTGGACCCGATGACGACGTTGTAGTTGGCGCTGCGGACGATCTGGGCGAAGTCACGGCCGATGTCGTCGCAGTGGCCCTTGAGGATCGCGCTCTTGGCGGCGAACCCCGCCGCGGCCCCGTCGAAGTTGGTGTAGTCGGCGTACTCGGCCGCGATCCGCAGGGTCTTGCGCTCCCCGCCGCCGGCCACCCACATGGGGATGCCGTTCAGCGCGCTCCCCGCGCTCGACGTCCCCTGCAGCGGGCGCGGGGCGCAGATGGCGCCGTCGACGGTGTAGTGCTTCCCGGCATACGTCGCCTGTCCGTCGACCCACATCTGGCGCAGGATCTCCACGCCCTCGCGCAGCGCCCCGAGCCGCTCACCGGCGGTGGGGAAGCCGTAGCCGTAGGCGCGCCACTCCTGCTCGTACCAGCCGGCGCCGATGCCCATCTCGACCCGTCCTTCAGAGACGATGTCGACGGTCGCGGCGACCTTGGCGAGGTAGGCCGGGTTGCGGTAGGCGATGCAGGTGCACATCTGGCCGAGGCGGATCCGTCCAGTGACCGCCGCGAACGCGGCCATGAGCGTCCAGGCCTCGTGGGTCGCCTCGTGGGTCGGGCGCGGCACGGTGTGGAAGTGGTCGTAGACCCAGATCGAGGACCAGTCCTCGTTGGCGTCGGCCCGGCGGGCCAGCCCCGCCATGACGCCCCAGTGCTGGGCCGCCTCGATGCCGACGAGGTCGAGGCGCCAGCCCTGGGGAACGAAGAGTCCGAATTTCATGGTTCGAACCTACCTGTATGCCGGGTGGCCGGGCCCGGCCACCCGCGCGTCCCGCGACCTGGCCGCCGATAGCCTTGCCGCCATGTCCACCACCCCCCGGGTCGCCGTCGTCGGGACCTCGTACGTCGGTCTGTCCATCGCCGTGCTCCTCGCTCGCCACACCCAGGTCGTCGGCTATGACATCGACGCCGACCGGGTGGCCCTCCTGGAGTCAGGGCGCAGCCCGATCGAGGATCCGGACATCGAGAAGTACCTCCTCGCCGGCGGGCTGGACCTGCGGTTCACCCTGTCCAAGGACGAGGCGTATGCCGGGGCCGACTTCGTCATCATCGCCACGCCGACGAACTACGACGAGCGGACCAACTACTTCGACACGAGCAGCGTCGAGCAGGTGATCGGCGACGTCACCCGGATCAACCCCGACGCCGTGTGCGTCATCAAGTCGACGATCCCGGTCGGCTTTGTCGCTGACCTGCGCCGCCGGCTCGGCACCGACAACGTCATCTTCTCCCCCGAGTTCCTCCGTGAGGGCCGGGCCCTGCACGACAACCTGCACCCCTCCCGGATCGTCGTCGGCGAGGTCAGCGACCGGGCCCGGCGCTTCGCCGACCTGCTCGCGTCGGCGGCGCTCGACCCCGACGTCCCGGTCCTGCTCACCGGCAGCACCGAGGCCGAGGCCATCAAGCTGTTCGCCAACACCTACCTGGCCATGCGGGTCGCCTACTTCAACGAGCTGGACACCTTCGCCTCGCTGCACGGCCTGGACACCCGGCAGATCATCGAGGGGGTGGGCCTGGACCCACGGATCGGGACGCACTACAACAACCCGAGCTTCGGCTACGGCGGCTACTGCCTGCCCAAGGACACCAAGCAGCTGCTCGCCAACTACGCCAACGTCCCGCAGACGATGATCTCGGCGATCGTCGATGCCAACAGCACCCGCAAGGACTTCGTGGCGGCCGACATCGTCGCCCGCCGCCCCACGGTCGTGGGGATCCACCGGCTGATCATGAAGGCCGGCTCGGACAACTACCGGGCCAGCAGCGTCCAGGGCATCATGAAGCGGATCAAGGCCAAGGGCATCGAGGTCATCGTCTACGAGCCGCAGCTGCACGAGGACCAGTTCTTCGGCTCGGAGGTGGTGCGCGACCTCGAGGCGCTCAAACGCCGGGCCGACCTCATCGTCGCCAACCGGCTCGTCCCGGAGCTGGAGGACGTCGCCGACAAGGTCTACACGCGCGACCTGTTCGGCGGCGACTGACCGGCCCGGTCCTACAGTGACCCCCGTGACGAGCGCGCCGCCCAACTGGTACCCCGACCCGACCGACGCCTCGTCGGTCCGCTACTGGGACGGGCTCCAGTGGACCGACCACCGAGCCCCGGCGCCACCCGTGGCTCCGGGCCACGGCCTGGCCTACGGGACCGCGCCGGCCAAGGCGGCGGCGACCCCGGACGGCGTGCCTCTCGCCGGTCTCGGCTACCGGTTCCTCGCCCGGATCGTCGACTCCCTCATCCTCGGCGTCGCCCAGCTCCTTGTCGCCATCCCGCTGCTCCCGGGCTTGGTCCGCGGCCTCGAGGACTTCGTCGACCGGGCCGACGCGGACACGCAGGGCGGCTATGCCGTCAACCCGATCGCCTTCTACACCGAGACCGGCCTGTTGAGGTTCTTCTTCATCATGATCGTCGCGGGTCTGGTCCTCAGCGCCGTCTACACCGTCACGCTGGTCCACCTGCGCGGCGCGACGCTCGGCAAGTCGCTCGCCGGCGTCCGCGTACGGCCCTGGGGGATGGAAGCCCGACCGTCGTGGGCGCAGTCATGGCAACGGTGGCTGAGCGGGGAGGCGGCCGGAGCGGTCGTCGGCATCTACCAGCTGCTCGACTACCTCTTCCCGGTGTGGGACCCCCGCAAACAGGCCGTTCACGACAAATGGCCCGACACCGTCGTCGTTGCTGCGCGCTCCGGCTCAGTGCCCCGCTGAGGGAGCATGATGGCGGTGTGACCCTGCGCCATCGCAACGATCCTGACCTGATCCGCGAGCTGCTGCACGATCCGGGCACCTGGGTCGTGGTGGGACTGTCCACCAACGCCGCGCGACCGGCATACGGGATCGCCCGATGGCTGAAGTTCGAGCAGCGCAAGGGCCTGATCGCCGTCCACCCGAGGGCCGAGTCGGTGCACGGCGCCCCCGGCTATCCGTCGATCAGCGACATCCCCGACCAGGACATCAAGGTCGTGGACTGCTTCGTCAACTCCGAGCACGTCGGTGCGGTCGTCGATGAGGTGATCGCCAACAAGGACCGCCTGCAGATCGACGCGATCTGGCTGCAGCTCGGCGTCGTCGACGAGGAGGCCGCCGCACGGGCCCGGGCGGCCGGCCTCGACGTGGTCATGGACACCTGCCCCAAGATCGAGTACCCGAGAGTCCGCCCCGGCGACTGACCTCAGGAGCGACGGGCGCGGAGGGCGGCGCCCTTGGCGTGTGCCTCGTCGCGCAGCGCGCCCTGGAATTCCGTCATGGCCGCGCGGAGCCGTTGTGCCTCGGAGTCGTTGCCACTGGCCAGGATTCGCACGGCGAGGAGACCGGCGTTGCGGGCCCCGCCGATCGAGACGGTGGCCACCGGCACCCCGGCCGGCATCTGCACGATCGACAGCAGGGAGTCCATCCCGTCGAGGTACCTCAGCGGCACCGGCACGCCGATGACCGGCAGCGGGGTCACCGCCGCAAGCATCCCGGGCAGGTGCGCCGCTCCCCCGGCACCGGCGATGACGACCCGGATGCCGCGTCCGGCCGCCTCCTGGCCCCAGGCGACCATCTCGGTCGGCATCCGGTGGGCCGACACGACGTCAGCCTCGTAGGGGACGCCGAACTCCTCCAGCGCGGCGGCGGCCAGCTCCATGACCGGCCAGTCGCTGTCACTGCCCATGACGATGCCGACGACGGGATCGACCCCGCTGCTCATTCGGTCACCACTCCCTGGAGGTAGTCGGCGGCATGCCCGGCCCGCTCGCGCAGGTCGGCGAGGTCGGCACCGGTGACGTTGACGTGACCGATCTTGCGGCCGGGCCGCACCTCCTTGCCGTAGAGGTGCACCCTCAGCTCGGGGTCGCGCGCCAGGAGGTGCCGGTATGCCGGGTAGAGCTCGGGGTAGTCGCCACCGAGCACGTTGGCCATGACGGTCCAGTCCGCCCGCGGCCGGGGCGAGCCGAGCGGCAGGTCGAGCACGGCCCGCAGGTGCTGCTCGAACTGACCGGTGACGGCACCGTCCATGCTCCAGTGGCCGCTGTTGTGCGGTCGCATCGCCAGCTCGTTGACGACGAACCCGACTGTGCCGTCAAGGTTTCGCACCTCGAAGAGCTCCACGGCCAGGACTCCGGTCACGCCGAGGTCGGCCGCGATGCGCAGCCCCGCCTCGGTGGCCCGGGCCGCGAGCTCGGGGTCCAGGTCGGGTGCCGGCGCGAGGACCTCGGTGCAGATCCCGTCGGTCTGGACCGTCTCGACGACCGGGTATGCCGCCGCCTGTCCGGACGGGCTTCGGGCGAGGAGCACCGCGAGCTCGCGGGTGAAGTCGACACACGCCTCGAGGAGGATCTCGCCAAGCTCCGCGAGCCAGTCGGCCACCTCCGCGGCCGAGCCGACGACCCGGACCCCCTTGCCGTCGTAGCCACCCCGCGGGGTCTTGGCGACGACCGGCCATCCGACGTCCTCCCCGAAGGCGGTGACCTCCTCGGCCGTCGTCGCCCGCGCCCAGCGCGGGCACGGGATCCCGAGCGCGGTGAGCCGCTCCCGCATGGCGAGCTTGTCCTGGGCGAAGACGAGCGCCTCCGGACTGGGACGGACCGCGGTGCCCTGGGCCACCAGCGCCGCCAGGACGTCGGCCGGGACGTGCTCATGGTCGAAGGTCACCACGTCGCACTGCTTGGCGAACGCCAGGACTGCTTCGACGTCGGTATGGTCGCCCACGGGCGCGGACACGATGACCTGCGCGGCCGCGGCGTACGGACTCTCGGCCAGGACGCTGAGCGTGATCGCCAGCTCAGCGGCCGGCCCGGCGCACATGCGAGCCAGCTGCCCGCCACCGATGATGCCGACGATGGGGAAGCCGCCGGGGGCGGGTCGGGGGTCGGCCATGCGGCAAGGATACGAGAGGGCGGGCCCGCCCAAGATGGCGGACTAGGCTCTGCGGGTGCCTTCGCCCCTCGCGCGCCTCCGCGGCGCCGTCGACGTCCTCTATCGCGAGATGATCAAGTTCGGGATCATCGGCGCGGTCAGCTTCGTCGTGGACCTCGGTGGCGCCAACCTGCTGTGGCACACGGTCCTCCCGACCAAGATCACGACGGCCAAGATCATCTCCGGCGCGGCGGCGACCCTCGTGGCGTGGCTGGGCAACCGGACGTGGACCTTCCGGCACCGGCGCAACCGGCCGGTCGGGCACGAGGTCTCCCTCTTCTTCGGCGTCAACCTGATCGCCCTCGGCCTGTCGACGGCCGTCCTGGCCATCTCCCACTACGGGCTGGACTTCACGGGGCGGCTCGCCGACAACGTGGCCACCGTCGTGGGGATCGGGATCGGCACCCTCTTCCGGTTCTGGGCCTACCGACGGTTCGTCTTCTCCCACGAGCCGATCGTCGAGGACGTCAGCGCGACGCCTCGCTGAGGAAGAGCGCAAAGACCGCCGGCTCGGCGCTGACCAGCTCCAGCCGGCCGCCGTTGGCCTCGGCGAGGTCGCGCGCCAGGGCCAGGCCCAGCCCGCTGCCGGAGGTCGAGACCGAGCGCTGGAAGACGTGCGGGGCGATGGTCGCGGGGATGCCCTCCCCCTGGTCGCTGACCTCCACGACGACCGACGGGCCGGACCGCCGGGCCGACATCTCCACGGTGCCCCGGCCGTGGGAGAGCGAGTTCTCCAGAAGGGTCGACAGGACCTGGGCCAGGGCCACCGGCGTCGCGTTGACGAACAACCCGCGCTCACCGCTCACCAGCACACTGCGCCGGGCCTTGGCGAAGGCCACCTGCCACTCCCGCTGGAGGCCGGCGATGACCGAGTCGAGGGAGACCGCCATCGTGGCGGACTCGGGCCGCCGACTGCGGGTCATGAGGTCGTCGACGACACGCGTCAACCGCTCCACCTGGTCGATGGCGATGCCCGCCTCCTCCCGGACCACGTCGAGGTCGTCGGTGGTCGCGACCTCGTCGAGCCGCATGAGCAGGGCGGTCAACGGGGTGCGCAGCTGGTGGGAGGCGTCGGAGGCGAAGTCGCGCTCCGCCGCGAGCGAGGACGTGAGCGCGCGGGCACTGTCCGAGAGCACGTCGCTGACCCGGTCGAGCTCGGCGATGCCGGAGGCCAGCGGCATGAACCGGGACTCCCCGGCGCCGAGGCGTTCAGCGCGGTCGGCGAGCTGGATGATCGGGTCGGCGAGCCGGGCCGACTGGTTCCAGGCGATCCGGGCCCCGACGGCCAGCGCGATGAGGGCGAGCACGACCGGGACCGTGATGATCGCCGCCACCGCGCTCGGCACCACCGTGTGGTCGACGATCCGGATCCGCTCGGCCGAGGTTCGGGTACCGATGAAGAGGGCGAGTGCGAAGACGGGAACCGTGACGATGGCGAGCGCGACCCCCAGGGCGATCGCCGCCGACCGCATGAGCTGTTGGCGCACGGACGCTCAGCCCTGGTCGGGGTCGAAGCGGAAGCCGACCCCCCTGACCGTGGTGATGTAACGGGGGCTGGTCGCGTCGTCACCGAGCTTGCGGCGCAGCACCGAGATGTGCATGTCGAGGGTCTTGGTCGACCCGAGCCAGACGGTGTCCCAGATCTCCCGCATCAGCTGCTCTCGGGAGACGACCTTGCCTGCGTCGCGCACGAGGACCCGGAGCAGCTCGAACTCCTTGGCGGTGAGCTGCAGCTCCTCGTCGCCGAAGAACGCCCGCCGGCCGTCCAGGTCGATCCGGACCAGCTGGGGGGCCGTGGCGAGGTGTGCCTCGGGTGCCTTGCGCCGAAGGAGCGCCCTGGTCCGGGCCAGCAGCTCGGCGAGGCGGAACGGCTTGGTGACGTAGTCGTCGGCGCCGGCATCGAGCCCGACGACGGTGTCGACCTCGTCGGCGCGCGCGGTGAGGATGAGCACGGGGAACGTGTGTCCGGCACTGCGGATCCGGCGGCACACCTCCAGGCCGTCGAGAATCGGGAGACCGAGGTCGAGCACGAGCAGGTCCGGCTCGGTGTCAGAGGCGTCCAGCGCGCTCTGGCCGTCCTCGAAGACCTCGACCTCGTACTTCTCGCGACGCAGCGCCCGGGCCAGTGGCTCGGAGATGGCCGGGTCGTCCTCGGCCAACAGAACGCGCGTCATGGAACCGATCGTAGGCCGTCAGGGGGTCCGGGGGATATCACGCCCCCGGCCAGCGGGGTGGGCGTTTCGCATTGAAGGCCGCCACTCCCTCGGCCCGGTCGGCCGAAAATGCCGTGGCGAACCAGGCGGCGTCCTCCACGTCGAGCGCCTCGTCAAGGGGCAGGTCGAGGCCTACTCGCATGGCGGATTTGGCCTGACGGAGGCCCACCGGGGAGTTGGCGGCGATCCCGGCGGCGAGCACCAGGGCGCGCTCCCGAGCGGTGCCGGCCGGGACGACCTCGTCGACGACGCCGAGGGCGAGCGCAGCCGGCGCGTCGAGACGGCGCGCCGTGAAGATCATCGAGGCCGCGCGGGACCAGCCGACCCGACGGGTGAGCAGCTGGGTGCCACCGCCGCCGGGGATGACGCCGACACTCACCTCGGGCAGCCCGACGACCGCGGCATCACCGAGGACGATGAGGTCGCAGGACAGGGCCAGCTCCAGACCGCCGCCCAGCGCGAAGCCGTCCACGGCCGCGATGGCGGGTTGCGGCATACGCAGGACTCCTCCGTATGCCGCCCGCGCCACCGGCCGTTGGGCCCGCAGGTCGTCGTCGGTGAAGGTGCTGCGCTCCTTCAGGTCGGCTCCCACACAGAACGCTCGGGGATGGCTCGAGGTGAGCACGACACAGCGGACCGAGGCGTCGGCCGCGATGGTCTCCGTGGCCTCGCCGATGGCTCGCGCCATCGCGGTGGAGACCGCGTTCATGGCCGCGGGGCGGTCCAGGACGAGCTCGGCCACGTGGCCCTCCTCGCCGTGCCGCGCGATCCGGACGAGCGGGGCGTCGCCGGTGCTGGCCGGGTCGGTCACGAGGTCTCCTCTCGAGGGCGGGTGCCGAGGGCCCGGGACAGCTCGCTCGGGGTGACGGCGCCGATGCCGCGCAGGTTGCGGCGCCGGGTCGTGCGCATCGCGAAGCCGCTCGTCGAGGCGAGCCGCCGGGTCAGCGCGTCGTCGACCCAGACCTTGCCGGGCGGGGTGACGGCGGTCATCCGGGAAGCCCGGTTGACGGTCGTCCCGAAGACGTCGCCGAGGCGGGAGAGGACCGGGCCGTAGGCCATCGCCACCCGGACGTCCGGGAGGAGCTCCTCCTCGGTCATGCCCTCGACGAGGTCGAGCGCGATCGCTGCCGCGGCCGACGGTTCGGTGTGCACGAACAGGACCTCATCTCCGACCGTTTTGATGACCCGGCCCCCGTGGGCTGTGATGACATCGGTCGCGAGAACCTCGAACCGCTGGACCATGACCGCGAGCTGGCGCTCGGTCATCCGCCGTACGAGAGCCGTGAAGTTGACCAGGTCGGCGAAGCCGATCACCCGCACCGGCGTCCCGGCCGCGCTCTCGGCGCCGGGGTCGGCGTCGGCCGCCATCCGGTCGATGGCCGCGACGAGGTGGCGTCGCCAGGCATAGACGAGCAGCGGCTCCATGGCGTCGGCGAGGTCGGCCAGCCGCTCCCCGGCCGCGAGCGCGATCGCCCGGTCGGTGACCGTGCGGGCGTCCTTCTCACCGAGCCCGGCCTCCTGCTCCGGCGGCGTCAGGGCCTCGGCCATCAGCTGGGTCTGCCAGACCGCCAGCCGGTCCGTGGTCCGGGCGAACGCCCTCGTCATGGCCAGCGCGATCGCCGGCTCGACGCCGGACTCGGAGGTGAGGTCGGTCGCCTGCTTGAGCGCCCGCGCATCGGCCTGGGTGAACACCGCCTCGTCGTCCTCGACGAGGGGGAACCCCAGGGCGTGCCAGAACGCGCGCGCCGAGGACAGCGGGACGCCGGCATCGGCGGAGACGTCCTGGGGTCGCAGGCTGGCCGAATGCCCGAGCAGGCGGGCCGTGATCGACTCCGCTTCCTCGACCGGCTGCTCCACGCTCACTCCTGTCGGTTGCTCACTCGTCGGCTCGCGGCCCTGTGCATCGTCATGGGGTGGTCGCCGGCCGGACGTGGACGACGTCCCCGGCAGCGACGCTGCGCTCGCCGGCAGGGCCGCCGACGACCAGTCTGCCCTGTGTGTCGACCCCCGTCGCCCGTCCGAGCAGATGCGACCCGTCGGGCAGGTGGACGTCGACCTCGGTGCCGGGCGTGCGGCATACGGCCAGGTAGTCCGCACGCACGGTCGGGTCCTGCCGCGCGACCCGACCGTGCAGGTCTGCGAGGTGGAGGAGGTATGCCGTGAGGAGACGTTCGCGGTCGACCTCCGGGGCGCCGGCCAGGGCCAGTGAGGTGGCGGTCGGGACGGGCAGGGCGGCCCGGTCCTGGCTGACGTTGACACCGGTGCCGACGATGACGCCCTCGGGGAGGAGCTCGCAGAGGATCCCGCAGACCTTGCGGTTCTCGTCGGTGGGGAGGAGCACGTCGTTGGGCCACTTGAGGAGGGGGCAGAGACCGGTCAGGTCGGTGATGGCGCGCTGGACCGCGAGGCCCGCTGCGAGGGGCAGCCAGGCCGGGCTCTCGGTGGTCGGGAGGAGCACCGAGACGGCGATGGCCGTACCCGGCGGAGTCGACCAGGCTCGTCCCAGCCGGCCGCGGCCCTGGGTCTGCTCGTCGGCGACGACCGGTGCCCACAGGCGGGGGTCGAGGCGGACGAGGGCGTTGGTCGAGGCGACCTGCGGGTGGACCTGGACCGCGGCATACGGGCTGGGTCGCTCATGCAGGGCGGCCGTGATCCGGTCGGCCGAGAGCGGTGGGTGCACCATTCCGCCAAGGCTAGGTGAGCCTCCTCATGCTCGCCCTCCGACCCGGTGACCGGGTCGTTAGGCTGCCGCCCATGCCCAGTGCCACGCCGTCACCGGCGACGCCCGTCCCGGACCTGAAGACGACGGCGGGCAAGCTCGCCGACCTCAAGCGGCGGGTCGCCGAGGTCGCCCACGCGGGGTCCGAGCGGGCCGTGGACAAGCAGCACGCGCGCGGCAAGAAGACCGCCCGCGAGCGCCTCGAGCTGCTGCTCGACGAGGGGTCGTTCGTCGAGATGGACAAGTACGCCAGGCACCGGAGCACGGCCTTCGGCCAGGACCGGACGCGGCCCTACGGCGACGGCGTCGTCACCGGCTACGGGACGGTTGACGGGCGGACGGTCGCCGTCTTCGCCCAGGACTTCACCGTGTTCGGCGGGTCGCTCGGTGAGGTGTTCGGCGAGAAGATCGTCAAGGTCATGGACTTCGCCATGAAGATCGGCTGCCCGGTCATCGGGCTCAACGACTCCGGCGGTGCCCGGATCCAGGAGGGCGTGGTCTCCCTCGGCCTGTACGGCGAGATCTTCCAGCGCAACGTCCACGCCTCCGGCGTGATCCCGCAGATCTCGCTCATCATGGGGCCGTGCGCGGGCGGGGCGGTCTACTCACCCGCCATCACCGACTTCACGATCATGGTCGACCAGACCTCGCACATGTTCATCACCGGCCCCGACGTCATCAAGACGGTGACCGGCGAGGACGTCGGCATGGAGGAGCTCGGCGGAGCCAGGGCCCACAACACCAAGTCCGGCAACGCCCACTACATGGGCACCGACGAGGACGACGCCATCGAGTACGTCAAGGCGCTGCTCTCCTACCTGCCGTCCAACAACCTCGAGGACCCACCGGCATACCAGCAGGAGAACGACCTCGCGGTGACCCCGGAAGACCTCTTCCTCGACACCTTCATCCCGGACTCGGCCAACGTGCCGTACGACATGTTGACGGTCATCTCCCATGTCGTGGACGACGGCGAGTTCCTCGAGGTGCAGCCGCTCTTCGCGCCGAACATCGTCATCGGGTTCGCCCGGGTCGAGGGTCGGTCGGTCGGCATCGTCGCCAACCAGCCGATGCAGTTCGCCGGGACCCTCGACATCGACGCCTCGGAGAAGGCTGCCCGGTTCGTCCGCACGTGCGACTGCTTCAACGTGCCGGTGCTCACCTTCGTCGACGTGCCGGGGTTCCTGCCGGGGACCTCCCAGGAGTGGGACGGGATCATCCGGCGCGGCGCCAAGCTGATCTACGCGTATGCCGAGGCGACCGTCCCGAAGGTCACCGTCATCACCCGCAAGGCCTATGGCGGCGCGTACGACGTGATGGGGTCCAAGCACCTCGGGGCCGACATCAACCTCGCATGGCCGTCTGCGCAGATCGCCGTCATGGGAGCCCAGGGTGCGGTGAACATCCTGCACCGCAAGCGAATTGCCGAGGCGGTCGCTGCCGGCGAGGACGTCGAGGCGGTCCGGCGCGGGCTGATCGAGGACTACGAGGAGACGTTGGCCAACCCGTACATCGCGGCCGAGCGGGGCTACATCGACACCGTCATCTCGCCCTCCAACACCCGGATGAACGTCACCAAGGCGCTGCGTGCCCTGCGCACCAAGCGCCAGACGCTGCCCCCCAAGAAGCACGGCAACATTCCCCTGTGACCCGCTCGCCAGCTCCCGGCTCGCAGTGGGCCCACCCTGTGACCCGCTCGCCAGCTCCCGGCTCGCAGTGGGCCCACCCTGTGACCCGCTCGCCAGCTCCCGGCTCGCAGTGCGCCCACCCTGAGACCCGCGTCCACAACTCTCCAATTGCTACGTTCTGAACATGGCCGAACCCGCTGACCTCCCGCACCTGACCGTCGTCCGCGGCCAGGCGACGCCCCCGGAGCTCGCCGCCGTCGTAGCCGTCCTGTCGGCAGCCGGCCGGGATGGCGACGGCGAGGGAGACCGGGGCGAGCGGCATACCGAATGGGCATCCCCGGCTCGTCGACTCCGAACGCCGGTGACCCCGGGCCCCGACGGCTGGCGGGGCTCGGCCCGACCTCGCTGACCCCGGGCCGACCTGAGCCCCGGATCCGACTCGTGAAAAGGGCTTGATCCGGTGCGAGGGCGGCTCTAGCGTCGGGGGTACACGGAAGGGAGGTGGTCCACGAAGTGATTTCGCAACGGACGCGTGAGGTGACTGGGCGCTAGTCGTACGCGCTTGCGTGCTCGACGCGCGCAATCCCACCAGTTCGCCGCAGCCCGCGGACCGCGACGGTCGTCCCCGTCGCACCGGCCCCATGGCCACGGTCCGCGGGCTGTTCCATGTCGAAGGCGCCGCGGGGTGAAGGTATGCGGACGCGTCCGGCCGCGTCCGGATACCTCCACCCGTCGGACGACGACACCGGTCAGGCCGCCCGCTGGGCCAGCCCGGCGGCCACCTGGTCCATGAACGTGTCGGTCTCCAGACGCAGCCCCACCAGGTCGATCCGCAGCACCAGGTCAGCGCCGAGTGACACGGCGTTGGCGCGCAGGTTGTCGTCAGTGACCGCCAGGCCCCACCGATGGCCCGACCCGTCGATCTCGACGACCAGAGCCCAACCATCCCACCGGACGTCCAGGTAGACCCGGCCACGTGGCCCCCGCACGACAACCTGGCGAGTGGGCTCGGGCAGCCCACGTTGCCGGCACAGCGCTGCGAAGTCCAGCTCCCCGAGGGACTGGGCGCCGTCTGCGATGTCGCGGACGAGCTGTCGGATGAGCGCTCGACGGTTGCGGCCGGGCACCAGGTCAGCGGCTTCGACGAGCCGGGCACCGGTCGTGAGCCGCTGCTGCACGGGCATGACGAGCACCAGAGCCGCCTGCCGATCGCTCACTGCCCAGTGGGCGGCCCGGATGGCGGCGATGTGCGGGCGGGTGCGAGGGATGCCCGCGGTGAGCACCTCATCCGGGAGCCTGCGGCGGACCGCATGGTCTCGCACGCCGGCGGCCGCGCCGCCATGGTGCCGGTGGATGGTCGAGACGTGAATGTCATCGTCGTCGTAGCCCGTCAGCCCGGCCGCCTGCAGAGCCGAGACGCCGTCGAGCACCGCGACTCGCTCCCCTACCTCCCAGACCGCGCGCCACCGCCGGGCCTGTTGACCGAGGTCGGAGGTGTGCAGCGCAACGGTCTGACGGCCGTGCACTGCCCACCGGCCGGCTCGCACCTGGTTGCGGACCCGGTCACTGCCGACGCCGACAGCACGCAGGAGCGCCCGAGATGCCACGCCGTCATGGGCGTCGCCGATCTCGGCCGCGTCGGCCCAGGACAACCGTGTGCGGTCTGCTCCCATGGGAGCGACGATGCCTACCCGGAGCGTCCGACGCCACGCGGCATACGACGCCTGTGGACGGCGGGACAGATGTCATGGCTCTGTGGACGGCTGGGTGGAGGTATCCGGACGCGCCAGGACGCGTCGCCATACCTCCACCCCGCGACGTCAGCCGCGACGTCAGCCGCG